>OIZP01000356.1_pt1 | contig 29356 bp, 33 predicted proteins | sample 1588531 | NCBI WGS metagenome assembly OIZP01 (sample SAMN03283283) | human gut metagenome | biome: human-associated habitat; material: feces | host: Homo sapiens | place: Peru | collected 2012
AAAACGAAATTCAGAACCTTTCTCAACAGCCTACAGCGTGTCAAAAATACTTTTTAGACACGCTGTAGCGTATGTCAATTTTTTTGACATACGCTTTGTTTATTGTTGTATTGATTTGTTCATATTGCCTGTTTTATAGCCGTTGAGGTCAAGTGCCGTGTAGTCAAATCCGTAGCCTTGAAAAGCCGTTGCGATTTTGTCGGCATTGTCAAGAACGGTTTGCATTTGCTCTTGCTCAACCTCTATCCTTGCGGTTTTGCCGTGCAATCTCACACGCACTTGCTTTATGCCGAGGTCAATCAGCAATTGTTCGGCACGGTCAATCATTTTCAACTTTTCTTCCGTTATTGTGTCGCCGTATTCAAGCCTTGTTGCAAGGCAGGCAAACGATGGCTTGCTCGCTGTTTTGAGCTTTAGCTTTTCTGATAAAAGTCTGATTTCCGCCTTGGTCAGTTCTGCTTTTCTCAACGTACTGACAACGCCTAATTCTTGTATTGCCCTCATCCCCGGACGGTAGTCGTTGTCGTCATCAAGGTTTGAACCCTCAAAAACACAGTTGCATTTTTGCTCCTTGGCAATTCTGCAAATCTCTGTAAAAATCGCCTTTTTGCATATGTAGCACCTGTCGGGCGGATTGGTGCAAAAACTTGGGATTTCAAGCGGATTGATGTTGAATTGGATTTGTTTTATTCCCTCCGATTTGCAAAACTCCGTTGATTCGTTTTGCTCTCTTTTCGGAAACGCAAGAGAGCACGCCGTGATTGCAACAACATTTTCCGCTCCGAGCGTGTCGGCACACTCCTTTAGCAAAAGTGTGCTGTCAACACCTGATGAAAATGCAACAGCAACCTTGCCGTGCTCCGTGATTATTCTTTTTAGTTCTTGTTCTTTTTCGGCTGTTGTCATTTGCTTTTCTTCTTTTTGTTACGCAGAACTATCATAAATATCATTCCAAAAATTCCGCCGATTGCATTCATCATCATATCGGTCATTGTGTCCACAAGTCCCAAATATCCGTATTCGTTGTGGTATTTTGAAATGTCAATGTTTGCGGTTTCAGTGCCGTATTTTGCAAGTTGAAGGTTTGTGCCGTGGAGGGTGTCCATCAAAAATTCGTAGAACTCCCAACCTACGGCAATCGAGAGTGCAAACATTATGCTGAAAAGTGCGGCGAGTGTTGCGGCACATTGCCCTTTTTTACGCTGAATTATCACGGCGAAGTCATAACCGAAAACAGCGCAAACAAACCCGCTCAAAATGTGCATAAAATTGTCGAACCAACTGATTTTGTCAAACAATTTAAAATACGAGCCAAACAAAATGCCGATGAAAATAATCAAATTCAGCATAGTTTGCGACAACGGTGGCACTTCAATAATAAAACTTGTGTGCCCGAAAATTTGAAACATATCCCATAAATGTGAGAATATAAAGCAAAAAATGCTTTCAAATCCCATTACAACATCGCCCGTAACAAAGCTGTATGTTGCACACACAATCATAGATATTCTTACAATTATCCAAAACACCAACTGTGCTTTCGGAATTTCGTTTATAGGGTCTTTTCTCAATTTATATTTCATATTTAACCTCTGTGCAGTGATATATAATATATTATGTATAAATTTGCAAAATTATTTGCGTAGCTTGTAAAATTCAAGTCCCTCTTTGCCCGTGATGTGCTCCGGTGTGATTTCAACTACTGCGGTTTCGTTTATGAATCTTTCGGTTTCTTCCTTGATTCCGTTATCGTCCATATGAGGGCAGATGGCCTTTGCCATTTGTACGCAGTTTTTATATACTTCGTTTTTGTTTTCGATAATTCTTGCTTTGCCGAAAACGATAACGGATTTGTATTTATTTGTGTACTTTTTTTCGATAACTTCGTCGGAATCTATGATAGAAAGTGATACCTTTTCATTTGATTTTACGGCATCGATTTTGTGACCTGTTTTTGCACAGTGAAAATATATCTTGTCGTCAATGTAAGCGTAGCTTATCGGCAGGGAATAAGGGTAACCGTCATCACCTGATAATGCAAGGGTGCAGGTGTTGTGTTTTTTGAGTATTTCTTCAACCTCGTCAGCGGAAAGCTGTTGCTTTTTTCTTCTCATTTCTCTGAACATATTGTCACTGCCTTATATATAATGTAGATTATTATATAACATATTTATATATACTTCAATAAATTTTTGTAAAAAAACACGGCAACGGGTAAATCGCTGTCGTGTTTTAATGTATTTGTATTTGGAGGGATTATTTTGCAAGCATTGGAGTTGAAAGGTATCTGTCGCCTGAATCTGGAAGAATAACCACAATGTTTTTGCCTTTGTTTTCAGGACGCTTTGCAACCTGTGTTGCTGCCCAAAGTGCCGCACCTGAACTGATTCCGACCAATGCACCCTCGAGTGATGGGAACTTTGCGCCGAATTCAAACGCCGCTTCGTTTGGAACGGTGATTACTTCGTCATAGATTTTTGTGTCAAGAGTGTCGGGAACAAAGCCTGCGCCGATGCCTTGGATTTTGTGAGCACCGCCTTTGCCTGTTGTGAGAACAGGTGATGTTTCAGGCTCAAGAGCAATGATTTGAACATTCGGATTTTTCTCTTTGAGGTATTTGCCTGTGCCCGATACAGTTCCGCCTGTGCCTACACCTGCAATGAAAATGTCAACCTTGCCGTCAAGGTCGTTCCAAATTTCAGGACCTGTGGTTTCGTAGTGAGCTTTTGGGTTAACAGGGTTCACAAATTGACCTGCAACGATTGAGTTCGGTGTTTCTTTTTGCAATTCCTCTGCCTTTGCAATTGCACCTTTCATACCGAGTGAGGCGTCTGTGAGCACAAGCTCCGCACCGTAGGCTTTCATCAAATTTCTTCTTTCAACGCTCATTGATTCAGGCATTGTGATGATTACTTTAAAGCCTTTTGCCGCAGCGTATGATGCAATGCCGATACCTGTGTTGCCCGATGTCGGCTCAATGATTGTTGCGCCTTCCTTTAGTTTGTCTGTTGCAACCGCATCATCAATGATTGCCTTTGCAACTCTGTCTTTTACAGAGCCTGCCGGGTTGAAGTATTCGAGCTTTGCGTAAACATTTGCCTCAAGACCGTATGCCTTTTCAAAATTACTGATTTTTACGAGTGGGGTGTTGCCGATTGTTTCGGCTACTGACTGATAGAGTGCCATATCTGTGTCCTTCTTTCATTTTGTTGGGATTGTCGCCCGGGTGAAAGCCGTTTGTCAAATCTCGTTTTTGTTTTGTTGTGACCTCATAATAGCATACAATGCCTACTATGTCAATAGGTTTTTAGGAATTACTTTAATTTTTTTTGAATTTGCAACGCTTTCGCCTATATATAATGTATATATGCAGAGCATTATGTGTGAAAAATGATAAATAATAAATTAGATTTTGCATAGAAAACAAGAGAAAATGAGAGAAAACAAGAGCAACAACAAATTATTTTAATTTAGGTGTTGACTATTTTTTTGCTTTGTGGTAAGATATGCAGGCAATCAAAAAGATTAGAAAAAATTTGGAGGATTATAGATTATGTCAACATTTATGCCAAAAGCTGACGAAATCGAACGCGCATGGTATGTAATTGATGCTGCTGATAAGCCACTCGGTCGTGTAGCTGCTGAAGCTGCTACTCTCCTCAGAGGCAAGCACAAGCCAATTTTTATGCCAAATGTAGACTGCGGTGATTTCGTAATCATTATTAACACAGACAAGGCTGTTCTTACAGGCAACAAACTCAACAAGAAGCATTTTTATCATCATTCAGGTTACATCGGAAACCTCAAGGATGTTAAGTACGGCACTCTTATGAAGGAAAAGAGCGATTTTGCTATGCAGCTCGCTGTTAAGGGTATGATCCCTGACACAACTCTCGGCAGAAAGCAACTCACAAGATGCAGAATTTACAAGAACGCAGACCACAAGCATGAGGCTCAGAAGCCTGTTGCTTACGAATTATAAGGGAGGTATATAGATTATGTACGAATCAAATCCTTATTTCTATGGAACAGGCAGACGCAAGGAGTCTGTTGCTCGTGTACGTGTATATGCAGGTACAGGTAAAATCACAATCAATGATAGAGATATTGACGATTACTTTGGTCTTGACACACTCAAGCTTATCGTTCGTCAGCCTCTCGCTCTTACAGAAACAACTGAGAAGTTCGACATCGTTTGCCGTGTAAACGGTGGTGGTGTTTCAGGTCAGGCAGGCGCAATCCGTCACGGCCTTTCAAGAGCTCTTCTTCAGTATGACGAATCACTTCGTTCGGCTCTCAAGAAGGCAGGCTTCCTCACTCGTGACCCTCGTATGAAGGAAAGAAAGAAGCCGGGTCTCAAGGCTGCTCGTCGTGCACCACAGTTCTCAAAGAGATAATCATTTCTCAATTTCAAGGCATTCCTTTTGGAGTGCCTTTTTCTTTTGCACGACGAGCAGCACTATATCATCTTGAGCGGTTTGCGAAGCAGAGCGAAAGGATAATATAATTCACGGACTGTTGCGAAGCAACGAAGTCCGTCGTGCACCACAGTTTTCAAAGAGATAATCAGTGCAGATTATTACAACAGCACTTCCGTTTTGGAAGTGTTGTTTTTCTTTTGTACGGGTTACTTATCTCTTTGCTCCTGTGGGTCCTCGTAACGCAGTTGCTGTGGCGGAGCTAAAAACAGTCCACCGGACTGTTTTCTAAACGCTCCTACAGTTCTCAAAGAGATAATCAGTGCAAATTATTACAACAGCACTTCCGTTTTGGAAGTGTTGTTTTTTTGTTTTAAGCGAATATTCTGCATTTTTGTGAGTTTTACATCAAAAAATTCAATCCACTGTTCAAAATTGTTGTAAATAGACATATGATGTGATAAAATAAATATTGTGTGGAGGTGAAAAGTTTGAATAAATTTGGGCGTGAAGGGCATCGTAGCAGAATAAGAAATGCTTACATTACAAACGGTGCGGAAACCATGAGTGATGTTCATATCGTTGAGCTTTTTCTGTCACTACTTATTCCGAGAAAAGATGTCAAGCCTATTGCATATTCACTTTTCAACCGATTTGGCAGTATCGAAAAAATCTTTTCAGCCGATTATGACGAACTTGTTGAGATTAACGGTATCGGCAAAAATACTGCTGTAAACATAATGATGTATAGTGATTTGATGAGGCGTTCAAATTCCTCAACAAATGACGATTTTTATAATAGCAAAAATCGTCTTGCGTTTGCAAAACTTCAGATTAATAACGACAAAAAATACAGAGTTGTTTTTGTCGGCGGTGACGGCGATTGTGTTGGTGATTTTTGTTTTTCATCTTTCGACATTGTTGCAAAAAATTGTGTTGTTGAAAATATAATCAGTCACAATTGCAATTCGCTTTTTGTTATCAGATACGGCAGTGAGAAAATATTGGGCGATGATGTCAATTTTATTTCTGAATTCAAATTTCTTGTAAATCCTATCGGTGTCAACTTTATTGATTATATTGCAGTCGGTATAGATGAATGCGTGAGCATAAATGACACGGTGCATTATAAACTTCTTGAAAATTAAAAATTGCACAAAAAATTATATTATTTTATATATATGAAAAATACAGAAAAACCGATTTTTGCACTGTGTATTACACAGAGAAAATCGGTTTATTTTTGTGACTTTTCACAAACTTATAAGAAATATATTGAAATTTTCGGTAGTAGTGTTATAGTATTAAGTGTAAATAGGGTGAGCCATTACTCACTCGACAAAACGATAGGAGGAAAATACTATGAATGATTACATTGAAAAGGTAATTGCAACCGTTGAACGCAGGGATAACGCAAAACCCGAGTATATTCAATGTGTTAAGGAAGTTTTTAGGTCGCTTGAGGCTGTTATAGAACAGCATCCCGAGTATGTAGAAGATGATTTGCTTCAGCGTATGGCAGAACCGGACAGACTTATTACATTCCGTATTGCATGGGTTGATGACGCAGGTAAAACACAAATCAACAGAGGCTATCGTGTTCAGTTCAATTCGGCTATCGGTCCGTATAAGGGCGGACTTCGTTTTCATCCGAGTGTAAATTCATCAATTATGTATTTCCTCGGATTTGAGCAAACATTTAAAAATTCGCTTACGGGTTTGCCTATGGGCGGCGCAAAGGGCGGTTCGGATTTTGACCCGAGAGGAAAGAGCAAAGGCGAAATTATGAGATTTTGCCAGGCATTTATGACAGAACTTTACAGACATATCGGACCAAATGTCGATGTTCCTGCGGGTGATATTGGCGTTGGCACAAGAGAAATCGGATTCTTGTTTGGTCAGTACAAGCGTATTGCAGATGCGTTCGAAAACGGCGTAATCACAGGTAAGGGCATTTCTTACGGCGGTTCACTTATCAGACCTGAAGCAACAGGTTACGGCGCCGTTTATTATACACAAGAGGTGTTCAAGCATGAGGGTGACACCATCGAGGGCAAGATTTTTGCGGTTTCAGGCTTTGGTAATGTTGCTTGGGGCGCATGCAAAAAGCTCGCAGAGCTTGGCGCAAAGCCTGTTACAATTTCAGGTCCTGACGGATATATCTATGACGAGGACGGTATTGTTACGGAAGAAAAGTTGAACTTCCTCCTTGAAATGAGAGCATCAGGCAGAGACAGAGCACAGGATTATGCCGACAAATTCGGTGTTCCGTTCTTCCCGGGCGAAAAACCATGGGGTGTAAAAGTTGATGTTGCTATGCCTTGTGCAACTCAAAATGAGGTTGATTTAGAAGAAGCAAAGAAAATTATCGCAAACGGAACAAAGTATTACATTGAAGTTGCAAATATGCCGACAACAGAGGATGCACTCAATCTTCTTATTGATACAGATGGCATAATTGTTGCTCCGTCAAAGGCTGTTAACGCAGGCGGTGTTTGTGTATCGGGTCTTGAAATGAGCCAAAACTCACAGCGCCTTTCTTGGACAGCAGAAGAAGTTGATGAAAAACTTCACACTGCTATGATTAACATTCACAAACATTCTGTTGAGGCTGCCGAGAAATACGGACTTGGCTACAATCTTGTTGCAGGTGCAAATATTGCCGGCTTTGAAAAGGTCGCAGAAGCTATGATGGAACAAGGTATCTATTAATAAACCTCCTGAAACACGCCAAAATGTAATCAATTAAATTATGCTTTCCATTTATGAAAAGGAATATGACAAAGCGAAGTGTTGACGGTAGGGTTTAAAAAATGCTGTAAGTATCGAACTTACAGCATTTTGGTATTTTTATAAATCATCTGCGTCTTGTACAGGTTCTTCCAAAACTCCGTCATAGTAGGTTTCTTTGGTTATGCCTGTGTACGAGCCGTTGTCGTCAAGCTGAACAACCTCGGGATGGAAGAATTTACGCAAGTCGATTATTTCTTTTGTGTTGCCCAAATCGTCATTTTGATAGCTTGGCTTTTTGCCTTTTTTCATAAAAAATCACCTCTGCATTATTTTTTGCAGAGGTGTTCATTTTATGCTTTTTCAACATCAACTTGAGCAATTTTATCAAGGAAATCTTTGGTCGTTACAACTTGCCCCATATCGAGAAAATCATCCATATTCATATTGAAATTGTTTATATAGATTGGAGCGCCTGAATATTCAACATCAATGTGCAGTCTTTTGGCGTCCTCTTTGATTTGCTTTGAGTCAAACGAATTTGTGTCGTACTGTTTTTCAGCAAGCACTTCGTTGTTGTTGACATATTGCAAAATGATGTTTCGATTTGAGCGAGAAAGCGAAATATACCTTGTGTGCGCCTTTGAAAGAGTTTGTCCCATAGTTGTTTGTGCAACAGCTTTGCATGTGTCGCTGTGCAAAAAGAACTCGTTTAAAAAGATATGCTCAAGTGCGGTTGTGTCATCAGGCACAATGATTGCAAAAACATATTTGCTCACTTTTTTGCCGTATAATTTGAGCATAAATTCTTTAAAATAATACTGACATTCCGAAATTTTGCTTGCAAATTGATGATAAAACGGAATGTTCGGTATATCTTCTATTCCCGGCATATTAAATGCCACAAACTTATTTTCGTCTTTTTCTTTAACAAGAATATTTCTGTTTGTAATTAAGATTGGAATTGTTTTAGGCATAGCTTTGTCCTTTTTTGATTGATAAATATATTATATATCATTTTGTGTGTTTTTTCAATAGTGCGTGTTGAGTGTGCATAATATATTAGCAAAGTGTTACAATTTAGTAATTTTTGTGGATATTTGCTGCTTTTGTGGTATAATTAATCTGTTATTCTATGAAAGGAACACTTTTTATGAACGATAACGAATTAGAAGAGATACTTAATGAGATAAAAAACAATAAATCACACAAAAAAGAATTGGATTCAGAAGGCTTTGAAGATATACTCAACAGTTTGCATTCCGATGATGTTCAAGAGCCTGAAAAGGTTGTTGAAAAACCTGTGAAAAAAGCAGAGAAAAAAAGCGAAAAGCCGAAAGAGGTAAAAGCTGAAACTCCGTCAAAGCAAACAAAAGAGGAGTTTCATATTGTTTCAGAAAACCCTCAACAGGAATATGACGAGGATGATTTCAAACCTGCAAATGAAATTGCCGATTTGATTGAAGAAGAACCGAATCACAGCGAATATATTGAAGTCTCTGATGATGCGGTTGAGGATGTTCCAAAGACTGACGAACCTGAATATGAGGAAGAGTACGAGGAAGAATATCCTGAAGAAAATGCAGAAGCAGAATCATCACAGCAGGATGATAAGGATAATATTTATTTTTCCGAGATGGCAGAACAGGTTGACGACAAAAAGCCAAAGAAAAAAGGCAAGACTATTGCTATTGTTCTTGTTGTTTTGGCACTTGTTGTTGCAATTGCAGTGGGTGTATATTTCTACTTCTTCAATGGCAACAAGCAGGATGAAGCCACAACTGTAACAAAAGCACAGGCAACAGAAGCTGTTTCCGAAACCTCACCTCTTGGACCGCAAAATCCGCTCACAGGCGAAGCAGGATATGACGAAAGTGCTCTCACACAACGACCTGTTGCCGTTGTTGTTGAAAACGAGTATTCAACTTCATCGGTAAGACCTCAGTGGGGACTTGCAGATGCAGATATAGTTCTTGAGGGCGAAAGTGAATTCTCAACAAGAATGTTGCTTTTCTGGGCAGATTACAACAAAGTTCCGGAGCAAGTAGGTCCGGCACGCTCTGCACGACCGCCGTTTATTCATTTTTCACAGCTTTTTGACGCCGTGTTTATTCACGCAGGTCTTTCACATTCAAAGGATAATTATGTCGGCGCAGACGAAGTGTTTAAGAATGAAAATGTTGACCACATTAACCTTTTGAGCTTTTCGGAGTCAAGCTCATATTTCCACAGAGATAAGAGCAGAACAAGCACAATCGAGCACACAGGCTGTCTTATGGGTGCACACACTGCCGAGATGCTTCAAAAGTCAAAGATTAATTTGAAACTGAACGAAAGCAAGTTCACAAAACTTCAATTCAACGATGAGGCAAAGGCTTTGTCTTCAAACACTGCAAACGAAGTTTCGTTCAAGTGGTCAAAGGGCTATTGTCCAAAACTCGGTAAGTATACATACGATGCTGAAAAGCATAAGTACACTACAACCGATTTCGATTCAAAGTACGGCACTTCGGGTGTTGAGTGGGAAAATTTGATTTTCTTGCTTGACGAAACCGAATATATTGTTAAGCACAATTATAAGCACGCAGGCAACAGCGAAACTTATTGTAACTATAACTTGTCAGGCGGAAAGGGAATTGTTTGCTCCGAGGGCACTTGTGTTGAAATCACATGGGGCGTTAAGGACGGCAAACTTTGGATGAAGGACGCACAGGGCAATGAGGTAAAACTCAATCCGGGCAAGTCATATATTGGTTATGGTTCATCCAATCACGGCGGATATTACGAGGTTTCCGGCGCAACAACAGCCGACAGCTCCACAACAGATGAACAGTAAAATTTCAAATGATTATAAAACAAAAGGCTATGAACCGTTTTGATTCATAGCCTTTTTCTTCATCAACAATTATCTCATTGATTCTTCATAAGCCTTGATCATTTTCTTGACCATCTGACCGCCGACAGAACCGGCTTGCTTAGAAGTAAGGTCGCCGTTGTAGCCCTGCTTAAGGTTAACACCAACCTCGTTAGCTGCTTCCATCTTGAAGCGGTTGAGAGCGTCCTTAGCCTCTGGAACTGTGTTCTTTGCCATTGTTGATACACCTCGCTTAATGATATTTGCAAGGACGTGTGTTGTACAAAAACGCTTTCGCCCTTGCAAAACATCACTTTCACCTTGCAAGTTTATTTTGTGTACCGTATTCGATTTTACAACTGAAAAATTTTTACAATTATTTATTGTTGGTCGTTTAATTGTTAAAAACTAATATTATAGTGCTATATTTCAATTCAAAATCAGGAAATTTTTGGTCCTTTACATATTTTCAATCAACCATTTCAATATTCTTATGTTTGTTTTATATAAATTTTCAAACTTATCATATTTGCTGAAATAAGCAATACAAATAATCTCGATAGAATAGATAACATAAGGTATAGATTTAATTTCATCTTTGCTCAAATTATCAATACTATTATATCCTTGGATTAAATTATCAAGTATTTCTTTCCACACTTCAAAATCAATTTGATTATTAAAGCACTCGGATAAAATAGCGGTTGCGCAATAGCAAATATCAAAAATCCGAACATTAACTTCTATTAAGTCAAAGTCAACAAAGCCTTTAAATTCTTTTTTGTTAAAAATCATATTTGAAGGGTTAATATCTCTGTGTATAAGCTGAGTCGGTAATTTATTGATTAGTTTTCCAAATTCATTTTTATATTTTTCACAAAATTCATTTGATAAATTTGCAAACTTTTTAACTTTGTAGAGATTATTGATACAGTCATCATAAATATTATCCTGTTCAAAATCGTCAATATCATAAAATCTTAATTTATTATGTAGCTTGGCAATATTTTCACCTATAGTAAAAGCAATTGAAGTATCATTAAAAATATCAACACATTTTAGTTGATTTCCATAAATTCGTTTTGTAACGATAAAATACAATTCTCCGTATTGTAAATAATCATCACCGTTATTTAATTTAACAACTTCTGAAAACAAAGTGCTCTTTTTAATCACAGCAAAATTTGTTGAATATTTCATTACATAATCATCGCCTATATAGTATGAATTTTCGCTTTGCTTGCCTGTGTTTTCGTTTATAATCGGCTTAACTACGCTGTTTTGCAAATTCCAATTCGGCAATATTTTTTGTATTTTAGTTTTTGAAACCATAATGTGTTCCTCCTGCAAAATGTTAATTTTATACGGTTTGCTGCCTATATAAGATTTTGTGAATTTCGATGGAGAGCAACCAAATTCTCGCTTAAATGCTTTGTAGAAACCTGCATAAGTATCAAATCCAAATTCAAAAGCAATATCAGTTTTCGACAAATCGCCGTTCATCTCGTAAACAGCATACAATAATCTTCTTTTGAGTATGTATTCGTTCGGCGTAGCACTCAAATACTGCTTGAACAAGCGTACTAAATGAATGTGTGAATATCCTGCAATGCTGCATAAATCATCATTACTTATTTCGGATTTTATGTTATCGTCGATATAATCAAGTACATTCTGAATCATCCTGCGGGTATCCAAGGTGACCCTCCTTTCTTTTCACTTGCAAGTTTATTTGTATTATATCATAAAATATTTTAAATATATTTCCTATTATATCAAAATAATGGCGCTTAAATGGCAATAAAAACAGCCCGACGATTTTTCGCTGGACTTTTAGTATACAAAAAGCATTCATTTTGAGGTGACGGAAGTTTACTGAGAATGTTCATTACCCCACAATATTATTGTGTATTTTTTATTTCTTATATAAACAGCCGATTGTGTTGCCGCAAATATAAAGCTTTAAGTGTCTTAATTATACACTTGTTTTATTGAAAAATTTGTCAATTTTTGTTGATAAAATTGTTTTTTTATGAAAATTTTGCGTTCGGCGTAAATTTATATCATTTTGGCTAATATATTGACATAAAAATACCCGTATGATACGATGAATTTAGATTCAAATTTTCAGAGTTGAGGCTAAATATGGCAGATACGATTATAATAATCAGAGGTAATTCAGGTGGCGGCAAGACAACCGTTGCAAATAAATTGTGTGATGAGTTGGGTGCAGAATGTATGTTGCTTTCTCAAGATGTTATCAGGAGAGATGTATTGCACACAAAGGATGGTGAAAACAGTATAGCCGTTGATTTGCTAAAGGATTTAATCTTATTTGGCAAGAAACATAATAGTATAATTATTCTTGAAGGCATATTGAATTCTGTTTGGTACGAGTCGTTGTTCAATCTGATTCAAAAAAATTTAATAGCATTTATACATATTACTATGACATACCGTTTGATGAAACTGTTAAAAGATTTCAAACTAAAAGCAATGTGAGTTATACCGAACAGGATATGAAGCGTTGGTGGAATGAAAAAGATTTGCTGGGATTTGATAATGAAAAAATTATTTCAAAAGATATGTCTGCAGATGATACGGTTAAAATGATATTGAAAAATTGTACGAAAAATATCAGTTGATATGCAATTATGTTTTTATTTGACTTAGTACTAAAATTTACTCGTTTGTAAATTGCGATGTTGTTTGTATTATGTAATTATGATATAATAATCACATTAAGATATGACTAAGGAATCGAGGAAGAAGTATGAATAACAATCCACGATGCTTATATAATAATGGTTTTGATAAATTTATAAATGAAGACGCAAATGCAATATTAGGTGAATTGTGCGACCGCTATCACGGTAACGCTTTAACCACAACGATTGAAGCGTGGAAGAACGAAATTACTATTATGCAAAACGTAATTTCTCAATTAGAAAATTATGATGGCAAAATTATATTTGAATATGACATACCACGATTAGGCAAGAGGGTTGATGTTGTTCTTCTCTTAAACGGAATCATTTTTTGTTTGGAATTTAAGAATGGCGAGAAAAATATTCTTGAAAATGATATTGACCAAGTGCTCGATTACGCTCTTGATTTGAAAAATTTTCATAAGCTGAGCGAAGATAAAATTATAGTTCCTGTGTTGATTGCGACAGAGTACAAAAATCATACAGATACAATTCAAATGTCTATCTATGATGATAAGGTTGTCAACCCATTAGTTACAGGCAAAACCGGATTATTAGATGTGCTTTCTAAAATACTTTTCCGTTATCCAAACGAGTCAAAAGTTGATGATCATTGGATTATAAGTCCTTATGCACCAACGCCGACAATCATTGAAGCGGCAAGGTCTCTGTATGAAAATCATTCCGTTGAAAATATAACAAGGCATGAGGCGGATAAGGTTTCAACAGACAGAACAATATCCTATATTCTCAAGGTGATAAACGATAGTAAAATAAATGAAGAAAAAAGCATTTGCTTTGTAACCGGTGTTCCGGGAGCAGGCAAAACACTTGTTGGTCTTGATGTGGCAATTAAGCAAACTTATCAAGGACAAGATGTTCCTGTTGAAGATGAAGGTGCTGTATATCTTTCGGGTAATGGCCCTTTGGTAGCGGTTTTAACAGAAGCACTTGCGCAGGATAATCGCAAAAAATGTGTAGCAGCAGGTGATAAAAAGAAAATTACAGACTCCAGAAGAGAAGTGAGCAAATCAATTCAAATGATTCACAGGTACCGTGACAATATGCTTGCTAAAATAAAAAATCCTGTTGAGAACGGTGTTTTGGAAATTGATCCGGATAAGGCTATTAAGCTGGAAAAATCCGGCTTTGGTGAAGTGGAGCATGTTGCAATATTTGACGAAGCACAACGTTCGTGGACACATAAAAGGTTAGCAGATTATCTCAAACGTGGTGGTACTTATGGTAATAAGCTAAAAGTGCCTAATTTTCCAATGTCAGAAGCGGAATTTTTGATTTGGTCATTAGATCAAAGAGAGGATTGGGCAACTATCGTTTGCTTAGTTGGCGGTGGTCAAGAAATAAACACCGGTGAAGCCGGTATCTCAGAATGGATTAACGCCTTAAATCATACTTTCCCTGATTGGAATGTGTATATTTCACCAAAATTGACTGAAGCTGAATATGCAGAAGGGAAAGTAAATGAACTTTTAGAGAAGAATAACCATGTTACATATTCAGATGATTTGCATCTTGGTGTATCTTTAAGGTCTTTTAGAGCAGAAAAATTGTCTGCCTTTGTTCATTCATTGTTGAGCTTTGAGGATAACGCGGCGGAATTGTATCAAGAAATCAAAGATAAATATCCTATTGTTTTAACACGAGATATTCAAAAAGCTAAAAGCTGGTTGCATCAAAAAGTAAGAGGTAGCGAGCGAACGGGCGTGTTAGTGACAAAAGAGTCTGCTCGTTTCAAGCCGCTTGGAATTCATATATTGCCTTCCGGCGATGAAAATGCAGTTCATTGGTTTTTGGATGATAAGGTGGATACCAGATCTTCAAATTATCTTGAGGATGCCGCAACAGAAATTCAAGTTCAAGGATTGGAATTGGATTATACGTGTTTGCTTTGGGATGCCGATATGCGATATGAAAATGGAGAGTGGCATTTTTACAAATTTAACGGCCACTCAAAATGGAATGAGCAAATCGCAGCAGATAGCGAAAATAAAAAAGAATTGCAAAAATATATGCTCAATGCATATCGTGTTTTACTAACTCGTGCAAGGTCGGGTATGGTGATTTGTGTGCCGTTTGGTAATGGCAATAAAACATCTACCGGATTTTGGGAGGACAGCACACGTCTGCCGGAGTATTACAATGGAACTTATGAATATTTGAAAAGCTTGGGAATTGAAGAAATTTAACGGTTGCTCAAAATCCCGAATATGCAGAGGTGGATTATGAAAATAACATACATTAACCACAGCGGATTTTTGGTTGAAACCGAGAACTGCTACTATGTTTTTGATTACTACAAAGGCGAGATACCGAGGCTTGACAAAAGCAAGGAAGTTGTCGTCTTTTGCAGTCATTTTCACCAAGATCATTTCAATCCGAAAATCTTTGAAATTCTTGATGATATGGGTATGAATTATCAGGCTGTTTTGGCGAAAGATATCAGCAAAAAGAAGTATCCTGCCGGTGTGAAAGTTACGACTACTTATCACGATCAAACCTATATTCTTGACAACGGCACACAGGTTAGTACGCTTCTTTCAACCGACAGCGGTGTTGCTTTTATCGTCAAGACAAGCGAGGGCATAATTTACCACGCAGGTGATTTGAACGATTGGCATTGGGAGGGTGAGACGGAAGCCGACAACCGCCACATGACCTCCATGTACCGTGTAGAGATTGACAAAATTAAGGGCGCTCATTTTGATGCCGCATTCGTTCCCCTTGATCCAAGGCAGGAGGAGCATTATGCCGACGGTATGATTTATTTTTTGGAGCATGTCGATTGCAACGCCGTTTTCCCTATGCATTATTGGAACGAGCCGAGCGTGATTGATAGGTTTATCACCGAATATCCGCAGTATAAATCACGAATAAAAAATACAGAATCAGCAAAAGGAGAAGAAATATGAGCTTTAGAATGATTCACGAAAACTATAATGTTTCAAATTTGGATAGGTCGATTAAGTTTTATGGCGATGCGCTTGATTTGCACGAGGTCAGTCGAAAAACCACCGACGATTTTATTATCGTTTATTTGAGCAATGATTCAAGCGATTTTGATCTTGAACTTACTTGGCTTAAAGAACATCCGCAGCCGTACGATTTGGGCGAATGTGAATTTCATTTGGCATTTAAGGCAGATAATTTTGATTCGGCACATAAAAAGCACGAAGAAATGGGTTGTATCTGCTTTGAAAATCCTGAAATGGGTATCTATTTCATCGAGGATCCAGACGGCTATTGGCTGGAAATTTTACCGTGATTAAGTTACACTATAATAAAAAGAGTTGAGAAACATAATTTCTCAACTCTTTTATGTTTATGCAAGCAGTTTGTTTAATTTTGAAACTATTTTTTCTTTTTCGCCGCTTCTTGTTGTGTTCAACCTCATTAGTGGTAAGTCATACTTTGCGAAAATGCCGTCTTTTAAAATATCCCTTTGTGATAATTAAATTGTGGTGCTTAATGTTGATTAAAAATCAATTTCATATTCTAAATAGCGCCTTGTTTCGTTTTTTGATTCGCTTTGTACAGTGGTATTCCCTGCAAAGCGCATTCCTTTTAAAATTGCATCAATTTTTATTGCGTCATTTTCTTTTAAACCTGAAGAATTGCTCAATTTAATCATAAGTTTTTGATGAGTTAATGCGGAATCTTCATTTAATCTCATAGTGATTAGATTTTGTATACTTGGATCTCTAAGCAAATATTTTAATGTTGGTTTTATCGGCGCTTTGCCCGGAAAATCATTCTCTGCAGCTATTTCTATTTTAGAATACTTTTCATTTTCTTTATTACTTGTAATATCTAAAGAATCTGCGCTTGTAATTTTTCCGTGAGCATTAATTTTTCTGTCAGAGTATGATGACTTTTCTTCGACAAAAGTCACTTTGAAATGCTTTGCTCCGAGGTCCTGAGCTATTCTTTGTAATTCGCTGATTCTTTCTGCTTTAAGATAATTAAAATAATCATCAAGTGCTATATATCTGTCCCTATCACTTGGGTCAACATAATAGAACTCGCTTCTGCTGTCGGGATAAAACGACAATCCAAAAAAATCTATGCTGTCTCTAAAAATATTTAACAAGCGAATTCCTTTTGTGGATGTAAAATATCCTATTGATCCCTTGCAAACTTCACTTTCAGAACGCTTTTTGTCTCGGTCAGCAACCCTTATAAATTTTTGAATTAAGAAATCGCCGTCATCTATATCAGCAGGGAAGATAGGCTGTAATTTCTTTATTTCTATTTCTTTTGCTTTTTCGTCAATATTTGTTTTTATGGTATTTGTGACTTTAATTATATCTTCTTTATCAAATTTTCCGTCATCATTTTGATCGGCAATTTTGGTTAATGATTTTTTTGTTTTATTTATAATATTTATTGCTTTTTGCTTATTCTCTTTATTTATTTCTTTAAGATCAATTTTCTGTTCTTTCATAGTGATTTATCCTCCTTTTATCATAGTAACATAATTGGCTTTTATATACAACATTTTCTTTTCAGCCGATATTATAACAAACAACCCTCTGCTCTATTTTAAAGCAGAGGGCATAAATTATTTTTTGTAGATATTATCGTATTTGGATTTTATATCTTCTTTTCCGTCATATAATTCTTCCCAAACATCTTGATAAAAATCATACAAATCGGAATACGCATCTTCGTAAGTGTCATACATATTTGAGCATGCGTCTTCGTAGGCATCATACATATCACTGTATACCGAGTAAACTTCATCGTAGCTTGCTTCATCATAAGCTTTTGTAATTATATCGTCAAGCTCTTTGAATGTTGATTCATACATTCGACTCCAAGCTTTGTAGTAATCTTCGGTTTCTCGTTGCCATATTTTGCAGCCGTCTTCCATACTTCTTGTCCAAGTGGTATAGTCACTTTTGTTATCGGCTACATTTTTGTAGTATGAATAGCAGTACTGTGATACCGTAACATAATAGTTTTTTGCTTCGCTTTCGCAGAAAGAATACCATTCATTAACTTTTTCGGCATTCTTTTTGTAGCCTTTGTATGTACCGCCTATGTCGTTTGACAATTCTGTGTACTTATCCTGCATATTTTTAATTGATTTTTCCGATTCGGATTTTAATTTTTCTTGAAATTCGGAATTGTCATTTAATGAAACGCTCTTGTCTGCAGTCGTTTCCTGAACAGTGGATGAAATTGTTGATTGCGTATCATTTTTGCTGCTTCCTTTTTTGCCGGTTAATGCAACCACAGTAACAATTAATGCAATTATTACAACAATGCTTATAATAATCACGGGAATTATCCACTTCTTGCTGTCTGATTTGTTTTTTTGCTTGTATCCGCAATGCGGACAAATTTTTGTTGAATCGGAAATTTCTTTGCCACATTCCGGGCAGTTAATTAATGCCATAGTATTTTACTCCTCTTTTAGTTTTTTGTTTGCTTTTTGGAAATATTAAGTTAAATTTCACCCCGCTTTGTCTTTGTGCTCTTTAATCATTTTTCTAATCCATTTTTCACTGTAGCCGTATTTTGTAGCAAGTTGACGAATGTTTTTACCATCGTATTCTGCCACAATTCTTGATGCGATAAATTCTGTCGTGAAAAAGTTCACCGGAAAAGTGATTTGCTGACCTCGGTATGTAGAGTACAGCGTCATAGCAGCCTCAATGCCGAGCGTGTTTGCAATTTCGTTATATACACCGTTTAAGTATTCGCTTTCAATTTCATTTGGGTTCATATTTATATAAACCTCTTTCATCTTTACTGCCTCCTATTATGATTTATCTGTGTGGATTTGTATAGAGCGACAGTTCATAGGAACATTTCCTTGTAAAGTTCCTTAAACTTGATTTTCACTCATAATAGGACTTGTAAATTTTGCGAGGCAAAATAAAAACACCACCTGACATCAGATGGTGTTCGTTGTATTTGTAGTTTTTGGATGTTGTTCTTAATTAAATCAATTTATATGGCTTTGTATGTTTTTGTTGTGAGCAGGGGCTTTTATACCGCTATGCAAAATTCGTATGTAATCGGCTGAAGTTGGTTATTTTTCGTCCAATTTGTACGCTGAAATTGCACAGTTCGCACAGGACACATTACATTGACCATCTGACCACCGACAGAACCGGCTTGCTTTGAAGTAAGGTCGCCGTTGTAGCCCTGCTTAAGGTTAACACCAACCTCGTTAGCTGCTTCCATCTTGAAGCGGTTGAGAGCGTCCTTAGCCTCTGGAACTGTGTTCTTTGCCATTGTTGATACACCTCGCTTAATGATATTTGCAAGGACGTGTGTTGTACAAAAACGCTTTCGCCCTTGCAAAACATCACTTTCACCTTGCAAGTTTATTTTGTGTACCGTATCCATTTTTACAACTGAAAAATTTTTACAATTATTATTAATAAATTTGAATGTACCGTTTGATGAAACTGTTAAAAGATTTCAAACTAAAAGTAACGTAAGCTATACCGAACAGGATATGAAGCGTTGGTGGAATGAAAAGGACTTGATGGGATTTGATAATGAAAAAATTATTTCAAAAGATATGTCTGCAGATGACATTGTTAAAATGATATTGAAGAATTGTACGAAAAATATCAGTTGATATGCAATTATGTTTTGATTTTGTAATTCTTGTTATGTTGGGCAGTTGTTTTATCAAATTAAAACAGCCGCTACTGTTTTTGCAGATTACGGCTGTTGGAATTTATTTAATTTCAAGTGGGAAAACTACTGTTAAAAGCATTTTGAAATCAGTTGGAGCATAGACTGCGTGAGGCTTTTTAGCAGGCATAACAATAGCTTCTCCTGCGTTGCAGAGATACACCTTACCGTCAACAGTGAACCGTCCTGTTCCCTCCAAAACGGTTACCATTGCATCACCTGTTGAGTCGTGTGTGCCGATTTCCTCACCCTGTGAAAAGGCGAATAGCGTTACGCTGACAGCACTGTTTTGTGCCAAGGTTTTGCTGACCACTTGCCCTGCCTGTACCTCTACCTGTTGCGCAAGAGCAAATACTTCCTCGTGATTTACATTTTTGATAAATGCCATTGATTTATCCTCCTATGATAATATTTTTCCGTCGGTTGAGATTGTTACTACCTGCCATGGAATGAATTTTCCGCTGTTTTGAAGTGCTGTCTTAACTGCGTGTTCGATACCTCCGCAGCAGGGCACCTCCATTCTTACAACGGTTACGCTTTTGATATTATTATTTTCGATAATTGCAGTTAATTTATCTGTGTAGTCAACATCATCAAGCTTCGGACAGCCTATAAGAGTAACCTTGTTTTTGATGAAATCGTTGTGGAAATTGCCGTAGGCATAAGCCGAGCAATCAGCGGCAACAAGAAGATTTGCACCATCAAAATAAGGTGCATTAATCGGCACAAGCTTAATTTGAACAGGCCATTGAGAAAGCTGACTTGATACGAAAAGATCGGTATTATCTACTTCCTTTTCGTGATTTATACTCATTGAGCGTGAACCGGGACAACCTGAATGAAGCTTTTGCTTTGCTTTTTGACTTGCTTTAACCGCCGCCTCGTCATAATCCGGAGCCTCACGCATTTCAAAGGAAATTGCGTCAACAGGACAGGCGGGTAAGCAATCGCCCAAGCCATCGCAATAATCCTCTCTTGTGAGAACGGCTTTGCCGTTTACCATTTCTATTGCGCCCTCATGGCAGGCAGATGCACAGGCACCGCAACCGTTACATTTTTCTTTATCTATCTTAATGATTTTTCTAATCATTTTAATCTTCCTTTCTTGATTTGGTAGCCTCATTATACTATAAATAATACTGATTTTCTACCGATTTTCGATAAAAAATACGAGGTATATTATGGAAAGAAAGCAATATAAAATAAGTATTATTCAGTACATAAATGCTTACAAAAAAGTAAATTTAATGAAAAATCACTCGACGATTTCACTTTCCTTTGCGTGAAACCTGATACCGTTACAACACGCCTCAACAGTAACATTTCGATAGTGTAAATTTTCAATCTTTACATTATTGTATATTACTTAAAATTTATTGTCAATTGTAGAAATAAAAGCGTTCGTTATGCCTTTTTTACTGTCAATCAATTCGCAATATTTTTCTTTTTTGGACTTGACTTTTAATAGTTGGTCTTTTTTACTTTTGCGAAAAATATGATGTTTTATTAACTTGATTAAAATATTGACATTTGCTATACTGAGTCTATATTAATTTAAATGAGGGTAAATATATGTTTGAAAAGTTTAGAAAACTCGGAAACAAAGGAATTTATCTTAGCATAGCATTCATTATAATATTGTTCGCAATAATTTGGGGAATATTGTCAATTAACACTGGAGAGAAAACACCTGTAGAAAGTCAACGAGTTTATGAAGAGATTATAAATTTAGGATATGAACCAATTGATACGACATCATTATATATTGAAGATGATTCAAATTTGCAAAAGAGTGTAACAATCGACAACAAAAAAATCCGTTTTGATTTCTTTGAATTTGATAATGACAATAGTGCAATTAATGTATATAACCATGCTTGTTCTCAAATGCACACTTATCAAAGTGGTGATATGATTGAACGAGATGAGGGTTATAATAACTATTCCATGTATTCCTTGAAGTCAAAAGGAGTATATTATATAACAATTCGAGTTGGAAATACCGCTCTATATGCTTATTGTGATGAAGAGTATAAAAGTGAACTGGACACAATATTGTTATCTATTGATTATGATTCTTCAACTAAAAATAAATAGTATTACAACAAAAGGTGCTGTAAAAAAACAGCCTAATGAAAATCCGGGATTCACGAAAAAGTGAGTCCCGGTTAGCTTTTGTTAAAAATCAGACTGATGTTTGATTTTTTGTGAAAAATTGTTATTTTTTGGATATAACAAACCAAAGGTGTGGAGATTTACACCTTTGACGTTAAAAACTTTTTAGTTTTTCTTATGCTGCTAGTTGTTCACTTGATAAAATTAAGTCAAAATATTTTTGTCGAGCAAAAAGACAATTTAAAGTCCAAACATAATTTTGCATATTCTCTTTCCGCAGGCAGTTTTGAAAATTTTGTCATAAGCATTTTGAACAGCCTGTTTTGAAAGATCTTCCTCATACATATTTACGAGAAAATCCGCCTCGACAAGAATTTGATAGTCGATTCCGTCAATATTGTCATATGTATGATGATGCGCTATTAAATATTGCACCCGATTGGATACTTTGTCATTAAAACCTAACTTTTCAAGCAATTGTTTTGCTATCGGCGGTCCTTCTTTTTCCTGCAATTTTCCGTTGCAATTCCCGTATTTTTCTTCACAAATATGAATTCCAATATCGTGGGTAAGTGCTGCCGTTTCAATTATAAATAATGTTTCGCCGTCAACATTTTCTGCTTCTGCAATGAGTTTTGCATAGCTGTGAACTTTGCAAAAATGCTGAATTCTCTTTGCGTCACCGTTATATAAATCTATCATTGCCAAATGCAATTTGTTTATCATTTTGATACTTCCCTTTAAGTTCGTTTTATATTAAAGAATTCAGCAGTGCTTTGCAACCTTTGTGAATATCATTGTAACATCTGTCAAAATCTCGTGTGTACCAAGGGTCGGACACATCGGCGGTGCTGTCGGTGTATTCCATCAGCTTGTGGATTTTGCATTGAGGGTCGCCGTCTAAAATACGCTTCATATTTCGGATATTTGCACTGTCCATACCGATGAACAAATCGTATTTGTTGTAGTCGCTTTTGGTTAACTGCACGGCACGCTTGCCGTCAGGGTTGATTCCGTGACTGTTGAGCACGGTTTTTGCCAGAGGATATACAGGATTGCCGATTCCGTTCCAAATTTCTTCCGTGCTTGTGGCACTTGAACAGATGACAAAATCATTTTGCAATCTTTTTTGTTTTACCATATCTTTTAGTATAAATTCTGCCATCGGCGAGCGACAAATGTTGCCGTGGCAAACGAACATTATTTTTTTCATCTTACACATATTTTTGATTGTTAGCAGTTATTCACCATAATGTTGACGATTTCATAGTCTGTTTTTTTCATCTCTTTTTATGTACACCTTTCATTTTTATGTACTCCATAAATGTTCATAAAAATGTTTCAACAGAACAGATGTATATTATAGCATATAAACAGTTTATACACAAATAGATTTTTTAATGTCTTTTTTTGTTGCTTTAGCTCAAAATCAGCGTGGTTTTAGCAAATTATTTTTGGCAATCAACGGCAACCTTGATAACACCGTCTTTTTTGTTTTCAAAAAGGTCGTATGCTTCGTCAATTTTGCTCAACGGATATGTGTGGGTGATAAGAGGCTCTGTGTTGATTTTTCCTTGTGCAATAAGTTTAAGAGTTTCCTCACAGTCGCAACCGTCAACTCCGCCGATTTTGAAGGTCAGGTTTTTGCCGTACATATCAGGGAGGGGGAGAGTTTGCGCCTTGTCGTATAACGCAACAACTGTCACAATTGCGTTTGGTCGAGCACATTCCCACGCCAAGCGGAATGTGGAGTCCGAACCTGCAACCTCAAGCACAACATCCGCACCGCCGTGCTCGCTGTTTGCCTGAACAAAATTCAGGCATTCGCTCGGCAAAACCGTGAGCACATCAGGATAATTTTCGTTGATGAATTTAATTCGGTCTTTGTCTTTTTCGCACATGATGATACGCTTCGGATTTTTCAACATTACGCAAAGCAATGTGCAAATTCCCGTTGGACCTGCGCCGATAATAAGCACCGTGTCATCCTCTGTGATTTCAGAAATTCGTGTTGCCCAAAATCCTGTTGCAAGCACATCACCAACAAACAAAGCCTGCCTGTCCGTGACGCTGTCGGGGATTTTGTTCAAGCCCCGGTCGGCAAACGGAACACGCACATATTCAGCCTGTCCGCCGTCTATTCTGCAACCGAGTGCCCAACCGCCGTTTTTGTCCGTGCAGTTGTTCACATATCCTTTTTTGCAGAAAAAGCACTCTCCGCAAAAGGTTTCAACATTCACGGTTACACGGTCACCCGGCTTAACGGTAGTCACCGCACTGCCGACTTCCTCAACGATTCCGACCATTTCATGCCCAACAGTTATGCCGGGAACGGCACGAGGAACGCTTCCGTGTTTGATGTGCAGGTCGCTTGAACAAATGCTTGCAAGCGTCACTTTAACAATGGCATCTCTCTCGTGCATAAGCACAGGCTTCGGCTTTTCGGTCAATTCAAATTTTCCTTGTGAAACATAGGTGTATGTCTGCATTTTCATCATCGCTTTCAAATTTATTTCTGCTTAAATTATAGAATGTTTTGAATTGGATTGCAATATCAAAGGAGAGTAGTATGTCATTAAAAATAGCTATAAAAATATTTTTTATAATGAAAAAAAGAGTAATCAAAACGATCGCTCTTTTTTCCGGTGGAAGAGGGTGGGCTCGAGCTATGCTCGAGAGTTCGCTTGCTTTGCAAGCTGTCGCATTGATAGTGTGTGGTTCGAATCCACCCACAAAAGAATTTTCTATAAAATAAAGAAAAGAGTAACCGAAACGATTACTCTTTCTTTTGGTGGAAGAGGGTGGATTCGAACCACCGAAGTCATTGACGACAGATTTACAGTCTGTTCCCTTTGGCCACTCGGGAACTCTTCCATATTATTTGGGGAGATAACCGAGGTTATCTCCCTGTGGAGCTGGTGAACGGACTTGAACCCCTGACCTGCTGATTACAAATCAGCTGCTCTACCAACTGAGCTACACCAGCGTTTCCTTAACGCTTGTACATAATATCATAAACAACATCCAATGTCAAGCATTTTTTTAAAAAAGTTTTGACTTTTTTTGATGGACTTCTCGCTTCATTTTGCATAGTATATTTCGAGGTGATTTTTTATGTGCGGAATCGCAGGAATACTCTGTGACGACATTGATTTAAGACAGGAAAAGAAGATGATTTGGCAGGTGAGCAATTCGCTCAAAATGCGTGGACCTGATGCGAGGGGCGAGTATGTGAGCCGAAATGCGGTGCTTGTTCACAGGCGGTTGAGCATCATCGACCCTGAAAAGGGAAGTCAGCCTATGCGGTTTGGCAAATACATAATTGTGTATAACGGTGAAATTTACAACACCGATGAGGTTCGTCGAGAACTTCGTTTTCACGGTTATGTTTTTGATACTTCGTGCGACACCGAGGTCGTGCTGAAAAGTTTTCATCTTTGGCAGGAACATTGTGCCGAAAAACTCAACGGGATTTTTGCTTTTGCAATTTACAATACCGACACTGAAGAAGTGTTTTTGTGCCGTGACAGAATCGGCGTTAAGCCTCTGTTTTATTCGCACAAAGGCTCAATGCTTGCTTTTGCGTCACGAATCGACACTTTGCTCAAGGTCAAGGGCGTTGAACCTGTTTGTGACGAAAACGGATTGAATGAGATTTTTATGCTCGGTCCTGCAAAAACTATCGGCAAAACTGTTTTTCGTGACATCAAGGAGCTACCGCCTGCGTCATATATGTACTACAAGCACGGCAAGTTGACCGTTGGCACATATTGGGAACTTGAGGCGGGTGAGTTCTCTGATAATGAATCTCAAGCCGAGGAGCATATTCATTATCTTGTTACAGATGCTATCAAGCGACAGCTTGTGTCCGATGTGCCTGTGTGTACCTTTTTGAGCGGTGGACTTGACAGCTCAATTATTTCAAAAGTTGCTTCCGATTATATGGCAGACAGAAACAGCGTTCTCGACACTTATTCCGTTGATTATGTTGACAACGATAAGTACTTCAAATCAAGTTTGTTTCAGCCGAACAAGGACAGCGACTATATCGGGCTTATTTCCGATTATATTGATTCCGACCATCACAACATTGTGCTTTCAAACCGTGATGTTGCAGATGCGCTTGTTGACAGCACTTTTGCCAGAGGTTGTCCGGGATTTACGGATGTTGACAGCAGTCTTTTGCTGTTTTGCAAAGAAGTTGTGAAAAGTCACAAGGTAGCTTTGTCCGGAGAATGTGCAGATGAAATTTTCGGCGGCTATCCGTGGTATCACAGAAAAGAAATTCTCTTTGAGGACACTTTCCCATGGAGCAGAACAACCGATGTTCGTCACAGCATTTTGGCAGACGGATTTTTGAAACACAGCGATGAATACGCACGAAACGCTTATCTTCAAACAATCAAAAAAACGAGCACTCTCGACACCGACAGCAAAACGGAAAAGCGTATGCGTGAGATGTTTGTGCTCAATATGGATTGGTTTATGCAAACTCTGCTTATGCGCAAGGATGCAATGAGTATGGAGACATCTCTTGAAGTGCGTGTGCCGTTTTGCGATTACAGAATTGTAGAATATGCCTACAATATGCCGTGGAGTATAAAAGCGTATAATGGCAGAGAAAAGGGGATTCTTCGCAAAGCGTTTGAAAATGAACTGCCCGAAATTATCACTTGGCGAAAAAAGAGCCCTTATCCAAAAACATTTAACCCCGAATATATCCAAACGGTTATAGATATGACTCGGGCGGTTATGGATGACAAATCCTGCCCGCTTTATGATATGCTGAATAAAACCGCAATTGCCGATTTGATTGACAATCCCGACAGCCTCGCTGAGCCGTGGTACGGTCAACTTATGCGTGGACCGCAGGTGCTTGCATATATTGTGCAAATTTATGTTTGGATAAAAAAGTACAATGTTGAGTTTGATGTTTAAGGCAAAACAAAAAAGGTACCGAATCGGTACCTTTAAATGTTTATAATAACTTATGCCTTGTTGAGCTTTGAAACAAGATTGCTCTTCTTTCTTGCAGCACAATTCTTGTGGATAAGGTGGTGGTTAGCAGCTTGGTCAATCTTCTTAACAGCTTCCTTAACTGCAACTTCCTTATCGTCAGCATTTGTTTCGATAGCTGTGTTAGCCTTCTTGATAGCTGTCTTAAGAGCTGTGTTACGAGCCTTGTTGTTTGCAGCCTTTGCTTGGTTTACTAAAACTCTCTTCTTTGCTGATTTGATGTTTGCCATTTCTTTTTCACTCCTTTATCGAGAAACTGGATATAAAGGCATTGATGCCTAATTTCTTTTTAATGCTGATTTATATTATCACAAGTTCAAGTAAATTGCAAGCATTTTTTTGTTTTTGGGCATACTTTTAGTAAAATTAGTTAGTTTTGGAGTGATTTTTGTGATAAATCGCACAGATTTGGCAGTAGAATGCTATGAAGAAAACGAAAAGACGGCTTTGTCGGGAGTGAAAATTACCGAGGATGATAACATCACAACCGTTGAAGTGCTCAACGAAAACGGCTCAAAAGCCATTGGCAAACCTGTCGGAAAATATGTTGTACTTGATGTGAATTCATTTGTGAACGACACCGATATTTTGGACGGCAGACTTGAAGAATTTTCAACCGTGCTGAAATCAGTTATGCCAAAAAATTTGACCTCGGTTCTTGTTGTCGGTTTGGGCAATAAAAAAATAACTGCCGATTCGCTCGGACCGTCAACTTCGTCATTCGTTTTGGCAACTCGTCATATTTCCGACAGTTTGAAAAGCGATATTGGTTTGCCGTCACTTTTTCCTGTGTCTTGTGTCAACACGGGTGTGCTTGGTGACACGGGAATAGAAACTTGCGAAATCATCAAGGGAATTGTCGAACAAACAAAGCCGTCATGTGTTATTGCCGTGGATGCACTTGCAGCAGGTTCGGCAGAAAGGCTCGGCACAACAATTCAATTTTCCGATTCGGGGATTTCTCCCGGCTCGGGTGTCGGTAACCATAGGCACGAAATATCAAAGGCAACTCTCGGCGTGCCTGTTGTTGCTGTGGGAATACCGACCGTTGTCAGCACCGGGATAATTTCAGGCAATGGCAACGATGATGTTTTTGTTACTCCTCGTGAGATTGACCGAATTTGTCAGCAGGGTGCAAAGCTCATCGGTATGGGAATCAATGTTTGCTTTCAAAAAAACTTGAGCGTTGAGGATTTGTTGGCTCTCGTGGGATAATGATTATCACGACATCATATAATTAGATGTGAAAAATTGTTTAATATATGGTGCTATAATGAAAAAGAATATTATAATTATAATAATTAATACTATTATATTGTTCGGAATAGTTGGTATAATCGTCAATCTTTCTCCGCTGATTGAAAAACCGCTAACTGCTTTTTCTTTGTCAATTTTGAAATTGGGTTCACCTGCCTTGATTTATAACAATGCAAAGGCAACATTTTCAAATAGTAGTTCCGCTGTGGAGGAGAATACTACTAATACCGTACCCGAAGAGGAAAGGTCTGTGATGAACAGTATAAGTGCCAAGGACAGCAAGGACTATACGGATATTCAGCAGACGCCCTCGGATATTGTACGGCTGATGAATAAGGCAAAAAAGACGACAACGAAATCAAAATCAAAGGGCAAGACAAGTGAGGAAGCATATCAAGGCGGTGGCACAATTGTGTCATACGGTAAATTGCAAATTCAAACCAAGATACCAAAATCGTTCTATTCTCCTAATATAAAAGCGTTGCTCAGTCAAGGTTCCGATTTGACGATTTATGACAAATCAAAACCGACCATCCTTATTTATCATTCGCACACAACCGAGGCGTATTCTCTTTTGGATACGGGTTATTATATAAGCTCCGATGCGAGGTCGAACAATTCCGCAAGGAATATGGTGCGTGTCGGAGATGATTTAACCGCTTATCTTGAAAAACAAGGCTTCAATGTAATTCACGACAGAACCATTCACGATAAGGATTACACAAAATCATACGACAGCTCACGTGTAACGATTGAAAAATATCTTGAAAAGTATCCGTCAATAGAAGTTACGATAGATGTTCACCGTGATGATATTACATATTCAAATAAAACCAAGGTGAAACCGACTGCAAAAATCAACGGCAAAAAAGCTGCCCGAATGATGATTATATCAGGTTGTGAATATAACAGGGTAAAGAATTTTCCCGATTGGGAAGAAAATCTAAAATTTGATTTGCAGGTTCAAAATAAGGTTAACGAGCTTTATCCCGGTTTGATGCGTCCGATTTTGTTTTCCGAGCGTAAGTATAATATGTACGAAACTCATTATTCGTTCCTGCTTGAAGTCGGTACGGACGCAAATACTTTGGATGAAGCATGTTATTCGGCTAGAATGTTCGGCAACGCACTTGGCGAATTGCTCAATGAGAAGTATGTAAAGGAATGATTGTGTGAAATCAAGGAAGTATGTAATAAATATGTTGTTACTTTCAGTAGTCGTGTTGTTGGTGGGCATAGCTGTTGCTTATTACAACACGGCTTCTTTGGGATACGACAATGCAAACCTGTTGACAGTCACAAACGAGTCAATAAGATTTTTCGATATAACAATAAAATATGAAGATATTATAATGATTTTTAAAAAGATTGAAAAAGTGTTGAATTTTAAACCGATAGTGATTTAGCTTAAAATAGGGGCTGTTTTATATATGTTGTGTAGAATTTTCCCGAAAAACACAGATATTGTAGATACTTTGAATAACTAACTGTACGGAACACGAGGAGGGGTGTTCAAAGGCGAAAAAACTTTCAAAAAAAGTGTTGACATTTGGGTAATGAGGTGGTAAGATGTACAAGTCGTC
>OIZP01000364.1_pt1 | contig 29208 bp, 25 predicted proteins | sample 1588531 | NCBI WGS metagenome assembly OIZP01 (sample SAMN03283283) | human gut metagenome | biome: human-associated habitat; material: feces | host: Homo sapiens | place: Peru | collected 2012
ATTCTTAAGGAGGGCGGCTTGGTTTGCGGGAGCAAACCTTTCAGCGCCTCCTTAAGCCGCATTCTTGCGGAGCTTCTTGGCGGGACAAGAAGCTCCCCGCCGGAGGCACCCAGCCGAAAGTTTTGAAAGGGTTTTCGACAAAACGAAACCGGCCGATGTACCGCAATCGGCCCCTACAGAAATACAGGAGGACAACATATGGAAAGCTACAAAAGAGAATTTATTGAATTTCTGGAAAAGGCCGGTGTGCTGAGATTCGGTGATTTCACCGCCAAATCCGGCCGGAAGATCCCCTATTTCATCAACGCCGGTGATATCAAGACCGGCGCGCAGATCGCCACCCTGGGCGAATTCTACGCCCGGGCCTACCTGGACAAGCTGGGCGATAAGAAGGCCGTCCTCTACGGCCCCGCCTACAAGGGCATCTCCATTGCCGTGTCCGCCGCCGTGGCCCTGAGCAAGCAGGGGCTGGATGTGCCCTTCTTCTTCAACCGGAAGGAAGCCAAGGACCATGGCGAGGGCGGCGTTTTCGTGGGCTATGTGCCCCAGGCCGGGGAAGAGGTGGTCATCACCGAGGATGTGATCACCGCCGGTACCGCCATCCGGGAGAGCATGGCCATTCTCAGCCACCTGGAGGGCGTGAAGGTCGCCGCCACCTTCATCATGGTGGACCGCAAGGAGCGGGGCAAGGGCGAAAAGCTGGCCATGGAAGAGGTGGAGGAGGAATTCGGCTTCCCTGTCTACGCCGTGGTGGATGTGTACGATATCATCGAATATCTGGAAGAAAAGCCGGAAATGGCCGAAAATGTAGCCCGGATCAAGGCCTATCTGGCCGTCAACGGAGGCAAGGCATGAGAAGTCTTAACAGCATCCTGGACCTTTCCGTAGCGGAGCTGGACGAGCTCATCGCCACCGCCAAGGACATTGCGGCACACCCGGAAAAATACCGGGACAGCTGCAAATACAAAAAGCTGGCAACCCTTTTCTATGAGCCTTCCACCCGCACCCGATTGAGCTTTGAGGCCGCCATGCTGGAGCTGGGCGGCAGCGTTCTGGGCTTCTCCTCTGCCAATTCCTCCTCCGCCTCCAAGGGCGAAAGCATGGCAGACACCGCGAAAATCATCTCCTGCTACGCCGACATCATGGCCATCCGCCACCCCAAGGACGGCGCGCCCTTCGTGGCCTCCCGGAATGCCTCCGTACCCGTCATCAACGCCGGAGACGGGATGCACAACCATCCCACCCAGACCCTGGCAGACCTTCTGACCATTTCCCGGGAAATGGGACAGCTGAACGGTCTGACCGTCGGCCTGTGCGGCGACCTGAAATACGGCCGCACCGTCCATTCCCTCATTGAGGCCATGTGCCGCTATGAAAACATCCGGTTCGTGCTCATCTCCCCGGAGGAATTGAAGCTTCCCGGCTATGTGAAGTACGATGTGCTGGAAAAGAGCGGCTTCCCCTACGAGGAGGTCACCTCTCTGGAGGAGGCCATGCCCAAGCTGGATGTGCTCTACATGACCCGCATCCAGCGGGAGCGGTTCTCAGACCAAGCCGTCTATGAGCGCCTGAAGGACAGCTACATCCTGGACACCGAAAAAATGAAGCTGGCCAAGGAAAAAATGTGCGTGCTGCACCCCCTGCCCCGGGTCAACGAGATCAGCGTGGCTGTGGACGACGACCCCAGAGCCGCCTACTTCCGCCAGGCTCTCAACGGCAAATACATGCGCATGGCCCTGATTCTCAAGCTCCTGAAGCAGGCCCAGGAAAATCCCGCCCGGGAGCCCATCCGGGGCGAGCTGCGCTACGACCTGGTCTGCCGCAACCCCCGGTGCATCTCCGCCACCGAGCAGGAGCTGCCCCAGATCTTCCGCCTGACGGACAAAGCCGCAGGTATCCACCGCTGCATCTACTGCGAGCATATCGCGGAATAAAAAAGCGGGATATATCGTTGCGTTTCCGCACGATATATCCCGCTTTTGCTTACATTTATTCCCGCGCCTCCCGCGCCGCCGCGGCTTCTTTTGTCCGGCGCTTCATGCAGACAAAATAGGCGGGGATCAGGAAGCAGTCCGCCAGAACCCAGGCGGCGGGGCTGGCGTAGCAGACGGCGGTGAAGCCGAAGACGGACACCAGGGCCGCCACAGCGCCCCGGGCGATCATCTCGGACACACCGGCAATGACGGCCAGATTGGAATAGCCCAGGCCCTGGATGGTGAAGCGGAACAGGTTCACCCCCAGCAGGGGGATATAGAACGCCGCATTGGTCACCAGCAGCTGCCGGGCCAGGGGCAGGATCTGGGCCGAGGAGGCCACATCCTTGGAGTCCAGGAACAATGCCGTCATCTGGGCGCCCAGGAAATACATGACGACCAGGGCCGCCAGGGAATAGGCAACGCCCAGAATGCAGCAGTCCTTCACCCCGTGGTGCACCCGGTCCAGCTTTCCGGCGCCCAGGTTCTGCCCGGCGTAGGTGGCCGCCATGGTGCCCATGGCGTCATAGGGCGTGGCAAACAGATTTGTCACCTTGCCGGAGGCCGCCACGGCGGCCATGGACACGGCACCCAGACCGTTGACCGCCGTTTGCAGCAGAATGGAGCCGATGGCGGTAATGGAATATTGCAGCCCCATGGGCAGGCCCATGATCAGCAGCCGCCGGACGCAGTGGCCCCGCCAGAGAAGATTCTCCCTTTTCAGATGCAGAATGGGGAACTTCCTGCCCATATACAGCAGGCACAGCAGCCCGGAGATCAGCTGGCTGATGAGCGTTGCCCAGCCCGCACCGGCCACGCCCATTTGCAGGGTCACCACGCACACAATGTCCAGAGCCACATTCAGCAGGCTGGAAAACACCAGAAACATCAGCGGCGTCCGGCTGTCCCCCAGGGAGCGGAGAATGCTGGAGAGCAGGTTGTAGAGCATGGTGGCGGGAATGCCCAGGAAGATCAGGAAAATATAGTCATAGGCATAGGAGAAGGTGCTCTCCGGGGTATTCATGGCGGTGAGGATCGCCCGGCAGCCAACGGTGGTGACCGCCGTAACAACCAGCGCAATGATGCCGCCCAGCCAGATCATATTGCCCACGAAATTGCGCAGGCCGTCGAAGTCCTTCTCGCCGAATTTCTGCGCCACGGGAATGGCAAACCCGGCGCAGACGCCGTTGCACAAGCCCAGCACCAGGAAATTGATGGAGCCCGTGGAGCCAACCCCCGCCAGGGCCTCCATGCCCAGAAAATTGCCCACAACCACTGTATCCACCATGGCATAGAACTGCTGAAACAGCAGCCCCAGCAGCAGCGGCAGAATAAACGACAGCAGTATGGGCATGGGCGCGCCCACAGTCATGTCTCTTGTCCGATCCTTCGGCATATGTTTTCCTCCCCAAAAATACTTTATCAGGCGCAAATCGTACCACCATTTTTTCCTGCTGTCAATCCGGGAAAAATCAATAAAGATACGTAAAAAAAGCGGGTTTTCCTTGTGAAATTGTGGTCCAAAAAGCTTCCCCTCCGGGCGGTGCGTCGGTCCCCCTTCCCCTCCGGGGAAGGTTAAAAGCTTCCCCTCCGGGGGAGCTGGCAGGGCGTTAGCCCTGACTGAGGAGGGGCCTAATGGGCGAGAGCGGTAAGAAAAGACGTACAGCTCACTTCCATAACGCCCCTCTTCCACCGCTGCGGCGGTCCCCCTTCCCCGGAGGGGAAGGTTAAGAGGGAAAGCTTTTCTGTTGCAATGCGCCGAAAATTATACTATAATATGGGAAATCAGAATGAAGGAGTGATTTCCATGTATCAGGCGGCTTCTTCCCGCTATGAGACGATCCCCTACCGGCGCTGCGGCGCTTCCGGCTTGAAGCTGGGAGCCTTCTCCCTGGGACTCTGGCACAACTTCGGCGACACGGCTCCCTACGAAAATATGCGTGATCTCTGCCGCACGGCCTTTGACCACGGCATTACCCACTTCGACCTGGCCAACAACTACGGTCCCCAGCCCGGGGCGGCCGAGGAGAACTTCGGCAAGATCTTCCGGGACGATCTGGCCCCCTATCGGGACGAGCTGATCATCTCCACCAAAGCGGGTTACACCATGTGGGACGGCCCCTATGGAGACTGGGGCAGCCGGAAATATCTGCTGGCCAGCCTGGACCAGAGCCTCAAGCGCATGGGACTTCCCTATGTGGACATCTTCTACCACCACCGCATGGACGCCGATACCCCTCTGGAGGAGACCATGGGCGCTCTGGAGCAGGCGGTCCGCAGCGGCAAGGCCCTGTATGTGGGCCTGTCCAATTACAACGGCGAGACGCTGGAGAAGGCCACGGCCATTCTGAATGAGCTCCATGTGCCCTTCGTCATCAACCAGAACCGCTACTCCATTTTCGACCGGACCATTGAGCACAACGGTCTGCTGGAAACCACCCAGCGGCTCCACAAGGGCCTCATCACCTTCTCCCCCCTGGCCCAGGGTATGCTGACGGACCGGTACTTAAACGGCATCCCCGCCGACAGCCGCATCCGCACCGACGGCCGGTTCCTGAAGGAAGCCGCCGTGGAGGAAAAGCTGCCCAAAATCCGCGCGCTGAACGAGCTGGCCGCCCAGCGTGGCCAGACCCTGGCGGAGATGGCCCTGGCGTGGCTGCTAAACCACGAGGCCGTCACCTCCGTGCTCATCGGCGCTTCCAAGCCCAGCCAGATCCTGGACAATATCAAAGCAGCGGAGAATACAAGCTTCACCGCCGAGGAGCTGGCAAAAATCGAGGAGATCAGCGTTTAATGGACCAGCAAAAAAGAACTCGGCTGTGGCCTCTGTGGCTGCTGCTGCCCCTGGGCACCGTCTATTATTTCTGCAAATTCGTTTTGCCGGGCTACAGCTTCACCGCCCTGGTGTGCCTGTGTCTGGCGGCGCTGATTCTATTCTATGTGGCCATGCCCTTTCTGGGGCAGCGGTTCCCGAAAACGGCAAAGCTGCTCACCCGCTGCGTCACCGCCGTGCTCATTGTGGGTCTTCTCATCTGCGGCGTGACGGAGGGTATCATCATCAGGGCCAGCTTCGGCAGCCCCGACCAGGACGTGGACTATGTGGTGGTGCTGGGGGCCAAGGTCCGGGATGACGGCCCCTCCGTTTCCCTGTGGGACCGGATCTACGCCGCCCGGGATTATCTGGAAGCCCATCCCAACACCGTCGCCGTGGTCTCCGGCGGCAAGGGCAAGGACGAGCCCATGAGCGAGGCCATCTGCATGTATGTGGAGCTGACCAACCTGGGCATTGACGGGAACCGCATCTGGACCGAGGACCGGGCGGAATCCACCTGGGAAAACATCCGCTACAGCCTGGACCTGATTGAAGCACGTACCGGCACCCGCCCCACCCGCTTAGGGGTGCTCTCCAGCGAGTATCACCTGTTCCGGGCCAGCCTGTTTGCCAAAAAAAACGGCGTGGAATTTGTGGGTATTCCTGCAAAAACCTCCCGTCTTTCTCAGAAAATCAACCACTTCATGCGGGAGGTGGCCGGAGTTTGGCACTATATTCTGTTAGGAGGAAACTATCGTGATCAATAAATCTTACGCGGACTTTGCCTGGGAGCAGGCTGCCGCGCTGCTGGGAGTGGATTCTCCCTCCGGCTTTACCGCCAACGCAGCCCAATGGGTGAAGAATGCCTTTGAGGCCCTGGGCTGCCCTGCCAGAATCACTGCCAAGGGCGGCGTTCTGGCGGAGCTGGGCGGCAAGGATGGGGACAATGCCCTGCTGCTGGAGGCCCACACCGACACCCTGGGTGCCATGGTCTGCCAGATCAAGGGCAACGGCCGGTTGAAGCTGACCCCCCTGGGGGGCATGAGCCCCAACAATGCCGAGGCGGAGAACGTAAAGGTCTATACCCGCAGCGGCAAAATTTACGAGGGCACCTGCCAGCTGGTGGACGCCTCCGTCCACGTCAACGGCAGCTATTCCGACACCAAGCGCACCTATGATACCATCGAGGTCGTCCTGGACGAGAACGTGTCCTCTGCCCAGGAGGCCAAGGCCCTGGGCATTTCCGTTGGCGACATTGTGTGCTTCGACCCCCGCACCCGCCGCACCGCCTCCGGCTACCTCAAGAGCCGCTTCCTGGACGACAAGCTGTCTGTGGGCATTCTGCTGGGCTTTGCCAAATACCTGAAAGACACAGGCGTGGAGCCGGAGCGGAAGCTCTATGCCCACATCACGGTCTATGAGGAAGTGGGCCATGGCGGCAGCGCCAGCGTTCCCGCCGGTGTCACCGAGGCCATCTCCGTGGACATGGGCTGCGTGGGCCAGGGACTGGACTGCACCGAGCGGCAGGTCTCCATCTGTGCCAAGGATTCCGGCGGCCCCTACAGCTACGAGGTGGTCTCCAAGCTCATCGACGCCGCCAAGCGGACCGGTGCCGACTACGCCGTAGATGTATACCCCCACTACGGCTCCGATGTGGAAGCCACCCTGCGCGCGGGCTACGACATCCGCCACGGCCTCATCGGCGCCGGTGTCTACGCCTCCCACGGCTACGAGCGCAGCCATATCGACGGCGTATACAATTCCATCCTGGTTTTGGCAGGATACACCGGAGTTCTCTGACCCTTCGGCCGCCCCTGGGCGGCCTGGCCGGAATCACGGCAATTGCACAACCGGAAAGGATGGCCCATTATGAAGGATTTTGACTGGGAGCTGCTGCACGAGCTGTATAAGAACCCCAATCTGACCAAGGTTGCCAACGTTCTCTACATCACCCAGCCCACGCTGACCAAGCGCTTGCAGCACATTGAGGCGGAGTTTGATGTGACCATTGTGGAACGGACGCCCAAGGGGCTGGAATTCACCCCCGAGGGGAAGTATCTGGCCGAGCAGGCGGAGGTTTATCTGCGCTTTCTGAAGCAGACCCGCAGCCACTTGGAGCAGATGCGGGAAAACGGAGGCGAGATCGTCACCGTCGGCTCCTCCTATACCTACGGGAAATACACCCTGCCGGACCAGCTGATCCGGTTCCGGATGGAGTGCCCCAATGTGCGCTGTCAGGTGGTCAACGCCCACTCCGGGCAGCTATACCGGCAACTGCTGGACGGCAGCATCGACGTGGCCTTCGTCCGGGGCAATTACACCGGCTCCGTGAATCATGTCTTTCTGGGCAAGACTATGGCCTATGCCATGACGAAGGAGCCCCTCTCCTCCCTTGCCCAGCTGCAAGACCAGCGCCGCCTCTGGTACTCCACCAACGAGGAATCCCACAAGCTGCTCCAGCAGTGGTGGGCGCAGCAATTCGGCGAGGAGCCCACCCGGGGAGAGAGCATCGGCTATATCGACGTGGCCTGGCAGATGGTGCAGAAAGGGCGCGGCTTTGCCCTGTGCTTCCTGCCCGGGGAATACACCAACCCCTACGGCCTGTGCCTGACCCCGCTGTACAACACAGACGGCTCCCCCGTCTCCCGGGACACCTGGCTGCTGTACCCCCAGAACAAGCACCTGAGCGAAAACGTGGAGCGCTTCGTGGACTTCATTTTGCAGGATAGGCAGCGCACCGGGGATGCAGCCGTTTGATATTCTTTCCGGACACACGCCAAACAAACCGCCCTTTGACCCTGCCTGGTCAAAGGGCGGTTTGCTGCTTTTGGACTCCGTCAGAAAGAGGTCAGAGGATAGAAAATCGCAATGTAAGCAACGGAGATCACAATGCAGATCAGCGTCAGGGGAATGCCGGGCTTCAGGTAGTCCTTGAAGCGATAGCCGCCGGGCTCCACGGCCATGGAGTTTGCAGGCATGGCAACAGGGGTTGCAATGGCAATGGAGGCGGCGAAGCGGACAGCGGTCAGCATTGCCTTGGGATTGATGCTCAGCGCGGAGGAGACCAGCAGAGCAATGGGGGTCAGCAGGATGATGGTGGCCGCATTGGACATGAACTGTGTCAGAGGCGTTACGAACAGGAAAATCAAAACCACGATCAGCAGGGGGCTGCCCACGCTGGAGAACAGTGTCTGAGCCGCATTGGAGATCAGGTCCGCAGCGCCGGAGTTGGTCATAGCCTTGGCAACGGGCACCAGGGCCGCATAGATGATCAGGCCGGAGGTGGGAATGGCATGGGATGCCTGCTTTACGGTAAGGCATCCGGTGGCCACCACAATGATGGCACCGATGATGGCCATGAAGTGCAGCTTAATGCCGATCTGCTTCTCAAAGATCATGCCGATCAGGGTCAGGACCATTACTCCGATGGACAGCCAGGTCTTCCAGGCGGGGACATCGGAGAAATCCGAGGTCTGCAGGGAGGCTGCGTCATAGCTGCCCTCGTTGTTGGGCACATCGGGCAGCAGCTTGTAGCCGACGGTGGCCATATAGATGGCGGAGACCAGCAGCAGGATCAGGGACAGGGGTGCCCACTCGAAGAAGCTGAAGGTCATGCCGGTTCCCAGGCCTTCCAGGGCCTCCTTCAGGTAGGGGCCGGAGGTGGTGCCGACAATGGTGATGCCGCCGCCGAAGCAGCAGCCCACGATAACGGGGTACATCAGCTTGGAGCGCTTCATGCCGGTGGACAGGGAGATGCCCAGGATCAGGGCGATCAGCAGGCCGGCCGCGCCGGTATTGGACAGGAAGCCGGACATCAGGCCGGAGAAGAGCACGGTAACGAACATGAGCTTCCGCTCGCTATCGGCAAACTTTGTCAAAACGTGGGCAATCTTGGCAGCGCCGCCGGTTTTGAAAACGGCCTCGCCGACGATTGCCATGCATACGATGATCATGGCCGTGCCGGAAGAGAAGGCCGCCAGAGCCGTGGACGCATCGACAGCACCGGTCAGATAAAAGGCCACGCACATGCTCATGGCCGTGACGGGCAGCGGGATGATCTCCGTGACGAACAGAACAATGCCGACAAGCAAAATCAGCAAAACAGCAATTGCCATATGTAGTTCCTCCATTTTTTTGAATCCGCTCTGCAGAAGCGTTTTCTGTTTTTGTATTTCAGCGCTGTTGCTGAGCTGAGTATAGCAGTGCAGCCTGCTTTTTGCAAATTCACAAAAGTTTTCCCCCCAATAACCTGCGGTACTTAACCGGAAGCAATAGGTCCTCAAACTTTTGTGCATTTCCCAACCTGGGACACATGGCGTATACTTTGTGCATAATCAAATGCAAAGGCGGTATTTCTATGGAGCAATTGGAAAAGCTTGCGGCTTTTACAGCCGGATTTCATCTGGAGGACGCACCGGAGGCTGTGGTGGAGGCAGCAAAGGCCTGCGTGCTGGACACCGTCTCCGTGGCCATCGGAGCCGGAAGCAATCAAATGTACTGCGGTATTAAGCAGGTGTACCTGGCGCAGAACCTTCCCGGCAGATGCGCCGCCACGGTTTGGGGCAGCGGGGAAAAGGCCCCTGTGCAGATTGCTGCCTTTTTGAACGCCATGGCGGGTCACACTTTGGAAATGGACGACGTACACACCGGCTCCAAGACCCACATCGGCACCGTGGTCGTCCCTGCGGCATGGGCCGCTGCCGAGGCCGTGGGTGCCGACGGGAAAGGGCTCCTGGAAGCGATCGTCTGCGGCTATGAGGTTATGAGCCGCATCGGCATGGGCTTCGGCGTCTCCAGCCATCGCAACAAGGGCTGGCACGTCACCGGCACCGCCGGGACCTTCGGTGCCGCTGCCGCCTGTGCAAAGCTGTATGGCTTCGATGCCGCCAGGACGCTGTCCGCCTTCGGTCTGGCCGGTATGCAGTCGTGCACCACCTGGGCGTTTCTCACCGGCAGCGCCACGGACAAGGTCATGCACCCCGCCCGGGCTGCTGCCAGCGGCGTGGAATCCTGTATGCTGGTCCAGGGCGGCATGACCGGTACGGGAGACATTCTGAATGCGGCGGACGGCGGCATTTTCCCCATGATGAGCGACGGCTATGACTACGATCTGGTATGCAAGGGCCTGGGTAAAACCTGGGAGATCCTGAATATGGACAAGAAGCCCTACCCCTGCTGCCGCAGCAGCCACGGCTCCATTGACGCCGCCCTGGCCCTGCGCCAGAGCTATGGCATTGCGGTACAGGACATCGATCATGTGGATATCGACACCTATCTTGTAGGTCTGAAGCAGTGCGGGATGTCCCAGGGGAGCCTGAAGCCCATTCTGCCCACCGAGGCCAAATTCTCCACCCCCTATGTAACCGCCACGGCCCTGCTGACCGGGAAGGTAGGCCTGACGGATTTCCAGCCGGACAAAATTGCAGACCCCCAGCGTCAGGCCCTGCTGGCACGGGTGAAGGTCCACGAGGCAGCGGAATTCACAAAAGAATATCCCGTCCACTGGTCCTGCCGGATGCAGCTGACCACCAGGGACGGAAGAAAATATACCTATACGGTTCCGGATGCATCTGGCAGCGTTGCCGCCCCCCTGACCAAAGCGCAGTTGCGCAGCAAAGCCATGAATTGCTGCGCAGAGCTCCCGGAGGCCCGGCTGCTCACCCTGTTTGACGCACTGGAGAACCTGGAAAAGGCCCAGGTTCTTCCCGAAACGGCCCTTCGGTGAGGGCACCGAGCTTCTGGAAATTCTGCCGTTTCCGTGGTATAATGGTTTGAAAACCAGAAAGGAAGTGGCGATATGAACAGAAGCGATCTGGAGAAAATTGTTGCAATTGCAGAAGAGGGAAGCATGGCCAAGGCTGCCCAGCGGCTGTACATTACCCAGCCCGCTCTGAGCAAATGTCTGAACCGGGTAGAGGAGGAGCTGGGCGAGCCGCTCTTCCTGCGCAGACCCAACGGGCTGACCCTCACCTATTCCGGTGAATGTCTGGTGCAGCGGGCCTACCAGATTCTGCGGATGTATCGGGACCTGGAAACAGACTTCTGCGATCTGAACGAAATGCGCCGGGGCATACTGCGGCTGGGCACCGCCCGCAGAATCAGCGCCGTTGTCCTGCCGGAAGCCATCGCCCGCTTTGCCAGCCGCTACCCCAGCATCAAAATTGAGATTGTAGAGCAGAACAGCTTTGTTCTGGAAGAGCAGATCATGACCGGCAAGCTGGATATTGCCATTGTCTGCCTGCCGGTTCGGAATGAAAACGTGCACTACAGTGTGTTTTATCGGGACCCATTTCTGATTGGCGTGCCCAAAGGCCATCCCGTCAATGCGCTGGGCTATACCGTTGCGGGAGAGAAGCTGCCTTTTCTTTCCATTGAAGCCCTGCGGGGGCAGAAGCTGGTGCTGAGCAGCCCGGAAAAGAAATCCAGAATTATTACGGACAAGGCTCTGGCCAAACTGAACGGAGAATACGAGGTCTGCCTGGAATCCCACAATATTGAGCTGGTAATCCGCTTTGTCGCAAAGGGACTGGGCATTGGCATTATCCCCAGCGTATTTGCTGCCCAATATCCGGAGCCGGAAGCCATCAACTATTACCGTCTTCCGGAAAACGAAGAGATTTTCCATCAATGGGCTGTGATGTATGGCGACAGCGTCAGCAATCTGCCCCGCCCATCCCGGGAACTGTACCATATTCTCTGTGAGGAGAAATGCATCTTCCCGGATTACCTGGGATAACACGCAATCAGGTGGGCACATATTCCAAAAAGGAATCCAGGCATTCCAATTCCCCATTTTACAAATCCCCTTTTGCTTGCTAAGATGGAGATACAAAAATAAAGCACCCAGACGGGTGCCGGAAAATAAGACAAACGAGAAAGGAACGATTCTATTATGGTCCACCTGTACGATACCGGCGTTTACCTGGTAAACGGCACTGACCTGGTCACTGACCCCGCCGAGGTTGCCGCCAAGACCGGCAAGAAGGTTACGAAAGAGGCAGCCCAGCAGGGCACCATGGCCTATGGCATTCTGAAAAGCCACAACCAGAGCGCCGACATGGACAACCTCCGGCTGAAATTCGACTCCATGACCTCCCACGACATCACCTATGTGGGCATCATCCAGACCGCCCGGGCCTCCGGCATGACCGAGTTCCCCCTGCCCTATGTGCTGACCAACTGCCACAACTCCCTGTGCGCCGTGGGCGGCACCATCAATGAGGACGACCACAAATTCGCCCTGTCCGCAGCCCACAGGTACGGCGGCATCTATGTGCCCACCAACCTTGCCAATATCCACTCCTACAACCGGGAGATGATGGCAGGCTGCGGCCGGATGATCCTGGGCTCCGACTCCCACACCCGCTACGGCGCGCTGGGCACCATGGCCATCGGCGAGGGCGGCGGCGAGCTGGCCAAGCAGCTGGTGGGAAGAACTTATGACTTTGCCCGTCCCGGCGTGATCGCCATTTATCTCACCGGCACCCCCAAGGCCGGCGTTGGCCCCCAGGACGTGGCCCTGTCCATCATCGGCGCGGTGTACAAGAACGGCTATGTGAAGAACAAGGCCATGGAGTTCGTCGGCCCCGGCATTGCGGGCCTGCCGATTGAATACCGGAACGCCATTGACGTCATGACCACCGAGACCACCTGCTGGTCCTCCATCTGGGTCACCGATGAGAAGACCCGCGGCTACTTCACTACCCATGGCCGCCCCGAGGCTTACAAAGAGCTGAAGCCTGCGGACGTTGCCTATTATGATGGCTGCGTGTACGTAGACCTGTCCACCGTGGAATGCACCATCGCCATGCCCATGCACCCCAGCAACACCTATACCATCCATGAGCTCCAGGAGAACGCCGCGGACATTCTGCACCTGGTCCAGGACAACGCCAACAAGCAGATCAAGGGCGCCCAGATGGACATTGTCTCCAAGTTCCACGACGGTGCTGTGTGGGTAGAGCAGGGCGAGATCGCCGGATGCTCCGGCGGCACCTTCGACAATATCTGCGCCGTTGCGGATATCCTGAGAGGCCGCAGCTGCGGCAACGGGGCCTTCACCCTCAGCATCTACCCCGGCTCCATGCCCGCATTGGCGGAGCTCATGAAAAACGGCCGGGCTCACGACCTGATCGCCGCCGGTGCCATCCTCCGGGAGTGCTTCTGCGGTCCCTGCTTCGGCGCAGGCGACACCCCCGCCAACGGCGAATTCTCCATCCGCCACACCACCCGGAACTTCCCCAACCGGGAAGGCTCCAAGCCCGGCGAGGGCCAGATGGCAGCCGTAGCCCTGATGGACGCCCGTTCCATTGCCGCCACCGCTGCTAATGGGGGCAAGCTGACGGCGGCCACCGACCTGGACGTGGAGTACACCAATCCCGAGTACCACTTCGAGGTTGGCATCTACGAAAAGCGGGTCTACAACGGCTGGCGGAAGCCCGAGCCCCAGCACGAACTGAAATTCGGCCCCAACATCAAGGACTGGCCCGAAATGCCTGCGCTGACTTCCGATCTGCTGGTAAAGGTCTGCTCCTACATCACAGACCCCGTCACCACCACCGACGAGCTGATTCCCTCCGGCGAGACCTCCTCCTACCGCTCCAATCCCGAGCGTCTCTCCGAGTTCGCCCTGTCCCGCCGTGACCCCCAGTACGTTTCCCGCAGCAAGGAAATGCGGCAGATGGAGCGGGACCGTCGGGCCGGGAAGGGCCTGACCGAGGAAGTCAAGGCCGTTTACGCTGCCCTTGCCAAGGCCGGTCTGACCGTAGACCCTGAGCATACCGACCTGGGCTCCACCATCTTCGCCAACATGCCCGGCGACGGCTCCGCCCGGGAGCAGGCCGCCTCCTGCCAGAGAGTCATGGGTGCCAGCGCCAACTTTGCCAAAGCCTACGCCACCAAGCGCTACCGCTCCAACTGCATCAACTGGGGCATGACCCCCTTCCTGGTGGAGAATCCCGAGGTATTCGCGCTGGGCGACTACATCTTCGTGCCGGGCGTCCGGGAGCACGTACTCAATAATGACGCTTCCTTCGACGCCTACGCGGTGAAACCCGACGGCACCGTCACCCGCTTCCCCGTGTCCACTGGTTACCTCACCGAGCCTGAGCGGCAAACAATCGCCGACGGGTGCCTGATCAACTACTACCGCAACAACAAATAAATCCGATTCCTTTCTTCCCGCCCCAAGGCTGCCACCACAGCCTTCGGGGCGGTTTCTTTTGATCTGGCCTTTTTCTGTCATACCGGTACGGAATACATTCATTCATTTTGTGTATTGGGAAAAAGTCAGCGGCCATTTTATAATACAGGCAGAACATCGGCAGGTTCACTGCCGAAAAAACGAAAAAGGAGCTGCCTGCCATGGGAAAATCCCTGACTCAGAAAATCATTGAAAGCCACTATGTTTCCGGTTCCATGGTTCCGGGGGAGGAGGTCTTCATCCATGTGGACCAGACTCTGACCCACGACATCAACGCCGTTATGACCTATCTGGCCTTTGAAGCGGTGGGCCTGCCCAGAGTGCGGACGGAGTGCTCCGTCAGCTATCTGGATCACAACCTGCTGTACGTAAACAATATGACCCCGGACGACCATATTTACCTGCAATCCGTGGCAAAGAAGTATGGCGTATATGTCTCCCGGCCCGGCAACGGCATTTGCCATACGGTCCATGTGGCCCGGTTCGGCGCCCCCGGCAAGGTCAGCATGGGCGGCGACAGCCACACCCCCCACGGCGGTGCCATCGGTATGCTGTGCATCGGTGTTGGGGGCATGGATGTGGCCACTGCCATGACCGGCGTGCCCATGCGGCTGAAAATACCCAAGGTGGTGAAGGTAAACCTTGTGGGGGCCTTGAAGCCCGGTGTCAACGCCAAGGAGATCATTCTGGAAATGCTGCGCAGGGAATCCGTCAAGGGCGGCCTCGGCAAGGTCTATGAATATGTCGGCCCCGGCGCTGCCGCCCTGGAGGTGCCCCAGCGGGCCACCATCGCCAATATGGGCGCGGAAATGGGCGCTACCACCTCCATCTTCCCGGCGGATGCCCAGGTAAAGAAATTCCTGACGGCCCAGGGCCGGGCGGATGCCTACCGGGAGCTGCTGCCGGACGCGGATGCGGAATATGACGAGGAGATGGAGATCGACCTGAGCGCTTTGGTTCCCCTGATGGCCTGTCCCCATCTGCCGGACAACGTAAAGCGATTGGCAGAGGTCCCCAAGAAGAAGGTCCAGCAGGTGTTCATCGGCTCCTGCACCAATACCAGCTATGCCGATGTTGCCAAGGCTGCCACAGTCTTCCAGGGACACCATGTCCACGAGGACGTGAGCTGCACCTGCGGCATTGCCTCCCGACAGACCTACAAGGAGCTGCTGCGGGACGGCTATATCGATATGCTGGTGGATGCCGGTGTCCGGCTGCTGGAGATCTCCTGCGGCCCCTGCTGCGCCATCGGCCAGACCCCGCCTACCAACGGCGTGGCCGTGAGAACCTCCAACCGGAATTTCAAGGGCCGGGCAGGCAACCCCACGGCGGAAATCTACCTGGTGAGCCCCGAAAGCGCCGCCGCCACGGCCATCAAGGGCACCTTTGCCACCGCCGAAGAGATCATGGGTGCGGACATTTCCATTCTGGGCCGGATTCAGGAGCCGGAGAAGTACATTGTTGATGACTCCATGCTCATCCCGCCCCTGCCCGCCGGGGAGGCTGCCAAGGTGGAGATCACCCGGGGCCCCAATATCAAGTTCCTGCCTATTCCGGAGGTGCCCCAGCAGCACCTGAAGGCCGGAGTCAGCCTGAAGGCCCGGGACAATGTGTCCACCGATGACATCACCCCCGCCAGCGCGGAGTTCTCCTCCATGCGGTCCAATATCCCGCTGATGAGCAAATACTGCTACACCCGCTACGACCCGGAATTTGCGGAGCGGGCACGGAGCATGGGCCAGAGCTTCATCATTGGCGGCGAGAACTACGGCCAGGGCTCCTCCCGGGAGCACGCAGCCATCAACCCCATGTATCTGGGTGTCCGCTGCGTCATCGCCAAGAGCATCGCCCGCATTCACAAGGGCAACCTGGTGAACCACGGCATTATCCCCATGCTCTTCGCCGACCCTGCCGCCTACAACAGCATCGACCAGGGGGACGAGCTGGAGATTGAAAACCTTCTGGACCAGATTCCCACCCGAAAGGTAACCGTAAAAAACGCAACCAAGCATTTTGAATTTCAGGTCACCCTGGACCTGACGAACAACGAAATCGATGTGGTACTCTGCGGCGGACAGCTACGGTACCTGAAAAAACAGCTTGCGGAAATGGAGGAAAAATAATATGACCCGTGAAGAAAGCATTGCAAAAGCACAGCAGGCCTTCGGCGAACTGATTCGCCAGGACTATCAGCGCATCGACGGCATGAAAAAAGCCCAGGAGCCCCTGGACTTTTCCAAGCTGAACAAAATCATCGTAGGTATTCTCCCCGGTGACGGCATCGGTCCCGTGATCATGCCTCTGGCCCTGAAAGTTATGGAGGCCCTGGTGGGGGATGAAATAAAGTCCGGCAAAATCGAAATCCGGCATATCGAGGGCATGACCATTGAAAACCGGGTTGCTCAGAACAACAGCCTGCCCCAGGAATGCCTGGACGAGATCCGGCAGTGCCATGTGCTGCTGAAGGGGCCTATGGTCACCCCCAGAGCCGGAGACGGCCTGCCCAACCTGGTGTCCGCCAACTCCCTGCTGCGCCGGAGTCTGGACCTGTACGCCGCCGTTCGGCCCATCGACATCCCAGACAAAGACATCCACTGGACCTTCTTCCGGGAGAACATCGAGGGGGAGTACATCTGGGGCAACAAGGGCATTCAGGTGGACGAGGACCTGGCGGTGGACTTCAAGGTCCAGACCCGTCTCGGCAGCCGCCGCATTGCCCGGGCCGCCTTTGAATACGCCCGGAAAAACGGCAGGCACAATGTGACCGTGGTCACCAAGGCCAATATCGTCAAGCTGGCCGACGGCAACTTCATCAAGGCCGTGCGGGAGGTGGGTCAGGAGTACCCGGACATTGAAATTCAGGAGCGCCTGGTGGACGCCATGTGCGCCAAGATGATGGATGCGGATTTCCGCAAGGGCATTGAGGTGGTGGTCCTGCCCAACCTCTACGGCGATATCGTCACCGATGTGGCCGCCGAGCACCAGGGCGGCCTGGGCACCGCCTCCTCCTCCAACATCGGCGACCGCTATGCCCTGTTCGAAGCCATCCACGGCACAGCCCCGGGACTGTGCGCTGCCGGGAAGGCAGGCTATGCCAACCCCTGCAGCCTGATCCGGGCCATGGGCCAGATGCTGGTCCACATAGGCTGCGGCGAGGCCAACGCCAAGCTGGAAAAGGCGCTGGATGCCTGCACCAGAGGGGAAAACGCCATGGTCGTCGGCCCCAAGGAGGGCCAGCACAGCGCCGCCGAATTCGCGGAATACCTGATTGACACCATTGAGAAGCTGTAAGGAGGAAACGACCATGCGTTCATTCAAAACCGTATTCATGCGGGGCGGCACCAGCAAGGGCTGCATGTTTCTGGAACGTGACCTGCCCGAACGGGAGCAGTGGGACGATATCTTCGTCCAGGTCATGGGCTCCCCTGACCCCAAGCAGATCGACGGTCTGGGGGGCTGCGTGTCCAGCAACAACAAAATTGTTGTGGTCCGCAAGAGCAGTCTGCCGGGAGTAGATGTGGATTACCTGGTGGGCCAGTCCATTGTGGGCAAGGCCCAGATCGACTACAAGAGCAACTGCGGCAACATGACCGCCGCCACCGCCCCCTTTGCCGTAGAGGAGGGGCTGGTGGAGCACCTGGAGGAGCCCGTCACCACGGTGCATATGTTCAATCTGAACACCAATAAGTACATTGATGTTACCGTTCCCGTCAAAAATGGGCGCTTCGACAACGAGGGCACCTGCGCCATTGCCGGTGTGGACGGCACCGCCGGGGAATTAAAGGTCAACTTTCGGAACCCCGCAGGCTCCAAGACCGGCAAGCTCTTCCCCACAGGCAAAGCCATGGAGACCCTTTCCCTGCCGGATGGGCAGATCGAGGCCACCATTCTGGATGTGTCCAACCCCATCGTTCTGGTCCGGGCCAGGGACTTAGGGCTCACCGGCACGGAGCTCCCCGCCCAGGTGGATGCCAACAAGGCGGTATCGGAAAAATTGGAGGCCATCCGGGGCGCGGCCTGCGTGAAGCTGGGCTTCGCCAAAGACTTGCAGGACGCCTCGGAAAACAGCCCCGCCGTGCCGAAGGTGGGCTTCGTGGCAGCCCCCGCAGACTACACGGACATTGCCGGAAAGGCAGTGAAGGCCGGAGAAATGGACCTGTGCGCCCGGGTCATCAGCGTGTTCAAGTGCCACAAGGCCTGCCCGCTGACCGCCGCCTCCGCCATCAGCGTGGCCGCGGCGGTCCCCGGGACCGTTGTCCGGGAGACGGTTGAAAGCAAGGACGCCGGAAGCGTCCGCATCGGCCATCCCTCCGGGGTCATGACCATGTTCCCCTATCTGGACGACGGCACCAGGCCCCTGGAGGAAATCCAGGTCTCCGGCGTAGCCGTCCAGCGCACCGCCCGCCGGATCATGGACGGCAGGGTGTATATTCAAAGATAAGAAAAGCGCTTCCCCTGCAGCAGCGCAGCTGACCGAGGGGTTCTGGCTTGGCTCCCCTGCAAGGAGCCTAAGTGCGTATATTCTGACCGCTCCCGCCCATTACGCCTCTCATCCGTCTCGGCTGTCGCCGAGCCACCTTCCCCGAGGGGGAAGGTTTTTTAATTTCCGGTTGCCGCATACTCCGTCACGTTCGGGACGGTCTCGCCGTCGATTTGCGGCTTACCTCCGGGCCAGGAAGGCGCGGACCTTCTCCCCATCGGCATAGCCCTTTTCGTAGAGGCGGTGGGAGGCCTGCCGGTCTTTGGTCAGGGTGTCCACGCCGCAGGTGTCGTCCGGGGCGACGATGCAGAGCTTTCCCTGCGATGCATACTGTTTTGCCAGGGCAATCCCGTTGTTATACCGCTCTGCCCGGCCCCGGAGCTGCTCCGCGCTGACGGGATAGTTTTTCTGAATGAGCTTCGCCAGGCGATTGTCCGTCTTAGAGGTCCGCAGAACCTCCAGGGGCTTGGTCAGCAGCAGCACCACCCTGTCGCAGCCAAGGTCAAAGGCCTTCTGAATGGGCACGGTGTCGCTGAGGGCGCCGTCGTAGCAGTCGATGCCCCGGATGCGGTAGGGCTTGCACACAAAGGGAATGGCCGAGGAGGCCTTCAGCACCCCATAGTCATCCTGGTGCACATCCTGCTTCGTCAGGTACACCGCCTCTCCCGTCTGCGCATTGGTGGCCACGGCCATAAATTCCATGGGATTTTTTACAAATGCAGGGTAGTCCAGGGGATTCTCTCCGCCGGAATTGCTGAGGGTGCCATAGACATAGTCCAGGTTCAGATAGGCACGGTCCCGGACCAGCTCGTGGAGGCCCATATATTCCTTCCTGTGGGGATAGTCCGTATAGAAGGGGTAGTTCCGCCCCCGCTGTCCGGCGACGAAGGAGGAGATATTGGCGCTTCCGGCAGACACGCCAATGCCCAGATCAAAGGTGATTCCCTGATCCAGGCAGTAGTCCAGCACACCGGCGGCATAGATGCCCCGCATTCCGCCGCCCACGTCTACAACGGCTGTTTTCATGGTTTTTTCGCCTCCAAGGTATTGTCTCTGGCGATGCCCACGCCCAGAGCGCCCCAGCCAACATGGCAGCAGACGCTCAGGGGCAGCGGGTCTAAGCCCACGGTGCAGTTTGGAAACGCCTGCTGTAAGGTATCCCGCCAGCGCTGCCCCGCCTCCAGGTCCCCGGCATAGGCGGCCCGGACGGTCAGGGGGCCTTCCAGGCGCTGGGCATCCTCCTGCAAGCCCTCAATCATGGCCTGCATGGCGCAGCGCATTCCCCGGACCTTCCGGTAAGCGTCCAGCTTGCCGCCCTGGATGCGCAGCACGGGCTTGATGCTCAGCATGGCCCCCAGAGCCGCCCCCGCCGCCGTCACCCGGCCGCTTTTTTTCAGCAGCTCCAGGGTATTCACCGCAACAAAAATATCCGAATTCCCGCCGTCTGCCTCCAGGAAGGCCTGAATTTCCGCCGCCGTGCGGCCCTGCCGGGCCAGAGAAAGCGCATCCAGCGCCGCCTGGCGCTCTGTCACGGAGATCCTCCGATTGTCCGCCACCCGCACCCGGCCGCCGTAATCCTGGGCAAGGCCCAGGGCGGTCTGGCACTCTCCCGAAAGCCCGGCGGACATGGGGATATAGATGAGCTCCTCGTGGTCCTCCAGGATGGCGTCCCAGCACTGCTGGATGACCCCGGGGGCGGGCTGGGAGGTGGAGACCTCCGCGCCCCCTTTCAGGGCCTCGAAAAATTCCGCCTGGGAAATGGAATCGTATTCAAAAAAGCACTCCCCGTCCAGAATCACCGGCATGGGAATCACACGGATGCCCAGCTCCGCCGCCTCCTCCGGGCGCAGGCCGCAGTTGGTATCCGTGACGATGGCTGTTTTATTCGGCATAAATTTCTCCTTCATAGCAGAAAAAACGGACCGCCCAGGGGTACGGGACGGTCCGTCGGAACGATCCATGGGGCTTTGGCCGAAGATCAGGCCTTGGGCTTCCAGTCCTTGTAGTTTTCGTAGTTGTGGACAGGGTGCTTCTCCTCTGCCCAGAGCTTGTCCGCGCAGGGCTTCCAGTGGGCGGCATACTCGGCGCACTTGCCGCACAGGTGCTCGGCGGATTCCGGGGATTGCAGGTCCGTGGACTTGGCACCGGTCTGGGCAACCATCTGCTGCAAAATCTCGGGGTTCTCCAGCATGGGGCAGGGGCGCAGGTGGTTCTCGTTGAAGGGCTGGTTGTCACGGTAGGCCATGAACAGGGGGCTCTTCAAAATCTCCAGCAGGGTGCTGGTGCGGATATTGGCATTGGAGTAGTGGATGAATACGCAGGGCTCCGCGTCGCCGTTGGCGTTGATGTGGAAATAATTCCGGCCGCCGGCAATGCAGCCGCCCACGAACTCACCGTCATTCTGGAAGTCCATGGTGAACAGGCCCTCGCCGTCCTTCAAGCGGCGAATATGGCGGATGCGGTCCTTGATGTACATTCTCTGCTCGGGGCTGGGCATCAGGTCTACGGAAGCCTCATTGCCTACAGGCATATAGTGGAAGTACATGGCATAGCGGCAGCCCTTCTCCACCATGAGCTTCACAAACTCCGGGCTGGTGACGGACATGCAGTTGCTGGAGGTGTAGCAGATGGAGGTGCCGAAGATCAGGCCGTTCTGCTTCAACAGGGACATGGCGTACATGACCTTGCCGTAAACGCCCTGGCCCCGGCGCAGGTCGTTGACCTCGGGCTCGCCCTCCAGGGAGATGGCCAGCATCAGATTGCCCACCCTCTTCATCTCATCGCAGAAGGCCTGGTCTACCAAGGTGCCATTGGTGAAGGCCAGGAACTGGCAATCGCTGAACTCGCCGCACAGGCGGATGATGTCCTTTTTCCGCACCAGAGGCTCGCCGCCGGTGAACATATAGAAGTACACGCCCAGCTCCCGGCCCTGGCGGACAACGCTGGCCAGCTCGTCATAGCTGAGGTTCAGCTTGTTGCCGTATTCCGCGGCCCAGCAGCCGGTGCAGTGCAGGTTACAGGCGGAGGTGGGGTCCATGAGGATCAGCCAGGGGATATTGCATTGGTGGACCTCCCGCATTTTGCGGATGGTCATGGTGCCGTTCAGCATGGCCTCAAAGCCGAAGTTTAAGAGGGTGGTTTTCAGGACGTTGGGGTCGATCTCGTCCAGCGCCCGGTTCAGGTACTGGCTCAGGGCGCTGCCGTCGTCCTGGAGCAAATCTCGGTAGGATGAAAAGTCAATGCTCAGATTGGTGCCGGAGGTGTACTTCTCCGCCAGGTCGATGAGCTTTAAGAGCTCTGCCTCCCGGTCTCCCCGGGTCACCTTTTTCAGAGCCTGATCAATGCCGATTCCGGCAGCGGTTCTGGCTGCCTTGTGTGTTAAGCTTCCCATACTTTTTTCCTCCTGATTGTATTTACGGTACTTTGTGTTACATAGAGATTGAGTACGCCGTCAACGGCCAGGTTCGCGCCGATGAGCCGACTGACAATGGCAATGTCCCGGAATTCCGTCAGAATCACCAGTGCCCCCAGGGCCGCCGCCACCAGGGCCACGCCCAGAATCAGCCACCACCGCTCCACGCCGATGCGCCGGGCATCGATGGCCGTCTGGATTTTGGACAGGCCATCGATCAGGAAAAACACCCCCAGGACCATGACGATGTGTCCCGCCGCCTGGGTATCCCAGATCATATAGCAGCCCAGCACTGCCGAGGCAATGCCCAGAAACAGGTCAAACTGGAAGGCCAGCTGCAAGGCGTCCTTGGAAAAATAGCCCAGGATTCTGATGGCCCCGAAGCCGATCATCAGAATTCCTCCGAAGAGCATGAAGGGCTCTGCCGGGAACCAGCCCTTCAGCAGCACCGCCAGGCCGAAGGCAATCAGCGCGCAGGCGAAGATGCTGTAGGCGTATTTCACGGCTTTCAGTTTCTTCAACAGCCTGCCCCCTTTCTTTGGATGACCGGATTATATTCCCTTTTTCGATATTTTTCTACGGACAAAAAAACAGAACCGTCCGAATTCGAACGGTTCTGGAATTTTGTCTGAATTTTGGGGCTACTGCTCCGTTGGGTGCTTTTCAAAAAAGGCGATATAGTCCCGAATGATGCCGTCTACCGAGGCATGGAAGGTGCTCTCCAGCAGCTCTGGCAGGTTTGGGTCTGCAGGCACATCCTGCTGAATCCAGCGCATGGTAACCCCCAGAACGGAATAGGCGTAGAGGTGCATCACATAGTCAATGCCCGCCTCGCTCAGCTGATAGGGCTTCGCCGCTTCCCGGACAAACCGCTCCACAAACAGCTGGGAAGCCTTTTTCAGGTAGTTGGAAATCAGCTCCCGATTTTCCGAAAGATAGATATGGTGAATGGCCCGGCGATTTTCCAGGAGGGACGCACAGGCCCTGTTGTATTCCCTGGCAAAGGAGTCGCTTTTCTCGGTGCTGTCTGAAAATTTTTGCAGCTCATAGGCAAAATAAGCATCCAGCAGATCGGGCACATTTTCATAGTAATAGTAAAACGTATTGCGGTTGATATCCGCTTCCTCGATAATATCCTTCACCGTGATCTTATCCAGGGGCTTGCGCGTCAGCAGGTCCATAAAGGCCTGCATAATCACCGCCTGCGTCCGTCTTGCCATACAGGAAACTCCTTGCCTCAGAATCCGTCCCTTCCCCAGCGCCGGAAAGGGGCGGGACTTTTTCTCATTATATCCTTTTTTCGCCCCGATTGCAAGGTGGAAAACAGAGGGCAAAAAAAGCGGGTCGCCGAAGCGACCCGCTCACGCTCTGAGAATTAGGTGGGGTGGCTTTTCCCACATCTCCAAACAAAGGGCGACGGCTGCCCGTTCCGTCCTCTAACTCTCTTTGGTGATTATATTATAGCCCAAAGGGTGAAATTTGTCAAACTTTTTTCAGCGTTCCCTTTTGGATGAAGTTTTTCACCCGATTATGATTCAGGACATACAGAGATCTGGCATACAGCGCCCCGCCGCCGGACAGACGGACAGCCACCTTCACAAATTCCCCATTGATTAGAAATTCCTTCACATACTCAATAGAACCGTCTGTAGGATTTTCGCCCACATAATCGGGGAACGAAAGAATTTCCTCTATGTATTGCCCGTACCGTTCATAATCTGCCGGGTGGCGGGCTTGCATATGGGCAATATTGCTGGGGCCTAAATAGATAGACTGCCCAGGCTGCAGAGAGATTCCAAGCAGGAAAACCACCCGCTCAGACAGAACGCCTACCTCTTTCGCCAATCTCTTTCCTTCTCCCCGCTTTATTTCTTCGTGAAGACTCGCCTGAAATGAAGCGTCCCTTCTTGTTTTTATTATATCACAGGGTAAAATCACTTAACAAGTAGCGCATGATATATTTTTCGGCTTCACATCCAGCTCTTCACCGTCCATTTTCCGCCGTAGTCCTCAAACCGGTTCACGGGGGCGTACCAGGCCAGCTCCGCCGTGCCGGTGCGGCCGTGGCGGTTCTTGGCTACGTCCACGAAGAACTGCTGGGGCGCTGATGCCTCCCGGGGCGTCTCCGTCTTGCCGTATTCCGGGCGGTGGAGCAGCAGCACCCCGTCGCTGTCCTGCTCGATGGCGCCGGAGGAGCGCAGCTGGGAGAGCCTGGGGCGGGTGTCCTGCCCGGGGGCGCTGACGCTCTCCCGGTTCAGCTGGCACAGGGCCAGGACCACGCAGCCCAGGCGTTTGGCCAGGCGCTTCAGGTCCCCGGAGATCCGGGTCACCCGGTCGTATTCGCTGAGCCGCTTGTCCCCGGCGGAGAGCAGGCCCAGGTAGTCCACGATCACCACCTCGGCCCCCACGTTCCGGGCCTGGAGCTCCAGCTCCGGCACGGTGAGCGTGGACACGGCGGAGATTTGCAGCTTGCGCGCATAGAGCTTGCCGCAGGCATTGGCAATGGCGGCATCCTCTTCCTCGGTTGTCCGCTGGAACAGCAGCATCCCGAAGGAGCATGGCATATCCGAAACGGCGGCAACCCGGCGGGCATTTAATTCCGCTTCCGTCATCTCCAGGCTGACATACAGCACCCTGCGGTTCCTTGCCATCATGTCCGCCAGGGCAATGCCCAGGGCCGATTTGCCCACACCCGGGCGGGCGGCCATGACATAGAAGCCCCCCTGGGCAAAGCCGCCCAGAATGCGATCCAGGGATGGGAAGCCTGTCCGGATCGCCTGCCGCTTGCCCTGCTGCACCTCTGCCCGGAAGGTCATGAAGTCCAGCAGGCTGTCTCTTGCGCTCTTCACGCTGCACCGCCCCGGGGTGCTTGCCAGATCATCCAGGGTGCTTCTGGCCTCCGTCAAAAGCTGATCGGCCGTGCTGCCTGCGCAAAGGGCTTCCGTTTGCAGCTTTTCCCCCAGCGCCTGCAGCTGCCGCCGCTGGTGGCCATCCAGAACGGCCTTGGCGTACTCTGCGGCCCGGGTGCAGGTGGGGGCTAAGTCCATGCATTGCATCAGGAAGTCGTTGCTCAGCCCTGCCGCACGGCCCACAATGACCGGGTCAATGCCCTTGTCCTCGTCCTCCAGCCGGCAGGCGGCTGCGTAGGCCTTCCGGCAGGGTTCGCTGGCAAAGGCCTCCGCCGTGGGCAAAATCTCCCGGGCAGCAGGAAGGCACCGGGCGTCGATCAGGACGCATCCCACAAGGCTGTATTCCGCAGTGGCAAGATCAAGCATGGCCCGCCTCCCGCTGCTTCCGCATGGCAGTTATCCAGGGGTCTTCTGCAGGGGCCAGAACATAGCCGCAGTTCTCCGGCTCCGGCTTGGGGGTATCCTTCTTCACCCAGGTACGGACTGCCGCCCGCCAGTCCTTCATGGGATTCTTCCCCACCCTCCAGCCGATGGAGGCATAATAGTCCACAAAGCGCTCCGCATCCAGCAAAAAGCCCTTTTCCCTGCAATACTCCTCGATCTCCTGAACAGAAGGAGGAGAAAATCGTGTGTGTGCAGGCGGCTTGGCCGACTGTGCAGGCTCTCCTGCACGAACTTCACCTAAACTAGCCTCACCTATACTAGCCTTACCTATACTTACCTTACCTAACCTTACCTCGGTTGCCAAATCGTCACCCGCTTGGTTGACCCTTGGTTGCCATTCGGTTGTCACTTGGTTGTCAGGCAGTGACCCAACTTTGCAATCGATCAGGCCCTTGTAGCGCCCTTCGTGATAACGGTCCTTGCGGATCTGGTTATTGGCCTGCCAGTCCGTGATATAGGCGACGAGGTCTTCATTGAGCACCCGGACAAAGCCCTTGCTCACCAGAACCTTCAAATCGTCCTCTGTGGCTCCCGTCATCCGCATAACCGCAAAGGCTTCCACACAGCCGTCATCATCGGCGGCCATACCCAGATCATAGTACAGCAGTCTGGACGTGACGGGCATCCGCAGAAATCTGGCCCCGCCGGTAACGGCGCGGGCAAACATGCGCCGCTCAGCCATTGCGCGCCCCCTCCAGCATGGCAGCTGCCCCAAATCCCCGCAAATGGCAAAAATTTCTTTCTAACCGTGTCAAAGCAATACCTCCCGAGAAGTTGATAAAATTGAACTTCTATGTATGCTTATTTTAACAAAAAACCACAGCCCTGTCAACCGGCCCAAAGCCGCAGGCTGTGGATGGATAAGGGATTTAGAAAAGCGCCCCTTGCATTTTGTCGAAAGCTGTGCTATGCTGACTGCGGTGCTACCAGTAGTACCCCGGTAGGCGGTTCCCCCGGTTTTCTTTTTCGGGGGTGATACATATCTTTGCCCCCAATCGAAAGAGAGGGGGTGACACGGTTATGGTTTCATGGAGTGAATTGTTTCAATTCTGCATGGTCATTCTGGCTGTCATTAGTCTGGTTCTCCAGAATAGCAAAGAGAAGTAACCGCCACTCTGATATGCACCCCAAAAGTTGGACAATTCTGGTTAAATAGCTTCTGCGAAATGAGTTCGGTATTGCACCGGACTCATTCCTTTTAACCGGAGTTTTATCCGGTCATTGTTGTAATAATCGATATATTTCTTTATTTCAGAAATCAGATGCTTTGCGTCCCGGAATTTCCTGCCATAGAACATTTCCGTTTTTAATAATCCAAAAAAGTTTTCCATCATTGCGTTATCGTAGCAGTTCCCTTTCCTGGACATGCTCTGTACAATTCCTTTTTCCTGCAGCCTCTGTTGATAATGTTTCATCTGATACTGCCAGCCCTGGTCCGAGTGCAGAATTGCCCCAGAGTTATCCGGAATCTTCTCAAAAGCTCTGTCCAGCATATCCATTGTCTGCTTGAAATCGGGATGCCGGGAAATATCATAGGCAATGATTTCTCCGTTGTACATATCCAAGATCGGAGACAGATATACCTTTTCCTCTCCTACCGCAAACTCGGACACATCTGTGGTGAGCTTCTGCATGGGCTTCTCAGCTTGAAAATTTCTGTTGAGGATATTGGGGGCTGTGTGTCCCACAACGCCCTTGTAGGACTTGTACTTACTTCTCCGGCGGACGCAAAAAAGATTGCACTGCCGCATAATCTTCTGTACAAGCTTGTGATTGACAGAAATGCCCCGCTGGTGCAGCTCCATCGTAATGCGCCTGTACCCGTAGCGCCGTTTGTTTTCCAGAAATATTTCTCTTATAATTTCTTTCAAGGAAGCGTGCTTTTCTGGCTGATTCATCTGTTTCAGGGTGTAATAATAGGTGCGCCGGGCTATCCCTGCCAACGCCAGCAGGTCGGCCAGTTTGTATTTCCGCCTTAGTTCATTGATGATTTTGACCCGTTCCCATTCTCTCGGGCAATCCGTTTCTGAACTAAGGCATGCAATTTTTTTAGATATTCATTCTCCATCCGAAGACGCTGCACTTCCGCTATGAGATCCTCTTTTGTCTGATCCGGCAGCTTCCTTTTTCGCCCAACATTCTTTCCCATTTTTGAAGTCCGTCCCCGGTGCTCTTCCAGAAGCGCCTGAGGCCCTTCCTCGTAGTATATACGCTCCCATTTCAGAAACAGCGACTTTGTGGACAGGCCAAAGTGCGCCGATGCGGCTCCTGCCGAGAGATGGTTCGTATGCGCATATTCTACCACTTCTATTTTGAATTCTCCAGTATATTTTTTCTGCTTTCTGTCCTGTTTTATAACTCCCTCCGCGCCATGCTCCCGATACTGCATTACCCACTCTTGAAGCATACTTTTGTGAACCCCGGCCAGCCTTGCACTGGCCGATATTGACATGCCATCCTCGACCACCCGCTGCACTGCTTCCAGCCTTATTTCATTGCTTATTTTGGACATAATATGACCCCCAAATGTCGGATTCTCTGTCCAACATTTGGGGGTCATATCACTCTTCCAACGTTACGGTTACTTCTCTGTAACAAACGGGAGCCGTCTACTGGCAGCACCCTTTGTGTCTTTACTATACCCCATTTCCGGGGCTTTGTCAATCGCTTCCCGCCAACCCGGCGGGATTTTTTGTACGCCAGAAGGGACTCGGGACATTATAGAGCAAATGCCGTCCAGCCGGCGTTTGGCAAAAGTCCACCGGACTGCCCAGGCTGTACCGCAGAGGGCTTCCATATCGTGCAAAAGTCCCCGCCGCAGGTCATTGAAGAACAGCCTGGGCGGGGATTTGTTATGCCTTAAGTCTCCGGCAGCTGCAATTGGTCTTGCAGCTCGTTCAGTTTCCGGGCACCGGCGCTGCCTGTCAGGGTTTCCAGCTGACGCACTGCCATTTTGCGCAGCTGTTCCAGGCGCTCCCGCTGTGGGAGACCCTGTTCCAGCAGAACGGCATTGACGGCCTCCAGATTGGTCATGACCAGCAGCTGCTCAATGGTAGCGTAGTCCCGCATATTGCCTTTGCGTTTGGGATTTTCGGCCCGCCACTGCTTGGCGGTTTTGCCGAACAGGGCCACATTCAGGACATCCGCTTCATCGGCATAGACAAAGCCCTGCTGATACTTGGGAAGCTCCGGCGGAATCAGATTCTCTTTGATGGCATCGGTGTGAATCCGGTAGTTCGTGCTTGCCAAGATTCGCTTCACGTTCCATTCCAGGGCCAGCCGGTGACTTTCGTCTCCTTTGAGCCGCTGGTAGTCCTTGATGATATAGAGCTTGAATTCCGGGGACAGCCAGGAGGCAAACTCAAAGGCAATGTCCTTGTGGGCATAGGTCCCGCCGCCATACCGTCCGGACTTGGAGACCAGGCCGATGGCGTTGGTTGCCCTGACCCATTTACTTGGGGTCATTACAAAAGAGTTTTTTCCGGTCTCCATTTTAACCGCGTCGAATTCGACACGGTTAAAACCAGGGTTATTAAGTTCCTCCCAGAGGCCCAAATAGTCAATGGTGTTTCGATTCCGCATCCAGTTCTGGATAATATAGCGGGGGTTATCTGGGTCTGAATATTTTGCGATATCCGTAAGGGAAATGTAATCATCTTCGGAGCCAACCGTTGTGACCACGGAGATATCCACGCCGTCAGCGTGAATCACGCTCTGCACATTCTTCGCTTTCACCGCTCCACCGCCTCTCTGCCACCGTTATCTTGTTCAATGATTGTTCTACTATACCACAAAATAATATCGGGTACAATATAAAAAAACACATATTGGGTACGATTTATTTGTACACTCGGACTTTTTTACGGCAGCTGCCCTGACCAGGCCCAACCGATGTACCGGGAAAGCGGTGCATCCGGGGGGTACGCCAGAAGGGACTCGGGACATTAAGGAGCAAACGCCGTCCAGCCGGCGTTTG
>OIZP01000367.1_pt1 | contig 29104 bp, 27 predicted proteins | sample 1588531 | NCBI WGS metagenome assembly OIZP01 (sample SAMN03283283) | human gut metagenome | biome: human-associated habitat; material: feces | host: Homo sapiens | place: Peru | collected 2012
GTTCTTTGCGTTCCATGTTGTTTACTTTTTACGTTTCTATTACTTCATTATTGCTATGCACTAAATTATTGCTATGCACTAACATTTTAATCGGCAAAGATAATGGCAGGAAGCATCAAAGACGAATATTTATATATATTATAACAACTTTTATGTATTTTCTCGTAAAAATATAGCATATTGTCAGGAAATGTGCTATATTATAATGTAAATGATAGCAATTATCTCAAATGCTTATAATATGAGAAGAAATGCACACCAAATTGAAAAAGGATGGCAAGAAATCATATCTTACCATCCTTTTTTTAATATATTTAAAGCCCCAACAGTTTTATGCCTCATGAAAGCGTTTTTCAAGCATCGCCATTCGCGCCAGCAGTTCTTTGAATGTCGGTTTGTCACCAAATATCATAGAGGAACACATACTTTTGTAATCTTGTTCCCACGCTGCCTGTATATTAGGACGGGGAACAAGCATTATACGTTTACGCACATCTGGGGCATAGTCCATACCTCTAACACTTGTGAATATTTCCCTATGGTGGCGAATGGACTCCCACAACTCATCATCATTGATTGCATCCCAAGCAAAGTCCTTGTCCATCATTCGTGACAAGTCATAGAGATGTCTTGACTTGCGTTCCGCAATTTCTCCACGTCCTTCAACAGAAAATAGTTCATGCAAGAGAAATGCCTTTTCAAGGAAAGTCTTGCTTGCCAATGCGGTTGCCACTTGGCTGTCAACAAGTGTTGTTTGAATGGTAGGGAACAACTCTTCCACCATGCTGCGGATATTCGTCTGCTCATTTGGCTCTAACAATGACCTTGCACCGATTTCCAACATGACAACAGGGGATAGGTATTCGATTGGCTCAGCCCATGCACTCTGATACTTCACAAACACCTTTCTCGGTTCTGGGTAAGTGTTATCGCCCTCACCGTCTGGTTGTGGCTCAATGGTGCATAATGCGGAAAGTCCATATTGCTCTATGCCTTTTTGAAAGGCAGGACAGAAGTCTTCACGCACGAACAGGGAGGACACCTTGCGGAGCTTCTTGATTTGTTTCTTCGTCAAGTCGCCTTCCATTCCGAACAGGGAGCGGTCAACCGCCAAGTCTATGTCCTCGGAAAATCGTTCTATCTGATGCCATACCTTGCTCAACGATGTACCGCCCTTGAAGATGAGCTTGTCGGAGAACGGCAAGGTGAATACGATTTGAAGAATGGTTGTCACCCACAGGTCTTTCTCTATTGCCTGTGGCGGTAATCCCAAGCGAGCTGAAGCCTGCTGTAGGACATGTTGTTTGTCCTCTATGGAGAGTTGGAAAAAGTTATTCATAAGCCTTCATTACAATTTTTCTTATCCAAATAGGCATGAGAGCCAAGTCTGCCAGTACGGAATCTTTATCTTCCTTTCTCAGCAGTTGTCCGATATGCTCTATTTGTTCTTGTGTTACATTTTCTTGTTTGATGGATTTCAAAGCTGATGTTACCAACATAGCCAGCCTGTTCTTGAATGCCAAGTTTTTAGGAGTGGTCTTTTTAAAGATGATGCCTCTGCCTCCCGATATTTCCACCTTACGAGGTGTACCGTCCGTCAAGTACACACAATTCATGGGTACCTGCGTTGACAGTCCCAAGACATTGAGCGCATAGTCTCCTGTCGGGATAATCCTTGCATGTGCCCTTTCTGCAATGGCATTTGCGATTTGGTCATAGGAAGGCATAATTATTCCAAGACCCAGTTTGTCGTCTATTTGCGGATAGTAATAGATGCCCTTTGCCACACGTACAATCTTGTCGCTCTTGGCACAACGGAGCAATGTCTGCCGTATGTTCTCGGCAGACCCCATACTCACAAAATCATCGGCAAAGAAAATCCTTCCCCTGCCTAAATTCTCTATTGAGTTTTCTATTCTTTGAGCTGCACTATTCATATTTCTCTGAAATTTGTCACAAAAATAGCAAATATTTGTGACATGCGCAAGAAAACGACACAGAGAACTGCAATATTTTAATGATTTTTGTCACAAAAACAGTGTTTTTATGTGATATCACCTATAGATAATTTATAAAAAGAGGCAAAGCCCTTTTGAACTTTGCCTCTTTTTATAAATGTTTATGTATACCTTACAAACTACCTTTCAATGACATGACTACACTATTAATAACTTCACTGGCTTTAGGTGAAATATTACCTTTTTTGTCTGTTTCGATAATATCTTTAGAGCGAATTTTTTGTTCTATTCGATTATAATCCTCACCTTCTTTTTTGTTGCCATCTTTCAACTTCTTAAAATTTTGAAGAATTTGCAGCCTTTGTCTTTCCTTGTTTCTAACCACCTCTACTTTGTTTTTACCTTTTGTATCTTTTAATGAACTTACATCAGAGATTATTTTATTGATTAACTTTTGTTTTTCTCCAGTCTCTTTTTGATGGAAAGTCGGCTGTTGCTTTAAAACTTCTATAGTATCCTTTAATTCTTCTATTTTCTTCTCACTATATCTTATTTTCAATCTCAAACTATCTTTTTGGGCATCAATATCGTTAGTATGCGGAACAACATTCTCATTCTCCACACCTTTAATACATTCCTCTCTATTTTTTTGAATCTCGATATTTGTAGATATATACCAATATATATTACCCATAATACTTAGTACGAGAAGAACAAGTAAGAAAAGAGTTATAACTGAGCTGTTTTTCTTTTTTTGTTTTGTTTTTTCATCATTGGATTTTATTTTGGGAAGATTCTGAATTATAGCAAGAGTTAGATTGTCATAATTAGCATTTGCTTGTTGTTTTCCTATGGCTTCAATGCCATCCATTATTTGTGGAACCAAGATTTCAAGCTGTTTCTCCTCAGACAGCTGACCAACAAGTTGATTCTCTGAAATCATTCCCCATATTCCATCAGTACACAAAGCCAACTTATCGTTTTCTTGAAGTTGAACCTTGTCTATTTCTGGTTGAATTTCATCACTTATGCCTAAGGCACGAGTTAGAACATTGGAGTTGGTAGCCCTACGAGCATCTTCTTCCGTCAGTTCTCCTTTCCGAACCATTTCACCAACGACAGAATGGTCAGAGGTTCTAAATATAAGTCGTTTATTTCTGATGTGATACAAGCGACTATCTCCAATATGGGCTATTGTTGCCAAAACAGGTGTGAGCAATACTGCCACACAAGTTGTTCCCATTCCTGCAAGTTGTGGATGCTCTTTTATTGTATGACGTAATAGACTATTTGCTTTTATTACAGCATTAGTCAATACAACTTCAGGCAATAATCCTTGTGGGGCATGAATAACGCTTTGCATGATAGCCTGTACCGCCAAAGAAGACGCACTGGAACCTGCCGGTCCTCCTCCCATGCCATCACAAACAATGGCAAGAAAGCCAAATGGTGTATCAGAACAAGCAAAATTATCTTGGTTTTCACTTCTTCCCCCTTGGCGAGAATCGACACTGACAATGCAATTCCATTCACTTTTTAAACTCTGCATAGCTTCATATCATTTTATATGAGGTCAAAATCACCAAAAGTATCAGTAACCTCATTATTTTCATTATCTTCTTCATTGGGAACATCTTCTGACAATAAATGATTTGTTTCTTCTTGTATATCGGTATCATTTATATCAGTCAATTCTTCATAAGAATAAAAATCTTCATTATTGGTCTCAATTTGTGGAATAACAAAATCATCAAGAATTTCCTGAGGAAGTTCGTAACCATCTTCTACTATAGATTCATAAGTTTCATCAAGTTGGTCGTTAGCTTCCATGATTTCTTGCATATCAGAATTTGAAGCACAAAAATCCATAAAAGATTTTTCCTCTTCTTGTGATAATGTCCCATCAAGCCATGCAGAAAAGGTGTTTTCCACATCAAAGAAATTCGTATAGTTATCAGCCATGATAATTTTCCTCCTTTCTTAAAGTCTTAACAAATTGCTCTTTTGCCATCTTATGTTTATTATAGAATGTATTCATATTCATCCCCATCATCTGTGCAGTTTCTTCGTTACTAAGACCTTCAACATAACGCAGACGAATAAGGTAGCTATATCTTCGATTGGGCATCAGTTGCAATATCATTTCCATATCCCCATTGTTCAAAGATGTCCCATCTATTGCTATAGACTCAGATAGTTCATCATTTCTTACACCTATATTTTGATTTTCATTAAATGGTTCTATTATATTATTATTTATTTTTCGTTTATATCGCTTATAGCAATAAAAAAGACAAACAGTCTTCAGCCAAGTAAACAAAGTACTTTGAAACTTAAATTGTTCCAACTTACAAATGCCTGTTTCTTTATTGGGGAGCAATAAATGAATGTAAATTTCATTGATAAACTCTATACAAGAAGAACAATCTGTATGGTAATTATCGTAAATGGACTTAAACAAAGGGTAACATTTCCGATAAAAGAAATCTCGGGTTACGTTCTCATCACGTTGCAACAATGCTTGCACAATATCGAAATCTTTATTTGCCATTCACTTTTATTTTTACGGAGTGTTTTACTATGATATATTTAGGATTGTAGTATTATATTGCTTTCACAAATTCAGGAAAAGGAATTTTCTTCTCAGTTTGCTTTTCAACATCTTTCATGCAGAAAGACATTTCCTTTAAATCATCTTCAACGGTAAAAATGATTATGTTCGGAATATAACCAAAATAGGATTCAAGCGACAATAAACTTTTGTAATTGTCTATTCTTATTTCTATATGAGAATTGTTACTATAGATTGTTTCACTTGCTTTAAAGGGACGAGTATTATTTTCAGCTATCGTTACACAATCGCGTATTCTACTTCCTTCCCAAACATATACACTTATTGTAAAAGGAAATATTGGTAACAGAAGCGGATTATATGACTTGTTTATAGCTTTGAAAAGATTTGTGGCACCTCTCACAATAAGAGAATATGTATCAGAGTTCTTTAAGTCAATGACTTTAACATGCCCAAAATCGTTTTCACGCACATTATGTGCTAATCCGCCAGTCTCATAAATTTCAACGATATTTCCGCCAGTATAAAAAAAACAATAACTATCTCGACCGTCTATCTGTATAAAGCTTTCTTGCGAGGCATCAAAACAAAATGCCCATAGTTCCGTTTCACGAACTACACGACAATTTTCGGAAGATATCAGCCCATCAGACAGCATCTTTTGTAAACGTAAATAATCCACCAACATTTTATAGGTAATGATACTGTATCCGGTTTGGAAATTGCCATTTTTTGCTACGTAGCTTTCTGTGTTTAATGTACGACCAAGAAATCGCTCATATTCAAACAACGTAGCTGTATAGACATCACCATGATACCTTAAATCAATTTTATCCGTTGATTTATACGGAGGATTTTTTTCCATACAATTAAAGACATCCGAAGGATATATCAAATATGCACCTTCGTGAAATACATGGATTTCATAATCTCTTATTTCAAGATCTTCAGGATAATCTATATCCTTCCAAAATGTAAATATGGATATACCTTCTTGGGCAGATTGAAACATAATCAGTTACTTTTGTTTTTCCTTTTTCCCGAATATAGACTTAATCGAGAATTTGCTTTTTTGGTAAATTACCAGTTCTGCGGTTTTATCATAACAAGTAACTGACAATTTTCCTGTACGTTCACTTGAAGTACTATTAGCAGAAGAAGTCAGAATTAGGGTGTTTCCATTTTTTGCAACGTGAACCCAATCAGGACAAGTATATTCCCAATTGTCATAATTACAATTCACGACAACCTCGTGTTTATCATTAGCCTTACCTGCAGCCTTAAACTCTATATAAGAGATTGACAAATACAGATTGACTGGCTCTCTTTCTTCCTTTGGTGCTATGGCAACACTATCGTCTTTTACAACAGCCTCCTTCTGCTTACGAACTTTCTGTTTGCGTACGGTCTGTTTTTGATTTAACGTCTTGATGTTGCTTCTACAAATTGCAATCTGATTATTGCACATGCTTTTTTTTGCAGATGAATCATAAGCCTTTTGTGCGGCAATGAACTTACTTATTGCAAGATTTTGGGATTTTACAGTTTGCACCATTTGAAGTTTTTGTCCTTGCGCAAACAATCGGTCACCTACAGATTGTGCATATCCTCCCATTGTGCATAGGAATAAAGCAACAATCATACATAATTTCAATACTATTCTCATATTTGATAATACATTACTTGAACAACTTATTTATCTTATTAGCTCTTTGATGAAATTCTATCGCAATATCACTCATTCCCTCTTCTTCAAAACTCTTAGCCTTCGCCTCGAATTCTTTTTTTGCAGACAGTAAGGCTGATTTTGCTTTTTCACGACCATTATTGAAGTCTTTTGTTTGAATTTTTCTACCTTTTACCTTTGATGCTGTTTTTATTGCTTCCGAAAATCTCGAATAAGCATCTATCAAAGCCGTTTCATAGCCTTCGTCATGTTTCTCGCCAATCAGATATTGTTCGTTAGCCTGATTATATAATTCATTTGCTTTGACTTGCAAAGAATCATTGATGGCTTCTTGTTTTTGCAGCTGCTGTTCAACAAGGATTTGCTCTTTATGTTGTTGATGCAGGAAAAATGCCATTATTGCTACAATGACAGCCAAAATTGCACCAACGATATATAGTTTGGAAGAAAGTTTCATATCTTTCTTTTTGCCATCTATGTTTTCTATGGCTACACGCATTTGAGCTGCTGTCTGATAGCGAACTTTTTGATTCTTGTCAGTAGCAATCTCTATGATTTTTCTTAACTTTTTATCTTTTACTGTTGACAAAGGCATTTTCTTGTGAAGTTGCTTGTCTAACACTTGATGTGAAGGTCCTTCAAAAGGTACATGTCCTACGATACACTGGTACAACAGTATTCCAATGGCATATATATCGGTTGTTTGGTTTTGACTTCGCAAATCTCCAAGAACTAATTCCGGAGCAGCATACTCAGCCTTTCCCATAAAGACACCTGTAGTAGTCAATCCTCTGTCATGTGTAGTTAACTTATTGACTTGCTTTGATATACCAAAATCAATTAACTTGATGTGTCCATCTTCGGTTAGCATAATGTTTGAAGGGTCTATATCTCGGTGAATATAGCCAGCATCATGCAAAGCCATCAAGCCAGACAGAACATTTAGTCCGATTGTTTTTGCAAAATGTACAGAATCTGTTTGATAATCTTTCAGCATTTTTTTTGCGAAAGGTATTTCTGTACCGTGTACATCCGTATACTTGCCTTCTAACAAATCCGACAGACTAACACCAGTAAGCAATTCACTTACCACATGATAATGCTTTTGCAACTTATTTCCATGATAGCTTTCTGTTTCTACAAATCCTATCATTTCTACAAGATTGTCATTCCGCAGTTGGATTGAAGCCTCTCGACGCGCTCTTTCTATTGCATGAGCTGGTAGGTCATCATAAAGAAACTTTATAGCTACTGGGCGAGTGACATTAGTATCTGTATTTACACAAATACCCTTCATCACCTTACCCATACCACCTTCTCCAATAGCAGGACTTGCGGCATCTACCTCAAAATAAATATGCTTTTGTTTTTCAGCTTCTCCCTGTAATCTAACTATAGACATAGTTTACACTTTATTCAATTTCAATTATCAATAAACTGGTAATCCATATTCGTTTTCTTCATCACTATCTGTGAGCAAAAGAACTAGTAGCCAAATACCACCTATCAATGGTACAAAAGCTATAAAATACCACCATCCGCTATGATTTGTGTCATGCAAACGCCTTACGAAAACTGAAAGCATCGGCAAAAATAACATAAGCGAACTTAAAAAGGCCCCGATATAACCTGCTATCATCATACCAGCAACATCACCACATAAATAGCCAATGAAACCAAAGACTATCATGGTTACAAATTCTGTTAGTATATAGAAAGTCCAGAACCACCAATATTCAGAGCGTGGGGCACGCCCTCTGAACGTAGCATACTTGTCTAAACAAGATTTTATAGAATCAATAAATGTCATGTCTTCAAATGTTGAAAACTTTCACCCTTGCTATTGCACTTGGGTGAAAGTTTGATGTAAATATAGGTAACTACTTTTGCTTTAGGAGTTCAGATGGAGTAAACTCTATGGCAATTTCCTTCTCATTTTGTTCAAAGATGTATTTTATACCAATAGCGTTTTTTGCCAATGTGTTGGTCAATTTGTGCATCTTTTGAGAGGAAAGGTCTGCAGCTATACTGTTCTTCAAAGAATCTCCATCAACATTGTCAAAACGATTGTCTGGAACTTTAACATGAAATACAAAGACGCTGTCACCTTGTTTATATTCACATTTTTCTAAAATCGTTCCATTGGCAAAAGTTTTGTCTGACTGGGTGTTTATTTCCTCTACAAGATGTTCAAGATACTCAAAACCTGTTGTTTTTTTCTCTTTACAGCCACAAAGCAAAAATACTCCCAAAAGGGATATAAATATAGATGTTCGTATATTTCTCATACGTTACAAAATATTGTAGGTTGTGGTATAAACCACATCACCAGATTCCATAACTTCAACTTTATATTCTCCTGCTTTCCAAAAGCCCGGTTTTGTAGAACCAAACTGATCTAATTCAACAAATTGTGGCTTCTTTGTCTTTTTAAGTGTTACCTTTGATTCCACAGAGACTTTTTTGCCTGGCAAATAAATAGCTTGTCCGTTAGGTCTTGTAACCTTCAATTGGAGTTTGAACTCTGTTTCAGGTTCTGTCCATGATGAGAACTCCAAGCGAGCTTGAATGTATTTTGCATTGAAGCTTCTTAAAGGCTTGTCATAAGCTGTTTTCTCAGTTCCGTTATCATCAACCAATCGGAAAGACATATTGGTAATCAAGCCACGAAGTACACTTGGTGGAAGATTTTTTCTTGCCTCCTGTTCTGCCTTATCTCTTGCCTCCTGTTCTGCGTTCTTGGCTATTTGGTATTCTTTTTTGAAATCAACATCAACATTACCAAACTGAGAAAAATACTTCGAGAATACTGCGGTAAAGTCTTCTGTCTTTGCAGCATAAACCTGTATTGCAATATCTACCTTTTTCTCTTCCACGGTCAACTTTAGGCTCTTATGTTTGCGATTAACCTCGTTGGCTGCTATTATAGAGGGTTTACGCTTATAAGAAGTTTCATCCTCGCCAACTTTGAAAGCTTTACGATGAAATGTGTAAAGAATAGGAGAATCCTCATCGAAAGTAATCCAGTAAAGCACACCATTACGGCGGAAGCATACACTGTTGTCAGATGTGTCAACAGTTGGTTCGTACTTCTCTTTCTGCAAATAGGCGTAAAGACTACGCTGCGCTTTTTCCTGCGCAGGGGTCAAGTCTCCGGCGGCAAACACTGATGCTGAATAAGCTATCAGTAAGCCTACAATCAAATTCAATGTCTTCATTGTTTTCTATTTTAAATTGTTATTTATAATCCTTATAATGTTGTTATTTTTTCTCGATACTGGTCATAAGCATTAATTCTCAGCGTTGTATTGCTTGGCATCTTTGAAGTCTTTCTCAACAAGTCTTTTACTTTTACCAAAGCTTCTATCATTTCATCTGTTACTTGGTCTGCACTATAATTAGTGAGAATCAAGTCTAACATGACGATATTGCCAGAAATGGTTATTTTTTCAACGCTGACTCCGTCTGCCAATTTCAAAGGGCATTGTGCTGCACTTTGTCGCCAGAATGATTTCCAATCAATTCCTTGTGACAAATTGTTTTGTCCCATACCTTGGACATTCCACTTTCCATTTGTGCGAATAGCTGTTGCAACTTTTTTACCAGTAACATCATACAAATCACACTTGTATTCTGTGCCGTCACGATATGTATAAACTTCACGACAGAAGCCTGATGTGTTATTTATACGAGAGCCGTTTGAACCATAATAACTTCTTTCCACGCATTGATTTTGTGAATTATACTTGAATTTTATAGTACTATAGCCTCCTGTTACGACAATAGGTTTCCCATTTGCTCCCAAATAAGTCATACTGCTTAAAAGACGCATAGGATTGTAAGCATATACCAATTTATGATATTTCATTTCTTTGTCTATAGCAGGGGTTCCCGATAAAGAATAGAAAGATTCAGAAGTTTTAAGACCAGCCTCATCATATGTCAATCTTTGTTCTGACCAACCATGTAAGCCTGTCGTTTTCTTTCCGTATCCATCATAACAAATTAACTTTGTCATGTATCCTCGTTTGTCATATTCCACCCTTCCTTCCGCAGCAATATCATTGGCTGCAACAGGTTTACCATCACTGCCAAATGATAATTGATGCTTTATTTTGTTCACAATTTTATCATATTGATTATAATATTTGTGAACTTTTGCATGGTCGTTTCCTCTTGTGCCAGTTTGTGTAAAGAACATTTCTGATGTTTTGTTTCCTCTTTCATCAAATTCTCTTTTTACAACAGCATAATTCTCATTCTTGATATTGGTAAGTAAACTATTTGTGCCATAATACTCTTCTTGTATGCATTGATTGTTGGAATTATATTTCATCAAAACTTTATGGTAACCACCTTCACATGATACAGGTGTCCCACCAGCATTAAAATATGAACGCTCTATAACATTGTCACGCTCGTCATATTTTAATCGTTCATCATACTTGCCTGAAGCTAAACCACCATTAAGTCCTATAGGATAAACCTTTTGTTTATTGCCTCTTGCATCAAATGACCAGTTATAACCAGCTATACCATTTACCAACATCAACTTACCGTCTGTATTCTTATATCTATAAGAGATACAATTGCCTTGTTCATCATACATAAATTCCCAACGTGCACAGAATCCATTCAGTACACAAGGTTTTCCCTTAGTATTGTAAAAAGAACGTGTTATTTCATTTCCGTTTTCATCATATTCATAACAAGCCATAGCAATACCCTCGTTGGACATTGTAGGTTGGTCTTTGTCATCAAAATAAGCTTCTTTTGTCTTGTTTCCACGAGCATCATATTCTCTTTGCAAATAACAGATATGTGTGTTAGGTAAAGTCAAACGCTTTTTGTTTGCATCCATATAAGTCACTCTGCTAATGCGTCCTTGTGGATTGTAGGTTATTTCAATTCCTGCATAACCATATTGTGCTGGAGCATAAATCTTACCATTGTTATCAAGATAAAACTCTGTCAACTGATTTCCTAAGGAATCATATGTGCAAGTTTTATGTGCATAAGCAACACTTTCTGAAAGTTTTCCTGTTGCATTCATGAATTTCACGTCCAAAGGATTTCCATGTTCATCATTGACAAACTCCATTTTTGAATAAGAAGGCTTTAGGACATCATCCGTCTCTTCCGTGAAATAAGCAGCATTACCTTTTGCATCTATATATGAGCGGCTTTTGAGATAGCCATTTTCATCATAACTATTTACATATCCATTGACTCCTTGCACATAGGTTAATCCTCCATCAACTCCTAAGAAACGTTGCTTCGTACAAAATCCATCCTCGTTATAATCATAGACAACTCCTGCAAAAGGATTATCTTTACGAATCATGGAATTATCTTTCATGTCATAATATTTCTCACCGATTCTGTTTCCCCATTCATCATAGGTCAACTTTACTATAGGACAATTATTTCCATCACTACTTGGTTTACCATCCACTGTGAGATATGTTAACTGCGCAATATTATCATCCTCATCATAGGTAAACTTTTTGATTCCAAGACCAAACTGTGTTGCCTTAGGTTTCCCATCTTTTCCAAGGTAATGCTCTTCGATAACACGACCTTCTTTGTCAAGAACAAAACTCTTCCCGAATATTCCTTGCCCATCTGGTACTCTTGCATTACCGAAACCTGCGTACTCAACTTTAGTTAGATACCCATCCTCATTATACTCCAGAATGTATTTAGAAATTTTTCCCTTACCTTCCAAGGAATTGTCAAATGCACTTTGAAAAAGTTCAACTTGTGCATTCAAAACCATTTCTGTACCTAATTCATCGTCTAATTTGAACGTACAAGTTTTGAAGTTGCTGTCATAATCCTTTACATAAAGAACTTTTCCGCTACGATTTCTGAATTTCTCTGTATCGACCTTACCAGTTCCCTCTGTATAGGTCAAGGTCATATCGACAATGCGGTCTTTGTCTTCTGAATCATGATGATCAACTAAATTTCCTAAGCTATTGACATAAGATACTCTACGTAGTTTATGACGTGAATATTCAAAGCGGTATGAAGCTTCTCGATGTGACATATCACTCTTACTAAGAGAACCGATACCATGCGGAACTCCAAATACTTCTACATAATCCTTGTAATATTCAACCTTTGTCCTATAATAATCCCAAGTAAAGAATCCTATTAGTAATAGAACTATTGTAGCTGTAATTCCACCGTAAAGTAACGGCTTGGAGATTGGGTCTGGAGCTATAGCCTTTTTAACGGCAGATTTCATCTCAAGGCAAGATTGATAACGCGCCTCTGGAACTTTTTGAGTAGCTTTATCTACAACAGATTGTATTTTTTCTGAAATATAAGGATAGGACTCCGCCATTCTTGGCATATTGTCCCTTACAATTCTGCGTTTTATTTCTTGGGCAGTCAATAGTGTAGAATCGTATGGTGCACGACCTGTTAACATATTGTGAATCAACACACCTATGGAATATATGTCAGACCGAGCGTCAATGTCTTTTCCATATATTTGTTCAGGACTCATATAGGCAGGTGTTCCCATAATACTCTTGCTGTCCGTAACATTTGCTTCTGATACAATTTGGGCAATACCAAAGTCCATAATTTTGATATGTCCATCATCCTGTATAATGATATTTGCAGGTTTAATATCTCGATGCACTATTCCTTTGGAATGCGCATAAGCAAAAGCATCCAAAATTTCACAAATCAGAGGATATGCTTTACTTTCCACAATCAAGCCATTCTTCTTATTTATGAAATCTTCAAGGGTCATTCCTTTTACATATTCCATTATAAGGAATACACCTTCTGCCGTTTCTACATAGTTTAAGAATTTTACGATACCAGGGTGGTCTAACGAACATAGCATCTCTGCCTCTTGTTTGAACCTGGTACGCAAGGCTGCATTTTTTGCCACCTCTGGACGCAATGCTTTAATGGCTACCTGCTGGTCTATATTGGTATTGACCGCAAGATATACACTACCCATACCACCAGAACCAAGATGGCGTACTATTCTATAATTAAGGATGTCTGTTGGAATCATACTTTGAAAATTTTGTGTTTGAAATCAATTTAGTTGACAGCAAACTTCCATACGAAAATTGAAATAATAGACAATATAGCTGCACCTAATCCCATATAACGGTGAGAGTCTTTATATTTGAAAACCTTTTCCCCATCATTAAGTTTGATTTTTTGATTCCATACCATTATGCCTATAACTATTCCGAAAATACCACCTAAGAATGCTAATATGTAAGCTGCTATTAACCATCCAATAGCTTCGTCAGGTTCATATTGAAATTCAATTTCAGAATTGTTTTCAGCTATGTTTATTTCATTTTTCTCACTCTTGACAGATAAGTTCTCTTCTTTTATCTCTTGTGTAGCTTGTACTCGTTTGTTCAGTTCTTCTATTACTTTGTTCCAATCCAAATGTCCTTCAACAACACCTGCCAAATAGATTTCAGGTGCAGGACCATTGGCAGGAATACTAATAGAAGATTTTCGCAAAGGTTTTCTATTAACCACAGTTCCGTTGGCACTACAGTCTGTAAAGACATAATATTTTCCACCAGTAAACTCTTTCAATTCAATGTCTGCATGATGTCGGCTAATCTTACGGTCTGCATCTGTTATAATAATATCACACATTTCCCTTCCTACAGAAATCATTACAGGAGCATTTTGTGTTCCAGTATGACTAATATGTGTACCATTACGAAGAGCTGCCATAAACTCATAACAATTTTGGTAACGCAACATCATATTCTTGTTGGTTGCCTTATCTAACACTTTTTGTAAAATGTCAGATAATCCTTGTTTGTATTTTGAAAGTTTTGGAAACTCATTGTTCAAAATTGCATCTTTAGTTTCAAACTCACTTGCTAATGTATTGAAGGCATGGTGACCTGTGAGCATATAATAAAAGACACAACCCAAAGAATAAATGTCTGACCGAAAATTGATAGAAAAACCATCGGCTTGTTCTGGACTCATGTAACCATTCGTTCCTATTACAGACCCAACGATGGTTGAACTGTTGGTATTATCCATATCCTTTGCCACACCAAAATCGAGCAAGCAAACATTTCCATCAGGACGAATCATTATGTTAGAAGGCTTGATGTCTCGGTGAACAATGTGAGCATTGTGAACACATTGTAATGCATCAAGAATCTTCAACATTAGTTCAACAGCCTCCTGTTCTGGAATCGCTCCATTTTTAGTAACATATTGCTCAATATTCAAACCTTCTACTAATTCCATTACGATGTAATAGTTTTGAGTTGTCTCATCACGGAAGGCTGAATAAAGCTTTACTATAGAAGGATGATTTACCTTTAACAGAAATTCCACTTCTTTCTCAATGCGGCTAAGGATAGCCCAATCGCTTGCAAACTCTGGGAGAATTTCTTTTATTGCCACAATTTGCCCTTGACTATCCCTGCCACGGAAGATTTGCCCCATACCTCCACGAGCTATGGGGGTATCTTCTATGGTATAATTAGCGATTTGTCTCATTGAAATATTTACTTACTATTCTTTTTCTTTGGAAAGATCCTTTTTTGTTACTTTTTGAGCAGCATCATTAGCTTTATCTTGAGTCTTTTCTTTATCCAATAAATTTTGTGCACTTTTAGAAATGGTATTATCGCTTTTGACTTTTATTGTTTTCGATTTTTTTTCTTTGGAAGCTGTTTTTTCCATCTTCTTAACCACATCTTGTTTCACAATAACCTCAGTCTCACATTTCTGCTCTACCTTCTTTGCTTTAACTTTCTGTTTTACCTTTGTCGTTACAGTAGGCTTTGGTTGTGGCTTTTCCTCTTCATGGAAATACCAATAAGCCCCACCAGCAACAGCAATGATAAGCAAAGCGGCAATTAAAGAAAACGATAAAGTATGGTTCTTTTTCTTAGGTTGTACAATCACACCTGAAACAGAAGGTGTCCTCATTGATGGCATTGCCATATCTTCTGCAGGAAACTCTATTAATTGAACAGTTATATTATCCAATCCACCAGCCTCGTTAGCTTGCTCAACAAGCATCCTTGCACGTTCATTCAAGGATAAATCATGGCGAGAAACCGTATTGAGTATGGTGTTATTATTAATCATACCACTTAATCCATCCGAACACAACAAGAATGTGCTATTTGGTTCTGGAATAATTGGCATTTGTCCTATTACAGGAGGAGTCATGCCTTCCACACCCAAAGCATTTGTTATTTGATTTTTATCTTGATGATGTTCTGCCGCCTCTTGTGTGATTTGTCCAGCATCAACCAATGTTTGAACATATGATTGGTCTTTGGTTATCTGTCGAATCATTCCATTGGCAATATAGTATATTCTACTGTCACCTACAGAACCATAGTAAACCTTTCCATCCTTAACTATCAACATGACACAGGTTGCCCCCATCCCTTGCAAATCATCATTCATAGATGCTTTTCTTAGGATTGCTTGGTTTGCTGCAATTACAGAGCTAGTAATTGCTTCTTCTGGTGTGGAGAAAGTGTTATCTGACAGAATATCTTGGATAACAGCTACAGCAAGTTGAGATGCCACATCACCTGCATTCTGTCCTCCCATACCATCACATACGGCAACAACTCTACCATTTGGTGAGTCAAAAGTCACCATGCTGTCCTCATTGACTCTACGAGTTCTTCCAGTATCTGTGTAATTAGCTATAATATAGTTCTCCATATTTATCCAAGTTTTGGTATTGCGATGAAAATGAATACTGTATTGCCTAAACGAATTATATCGTAGTTTTGCAACTCACCCTCATCAGACAATTCCTTGTTCACAAAAGTTCCATTACTTGACTGTTCATCTCTGTACTTAAACTTATTATCCACATTACGATAAAGAATAGACATATGACGGCCAGACATTTGATGATCCCAAGGAAGAGAAATGTCACATGACTGGTCACGTCCAATAAAATTCTTACCTTCATACAAATTGAAAGCCTTTCCTAATGGGTCGCCATTGTATGTGACCAAGAAACCAACTAACTTTCGTCCCTTTCCTGCCGCAGCCCCCTTAGGCTGACGAATTACCGTACCACCACCTATTGGCGCTTGTGGTTGCTGTACATTTGGCTGTTGAGGACGAATCTTAGTTTCACCAGAAGCATCTTGTCCCCCAAACATCGCCCCGTTTCCACCATTACCAAACGCTTGTGCATTAGGTGTAGATATATGGGTACCTTGCTCTGGCTGAAATACAGAAGAATCCTGTGGACCTCTTGCCATTGTTGACATGTCTAAGTTGGGCTGTGGATTGAAGCCCATACTATTTCCACCTTTTGGACATAAAGGGCATTCATCACCATATATACTTGAATCATAGATGTGTCCGTTTGGACAAACTTTCTTTGGCATAATTTTAAATATTTAAATTGTTGATAATATGTGGAATGGGGAAGAAGTTCCTTATTAGCCAAGGAACTCTTCGCTATTCATCATTGAATCGAAAGAATCATTTGAGTCCGTATCAGCTTCCGCTGTATAGTTTTCCGTGTTGTCTTCCTGCTCGTATGGTTCAGCCTCTGCCAAATAGGAATCATTGTCCATACCAGCAGAATAGTTATTGTTACCATCTTGCTCATACGAATCATATTCCGCAAGATAATTATCGTTATCATTGTTCCCATCCATGTGAGGATTGTAGTCAGGATTGTTGTCGGCATAATCATCATGATATGACTCTCCAGTTTTCTCATCCTCAAAATTGTTGTGGATAACATCTTCTTGATGTGGCTGATTTTGGGCAACATAGTTCTCCGTTCCATTGTTGGAACCAAAATCTTCGATATTATTGTAATGCTGTTCTGTAACACGAGCAGTCTGATGTCCCATGTGAATATGGTCTTCCTCTGTATAGCTAACAATTTCATTATCGTCAAAACGACCATTGTTGTCCACGTCCACAGCAAGTAAATCCGCATGACCATCGCCATCTACATCCATAAGGGCAAATTTATGTCCGTCAACAGTACCTTCCTCAATAGATGCGACTTTTTCATCACCTACATAATAGTTGGTGGTTTCGTCCCAAGTTACTGAAGACTTTTCTGTTTCTTCCACACTTGGTTTCTCAACAGGTTTCTCTACAACTACCACTTTCTCTGTAGGTTGCTCTGCAACAGTCTCTGGCTGATATTCTGATGCCACATCTGCACCATTCACGATGTCATCCGCAGTCAAAGGAGTACTTTCCTCAGCATCAGAAGGCTGAGTTGCTGCATATGCAGCACCTCCAGCTACAGCTGCGCCTCCTACGAAGACAGCTGCACCTGCTGCCATTCTCTTTGCTGCATTACTTTTCTGAACTGCCATGTTCTCGTAATCGTCAATGTTTGTACCGGTGTTCGTTTTAATCGTATTCATAATTTCATTTATTAATGGGTTATTATTCTATTATGTTAAAAGGTTACAGAAGTTGTTTTCTGTCCCGCTTTCATTAGTAAAGACCTTTCTATTATTCTTTTCTTACGGTTACAATGTTATTTTTTTATTTTAATGATATAACTTTCCGTTTCGTCTTCATTTAGTAACGCATAATAACCAGGAGAAAGGTATTCAAAAGAAATACTACTTACGCCGCCAGTCAAATCCGTTTTTGGCGTTACAATGTTGTTTTTACGAATTTCATCGTTATATCCTTGTGTGTATTCCCCATTCTCCATTGGTAAAATCTCTAATGCTAACAAATTCCATGCACCTTGAAATTTTGCGCCTTCAGATTTGAATGTTGTGGTAATACCTTCTGGAAATGTAAAGACTTTCTTATCTATGAAAAAAACATTGTTCCCTTCACTATGAGTTTTAGCTTTTGGTATGCGGAATTCATTTACATAAACTATTCCTTTTTTGTAGATTTCTACGTTCTGTTTTTTATACTCTGTACGAAACTCTTTTATCTTGGAGGACAAGATTTGCTCACTTGCTCCGTTTCCTTTTAGCAACACGATGTATTGCTCTTTATCTTTCTTTCCATAGTGTTGTGATTTGATTATACCTTCCTTTGTATTACCATCCTTTAGCACAATAGTATTTGTATAATCTGCCAGTTTATATAAGCTTGTATTACGTGGTACAGGTAATTTCATCGTCTCTTTGATGTCGGTTGCAGGAACTTCCACAGTAGAAGTAGAAGTCTTTATTGTAATTTTCTTCCCTATCTGTTGCGAAATGATGACACCTACATAACTTTTGCCATTTCTTGTAACAACCTCATCTTCTATCGTATTCTCCGTTTGGTTCTTTGATAGTATTTTTTTGATGTCTTTCAATTCATCCCATACGAACTTGTAATTTTGTGGTTCGATTTGAACATAAGAGATTTTCGGCATCTCATTTTGCTCTACCTTTGCCACATTTGTAAAGTTATCATTCTTTGTCTTTATATCATAAAGAATAATATAGCGCCCATCTGCATTTCCCAACAAGGCTTTATTTTCCAAAGCCCATTTTTTCCATTCACGAGGTAGATTTTCATATTTTACCTTTTTCTCTCGCTTAGAAATAATATTGGATTCTTCTATGATAAACCTTGCATTTGTTGTTGCAATTGTCATATCTGTTCCTGGACGTTGTACTATCACATTACCAACAATCACAGACCCATTCTTCAATATAATAGTAGTCTTTTGTTCTGCCATGCTTGATAACAAGGAACATAAAGCAAATAAAATCAGAATAATCTTTTTCATAATAGATATAGCCGTTTTAATTAATAATCTCGCCAAAAAGAAGGTTTACCTATAGCTTTCAGTACTTCGTTTTGCACTTTTGCAGCAACACTGCGAGTATTAACGTTTCCTTCCATAGCAAATTCTTCCATTTTGATTAAGTTTAAAGCAGTTTCCAACAGCGGTTCTTCCACTTCTCCAAGATTTCTTTTTGTAGTTGAATAACCATCTGGGACATAGTAATCCACGGGTATGCCATCTGTTGTTACTGTTTCCATCTTAGCATTGTAGTATTGCATCGTAATAGGCTGTAATTGATATTTATATTTATTGTTTTTTATAGTCCATGAGCCTACACCTTTTCCATAGGTTTGTTCACCAATAACAACAACATTCATAAAAGGTTTCAAACTGATGATTAATGCTTCAGAAGCTGAAGCTGAATATTTGGATGTAAGAACAAAAACTCTTTTAAGATTTAGTCCATACAATTCTGAGCCAGGTAAACCTTTTCCATTGTTGGGTGTCTGAAAAGTATTTGTAGTTTTTTCTGAACCTGTTGCTTCGAAATATTCTCTTGACAAAATGTCGTTGTAGGTACATTGTTGAAAGATTTCTCCATAACCGCTTTCTGAAACAATAGAATTAGACAGGTATTTGCATGTAGAAACGAAACCACCAGGATTGTATCTTAAATCCAAGACCAATTCATCTATGTGTTCTTCATAAAAATGTTTTAATACGTTACTAAGATCTTTTTTATCATCAAACTGTAAATAACATATATAGCCGACCTTTTTCCTTTCTATTTGATAAATGGAATCCAAATAAACAGTATTTTTTTGTTCCAACGGACTACTACCTTCTATTGTGTCTCTTGGTTCAAACCCATCATTACTCAAAACGCCTAAAATTATTTTATCATCAAACAACTGGATTAAATCTCCACGTTTTAATCCCCTTTCCTTTAATTTAGGAGACGTTACATATAGCACTTGGGCAAAAATTGTATTTCCATCGGTATATTCTTGATATTCGAATCCCAATTTTATAAAATCGGTAGTACCTACATACGAACTATTATGTGTACAATAAGAGAACTTATCTTTTGATGATAAAAGAGACTTGAAGAAAGTTACAGGATCTGTTGTATAATCGCAAGCTAAAGAATCTGGTATATCCTTCCGCCATAAATAATCGTGATTCATTTGGGCATATACCCACCTACATTCTTCATCATAAGCTCCTATGTTTGGTATTTCTTGAGGAACAGAAGATTCAAAATCGCTATCTTTGGAACAACTGACAAATAATATAACCCAAAACAGATATACAATTTTCTTCATAGCTCACATTACTTGAATATTACAAAAAGTCTTAGATAGGCCAAGGTTTTTAGGTTGAAACAAAATGAACTAAAAACCCTGGCTTATTTTTTATATGTGTAAATTCTTATTTTGCATAATCTACTAAATACAAAGTATTTAAGTTATTACGATTTTTTGCTTTTGTAGAATATTCTTTTACAGAATTTGTTCCATTCAGTAATACTCCATAAGCGCGTGTTATATTGTTGTTTTTATCTTCATCACATAAGTCCAAAGCAAACCAATATTCTCCACCAGCTTCAAATGAGACAGTTTGAGGGTCAAACAATGTATTAGTTGAGCCATTTTCAACATACGTGTATTTGAAATTAATATTCTTCATTGGTAGCATAAAATAATATTCATACAAGTTGTTGGAAGTGTAATTTGAAGGTTCTATATAGCTTAATCGCCAGTTAAATGCTCCATTCTCATTCTTCTCGGAAATTTCATATCCATTAGACTCATTTAATTGTAAGAAATCACAACTTTTAGACATAGCGAGAGTATATTTTTCAACACTTGGAAATGTATGCACATTGAACCATTGGACAAGACACAAAGCTCCTACAGATTTGGGATTAAGATTACATTCATTGTTGTTGTCACCAATAGTTATACTTTTGATGTCTAATCCCAAAATTTTATATTTACCACCCAACAGTCCTGCATCTGTAATTTTGGTAGTTGAAATTTTTTTAGTATCAGAGAATTTCCAATATTCAGTCTTAACATTGTTACCGTCTATTTCGGCAACATCCGTTACTGCTACCAATGTATAAGTACCTTTTTCAAGGTTCAAATTACAATTGGCGATACTAGCATAATTCTTAAGATACTGAATATCTTGCGCAACTAAAAGTCCTTTTTCGTTATACGCAAACGTATGAACTCTAAGTTTATACTTAGTAGAAAAGGACTCCAATTCTCCATCATTAATTTCATACGTAAATGGAGCGATTACACCAGAAGGGTTTACCTTTACAGATATAGCTCTTGTTATCTCAATATCATCATTAGAGCATGACGACATGACCATTGCTAATACAGCAATCAATGAATATAATATCTTCTTCATAATTGTCGATTTTAATGTGTGTTATTTCTTCTTTGTACCAATACACTTAAACAAGTAACCAACAGAGATTTCTGCGGAACTAACCTTGCCAGGGAAATTGCCTGCCAACTTACTGGTGCCAAGATAGTAACGAGCATTTATGTAGAAACCATCATTTGCAGAATTCTTATTTACTCGATAGCCCAAACCTATAGTGGCTTTTACGTCGAAGCCTTTTAAGTCACCTGTCTTATACGTTACATTGTTATAAGACAATGACTCAGGGCTTGCAGAAAGACTACCAGCCAAAGTTGGTCCAACCTCTATATAGAGATTTTTCAACTGCTTAGTGTTATACATTGGATAGAACTGGAACATAACAGGAACCTCAAAGTAACCAAGTTTTAAGTCCTCTTCTGCCAAAGTCTTAACAGAATGGCTCTTGTAGTTCAACTCCAAACCTATACCAAATAGACCTTGTCCATCAAGGTAGCGTCCTCTTGAATCTTTTGAACCAAAACGTACATTGGCAGCTAAACCACCACCGAAACCGATACCACTTCCATCATAAATTTTCAAGTCATCACTTTCACTCATTGTAGAAATGCCTACGCCAGCACGCGGTCCAACAGACAGCTCATAGTTGTAGTGCTTTCCTTTGACTGTGATTTTCTTTCCTTCTTTCTTGGTAACAGTCTGAGTGGTTGATCTTTGACCAAATCCATCACCACCCTTGTCTATCTGGGCAGAAGCCGACATTGCTAAAGCCAAGAATGACAGAATCATAAATTTCTTTTTTGTCATAATTCTTGTTTTTATAAATTAATAAATATTTGAAGTTTAAAGTTCTTAGAATGGCTTTAGTTCAGCGTTGCATCTTTTTGAAGTTCCATCACTTGTAGAAACTGCGCACCATGCATTAAAATCAACTTTCTTTACATAGAATGCACTTTTAATCTGTTTTGAGCCATGAGCAGGTATTGTCACTGATTGTGTTACCTTTTTGAAAGTAGCACTTTTGCCACCTCCTGATAATGTTATAGTTGTTGTTACCGGGATGGAAGAAGGATTGGATATAGTTGCAACTACATTACAAACATCATTGGAGTTTGCATCTGCATTTGTCACTTTGATATGAGGAATCAATTTAGTACGTTGCACGAAACTATAGCTTTCTTCTCCTTGCCATAATTGAATTCCATTGTTCTTAACCTCGACTCTAAATGTTTTTCTTTCACGAGCATTGGAAGCATTTGGCTTATAAGAGAATGTGAAGATGTTCTGTCCTTTCTTCATCAAGTTCAAAATATTTCCACTATCAGTATCTCTCAATGTAACAGTAATGGGTTGACCTTTCCATTTGTCTGGTATAGAAAGTAGAAATTCACAGTTACATATACCACCAGCTGAAAAAACTTGACTGTTCCTGCGGTTTTGTGTATAGAATGTGGATTTGTCCTCCACAACATGAAGTAATCCGTATTTACCGTCATATTGAGCAACAGCTGCACCATCAGCAAACTTTTCTACACTTTCATATTGAAAAGGAGTTAACAGCTTTCCTTTAGAAGATAAATAAGTCCATAAGCCATCACGTTCTTCAGGAATCCATTGCTTACTATAGTCTTGTTCATATTTTGAATAAATTACATCTTCTCCTTCTCCAGATTCTGCCCTATACAAATAATCTACTTCTAAATCCCTTGTTGGGACTTTCTCTGTTCTGCCATCTTCATTCAATACAAAGAAGACACCATCTTCATCCCAAAGATAGGCTTTCCCATTGTAGAAGTTCGTTCCACCATAAGGAGTACCACCGTTTTTTAGGCGAGGTAATATTTGCTCTCCCGAAGTGTCTATCCAATGAAATGTTTCTTCTTTTCCAACTACAGCAAAACCTTCACTAAAAGGTCTAACCTCATCTTTTGTAAACTTGAATGCAGGACGACAATTATCATCTAAATAACCATATAAACCATCCGAATCTCGTACTGGTAGTAGTCCTTCAGAATAAAACATATAGTCAGGAAGTAGGAAATAGGCTTCCTCTGCATACTTTACTGTTCCATCTTCAGAGAGTACACCTTTTACTTGCCATCCCAATGATGTATGATTTACAAAAACAGCCCTGCCTTCGTAGAAGAGGTTGATGGCATCGTACTTTGGGGAAAGTATTGTTCTTCCGTCAGAACCAAGAATTCCTATTTTACCATTTTGAGTCACCTTATACATTTTCGGACCAAAGTATTTAATCTCAGAGTATTGGGGTGCAACAAGCCATTCGGCGGTTTGGGCAAAAGTACTTGCAGACAGCGTAACTAAAGTTATAATTGTAAATAATTTCTTCATAAGTCCATTCTCATTAGTTTACTATTGGCATACTTTTCTCGGAACTTACATCATTCTTTTTCATTTCTTGAACAGATTTATTGCTCACTTTCTTTTCTTGTTTATGCCTTTTAGATGTTGTATGCTTTGTTTTTTTCTTTGCAGATGAAATTTTCTTCAAGCCATTAGTTTTAATTGTGTTATCTTTTGGAGCAATTTTGTTTGTAGAATCTTTTGTCCAAACATCATCCTGTTCTTTTTCTTTAGAAACTGGTATAACAATTTCATTATTCTCCTTTGGCTTGTTATTATTGCTATAATACCATATGCAACAAGCGATAATTGCCAACATGCAGAAAACGATACAACCCAATAAAACTCTTCGAGTTGCGGTATATGGGTCTTTAACCAAATCCCAATTCAAAGTCCATTGGTTTCCCAAACGCACTTTGTCCTCTCGTGTCACAGGTACAGACGCACCTTTCAAGAGTTTTCTATCATTGACAAAAGTTCCATTACTACTTGTGTCACTGATTGTCATTTTTCCAAACAATCCAAAAGAAATGACCAAATGATGTCTGCTCACATTGTCCTTTTCATCGGGAATAACAATGTCACAGTCAATTCCTCGACCGATAACTATCCTTTTCATTTCTAATTTCTTTTAGTTTTACTTGATTTTCTTATTCTGGCGAATTGTCTTTTTATAAGTAATCCAGCCTTTTTCAAACAGCTATATTGGTAAGTTGAATTTTGTTTTATGTCAACAACTATCGCTGTTAGGTTATCGTGTTCTCCACCTCTTTGCTCTCCGATACCATTAATCGTTGCTGTTAAATACTCAACCTCGTCCTTAGTTGTATCCTTTGCAGTGAACAGTTTTAGAACTTCCGGCTCAGGCAAAGTATTCCATATTCCATCACAGCATAAAATAAACCTGTCTCCTTTCCTGTAAGGAATTTTCTCAATGGTCATTTCTACTTTTTGTCGAATGCCTAACGCACGAGTTATAATGTTGGAGAAACTTGATTGGCGTGCCTGTTCCTCTGTCATCATTTTTTGTGCAACCATTTCAAACACTTTAGAATGATCGAAAGTTCGGAATACTTTCTTTCCTTTTCTTAATTGGTAGATACGGCTATCTCCGATATGGGTCAAATAAGCTGCCTCAGGAGTCACGACCAAAACGGTAGCTGTTGTTCCCATTCCTCGCAGCGGTGGTTCATTTAATGCACGGCGATATATAGCAGAGTTTGCTGTATCTACAGATTTACGTATAGCTTCTTCTCCTAATTTTTCTACAGGAGTTTCGGCTAAAGTTTGAGCGATTTCTGTTACAGCAATGAGAGATGCTGTTTGTCCGCCATTCATGCCTCCCATACCATCACAAACTGTTAGAATAGCATTGTTACCAACACTTGTTCCTGCATAATTATCTTGATTTTCCTTTCGTCCACCAATCCCTGTGCGTCCGAAAGCATCACATAAGTCAATGCTTGCTAAACGTTTAGCTTCATCCAAACCTATAATAGATGTTTTTATGTTATCATTCATAAAATTCATTTCTGATGGAGTTAGTATTTTCTAAGCAATGCAGAAATTTTATTTACATAAACAGGGTCTTCTGCTTCAGAAGCATATTTATAAGCCTTATCTAATAGTTCTTTTGCATATCTTAGATTACGAGCTTCACCACCTGTCAATGATGGTCCTTCATAATAATCACAAGCCAATTCATATAAAGCTGGATAATAATCCCCATTAGATTTGATAATTTCCCCTAATAAACTATGTGCCTTTGAGGGACTTTGACTTAATTCTTTTTTCAAATTGGCTTGCATAGTAACAAATTCATCATTGAGCGTAAATGATCCCGAAGACACTGCGTACAATCTGCTCAATATAAATTTTGCTTCTACATTTCCATTGCGAACCATTTCTTTTAAGTTGTTTAGTCCGTCTTTAGCTTCACTTGGGTTAAGTAGCTGTTTACGAATAGCAGGAATTGACAAAGTGTTTTCATTACCAACTTGTTGCTTCGCATTAGAAGTATCGACATTCTCTGTAACGTCTGGTTGAGAGATTTTTTCTTCTTTGTTTCCTTTTGATATAAAAAGAGCAATGCAAACTATTACAACTATAATAGTTGCGGCAACTCCACCAATTATCGCTATTTTTTTCACATCTAAAGAATTGTCTGAACGCCCCATAGAAAAATTATCAAGAGCCGCTCTAAATTCTGCTGCTGTTTGGTAACGTTTGGTACAATCCTTTTCTGTTGCCTGTGCAATGATATTTCTTAATCCCTTAATTTTAACTTGTTGCAAAGGCATTTTGTTCCTTAAATGGGCATTAAGTACTACATTGGATGGACCTTCATATGGAAGATGACCAACTGCCAACTGAAATAACAATACACCTAAAGCATAAATATCTGTCGGTTTGTTTTGATTTTTAAGGTCACCTATGATAAGCTCTGGAGCGGCATATTGAGGCTTCCCCATAAATTGTCCAGCCGTAGTTAAGTTTCTATCATGTGTTTTCAAGCCATCTACTTTCTTGGCAATACCAAAGTCTATCAACTTAATCTTTCCATCACGAGTTACCATCACATTTGATGGATCTATGTCTCTATGGATATAGCCTGCATCATGTAATGCCATGATACCAGACAGTATTTTTTTGACAACTGTCACAGCAAACTGTTCCGGACTTGAATTATATAATTTGTACAAAGTTTGTGCATATGGTATTGCAACACCATTTTGGTCTGTAACGACCCCTTGTATCAAATCAGACAAAGACACACCTATCAAAAGTTCACTGACCACATGATAGCGTATAGCCTTTACACCATTAGGAAGCTTGGTCTCTACAGCTAAGAATCCCATCATTTCAACAAGATTCTCATGTTGAAGTTTGATATTGGCCTCATCTTCTGCTCTCTGAATTACATTTTGTGGTAATCCAGAAAACATAAATTTGATGGCAACATCTCTTGTCTCGTGAGTATAAACATTAATACGCCTTCCACGGAAAACTTTTCCCATGCCACCTTCTCCTAAAGGAGTGGATGTGTCATCAAATTCATAATATATGCCTTGTTGCTTTTCTTTATCTCCTTGTAGTTTTATGATTGCCATAATTATTGATTGATTATATTAATACAATACAGTTCGCGAAGAATTGTCTTTACTTTGTGTTGGGGTATAGAAATCATTTGACACATTTGAATTGGGCTCTTCTCCGTATGAAGTACCTGTTCCAACAGTGTTTTCTGTTATTTCTTCAAAATTTACGTCTTCAGCCAATTTGGCTTGCTCCACATTGAAAAATTTAACCAAAAACTGATAATGTTTGCCTATTGTCAGCACATCATTTTCTTTGACTGATAGAGTTTCATATCTGGCATCGATATCATTGACAGCAGTACCATACATAGAATTATAATCCGTAATAGTCATATTCAACAGATTAGTATTTTCTTCTTTTCTTATAAATAGTATAGCATGTTCTGAAGATACGGTCTTTTCATTGAGTCTGATGTCACAATTTTCTGTTTGCCCAATGATGTTTCTCCCTAAATATAATGGGAACATCTCCCCAAGCAATCCATGCGAGATTGAAAACAAAACACCGACAACAACTCTGTTTTGTAAGGATACATATCGGTTCGTTTTATCATTCCCAAACGGATCGCCACGTTGCGGTATTACGCCTTGCGTTGAACTTTCCGAAGGTCTTGATACGTCTGGGATGTAAGTACGATTGTCGCTCACTCCCGAACGGCTATATAGATTACCGTAAATAGAATCTTCTAATTCAGTATTGCCCAGACTGTTATAATCAACACCTGGTACTATGGTCTTATTTTGTGACATGATGTTTTGGATTCTTGTTAAAACTTATAGAATACGAAATATCAAGGTGGTTTCTCCCATTTTTAGAGTATCTCCATTTTTTAGATTGGCAGATTTTCCTTGAGGAATAGCTTTTCCATTTATATAAACTGGATTACTATTTTTGGCAGAAGTAATTTGATAAACGATTTGTCCTTGCGGTGACTGAATAGTTCGCATTCCTGCATGAATACGACTCATGGCTACATCAGGCGTAAGCTTGATTTGAGCCTTGCTGTCTGAGCTTTGCCTTCCCAAATTGTAGAAATTACCATGTGGCAAATTGACAACCCCATAGTTTCTTCCGTTGTATGACATTTGAAAAACAGCTCTTTTCATTGGTTGTGCCTGCAATCCTGGCACAAAACGTGTCTTTTCATCTTTATTAAGACCATCTATTACACGAGTTTTGTCATTTTGCAAATTATCAACCACACGGGTAGGTTTTTCACTTACCACTTGTGTTTCTTGGCTATCCACCAAAGTGTTGTTGCCAGATATTGCTGTACCATCAGAACTTGTATTAGATGATACAGTATCTATTTTTTGCTCATGTAAGACTACACTAAACGGTACCGTAAACGAGCATTTTGGACAACGAAATGTAGTTGGTGGTTGTCGTTGCAAGTCAAAACGACGACCGCAATTTGGACATTTTATAATCATCTTATATAGTAATGTGTTATTTTACATAAACCACGACCATGCTATCATCAAATTTACCCCACATTTGAGGGTGTTGCAAGCCGTCTGTGTCACTTATAACTTTAGGGTTCACATAGTTGAACAGTTCTCTTGCAGTAATCTTCTTGTCTCCATTTTTATCTGCCGCACCACGAAAGGCTTCTAAAATTCGTTTAAAGAAGAAAGAATTGTACATATTAGACTGTTCCCATGAAACCTCTGATGATCTACTTGAAGTATATAGCATCACACTTGTCTTCTCGGTATTTCTCTTGTAGGCATTCCCACCATTATTATTTTTCAAGGTGAGACCACCTGAATAGCATGCCATTGCAAATATAACCTTACGACGAGCTTTTGCTGCTTTCATTATATTTTGAATCTCATTATAGGAGATTACTCCAGACGCATCTTTTATTTCATAACTTGTCAAACCGCCTTGTACCCCATGACCACTGAATGCAAAAATGATTTCATCATTTACTGTTGATTTTGCAAATTGAGATTTTAGGACTCTCAAAATATGGTCTCTTGTTGCATTCTCATTCAGCAACATAAAGACCTTACTACCATTGTAATCATGAAAGAAATGTGATATGGATTTTGCATCTCCTACGGAACATGGCAAAGAAGGTGCAATGTTTGGATACTTGTAATCCCCCAATCCTACTGATACTACATAGGTAGTCTGGGCTTTTGCTATTATGCCTAATAGCAAAAAACAACAAAATAACACTTGTTTTAGAAAATTTGAAAGATTGCTCATAAGTCTTTTATGTATTACTTGCGAGAGTGTAAACTAAACTGTGTCAAGCTACAATAAAAGTAGTTTAACACAGTTTT
>OIZP01000370.1_pt1 | contig 28933 bp, 24 predicted proteins | sample 1588531 | NCBI WGS metagenome assembly OIZP01 (sample SAMN03283283) | human gut metagenome | biome: human-associated habitat; material: feces | host: Homo sapiens | place: Peru | collected 2012
TGTTTCTATCTTGACGATATCGAAATTGTCTAGTATTTCTTTGGGAAGAACTAGACGGGCTAATTGTTCAAGCATGTTCATAATGCAAAGATACAAAATACTATGAAACAAAAAAAACATCCCCAGTACTTTTCCTCTGAGCCGGAATATTAGCATCAGCATATGCTGTCTCAATATCTGTGAGAAACGATGAAAGAGTAGACAAATGCGTCTTTGTCTTACCATCATTGAAATAAAAGTCTGTATAATTGCCGTCAGCTTTAAGGTAAACCACCTTTTCAAGATTGATAACAGCGAAACCAGATCGAGAATTTATGAATACCTGTAACATAGTCGGAGAATTAGTATTGAGTTTATATTTTGGTTTAAGATATATATTTAAAGGTTATTAATAGACAAACGTGGAACAAGTACCACCCCATCTGCATCCGAGACCTCAAGCAATGCCTTATAAACTCGGTATGCAAAGATTTAAGAGCAGAACACCTGACCAAATTTATTTATCGCTCGCTTAGACCATCTGTGGACTTTAGTGAGTTACCAATAGCAAAGATACGAAAAATACAGAAAGAATCAACAAAAACTTTCATTGTTTAATCTCTTTTAACTATTACTTAACTATTGCTCAAAAAGCTAAGAATGAACCAAAATGAGAAATTTATTATATCAAGAATTACCCCCCCCGTCAAGTTATTTATCTATATATCAACCACTTAGAACAAAATAATGGTCTCGAGTTCTCACGAACTCAAGACCACCGCTGACTCTAATTAAATGCAAAAATTATAATCCAATAAAGTTATTAACTGCTTGTAATATTAAGATATGAATTTGTTTTAAAAATTTATAAACTAAATTAGAAGTTCAATATTGTAATAAAAATATCCTATGAGAAATCATTCATGTCCAAAATATCTCCCTTACAAAGATATAAAATTAAAACCATATTAAGAAACAATGTAACCATTGTTGTGTGAATGCCTGTGCTTAATGTGTGAAACTAAGACACGAAGATGACGAAATAAAAGAATCGCATCATAACTTATAGGTGATGATACGACTCTTTTCTATGCTCAAAAACAATTATCAGCTATTCTGTAACACCAGAGATGAAAAGTCTGATTACGCTATTGGAAGCAGTAGAATGAATATCTACAGATTTACGGAAATGCCCCGCAGCATAGTTCTTTCCATTATAGTATACAGAGATGTAAGCCTTCTTGCCTGGCATAATTGGTTGTCGAGGGAATTTCACCGAGGTACAGTTGCAAGGAGTGCTGGCATTCTCTATCACCACAGGCGCAGAGCCTGTATTTTTGAAAACAAAGACGCAAACCCGAACTTGCTTTTTGGGAAACTTACCGAAGTTGAAACTCGACTCTTTTATATCAAGATAACCTTGTTGAGAAGTATTATCAGCAACCACTATATTAACAAAAGAGGCAAGAAGCAACAATAAAACAACCAGACGAGCCATTGTTATTTCTTGTTTTGAAGTTTATTCTTTTGATACTTCTCTCTCATCTGCATATTATACATATCGGTAAGAGAGTCTTGGTGCTCATTATTTATGATGGTGCGATCGCCATTATATGAATCTATCATGCATAGACGCCACGAACCAAGATAGTCGTAAGGCTTGAAATAGAACACTGTCTTTATCTCTGGCATATCGCCCTTTGCTTCAGCTATGATAGCTGTACATTTAACCTCGTTAGAGTAGGTTTGTTCAAACTTCACGTAGTTGATTTCATGGCGAATGATAGGAAGCGACGAGAGCATCTGCTTAACCTTTGCTATATGTGCATTGTCTAAAGGTTGTGGTTCTTCGTAAACAGAGTCTACATTATCCATGTAGAGCATAGCAGCAGCCTCATCGTATTTGCCATGTTCAGCATACTCAAAGAATGTGTTTACTAAATTGATAACATTAGTAGAGTCTTCGTTTGTAAGGTTCATCTCAAAACCAGTCTTGTCAGCAGGTTGTGGTTTATCCTTACATCCAACCAGCGCAAACGCTGCAAAGAGCATCATCACGCTCAATGATAAACTAAATTTCTTCATATCTTAAAATCAGTAAGGAAAAATAGGCAGGCATGCCTATAACCATGCCTGCCTATAAAAGTTATTATTCGAAACTAAAAGTTATTAGTGACGCTTTGCAGAAACTGTTCCATTAACAGTTACCTGAACCTTAATTGGGAGCTTACCCCAATCGTAAGTTACAGTACCAGGAATTTCGATGTGGAATGTACCCACGGTGTTACCAAGGTTCTCATATGTAATCTTACCATACTCATCTTTTACGATCTGTGTACCGTTGCCAGCAGGAGCTTTGTAACCGAGCTTAATCTTAGGAGCAACCTTGTTGAGCTTGTCATTCTTGTTGCCATTCAAGTCGGTAGTTGCATTATCGATATCCAAAGCAATGCTCTTAACGCCATAGTAAGCGAAGAAGTCTGCAGTAGAAGGAACGCGGCTTGCATCGGTGAAGCCCATGTTTCGCCAATCCTTGAATGTAAGACTCAATTCCTTCTCGGTACCAGCAGCATCAGTAAATGTAGCAGAAGCACTTGTTACAGAGATTGGGCGGATGAACTTAACATCAAACTCGTTTGTTGAAACAGGAACATTGATGTCGCTACAAACCTTTGCTACAACCTTTACTCTTGCTGTAAGGCTCTTTTCAAGTTCTGCCTTAGTAGTGTGACCATAAGCATTCAAAAGTTCCTTTGCCTTAGCGCCATTGTGCAACTTAACGACACCTGTAGTCTTATTCAATTCAGCAACGAGGTGGGTAGTACACAAAGCATCAGCGTACAACTTATCGCCTGTAGCGTTAACATATAGACCATGACCATTTACGAATTCGAATGAAGTAGCCACCTGAGTGTCAAGACCCTGATAAGGAGCGGCAAACTTAGCAACAGTCAACTTGTTACCTACGAGAGTGTTCTTGATATTGAATACGAACTCATCGTTAGCAGGATCATCATCAGCACCGTTTATTGTATTGTTAGTAGTACCAACAACCTCAACGTTACCGTGGATTTCGTTCCAACCAGTACCTGCAACAGGATCGTTTGCAGCATACCAATAAGACTTAATCTTGTTATCATTAGAGAATGAAGTCTTTGGCTCGATGTTAATTGCCTCAGGTTTCCAAGTGAACTTCAAGTATACCTTATCCTTAGCATTGTTCTTGTTCTGATAGCATACAAGAGTAGACAATTCCTTCTTACCAGCCTTGAATGCAGTGTAAGCTTCCTGATTCTTAACAACCCACTTGAGAATCTGGGTTTCTGTACCATCAACATCGGCAGTTGTCTGAGAAACAACACCAACCTTAGTTGTTAAAGAAACACCATTTGCATCAAACTGGGTAGCATCAGCTTCTGTACCAACCAACTCATAGTTATTATGGAAGTCTGCCTTAGAAACATTAATCTTAGCGATAATCTTCTCTTCAACATCGTGCCACTTCAATTCCTGTGTCAAGTAAACAGCAGTACCACAAGTCAATGTATAAGCCTTGGTCTGAGCACCCATATCAAGAGTTTCTGGCTTAACATCAGCAACAGGAGTAAGAACGATCTTAAGCTTCATGTAACCAACAGCTACAACCTGATTCTTGTTCTTGGTATCAACGAGAGATACACGTACCAATGGTTCCTTATCGATAGTAGCCTTGCTCTGCTCAGCGCCATAAGCCTGCTGTACACCATCCTTAGGCATCTGTGGACGAAGTGTGTAACCATCATCAGCGATTGCAGCATGTACACTCTGCTTAGTATCGTTATCACCAGTCTTATAACCTACCAACTCGAATACATACTTGAAGCCAATCTTATCTACAGTACCAGCTGCAGCGTTCGTGTCCCAAGCCTTGCACTCTGTTGAACCTTCCTTAACGCGGTCTGTGTTAACATACTCACGCAAGTCGATAGTCTTATCCCAACCTACTTCAACAGTTGCAGCAGCAGCAATAGCAGCAGCAGCAGTTGTATAGAGGTGATCGTCGCCAACAGCGTGGCTGTTTACACCACCCTTAGGATTGTTGAGAGCCAATTTCTCCCAGTTAGTATTTCTGAGAGCTGCGAAGTCTGAAGTTACAACATTGTCGTCACCCTTATACTGCAATGCGATAACAGTAACCTTGTTGTCAGACAACTTCTTGATTTCCTCACCATTGTAGCTTGCATAAACAGTAACCTGACCGTCTTTCTTCTCAGCCTTAGTTACAGCAAAGTCTGTGCTTGCAATAGCACGAGAATACTCCTTGTCGTAAGGAATGAACTTATAGTTCTCAAGCTTCTCAACATCAATCTTTGCGTTAGAAGGATTCAAGAAATAAGTAGCATTCAACTCAGGAGCATAAGTAAAGAACTTAGCAGCTACAGTAGGAGCATCAGTAGCGTTGTCAGCATTAGCATCAACTGGCTTCAATGTCAATGGTTTGTACTTGAATGAAGCAACATCCAAAGCCTCGATACCACCATAGTAGAAGTCAGGGCTGAATACGAGCGACTTCAATTCAGTTGTCAAGTTGATAACAACCTTCTTATCAGTAGCGCCTTCTACGTTGTTAATTGTAAGCTTGTCTTTTTCCCAGATTGCAGAAACAGTTGCAGCTGCAACATAAGAGATTTTTGAGTCGTAAGCAGCCTTGTCGCCATCGTTGTAAACCCAGAATGTACCGGTTTGCTCATTTGGCACATAGTACTTACCATCCTTACCAGCAGCACCGGTTGCACCAGTTGCGCCTGCAGCACCAGCAGCACCTGCAGCACCTGTATCACCCTTGTCGCCCTTAGCGCCTTGAGCAGCCATACCAGTGTCTACGAAAGCAGCTCCAGCGGTAGAACTCCACCAGTTTCCGTTGTCACCGATCTTCCATACAGTACCATCAACACCAGCATCACCCTTCTGACCATTAGTGATGTCGTAAGTTTTACCGTTACTCAATTCCACAGTAACACCATTAGCTGTAGGAGTTACAGCAGTCAAGATAGCGCCCTTTTCAATCTGGCCTTGGATAGTCTTAACCAAAGTGTTAAGTTCGTTAATCTGATTCTGTAAGTTAGTAATGTCGTCATCGTAATCTTTACAAGAAACGAGAGACCCTGTCGAAACCACAGCGAGAGTTCCGAAAAGCAGTGCACTAAAAACTTTCTTTCTCATTTTAGTTGAAAATTAAATTAAACGTATAAACATTGTTCACTCTTTTTTGCTCGTGACGTACCGTGGACAGAAGGTTGTAATTCGTTTAAGTTGATCATAATCACCCATTCATATCATTACGGCAGTTTGATGCATATATTTTGCTTAACGCATCGCAAATATAAACAAAAATTAGTTAACGAACCATTATGAGAAGCTCCTATTATTTGAAACCCACGACTTACTGTGTGAACCCCCATAGTTTTCTTGACGAGCCAAAAATACACTTATTTTTTGCACATCATCACTTATATAAATAATGTACATACGCGCAATATAGAGAATGCTTGAATATTTGCCGAGTATACACAGAAAAAGGGCTAAGAATTCCGAATGAAATTCTTAGCCCTAAATTATATGTTTGTATTGCTGAATTATTCAGGAGATAATCTCCGATGAGATTTATTTGCCTGTAAGTTTAAGTCCACCCTTAACAGTCATAAACTTCTTAAGGTCGTCCAAAGTGAATACAGGACCATTTGCAGGTTTAGCAACCTTGTTTTCTACTACGCGAGTAGCAGCCTTCATGTTGTGACGCTTGCTAAGCTCGTCAGAAACCTTAGGAGTGGTGAACTTCTTAGATACCAATGGACCCCACTCGTTATTAGCATTCTGAGACAATACAGCGAAATAATATGTAGTTTCAGGATTAGCATAGAAACCTACATCCTCAGTACCATATACATTATATAACTGTCCGAAAGGATCGTTGATAATTGCTCTCTTAAGAGAATCTTCACCTACACTCCACTCTTCCTCTGTATAGAGATAAGTACGATGACTTGCACACTGGTCATTCTGAGTTACGACAACACGCTGATACCATCTGCCATCATCACTCTTTTTGAATTCCTTCAACTCTATAGTAGATTCTGCGATTCCTTCACCACCAATCTTAGCTGTTGTTACAGGAATCATGAAATAGTCGGTCAAAGTACCATTCTTATCCCAAGGCTGAACATAGATTTCGTATTCTGTGTTAGGAGTATAATCTTTCCAAGTGAATGTAGTATCTTTACCTGCTTCACCCTTATAACCCCATGCTTTTACCATTTCACCAATGCTTGCTAAGCCCATCATAGCACCCCATTGCTTGAACTGCTGCTCAGCCTCTCCCTTGCCAAACGAAGTAACAGCATAACCACCTACATCGCTGTTTGGCTTGAAAGTAACACTAACAGAGAATGGTTGAACATCGGCAACTTCATACTTTACCTCTGGGTTACCCTGAACAGGAACAACAGGAGTTGTGAAATAAGCCTTTGCCATTTCGCAAGCTGTACCAATTTCATCGTAGCCCAAAGTAACGATAGCATACTCTGTATTTGGAAGCAATTGGAAATCGAAGCCTGTCATTTTAGCATTAGTAAAATCCTGATTAAAAACATTAGACTCAATCTGATCAAAATATCCTGCGCAAATAGCACCGTTTGTTATAACGTCGGCGATAGACTTCTTAACACATGCAATCTTAAAAGACTTACAACTCTCAGAACGAGTAACAGCGAGAGTGATAGTATCAGCAGGACACCCAGCAGCCTTGAGTGAAACACCCTTGACTTCAACATCGGCAGCCACACGGCCATCGATTTGATAGAAGAACATGCTATCGAGGTTGTTGATAGCGTATGGATGAGTATATCCGCCCTTATCGCGGATGACCAAACGGTTAAGGTCTGTATTCTGTGCATATACTGAAAGACAAGCTACTGCACAAAGTATAAGTGTAAAAAACTTCTTCATAATATTATAATGTCAATTTTAATGTTTTGTTGTTTACTTTAAGAATGTACACTCCACGACCGAGGTTACTCAAGTCGATGTCAGCACCATTCCATCCCTTGCGCTGGTCAACAATCTGACCGTTTGCGCTATAGATAGCCACAGTAGCAGTCTTGCTGCTGTCCCATCCCTTTACGCTAACAATGTTGCCACGGCGTAGGAGCGAGAGGTTGCCACCGAGTGTAGACACTTGAGGTTTGATGGCTGTTGCCTGGTCGACGAACTTGATGCTCTGAATTTTAGTCAAGTCGATAGCGTTGCGCTGAGTAGTATAAAAAACTAACGACTTGTTTTCAAACGTCACCTTCTCGACCTTGTTGATGTCGAATGTCCAATATTTGCCATCTTCGCCGTATGCTACCATGCTTGTTTGGGCAGACATGCTTCCGAAAGCCAATGTAGAGACAAACAACACGCTTAATAGTCTTTTCTTATTCATAAGCTAATTGCTTTAAGGTTGTTATTTTATTGTTAATGCTGCAAAATTATGCAAAATAAATAAAACTACAAAACAAAAAGCCACTTTTCTTCAACGAAACATACCTTTTTGTCAAACATAACGCTAACACATAGCTAAATTATACCTATTTATATAATAAGGAGAGAAATCAGATGCCTAACTGACAGCAAAGTTTAAATAAATTAATCATTGCTGACGATTTTGGACACAATGGCATCATGGCATGAGGAATATGCCAATGGGCACGCATATTGCCTATACTTAGGTGTAATCGGAAGCCCCCGAGAACGAGGGTGGAGGGTTACGAATAACATTAAAAAAAACAACAAATTTAAAATAGGAGGTTATTATGTTACCAGTAATGAGTTCAAACAATTGGTTCCCAACAATGTTCGATGATTTCTTCAACAACGATTGGATGCCTAAGATGAAAGCTACAGCGCCAGCAGTTAACGTAAAGGAAAATGCTAAGGCATACGTTATGGAGTTGGCTGTTCCTGGTATCAAGAAAGAATATTGCAGAGTTTGCATCAACAACGAGGGCAACTTGGAAGTAACTATAGAAAACAAGATGGAACACAAGGATGAGGACAAGAAAGAGCACTATTTGCGTCGCGAGTTCTCATATTCTAACTATCAGCAAGTATATGTTCTTCCTGAGGATGTTGAGAAAGACCATGTAACAGCAGCTGTTGAGAATGGTGTTCTCGCCATCACAATGCCTAAGAAGACCAAGGAAGAAGAGAAGAAAGCCTTGCGTCAGATTGAGATTGGCTAATCTGTTCATGATTGGATATTTGGTTAAATTGGTTAGTCACAATTAGACATAGGTGAATCGGAGGCAAGCAGTCCCACAAGGATTGCTTGCCTTTTTTTGTGTTTGTAGAATAAATGTGCAATAGCAAAAATAAACTGATTATTTGGAAGTTTAGGAAATAATTGATATATTTGCGCAATAATGACAAGCTTTTACGAAGTATGAACAAGATTAGATATATCAACTTATGCATTGTTGAGTTCGGTAAGAAATACGGAATGCCTGCAGCTATGGCTTTTAATTACCTAAAAAGATTTAAAGCTTTGGAATTCATAGACAAAAACTATGAAGCAGAGCATCTTCTTCCTCTTGCCGACACTCTGAAAGACATGAGCACATATTGCAGAAGAAATGGAGGGACTGTCGGATGAAATTGTATCATGGTACGAATATAGACTTTACAGCCATTGATATTCAAAAATGTAAACCCAACAAAGATTTTGGCAGAGGTTTCTATCTTACGGATATCAAAAAGCAAGCCTTAAACATGGCTGTAAGAAGATGTGACATAGAAAATAATGGTACTCCCATAGTATTAGAATATGAATTTGACGAGAATGCTTTAACGAGCGGCGAACTAAAAGTTAAAAGCTTTGAAGGCGTATCTAAAGAATGGGCAAAATTCATAATTCAGAACAGGCAGGCCAAAGGAAAACGTATGCATGAGTACGACATTGTTATCGGTCCTATTGCTGATGATGGCGTGGTATATCAAATAAACCTTTATATGCAACATTTTATAACTATAGAACAACTTGTTCAAGGATTGACATATAAGAAATTGAATAGACAATATTTCTTTGGTACAGAAAAAGCCATTGCAAAACTTAGACGTATATGAGAACTACAAAAAAGCAACAACAGTTTATCATAAATTGCGACGTAGAAGAGATTGTATCTTTTCTTCAAGAAGATTATGGCATGAGCACTATCGAAGCTTTTGATACTATTTATAATTCTAAAACTTACGAAAAGCTTATCAATGTAGATAATGGATTATTTATTCAAAGTCCATTATATATTTACGAATATCTAAAAAAGGAAATAAATACTTCTTGTTAGATTATTATATAAAGGTAAGCTGCACTCGGGAATGAAAAGAAAACTTCGTATTTCTTTGTCATTCCACTCGTTTAGATAAATTTCTCACGCTCAAGAATGCAAATGCATTTGCATTCTCTTCGCTTAATCAAAATTTTGCATTACCTTTGCAAGCAGATTGGCAATAATGCCAACATATTGATAAACAAAAGAACTAAAGATAATATCACTATGAACAACTTGAAAAAAGACTTTGCATCACGCCTTTTGAAGGTAAAGGCCATTAAGCTTCAACCAAACGACCCTTTCACATGGGCAAGTGGATGGAAATCTCCTTTCTATTGCGACAACCGCAAGACATTGGCTTATCCAGAGCTTAGAACATTCGTTAAGCTTGAACTCGTACACGCTGTGCTCGAGAACTTTAGCGAGGCAGAGGCTGTGGCTGGTGTTGCTACTGGCGCTATCGCTCAGGGTGCATTGGTTGCCGACGCTCTCGGTCTTCCTTTCTCTTACGTACGTTCGAAACCAAAGGATCATGGTATGGCAAACCTCATCGAAGGCGAAGTGAAGCCAGGTATGAAGGTTGTTGTTGTTGAAGACTTGATTTCTACTGGTGGTAGCTCATTGAAGGCTGTAGAGGCTTTGCGCCAGGCTGGTTGCGAGGTTGTTGGTATGGTAGCATCATATACCTATGGTTTCCCAATAGCAGAGAAGGCTTTCGCTGACGCTAACGTAAAGCTCATCACTCTTACCGACTATGAGCATGTAGTGGCTCAGGCTTCAGAAACTGGCTATATTGCAGAGAGCGACATCGAGGTTTTGAACGAGTGGCGCAAGGATCCTGCTAACTGGAAGAAATAAGGAATATGGCAACATTCGAAAGTTCTGTAAGACAGATTCCACATTCTCAGCAAGCAGTTTACAATATGCTCTCTGACCTCAGCAACATAGATAGAGTGAAAGACCGCATACCTGCCGATAAGCTCAACGACCTCACTTTCGATGCCGACAGCATGTCGATATCTACTCCTATGGGAGCGGTGAAGCTGAAGATTGTAGACCGCGAAGAACCAAAATGCATAAAGTTTGAGACGGAGCAGAGTCCTCTGCCATTCAATTTCTGGATTCAGATATTGCCAGTTACAGACACTACATGCAAAATGAAGCTCACCATAAAGGCTGAGCTAAACCCATTTATCAAGGGCATGGTATCAAAACCTCTGCAAGAGGGTATCGAAAAGATTGCTGATGCCCTGCAAATGATTAATTACGCTTAAACCAATGGCAAACAAACTTTGGGAAAAGAATTACGAGATAAACCACGAGATTGAAAGATTTACCGTGGGCAGAGACCGCGAGATGGATTTGTATCTTGCTAAGTATGATGTGCTCGGCTCTATGGCTCACATCACTATGCTCGAATCTATAGGCTTGCTCGAGAAAAAGGAACTAAAGCCTCTGCTCGATGAGCTAAAGAATATCTATGAGCTTTGCGAAAAGGGCGAGTTTGTGATAGAAGACGGTATAGAAGATGTACACTCGCAGGTGGAGTTGATGCTGACTCGCAAGCTTGGCGACATGGGAAAAAAGATACACTCTGGACGCTCACGCAACGACCAGGTGTTGGTAGACCTCAAGCTCTTCACACGCCATCAGCTCAAGGAAATTGCTGATGCTGTAAAGGTGCTCTTCGACGAACTATTGCAGAAGAGCAACCAATATAAAGAGGTGTTGATGCCGGGCTACACTCATCTGCAGATTGCTATGCCTTCATCTTTCGGCTTATGGTTTGGCGCTTATGCCGAGAGCCTTGCCGACGATATGCTATTCCTACAGGCTGCATACAAGATGACCAACCGCAATCCGCTTGGTTCGGCAGCAGGCTATGGCAGCTCGTTTCCTCTGAACCGCACCATGACAACCCAACTCTTGGGCTTCGACTCAATGGATTATAATGTGGTATATGCTCAGATGGGACGTGGCAAGATGGAACGCAATGTGGCTTTTGCCCTTGCTTCGGTTGCTGGCACATTGGCAAAGATGGCTTTCGATGCCTGCATGTTCAATAGCCAGAACTTCTCGTTCGTAAAACTTCCTAAGGAATGTACCACAGGCTCAAGTATCATGCCTCACAAGAAGAATCCTGATGTATTTGAGCTTATCAGAGCCAAATGCAACAAGATTCAGGCTCTGCCTCAACAGGTGATGATGATTATGAACAATCTGCCAGTAGGCTACTTCCGCGACTTGCAGATTATAAAAGAGGTATTCTTGCCTGCTTTCGATGAGTTGGCAGACTGCTTGCAGATGGCAGCATATATCATCAACAAGATTGAGGTGAACGAGCATATTCTTGACAACCCTATGTACGACCCTATATTCTCTGTAGAAGAGGTGAACCGCCTTGCTGCAGCAGGCATGCCTTTCCGCGATGCATATAAAAAGGTAGGACTGGAGATTGAGGCTGGCACATTCCATGCCGACCACAACATCCATCATACCCATGAGGGTTCTATCGGCAATCTGTGTAACGACGAAATCAATGCTTTGATGAGCAATGTGCTCAAAGGCTTCAATTTCGAAAGAATGACAGAGGCTGAGAAGAAGCTGTTGGAAAGGTAAAAAAGGTAAAAAAGTAAAACGGCAAAACGGTAAAAAAGAGGAATGATGAGAAAAATCATTTTCACTATATCTACATTTATTCTGTCTCTCCTCACGATGATGTTCTCGTCGTGTGGAGAGGCGGAATTTGAATATAGTTCTGCACCATGCTATCTCATCATCGACAACAGTTTGCACCAAGATGCTACGTTGGCAAGTGCATTGACTCAATATTCAGGCACCTACGTTACTATAACCATTATTACTAAATCGGGAGCTCGCTATTTCTCGTTTACCAATAATGTTGGCAAACATACCGAATCAATATTCAATGCCTACGACGAGCGACGTAGCTTGATATTGGGTTATAATGGCGGACTGATAGTTGGCTATGGCAATTCGATAGATGGTATTCTGTATGCCTTCGACCGTGAGTGTCCAAACTGTTTCGATCCAAATATGCTACCATTAAAGAGCCGCCCATTGTCGGTTTCAGAGAATGGAATTGCAACATGCAGTTATTGCAAACGCCAATATAACCTCAATATTGGAGGCTTTATTTGTAAGGGTGACAAAGGCAAAAAGATGACAAAATACAACTGCCCACCTACAAAACCATACGGAATATTGAGCGTAAACTAAGGGAATAAAGGCTTTTTCGAAGATAACAGAAGCAGAAATCCTTAAATTGTGTAAATTCCTTTGGCACTTTCAATAATTACATATACCTTTGCACATATCAATTATTACACGACCTATGCCGCAATGGTGGAATTGGTAGACACGAGGGACTTAAAATCCCTTGGCCAGTAATGGCTGTGCGGGTTCGAGTCCCGCTCGCGGCACCTTCTAAAAACTTATTTTATTTTTTATATGCGCAAGAATATTTTCTATCTTTTGTCAGCATGCTCATTATTTGTTTTAGCTTCATGCTCTAAGATGGGCCCATTGTCTGCTGACAACTTTACAGTTAATCCTGTTCCACTTGAAACACAGGGTGGACAAGTTCCAGCAACTATCAATGGTACTTTCCCAGCTAAGTACATGAAGAAGAAGGCTGTAGTTACAGTAACTCCAGAACTTCGCTATGCTGACGGTAAGGTATCTCGTGGTGATGCTGCTACATTCCAGGGTGAAAAGGTTATGGGCAACGACCAGACTATTTCATACAAGGTAGGTGGACGTTACAACATGAAGACCAGCTTCACTTTCAAACCAGGTATGGAAAAGAGCGATATGTATCTCACTTTCGATGCTAAGGTAGGAAAGAAATTGGTTGAAATTCCTGCAGTAAAGGTTGCTTATGGTGTTGTTGCAACATCTGAGCTCTATCGCAATACTTTGAATGGCAATTCATGCATTGCTCCTGACACATTCCAGCGTGTTAACGAGAAGAAGCTCGAAGCTAACATCAAGTTCCTCGTTAACCAGGCTAACCTCCGCAAGAGCGAATTGAAGAACAACTCTGTTAAGGAGTTCGTTAAGATGCTCAAAGAGATTAATGCCGACCGTGAGGGTCTCAACGTTAGAAACGTAGAGGTTTTGGCATACGCTTCTCCTGAGGGTGGTTTCGAATTCAACGATAAGCTTGCAAGCAAGCGCCAGTCTACAAGTGAAAACTATGTAAAGAAGCAGCTTAAAGCTACTAAGGTTGACGCTAACGTAGCAGCACGCTATACAGCTCAGGACTGGGATGGTTTCCAACAGCTCGTACAGGTAAGCAACATCCAGGATAAGGACGTTATCCTTCGTGTGCTCTCTATGTATAAGGATCCTGAGGAGCGCGAGAAGCAGATTCGCAATATGAGCGCTGTATTCCGTGAGCTCGCTGATGGCATCTTGCCAGAGTTGCGTCGTTCACGCCTTATCATCAACTACGAAACAATAGGACGTAGCGATGACCAGATTAAGGAGCAGTATACTGCAGATCCTGCAAAGCTCTCAGCTGATGAGCTTCTCTACGCTGCAACTCTTGAGGAGTCGGCTGCTAAGAAGAAAGAAATCTATGAGACAACAACAAAGCTCTATGATAAGGACTACCGTGCATACAACAACCTCGCAGCTCTTGCTTTCGCTGAAGGCAACGACACTCAGGCTAAAGAATACTTGAACAAGGCTTTAAGCTACAACGCTAAGGCTCCTGAGGCTAATGGTACACTCGCTCTTATGGCTCTCAAGAATGGCGATTTGGAGCAGGCAGAGGCTAACTTGTCAAAGGCTGTTGACGCTCAGGACTTCAATGCAGTTCTTGGTAACCTCAACATCGCTAAGGGCAACTATGCTCAGGCAGAGCAGAACTTCGACGATGCTACATGCAACAGCGCAGCTTTGGCACAGATTCTTAACAAGAACTATGCGAAGGCAACATCTACACTTAGCGCCATCAAGAATCGTGACGCAATGACAGAGTATCTTACAGCCATCGTAAATGCTCGCCAAGGCAACAACACAGCTGCTGCTAACGCCTTGAAGCTCGCCCTCCAGAAAGATCCTTCTTTGGCTGCTTACGCTGCCAACGATATCGAACTGGCTAAGGTTAGCAAGTAATCATTGTTGAATGACAAAACATATTACATATCTTATATTACTCACCCTGGTTTTGGTATCATGTGGAGTCGACGGAAAGCATTTTAAGCTTGAAGGACGATTCCTACACCTAAACCAGGGTGAGTTCTATGTATACAGTACTGATGGCGTACTGGATGGCATAGACACCATAAAGATTGAGGGTGGAAGATTTGCCTACGAGATTCCGTGCGATGAAGAAGGTACATTGGTTATGGTGTTCCCTAACTTCTCGGAACAACCGATATTTACTCAACCAGGCAAGACTGTTGAGATAAAGGCTGATGCTTCGCACCTTAAGGAACTTGAGGCAGAAGGCACCGACAACAACAAACTCATGACAGCTTTCCGCAAACAGGTTTCAAACATGTCGCCTCTGCAAGCTGTTGATGCAGCTGAAGAATTCGTTAAGCACAATCCAAAGTCAGACGTTTCGGCATGGCTTATTCGAAAATACTTTATCTTAGCTCCAAAGCCTGACTATGCGAAGGCGAAACAACTGTTAGACTTGATGATAGCAGAGCAACCAAAGAACGGTAAGCTCGTAAATCTACAGCAACAACTCATTGGCTTAGCAGCAACTGCCGGCAAGTCGCTACCAATATTTACAGCAACAGACATAAATGGCAATAAGGTTACTCAAGCTAATCTTACGCAATCGCCTAATGCTGTTGTTTTTCTTTGGGCATCATGGAACTATGAAAGTACAGACATGCAGAGACAGCTAAAAAGACTGAAAGCAGCTAAAGGCAATGGTCTCTCGGTAATTGGTGTCTGCATAGACCCATCGAAGTCGGAGATGCAGCAATCTCTTCGTCGCGACTCAATCTCTTGGCCAACCATCAACGATGGTATGATGTTTGATACTAAGATTGCCAAGCAGTTGGGATTATCACAAGTGCCTGCCAACATCTTGCTAAAGAACGGAAAGATTGTTGGTCGCAACCTAAGAATGAACGAGCTAAAAGAAAAGATAGAAAACTAAGTTGGTATAAAACCCTACTTAATCACTAACCCAGAAACACTACTTATGCTAGTAAAATCATATAGCGCAGCCGTCAACGGAATGGAAGTCACGACTGTAACCATAGAGGTGAGCATAGTTCCAGGCGTGATGTATCATTTCACCGGTCTCGGAGACGAGGCTGTGAAAGAAGGTCGCAATCGTATTGCTGCAGCGCTGCAATGCAATGGCTACCTATTTCCACGCAAAGATACAACAGTAAACATGGCTCCTGCCGACTTGCGCAAAGAAGGTAGTAGCTTTGATTTGCCTTTGGCTATAGCACTATTGGCTGCCGACGAGAAGATTGACGGAACAAATCTTGCAAGCTATATGATGGTTGGCGAGTTGGGTCTTGATGGTAGATTGCAACCGGTAAAAGGTGCTCTGCCCATTGCTATCAGAGCAAGGGCAGAGCACTTCAAAGGTCTTATAGTGCCTAAAGCCAATGAGCGCGAAGCTGCTGTGGTAAACAATCTCGAGGTTTATGGCATGGAGAATATCATGCAGGTGATAAGCTTCATCACTGGTCAGCAACACTTCTCGCCAATGGTCATCGACACTCGCAAGGAGTTTTACGAGCAGCAATATAATTTCGACCTCGACTATGCCGACGTGAAAGGTCAAGAGAATGTAAAGCGTGCTCTTGAAGTGGCGGCGGCAGGTGGACACAATCTGATTATGATAGGTCCTCCTGGTAGTGGCAAGAGTATGATGGCTAAGCGTTTACCTTCTATTCTTCCTCCTTTGTCGCTTGCCGAAAGTCTTGAGACCACGCAGATACACAGCGTGGCTGGCAAACTATCAAAGAATTCTTCACTTATATCTCAACGCCCATTCCGAAGCCCTCACCACACTATATCTGAAGCTGCTCTGGTAGGTGGCGGCATCAATCCTATGCCTGGCGAAATTAGTCTTGCTCATAATGGAATTTTATTTGCAGACGAATTGCCAGAGTTCTCAAAGCACACTCTCGAAGTACTTCGTCAACCTCTCGAAGACAAAGTTATCACTATTAGCAGGGCTAAATATAGTGTGGAATATCCCTGCAACTTCCAGTTCATAGCCTCTATGAACCCTTGTCCTTGTGGATATTACGGCGATCCGACACATCGCTGTGTATGCACTCCCGGACAAATACAGAAATACATGAATAAGATTAGCGGTCCGCTTCTTGACCGCATCGATATACAATGCGAGATTACTCCTGTGCCATTCAAGGATATTTCGCAGGCTGCTCCAGGCGAACCAAGTGTAACGATAAGAGAAAGGGTTATTGCAGCACGACAAATTCAGGAACAGAGATACAAAGATATAAAAGGCATACATTGCAATGCGCAGATGACAGAACGCATGATTCATCAATATGCCGAACCAGATGCTGATTCGGTAGAAGTATTGCGCTCAGCTATGGAACGTCTATCTCTCTCCGCACGTGCCTACAGCCGTATTCTAAAGGTTGCCCGCACCATCGCCGACCTTGATGGTAGCGAAAAGGTACAGCTTCCTCATATAGCCGAAGCCATAGGCTATCGCCAACTCGACCGAGGCGACTGGGCTGAGAGAGGAGTATATTCTTAATAGATAAAAAGGTAAAAAGGTAAAAAGGTAAAAAGGTAAAAGAGAGAAATGGAAGATTTGCTTTTGCGATTAATTTTTACCATATAAAAGAAGACAAGTATGAATAATCCAATAGAAATATATCGTTCACAAGATGGAAGCATACAACTTAATGTAAAGTTGGAAAATGAGACAGTTTGGCTAAGTGCAAATCAAATGGCAATACTTTTTGATCGTGATGCAAAGACGATACGTAAGCATATAAATAATGTTTTTGCAGATGGTGAATTAGTAAAGGAAAGTAACACGCATTTTTTGCGTGTTGCTAATTCAGACAAACCTGTACCATTCTATAATCTTGATGTCATAATTTCCGTGGGGTATAGAGTAAAGAGTCAGCAAGGTGTACAATTCCGCCGCTGGGCCACCACCATCCTCAAGCAATACCTTATCAAAGGCTATGCCATCAACCAACAGATAAAACTCGAGCGCTACAACGAACTTAAAGACGTTGTGCGCCTTATGTCTCGTGCCATTGGCTTACAGGAAAAGGTTAGTTCTGACGAATATGATGGATTATTCAACGTTATCTCAGACTACGTCTATGCTCTTGACACACTCGACCACTACGACTACCAGTCGCTCTCTATATCGAAAACAACAAAAGAAGAAGCATTCCGAGCTACATACGATAACGCCATGGAAGCTATTAACGCACTGAAAGAAAAATTTGGTGGTAGTCAATGGTTTGCAAACGAAAAGGATGATTCATTCAAAAGTAGCATAGGCCAGATTTACCAAACCTTTGGTGGCGAAGAACTCTATCCTTCTGTTGAAGAGAAAGCAGCTATGCTTCTCTATCTTGTCGTAAAGAACCACTCGTTCAGCGATGGAAACAAACGCATAGCAGCCATGCTATTCCTTTGGTTTCTTAACAACAATAAGGTTCTTTATGCCGAAGATGGACATAAGCGTATTGCCGACAACACTCTTGTAGCTCTCACTTTGATGATTGCAGAAAGCCGGACTGAAGAAAAGGACGTTATGGTGAAGGTGGTGGTAAATCTTATCAATAAAGATAATCAATAAATACAACCAATAGATACACATAGAAAAACAACAAAATATGAAATCTTCAATAGAAAATCTTTATTCTCTCAATGGCAGAGTGCCTGTAGGCAAAGCATTGCCATTCGGTCTTCAGCACATCCTTGCGATGTTTGTTAGCAACATCACCCCAATCATGATTCTATCGAGCGCCATTGGCCTCGATAGTGCTGTTAGCGCTATGCTGATACAAAACTGTATGATTATAGCAGGTATCGGCACATTGGTACAGCTATATCCAATATGGCGCATAGGCTCACGCTTACCTATAGTGATGGGAATATCGTTCACCTTCCTCTCGCTATCCATAAGCATTGCCAGCGCATATGGCATGGGCACGCTGATTGGAGCCGTCATTGTTGGTGGTTTGATAGAAGGAGTGCTCGGACTCTTTGCCAAATATTGGGTTAAGCTTATTCCACATGTTGTAGCAGCAACGGTGGTAACAGCCATCGGCTTTTCGCTACTTCCTATTGGAGCCAACTCTTTTGCCGGAGGTCATGGCGCACCCGACTTCGGTAGCCTCAACAACTGGATTGTAGGCACCACCACCCTATTGGCATGCCTCCTATGCCAAGTCTTTACCAAAGGTTTCCTTCGCTCGCTCTCCGTTCTCGTTGGTCTTATCGTAGGCTACATCCTTGCTTGCGCCATGGGAATGGTAAACTTCAGCGGCATAGCAGAGCAACCAGCAATAGCTTTGCCAACATTGTTGCCGTTCACTCCAGAGTTTAATATTGGTGCCATTCTTTCGGTTGCAGCCGTTTATCTTGTATCAGCAACAGAAACTATTGGCGACACATCTGCACTTTGCAATAGCGCTTTAGGCAGAAACCCTCATAAAACAGAAATGGGAAAAGCCATCAGCTGCGATGGTTTCGTGAGTAGCTTATCTGGAATCTTTGGCTGTACTCCTATCACCTCATTTAGTCAGAACGTAGGACTTGCAGCCATGTCGAAGGTTGTAAACCGTTTCACTATAGGCATTGGGGCAATAATAATGATTATTGGTGGCGTATTTCCTGTTATCGGCTATGCGCTAACGACGATTCCTCAGGCTGTACTTGGCGGATGCACCATAATGATGTTTGGCAGCATTCTCTATGCAGGCTTCGGCATGATGGCTCGTAGCGGATTCTCTCAGCGCAATATGATCATCGTGAGTCTTTCGCTCAGCGTAGGTCTTGGTTTCACCCAAGCCACAGGCATGTTCAACATCTTCCCAGAGATTGTTCGCACTGTCTTTGCCGACAACTGCGTTGCCGTAGTCTTCCTCCTTGCAGTAGTCCTCAATCTGCTCTTGCCAAAGAAAGATTTGGAGTAAATAGCAAATAACGACAATACTGGCAATTAAAGACTATTATTAGCTATAGATTTACGATATAATCTAAGCAAAGTCTTTAATTGTCAGTATTGTCGTTTATATAAATATATTGTGGTTTATTTACAAGAGTATAATACCATTATAGTAACATATTGTAGTTTTTATACATATTATTGCAAAAATATTGTTATTTATTCTAATTATTTAATAACAATATGTAACTTTGCAGCATTACCCAGCAATTAACACAATTACCACATAACAACAACACTAAAATCAGAAAGCTTATGAAAAGACGTTTACTCTTTACGTTTGCCACTCTTCTCGCCCTATTGCCATACGTAGGGCTGGCAGCCACAACAACGTGGTCGTTTGAGTGGAACACAAGCAAGAAAGATGGTGGACAGGGTTTCCACAACTTTGGCTCAAGCAAGGTTGAGAAAGATGTATACACCACAGAACTAAACGGAGTGCAATGGAACATTTCGTCGGAAGGCACCTATATCTACGCCTATACTTCGACTATGGGACAGTATATCGGTAGCGCATCGGAAGCTCCAAGTAGCTCTACTCTTTGGACAACGGGCTTTGCAGGAAAAATTAAGGACGTGAAGGTTACTGCCCGCGTAAAAGATGACAAAAAAGCTGGCAATGTGGCTGTTGCCGTGAATGGCAAAGACTATCTCTGCGATGGCAATGCCAAGGCTTCGCTAACAAACACTCTCGCTGAATATGCATTCACCATCGATGATGCCGATATGCAAGAGGGAAAACTCGAGATAAAGCTCAACCAAACGAGCGAAGAGAAGGGACCTCTGTATATATATAAGGTGGTGGTAGACTACGAGGTTGCCACATCTGGCGTTCCTGCTCCTGTATTTACTCCTGCTGCTGGTACCTACGACAAAGCACAGCAGGTGGCTATTGCTACTGAAGGTTTGGATGCTGGCACCTACACCATATATTATACTACCGATGGTAGTAACCCACGCCTTGCCGACGGCACTCGCAAGGCTTATACCGGACCTATCGACATTGCCGAGACCACAACTCTGAAGGCTATCGTTGCCAAAGGCGAAGAACTGAGCGAAGTGGCAGAGGCTAACTACGTGATACGCAAGAATCCACAGATTAGATTCAACGAAAAAGAGATTACTCTGCTTTCGGGCGACGAAGGATATTCCGACTTGCTAAATCCTAACAAGCTGTCGCCAATCACCTATAAGTCGTCTAACTGGATGGTATGCTCGGTAGACAAATATGGTGCTTTGTCTTCATCATACGTTAAGGAAGATTCAAAGGCTATCATCACCGCTACCTTTGCTGGCGACGACATCTATTATCCTCTTACCGACACACTTACAGTATACGTAAAGGCTCGCACTCCGCTAAAGACTCCTGAGGTGACACCTCTTGGTGGCACATTCTCAGAACCTGTAGAAGTGAAGATTACTACCGACGACGAGAACGCTGTAACCATCTGGTATTCAACCAACGCCAAGAGCGCTGAAGAGTTTGAAGAGAGCGACAACACACAGAGCGTGGTTGTAGAAGGTCATGAGGCTACTGTCACCATCGACAAGTCGTGCACACTATATGTGATGACTCGTGGCTACAACGTAAATAGCGAAGTGATATCGGCAGAATATACCATCAACCTACCATTAAAAGCCGACTTCACTACCGACCGTGCTTCCGTGGCTTACTACGACCAGAAGTTTGACTCACCTGAAGAGGTGGAAGAGTGGACAGTAGGCAATGGTTGGAAATTGAGCGACAAGAAGTTCAAGTCTATCAATGCCAACGACAAATATTCAGCTTTCGTTAGCTACAATGGCGGTAGCGGAACCACTCAGCTCGCAAGTCCTGAGCTTACCGTGAAAGAAGGAAGCAAGGTAGAGTTCTATGCTTACTTCGCGCCATACTACTTGATTTATGGTAAATGGACTTTCAACATCACCGATGTAGAAACTAACCAGAGCGAGACTCTGCTCGATGCTTTCAGCTGGGCACAGGAAACAGCATACAACGCTACTAACTGGAACAAGTTCTCGTTCGACCTTGCAGCATACGCAGGCAAGAAGGTTACATTCTCGTTCGACTATCCTTTTGAAGGCGAAGACCTTGCCATAGATGGCTTCCGCCTTGTACAAGACGATCCTACAGCTAAGGACGCCATCCATATCTTCGAGGGCGAAGAGATTGCATTCAAGAACCTTTCAGAAGGCGAACCTAAGGCTTACGAATGGACATTCCCAGGTGCTGATACCGAGACTTCGACTGAAGAAAATCCTGTAGTAAGATACAGCAAGGCTGGCACATACAACGTTTCGCTCACCATCAAGCGTGGCGAAGAGAGCAACAAGGTAGAGCGCACCAACTTTGTAGTGGTTACTAAGAAGGCTCCTACTGCCAAGATTGGATTGCCAGAAGAAGGCTATGAGTCGCCATACGTAGGCACCTTCGTTCCGCTCGACGTGCCTGTAACATTCCGCGACCTTTCAGAAGGCAACCCTACAGAATGGAAGTGGGTATTCCAGAATACTGACAAGACAGAGAGCAACGAGCAGAATCCTACCGTTACCTATACCAAGGCAGGAACCGTGAGCGTGGGGCTTACTGCAAAGAACGATGCTGGACAGACCAACGACATCTTGCAATGGGCAATCCAGGCAGGTGGTGCACAGAATGTTTGGAACATCAGTCTCGACGAAAATTCCGATCTCAAACAGGTGAACCTTGGCTACTATGGCTACTATGGAGGTACCAACTGGCTTGGCATGGAAAAGTTTGCCGAACTCTACAAGGCTCCTCTCGCTGATGCTACAGTAGATAGCGTGAGCGTATTCTTTGCTTCTGTAGGCACTATCGACCCTGAGAAAGAAATCACCATGACAATGAATGCCGTGGCTGAGAATGGTGAACCAGGCGAGGTGATGGCAACAGCAACCAAGAAGGCTGGCGAATTGCAGTATAGCGATGACGACTATCTTGCCACAATCTTCCATTTCGACAAGACTGTGGAATTGAAGAAGGGAACTCCATTCTTCATTGTTATTGGTCCATTCCCTAACGGCACTATGGAGGAATCGCCATATACTGCCGACGATATCTCAATATTCTGCCACCGCAGAAACCCTGGCGAGAAGACCACCACATGGCACTATCTTGCAGAAGAGGATGCTAACTATCAGCCTACAGGCGAATATAAGTGGTACGAGAATTCCGACGACCCTCTGTCTATGGCTATAGCTCCTGTAATCTCTTACGCAACAACATCTACAGCCATCAACAACCGTGGCATCAACACCACCACATCGGCTCACGCTGTTGCCACCTACACCCTTGGTGGTGCTAAAGTGCAGGCTCCACAGCGTGGCGGCATTTACATCGTGAAGTATTCTGATGGCACAAGTCGCAAGATGGTAGTGAAATAACAACAATGTCTACATGATATTGTAGACTGCAATAATCGTAAAAAGCAAGTTAGCTTCTGACATCACTCACAGAAACTAACTTGCTTTTTTATTTCTGCACATACTTAATATCCATATAAATAGTAGATATCATCTATATTTTTGTTAATCATAACTAATAAAAAGTACTTTTCGTGTGGATTTATAAGTTATGATTAACAAAATCGCTATATTTGCAGAAAGTTTTAAGTATAACTTATAAAAAACCGCCTTATGATACAACTTATCAACCGTCCTAACTACATAGAACGTATATCTCCATTTATAAACAAAAACATCATAAAGGTGCTCACTGGTCAACGCCGAGTGGGCAAAAGCTGTATACTCAGACAAATTCAAGCACATATTGAAGCTACGGAGCCTAATAGTAATATCATTAGCATCAACAAAGAGTTAGAAGAATTTGCCTTGATTCGTAATCATGAAGACCTATCACAATATATATCTTCACGATTAAAAGATGGAGTTGCGAACTATCTATTTATAGATGAAGTGCAAGACATTACTGGTTTTGAGAACACTTTGCGTAGTTTGCAAGCTCAAGATGCCTGCGATATATTTATCACGGGCAGCAATGCCACAATGCTATCGAGCGAATTGTCTACATATCTATCTGGTAGATATATAGAATTTCATATCCACAGCCTTACATACAACGAATTCTTGGTTTTTCATAAGCAAAAAGCCTCAACACAGAGCTTACGAAATTATCTAACCTTTGGTGGGCTACCATATTTGTGTAATTTGCCATTAGAGCAAGAGATAATTTTTGAATATCTACGCAATGTGTATTCCACCATCATACTCAAAGATGTAGTAAAGCGCGAAGGCATCAGAAATGTTGATTTTCTTGAGACTTTAGCTATCTATACCGCAGATAATGTAGGTAATCTATTCTCTTCAAACAACATTAGCCGCTATCTGAAATCACAACATGTCAACATTTCTCCTATCCAGGTAATCAATTATCTAAAAGCCCTACAGAATGCTTACCTTATCAACAAAGTGAGAAGAATAGATGTTAATGGACTTAAAACTTTCGAGATTGGCGACAAATACTATTTCGAAGATTTAGGACTACGAAATTGCCATTTCGGCTTCACTATGCAAAAAGATATTCATAAACTGATGGAGAATGCTATTTTCTTACATCTCTCACAAAAACACTACGAAGTATTCACAGGCCAACAAACTGGAGGAAAGGAAATTGACTTCGTTGCTCGTAAGGGTGACGAGGTGGTATACATACAATCTTCGTATCTTATGGCTGATGAAAAAACAAGAGAACGAGAATTTGGTAACCTACAAGCTATACGCAATAACTATCCAAAGTATGTAGTTAGTCTTGACGAATGGACAAGCGGAAGTTCGATAGATGGCATTAAACATGTGCATCTTGGTGAATTCTTGCAAAACATATAAACAAGCGAAAGCCCTCGCTTTGAATTTCCTTAAAGAGGATACAAAGCGAGGGCTTAAAGTGTTTATACGTTTAATTTATTGTTTTGCTGTTCGGCAAAGAATTATATCAACTCTGGAGGCAGAGTTGGCATTGCACCATGCTGGGTGCAGACATAGGCGCTAACCTGTACAGCACGCTTATGAGCCTCAGCAATACTCATACCCTTGAGGATGCAAGCGCAGAAGGTTCCTGTGAACGAGTCGCCAGCACCAACAGTATCGGCAACCTCAACCTTTGGAGTCTCTTGGAACGACTTGCTGCCTGGAGCAAATACATAGCTACCATTTACACCGCATGTCAATACAAGCATATCGAGATTGTATTTACCCAAGATGAGCCAACACTTGTTTTCGATATCCAAACCAGGATAACCAAAGAGGCGACCTATGGTAATGAGTTCCTCGTCGTTAATCTTCAGCACATTGCAACGCTTCAAGCTTTCGCAGATAATCTCCTTGGTATAGAAATTCTGACGTAGGTTGATGTCGAAGATTTTTAGGCAATCCTCTGGAGTATGGTCAAGGAACTGATAGATGGTGTTGCGGCTAACCTCGTTGCGCTGAGCCAACGAGCCCCAACAAACAGCACCTGTATAAGCAGCAATCTCCTTAACATCGGTAGAGAAAGGAATGTTGTCCCATGCCACATCAGTCTTGATATCGTATGTAGGTACGCCATCGCTGTCGAGTTTCACCTGAACGGTGCCTGTAGGCCAGTTAACCTTTGGCATAATGTGCTTCAATCCCTTCTCGTCGAGCTGGCGAAGAGCCTCTTCGCCAAAGGCATCGTTGCCAACAGCACTAACAGCTACAGATAGCAATCCATGCTGACCAGCGTGGTAAGCGAAGTTGGCAGGAGCACCACCAAGTTGAGAACCTGTTGGGAATACATCAAACAATATTTCACCCAAGCCTACACAATATTTCTTCTTTAAATCGGTAATCATAGTTGTCTTTAATTATTAGTTGTCTAATTGTTACTGTTATAATTATAAATTACATTTTAACTTTTCCGATGTATGTAAACAAGTATACCACACCTACAGCCATTACCAATACGGCACCTATCTGACCGATAGCATCGCTGGCAAAGCCCATAAGCAATGGGAAAACAGTTCCACCAAAAAGTCCCATTATCATGAGTCCACTAACCTCGTTCTTCTTCTCTGGCAAGGCAAGCAAAGCCTGTGAGAAAACTATTGAGAAGATGTTAGAGTTGCCATATCCCACCAAGGCTATTGCTATATAGAGCATAAATGTGCTGTTGCCAAAGAACATTACAACCATACTCAAAGCCATCATCACAACACTTACAGTAAAGAATGTGCGCGACTTCATAATGCGAAGGAAGAAAGAGCCAGTGAAACATCCGATGGTACGGAAGATGAAATAGAGCGATGTGGCAAAGGCAGCCTCATTCAAGCTCCATCCCAAACGTTCTATCAAGAGCTTTGGAGCTGTGGTGTTGGTACCAACATCTATACCCACATGGCACATGATACCGATGAAGGAAAGCAACACGATAGGTTTGCCGAGCAACTTGAAACAATCGCTAAATCCAGATGCACTACCACCATCCTTCTCTTCTTCGATAGGTGTACTTGCCAAGAGGAAAGTTGCTATTACTCCTATTACCATATATATAGGGAACAGCACGCGCCAGCCAAGTCCGAAAGTAGGAATGCTTGCTACAGCTCCCCACATAGCAATATATGGAGCCATAAACGAGGCGATAGCCTTAACAAACTGTCCGAAGGTAAGGGTTGAAGCAAGGTGCTTGCCTGATGTAACCACAGAAGCCAAAGGATTTAGTGAAGTCTGCATCAAGGCGTTGCCGATACCCAAGAGCGAGAATGAAGCGAGCATTACACCGAAACTTTCGTCAAAGATAGGCAAAAGTAGTGAGACCACGGTAACAACCAAGGATAAAAGTACCGTTTTCTTTCTACCTATCTTATTCATCAATATACCCGTAGGCACAGAGAATATCAAGAACCAGAAGAATACTAAAGATGGAAACAGATTGGCTGTAGCATCGTTAAGGTTAAGATCTTCTTTAACGTAGTTAGAGGCGATACCTACCAAATCTACGAATCCCATGGCGAAGAAACAGAGCATCACCGGGATTAGCGATAATTTAGATGACTTATTCATAACTATTACAAACCAAGCTTGTAAACCTTCATATTCTTAAACTCAGCCTTGCCATCCTTGCTATATAGCTTCAAATTCTCGTATGGAGCTACAGGGAACACGAGGTTGGTCATGGCAATGCGACCGCCATCTACGAAGAGCTCTACAGATGACTTATCTACGAAGATATCAACATGATAGGTCTTCTTGCCATCCTCGCAAAGACTCAACGGAGCCCAGGTAGCCAGAGCGAAATCGTTCTTGTAGTTGATGGAATTGGCAATGCGGGCAGGCTCCTTGCCTTCTGCAGCACGCTGCTTGTCCCAAGCCAACTCGATATCGTGAGGAACTGCCTGCTTGCCGAAATCGGTCAAACCGCTCTCTGTTCTATCCATTACCACCTTGCCCTGCTTCATATCGAAGTAAATCAGGGTGCGCTCACGCTTGTTGTTTGAAATCTCGATACCTGCAATACCGCTGGCATCTGGTGTTACATCGGCCTCGATTTCGAATGCACCTTCCATATTGGCTGCAACACCCTTCAAATCCTTGGCATCGGCTACAGAAGCATCAGCCAAATCCTTGGTTTCCTTTCTCAAAGCATATACTTCAGGAGCTACATTCTCAGAAACATAATACTTGCCGTTCTTTTCGTAAAGCTTCAACTCTCGAGGCAAACCATTGGCACCACGATTCTGCTTGAACGGAGTAAGGTTGGCATACTGCCAGTTGCTCATCCAGGTGATACCCAATACTCGGTCGCCTGTGTTTGAGAAGGTAACGGTAGCATAGTGATCCTTACCCCAATCGAGCCACTTCACATCGTGGGCATCAGGACAAGTAAACTTCTTGCCATCGAAATCGCCTACGAAATACTCGGTAGCACTGCCACCAAACCAGCAACCTGGATTGATATTCATGGTCATCACCCACTTCATCTTCTTCTTATCACCATTTACAGGCAACTGGAAGAAGTCTGGGCACTCATACTGGCATGGCTGCTGACCCAAGCCCTTGCCGAAAGCACTTACATAAGTCCACTTCTTCAAGTTCTTTGACTTATAGAAACGGGTCTCCTTATCAGCAGAAACAATCATATACCAGCATTTTCCCTTCTCATACCAGAACACCTTAGGGTCACGGAAGTCCTTCAAGCCATCGAATGGAGTCAACACTGGGTTGCCCTCGTACTTGGTAAAGGTACGACCATTGTCATTGCTATAAGCGATGCACTGCACCTCATCATGGTTTACACTACTGTTGTTGGTATAGATGGCGATGATGGCATTCTTGCCGAAACCTGCCGTATTCTTCTTATCCACAACCGAACTACCAGAGAAGATATGACCTACAGGGTCGCGGGCAATGGCTGGATCGAGGTGTTCCCAATGAACGAGGTCCTTGCTTACGGCATGTCCCCAGTGCATATTGCCCCACTTACTTCCGTATGGGTTATACTGGAAATAGAGATGATACTCTCCATCCTTATATACCATACCATTAGGGTCGTTCATCCAACCATAGAGCGGAGTGAAGTGATAAGACGGACGATAGTAATCGGTGTTGGTGGTATCGAATGTATTGCTGAGCTTCATGAGATTCACAGCCAAGGCATCTTTCTTCAAACCGAGAATCTTGACTGTAGCCACATTACCCTTGACCGACTTACCTGCAGCATTCTTCTCCAAAGAGAATGGCACGAAGTAATCTACACCATTCTGTGCCAGACGCACATCCATCCAGGTATCTTCCTTATCACCGGTGCTCAAGATAACCTGAGCCTCATCCTTCTCTTCCTGAATAGGGAGAAGAAGGTATTTGGTAGGATTCTCTACCTTGACGATTGTTGTATCACCCTTATGTTCGATATTCATCTTCTGTGCAAAAGCAGAAGGAGTAGCTGTTGCCATCAACATGAGGCAGGCAGCCTTCATCATATTGTTTGTTTTCATTGCTTATGAATGTTAAGTTGTCACTATACTGAACTTGCGATAGTTCTGTTACTATATATATACGCAGTTTTGTTTTTGTTATTATCGACAGCCCTATATCTTTTTTATATATAGGAACTGTCGATAATGTTTATAGAAGACTCAATGCGCTTAGAACTTAAGCGATACTGTGAATTCTACAGTGAATGGACGGAGATAACTTCCCGTCATAATCTGATTCTTGATTCCCTTAGCCTCATCCTTGGTAATCAGCTCGGCACCTGCGATACTACCCTTGGCACCAGTCTGGTTGAGGAAGTTGACTACGGTGCAGCCGAGAGCCAAGCGCTTGGTTGCCTGCCAGTTCAAACCTCCGAAAGTCTCCCAGTGACCGTTGAAGTAATATGCCTCGTTGATGTTGGCGTAGGTCTTGCTGAAGTAACGGAAGC
>OIZP01000371.1_pt1 | contig 28932 bp, 16 predicted proteins | sample 1588531 | NCBI WGS metagenome assembly OIZP01 (sample SAMN03283283) | human gut metagenome | biome: human-associated habitat; material: feces | host: Homo sapiens | place: Peru | collected 2012
TGCCCATAAACTCATTTAGAATATTGAATATCTCAACAATCTGTCGTGAGCCTACAGACAAACGTGCATAAAAAGCCACACTAAGAGCAACCATCAAACTGGAGTAATGATGTCGTCCAATAGATTCATCATTCGTTCGAAAGTCTCCTTGTCCAATCCAACGTTCGGTTTCTCTTTTTTTTTGAGTACAGAACGATACTTGGCATTGTTTGACTGAGCAGTGGACAACCTTCCCTTGAGATTGCGTTTGTCTCTTTGAAGAGATTCTTTCTCTTTCTTGAGTTTTTCCACCTGCTTTTTAAGCTTTTCTATTTCTCTATCTTGGGCTGACTTTTTCATAACCTTCATATGCTTTATTTATGTAAAGTTACTAAAAATCAACGAGTTATGCAACTTTTCAAAGAACTATTTCGCAATATAAAGTGTTAAATGTCAGCAACTTAACGAGCTGAATTCTTGCACTTTTTATGTCAGATTTATATCTAAATTTTGAACACCCTACCTCATAGGGTTGCAATAGTGCCACTTTTACACCCCAATAGCGCCACTTTTATCATATAAAAGAGCCACTTTTGCACTCTAATAGTGGCACTATTGGAGTGCAAAAGTGGCTGTATTGATAAATCAGGGTGTCGCAAACGCTGTAAAACCCCACTAAAACAGCAAGACAAATCTCTAAAACCGATTTTTATTTTGTAACATGTTTTTACTCTTTTGTACGATATTTGTCTTGTGACAAGAAGACAGGTTGGTTTAGACATGAAGACATGAATTTTTTAGACAGTAAGACAAGAAGACATGTTCTTTTTAGATTCCATAGCTCCTATGTAAGCTGCGGCTGCTACAGTTTGTACCGTGAGAAAAACATGTCTTCATGTCTAAAGAACATGTCTGCATGTCTTCTTGTCTAAAAAATCATGTCTGCATGTCTTCATGTCTAAAAAGAACATGTCTGCATGTCTTCATGTCTAAAAAACATGTCTGCATGTCAAATCATCAGAACTTATTCCATTCCTTGATGGTTTCCACCGCACGGCGGACGATGCGGTTCTCCTCGTTCATGATGCGATAATACTCGTTCATGTCCCAGATGTCTCGGGCAACGAGCGCCTTCAGCTGCTGACGGAGCATGGGCATTGTCTTCTGCAGCTCGGCATCGTCCTTCGGTTTGACGTTCGCCTTTGCAGCCTCAGCCATGATGCTGTCCGTAACGTATGCAGGAATCTGGAAGTTGGCGTTGAAGTCATCGAAGGAGGCATATTTCTGGCGAAGCTCCTTGCGATGCTCATCGGTGTAACGCAGAGTGGCGTTGATGATCAATGATCGGGCTACGAGAGCACGATGAAGAGCCGTAAACTGTGTGGTGTCCAACGGCACGAAGTCGTCTGGCATAATGCCACCGCCTCCGTAAACCGTGCGATGACGGCGAAGCGTCTGGCACTTCAGCGAGTCGGCGAAGCGGATGGAGTCGGCAGAATAAAGCTCGCCGTGCTTGAATCGCTTCTCGATATCATGGGCATAGTCCTCACGGTCACCCTTCTCGTATGGCTTCTGGATGCATCGTCCGGCAGGAGTGTAGTAATGCGCAATGGTAAGACGAATCATCGAACCGTCCTCAAACTCTATCGGGCGCTGCACCAGTCCCTTACCGAAGGAGCGGCGACCGATGACCGTGGCGCGGTCGTGGTCCTGCATGGCTCCCGTGACAATCTCGGCTGCTGAGGCAGAATACTCATTTATGAGGACGCAGAGCTTCAGATCCTGCAGCTTGCCGCCTCCGTCCGCCTTATATTCCATGCGATTCTGCGCCTTGCCCTCTGTATATACAATAAGGTCACCCTTGCGTAGCAACTCGTTGGCTATGTCGACGGCAGCCTTCAGATATCCTCCTCCGTTGTCCTGAAGGTCAAGGATAAGGCTCTTCATGCCGGCACGCTTGAGTGAGTCGGTGGCTGTGACAAACTCGCCGTACGTCGTGGCACCGAACGATCCGATGCGGATGTAGCCCACGTGCGGACGAATCATATAATATGCGTCCAGCGTGTAGACGGGTATTTTGGCGCGGGCAACGGTGAAATGGAGCATCTCCTTCACGCCACGACGCATGACACCAAGGCTGACCTTCGTGCCGCGCTTGCCGCGCAGACGGCGCATGATGTCTGAACGCTCCATCTTAACACCGGCTATGGTGGTGTCGTTGACGGTGATGATGCGGTCGCCGGCGAGGATGCCTACCTTCTCGGACGGACCCTTCGATACGGGCTGGATGACGAGGAGCGTATCGCTCACCATATTAAACTGGATGCCGATGCCGTCAAACGATCCCTGCAGAGGTTCGTTGAGAGCCTTCGTCTCCTTGGCTGTGGTGTATGAAGAATGAGGATCGAGTCCCTTGAGCATGCCGCGTATGGCGTCCTCCACGAGCTTGTCCTCATTAAGCGTGTCGACGTAAAGACGGTTGATGGCAAGCTCGGCAATCTGCAGTTTACGCAGCGGATTGTCGTGCTGTGCCGAGGCAATGGCTGCCACAAGCAGTGGCAGCATAAGAAGAATGTATTTCAGTCGTTTCATTTTTTACTTATTACTTACATTAATTCTCCTCTTCCGGCAAGTCCTCCTCCACGACAAGATTGTCGATGATGAAGTTCTGGCGTTCCATGGTGTTCTTTCCCATGTAGTATTCGAGGAGCTTCTGCACCTGGTCTGTCTTGTGCAACGTCACCTGCTCAAGCCTCATGTCGGGTCCGATGAAGTGGGCGAACTCGTCGGGCGAAATCTCGCCAAGACCTTTAAATCGGGTTATCTCAGGGTCAGGACCAAGGTCGCGGATGGCTTGCAGGCGCTCCTCCTCGCTGTAGCTGTAACGTGTGATGAAGTCGCTCTTGCGCTCCTTGCCCGTGAGACGCGCGTCAGCCTCAGCCACCACCTTCTTGTTCTTTATCTTCGTGCGTCGGTTGCGGACGCGGAAGAGCGGTGTCTGGAGCACGTAGACGTGTCCTTTCTTTATCAGGTCGGGGAAGAACTGGAGGAAGAAGGTGATGATGAGGAGACGGATGTGCATGCCGTCGACATCGGCATCGGTCGCAACAATCACCTTATTGTAACGCAATGTGTCGAGTCCGTCCTCGATGTCGAGGGCTGCCTGGAGCAGATTGAACTCCTCATTCTCGTATACCACCTTCTTGGTCAGTCCGTACGAGTTGAGCGGCTTGCCTCGCAGGGAGAACACAGCCTGCGTGTTGACGTCGCGACTCTTCGTTATTGAACCGCTGGCAGAATCGCCCTCAGTGATGAATATGGCAGAATCTTCCTTACGGTCGTTCTTGGCATCGGAGTAATGTATGCGGCAGTCACGCAGCTTGCGGTTGTGCAGGTTGGCTTTCTTGGCTCGCTCACGCGCTATCTTCGTTACGCCAGCCATTGCCTTTCGCTCCTTCTCGCTGCTTGAGATCTTCTGCTGCATCACCTCTGCCACGTCGGCATGGATGTGCAGATAGTTGTCCACCTCCTGCTTGATGAAGTCGCCCACATACTTGTTGATGCTCTCTCCGCCCGGAGCCATCTGCAAAGATCCGAGCTTGATCTTGGTCTGCGACTCGAACATCGGCTCCTCCACATTGATGGCAATGGCAGCCACGAGACCGTTACGGATGTCCGTAAACTCATAGTTCTTCGAGAAAAACTCCTTTATGGTGCGTGCGATGTGCTCCTTAAAGGCGCTCTGATGGGTGCCGCCCTGCGTGGTATGCTGTCCGTTGACGAAGGAATGATATTCCTCACCGTACTGGTCGGTATGCGTGAAGGCTATCTCGATGTCCTCGCCCTTCATGTGTATGATGGGATAGAGCGGTTCGGTGGTCATCGTGTCTGTGAGCAAGTCGGCAAGTCCGTTGCGCGACATGATGCGCCTACCGTTATACATGATGGTCAGACCGGAGTTGAGATAGGTGTAGTTGCGGAGCATCGTCTCCACGAAGTCGTCATGGAACGAGTAGCCGACAAAGAGTGTAGGGTCAGGCTGGAAGAAGATGTACGTGCCGTTCTCGTCCTCCGTAGGCTCCGTGACGTCGCTCTTCAGCACGCCACGCTCAAAGACGAGCGCCCTCACCGTGCCGTCACGGTAAGAGCGTACCTCGAAGCGGGAGCTGAGCGCATTGACCGCCTTTACGCCCACACCGTTCAGACCCACGCTCTTCTTGAACGCCTTCGAGTCGTATTTTCCTCCGGTGTTGAGCATGCTGACCGCCTCAACGAGCTTGCCCTGCGGGATGCCGCGTCCGTAGTCGCGGACGGAAACGCTCTTGCGCTCCTCCACGTCCACTTCGATGCGCTTTCCGGCGTTCATCTTAAACTCGTCGATGGAGTTGTCCACCACCTCCTTCAGCAGGACGTAGATGCCGTCCTCGGGCAGGTTGCCGTCGCCGAGTCGTCCGATGTACATACCCGGACGCGTGCGGACATGCTCCATGTCGGAGAGATGTCGGATGTTGTCGTCGGTATATTGTACTGTTGGTTTCTGGATTTCTTCTTCCATATCTGTTTGTTAGTTGTCGGGATGTTGATGTTCTTACTGGATGGGTTTCTTATAGCAACGTCTTCTCTTGTGGCACTCACGCTCGAGATACTGCCACTGTCCCTGCACCTTCTCGTTGGTCTCCATCTCGACATGCGTCTCGCCCCACTCGAAGCCATACTTCTGATATCTGGGGATGAGGTCGTAAAAGAGGAGAGCGTTGGCACCCTTTGAGCGATATTCGGGCAGGACGCCTACGAGGAGCAGGTCCACAACCTTGGTCTTGTGCTGCTTCAAGGCACGGAGGATGTGAATCCATCCGAAGGGGAAGAGGCGACCGCGGCGGCACTTCTGGAGCGCTCTGGTCAGCGACGGCAGCGTGATGCCCACACCGATGAGCTTATGGTCGGGCGTGTTCCAGTCCTCAATGAGCGACACAAGGCTGAGGTCAATCATCGGCAGATACATCTTGACGTACTGGTCGATCTGGCGCTGTGTAAGCGTAGAATATCCGTAGAGGTCCTTGAACGTGGCGTTGATGACGTCGAAGATGCGCTGTCCGTATCCGTTTTCGCCGAAAATCTCGTCCTTTTTGAGTTTCTTGATGTGGAGATTATATCGCTTCTGAATCATCTCCGCCACCTTGGCGTACTTCTCCGGCATCTTCTCGGGCACGTAGAGCTTATACTCCACATAGTCGTTGTCTTTCACCCAACCGCCCATGCGCTCCATGTGCTCAGGGTAATAGGCGTAGTTGTAGGCTGTGGCCTGTGTGCCAAGCTCCTCAAATCCCTTGATGAGCATTCCCTCGGGGTCCATGTCGGTGAATCCGAGCGGGCCTACAATCTCGGTCATTCCCTTGGAACGTCCGTAGTCTTCCACCGCCTTGAGCAGAGCCGTGGACACCTCGATGTCGTCCACGAAGTCAATCCATCCGAAGCGGACCGCCTTTATCTGCCACTTCTCATTGGCGCTGTTGTTGATGATGGCAGCCACACGGCCTACCACCTTGCCGTCACGGTAGGCGATGAAGTATTCTGCCTCGCAGAAGTCGAATGCTGCGTTCTTGTCCTTGCGGAGCGTGTTCACCTCGTCAGTGTAGAGGTTAGGCGCATCATAGGGATTGCCTTCATAGAGGTCGTAATGGAACTCGATGAACGTTCTCAAGTCGCGTCGCGACTCCACTTTCTTGATTTCTATTGCTGACATGCTGTTTTCTTCTTTTTTGTTGATATATCGCTCCGGCATGCTTGGGGCGTTTCGGAGCCGTATCACTTTCTTTTATAAAGTCTTATGTAATGTCTTAATTTGCAAATATACTGAAAAATGCCCAAACGGACGAACCTTTGTCTTAGATTTGTTGTTATTCAGGCTGTTTTAGACTGTTAAGCCCATTTTTCTCTGCTTTATGTCACTCCTTATGCGTTATGAGAAGCACATGCTCGCCGCCGTCTGTGGTGGTGGCGAAGATGTAGGTGTTGCCGCCGTCTTTCAGCTTCAGCTTCTTGCGCAATACAGCCACGGTCATGGGGAAATTGCGCACGGTGATGTTGGCATTAGTGACATCGCGCAGCGCCTCTTTCAGCTGCCGTTTGTTGAAGGACGTGACGGCGTCTATGGCAAACCGTCTGCCGGGGAAACCGCTGATGAGCTGCTCGGAGGTGAAGAGATGGCTGTTGTCGCTTATCTGACGGGCGCCGAACGTAAGCTCCAACTCACGGAAACATCCAGCTTTCATGACCGAAGCGTTAGGTTCGTAGAGGTAAGAGGGGGTGTGGTCTGGGGTGAGAAGGGGCGACAACGCTGCGCTCTGCGACATGATATGGTCTTGCTGCGACGCTACATCGGTCGGCTGCGGCGTGTCTATCGCATAACCGCCGTCTGATGTATAGCGGAAAGCAAAGGATGATGAGGGGAGGTCGGCGCATCTTACGCTTACGTAATCGTGACCGTCGGTATTCTTTTCATCGCCTTCCTTCTGCACGTCTCCATGCACATCTCCGCGCTTCATGTCGAGCGTGAGCAGCAGTTCCTTGCACTCTCCGTCCACAGACACTATGTCTACATCGGTGACAAGAGGATGGAGGTCAGATACAGCTTTGTGCCAGTCGAGCATCGGCGAGAGCTTTATCATCACGAAGCGTGCCTTGCGACGGAGGTCAGAAAGCAGTTCCATCACGTCCGGCGTGCAGTCTGAAATGGCAAAGGTTCGTGCTCCGTGGGCGTCACGGCGTGCAGGGTCGATGAATATAAGGGTCTGAGGGTCGATGGTACGTAGCTGCTCCACGGCATCGCCGCACACCACCGAGGCGTTATCAGCACCGAGCACCTTGAGGTTATGCTCCACGACTTGGCACAGTTCGGCATTGCGCTCCGTGTATTGCGCACGGCGGAAATGGCGCGAAACGAAATAGAAATCAACGCCGAAACCGCCCGTAAGGTCCGTCAGGGAAGCCCCACAGCCTTTGTCAGAGGCATCTTCCTCGCCCTTAAACGAATCTAAAAGCCGACGAACAGCCTCAGCCTTATACAGCGCCGTAGCCTCCGAAGAGCATTGCTCCATGGAGAGGTGTGGCGGATAGACGATGTCTTGGTTGGCGGCAAAGGACGGCAACTTGCGTCTTGCCGCCTGCCATCCCTGTATCTGAGAGAGGGCATAGGGCATGTCTACGTCCGGGAAGCGCGATGCCTGAAGGGCAAGCTGGCGAGGATCGTCAGTGCGATGGGCAACGATAAATTCGGCTGTTGTCATGAAAGATGTTATTCGTTGATTGATAATTGTTTTGCGGGTGCAAAGTTACTACTTTTTAATATGTCTGAGAGATATAAATGATGTATTTTGTGTTCGATATGTAAGATTGAGATTGCAAAATACATATATAAATAAAAATACAAAGAAAAATCCTGCTATTTTTTTTGCCAATTACGGTTCCTTTGCTACCTTTGCCAAAGATTGCACAATGAACGGTCATTTGCGCAATTTCCATGACAAGACTCTTATACACTTAAACGAAAAATATGGAACCTATCTTTAACTTAAAATCCTTGCCCGAGCGTCTGCGTTCGCTTGGAAAACGCGTTACAGTAGCTGTAGCATGTCCTGCTGACTCACACACTGAAGAAGTAGTGGAGCGTAGCATCCGTGAAGAAATCGCCGACTTTATCCTTGTCGCTGTGGCAGGTAAAGAGGCAGTGGCTAAGCGCCTTCTCGCCGATTATCCCGAACACGTGGTAATCATTGACGCTGAAGACGATGACGACGCTGCCCGTAAAGCTGTGTGGGAAGTACACGAGGGACGTGCCCAGGTATTGATGAAAGGTACCATTAACACCGACAACCTCCTGCGTGCAGTGCTCAACAAGGAGCGTGGCATCCTCATCAAGGGCAGTGTGCTGACACACATCGCCATCGCAGAGACTCCGCAGATTCCGCGCCTCCTCTTCTTCTCTGACGCAGCAGTTATCCCCTACCCCACATACGAGCAGTTTGACGCCATCGTGGGATACATCACCGACACATTCCGTAGCATCACCGGCAAGGCTGTTCCACGCGTTGCCCTCACACACTGCACGGAGAAGGTAAGCGAGAAGTTCCCGCTCACACTCAGCTATGAGCAGATCAAGGCTGACGCTGCCAACAAGAAGTACGGCGAGGTGGAGATTGCAGGACCGATGGACGTAAAGACTGCTTGCGACGCAGAGAGCGGTGCTCTGAAGGGTATCAGCTCGCCGGTTGTGGGCAATGCCGACATCCTCGTTATGCCTGACATCGAGGCAGGCAACACCTTCTATAAGACACTCACGCTCTTCGGTGGTGCCACCATCGCCGGTATGTTGGCTGGTACGACTGTTCCGGTAGTGGTTACTTCACGTGCCGACTCAGCTGACTCGAAGTTCTACAGTCTGGCTGCCGCTTGCCTGAAGGCTTTGAGATAAATCCTCACACAGCAAACCCCTTTGAATAGCCCTAAAAAATAAAAGAAAAACATAATCAACAATGAAAAGAATATTTGTCATCAATCCTGGCTGTACATCCACAAAGGTGGCAGTATACGAGGACGAAAATCCCGTTTGGACCTCCGACGGCTTACATGACCCAGCAGAAATTGATAAGTTCTCTACCATCAACGAGCAGTATGAATATCGCAAGGACTTCGTGCTCAACCTTCTTAAGGAGGCTGGCATTCCCTTGAAGTTTGACGCTGTCATCGGTCGTGGCGGTCTGCTGAAGCCGCTTCAGGGTGGCGTTTATGCCATCAACGAGCTGATGAAGAAGGACCTCTGGAACGCCAAGCACCAGCACGTATGCAACCTCGGTTCGCTCATTGCTGACGAGATAGCACACGAGTGCCACTGTCCTGCTTTCATGGCTGACCCCGTGGTGGTGGACGAGATGATGACACGTGCACGTTATACTGGTCTGCCATTCATGAAGCGCGAGTCAATCTTCCACGCTCTTAACGCTAAGGCAGCATCACGCCGTTACGCCCGCTCCATTGGCAAGCGCTATGAGGAGCTCAACCTTGTGGTGGCTCACCTCGGTGGCGGCATCTGCGTATCAGCTCATCATAACGGTAAGGTTATCGACGTAAACAACGCCTTGAACGGTGAGGGTCCGATAGCTCCCGAGCGCTCTGGCACACTGCCCGCAGACCAGCTCGTTCGTCTTTGCTTCTCTGGCAAGTACACACAGCACGAGGTGATGAAGATGCTCTCTGGCAACGCCGGTTGTCAGGCTCTCCTCGGCATGAAGGACATGAGAGAGATAGAGCGTCACGCTCTGGCTGGCGAGCAGCCGTTCGCTGAAGTGCTGGAAGCAATGCTCTATACCGTATCAAAGCAGATTGGCGCAATGGCTGTGGCTCTCTGGGGCAAGGCAGACGCCATCATCCTCACGGGTGGCATTGCACACAGCAAGTACTGCGTGGAGGAAATCAAGAAGCAGGTGGAGTTCCTCGCTCCCGTCGTGGTTCTCCCCGGCGAAGGCGAAATGCGCTCACTTGCATTCAACGCTCTCGGCGCTCTCAACGGAGAACTGCCCATCCAGGAGTACGTGTAATGAGTTAGGAATTAGGAGTTAGGAGTTGGGAATTTACAATTGGAAATTACAACTTCTGAAATAAACTTCTGATTCAGGAATAAAATAATAGGAGTTGTTCAGGATTAGGCATGACCTAATTCAGAACAACTCCTAATTCGTTATTACAGTACAGCAGCGATTCGCCGTACAAACCTCCCTCCTCTTCTTTCCCAAATTGAGAAAGACGGGGAGGGAGGAGTTTTTATTTATCTGCTATTGCTTGCTTATTTCACCACGAACTTGACGTCGTACTGCTTGCCGTCGGCTACGACAGAAGCGATGTAGACACCAGGTGCGGCTGCGGAAGCGAGCTTCACTGTAGTTACTGAACCTGCCTTGACGTTAGAAGCATCTGCCTCGCCTACGAGCATACCACCGTTGGTAAGGATGGTGATCTTGGCTTCGGCTGCGTCCATGCCCAACTTGACGTAAACGACGTCGCCATCAGCAACGGCTGCTATCATTCCGTCGCCAAGTGAGATGGCGTCGATGCCAGAGGCAGGAACCACTGCAAGCGAGATGGTCTGCTCTGTAGAAACATTCTCAGAGTCGGTAGCAACGATGTTAAGCTTGGTGTAACCGAGGCGGTTACCACTTACTACGAAGCCGTTGGCAGAGCCATAAACCTGAGCGACCGACTCGTCAGCAGTTGTCACCTTATACGTCATCTCGTCACCGTCAGGATCGTTGAAGAGCGTGTTGTAATATACAACCTGCGAAACAGTGCCCTTGCCGACCGTCATATCCTTCTCACCGATAAACTCAGGAGCACGGTTGGTGAAGACAACGGAGTAGTCGACAGTTGTGGTGCCGGCATTGCCGTTCGCGTCAGTGGCGTTAATCTCGAACTTGTGCGGTCCGACATTCTCCTTGCCATACTCAGGATTGATGCCAACAGTCATCTTCAGAGTCTTGCCTGCAGCAACGTTGAGCGTTCCGTCAGCAAGAGTGATGCCTTCCTGAGTGCCGTTCTCGTTGCAATATTCAGCCACTGTAGCGAAGCCGCTCTGGTCGTCCACGCTTACTGTGAAGGCGTCGCCGTCAAGGTCGTTTACAGTTACTGGTACGTTAGTGATGATGCCCTGCTTGGCTGCTACTACAGCCTCAGTAGCCTCAACAACCGGTGCACCGTTCTTGTCCATGAAGATGTGATAGTTGTACGTCTTGTTGGCAGGATCGTTGGTGCGTACCACGAGAGTGGCCTTGTTGTTGCGTGTGAAGTAAGCACTCTTGGCGTTGACGCTGAACTTCAGCGGCAGCGTTCCCTTAGCCTCCACCTCACCGGCGGTATTCTCGTTGAGCAACTTAATCCACGGCTCGCCCTCTGTGCGCTGAACGCAGGTCATAAAGTAGCCGAAAGCGCCAGTTGACTGCACGCCGTCATAGATTTCCTCGATGTCCACCCATCCGCCGAGAGCCTTAAGATGAGCCATGTAACGTCCAGGTTCCATGTCGCCGTCCTTAGAAGCCATGAGAGCAGATGACTTATATCCGGCAGGATACTTCATCACTACATAGAAGGTATCGGTAGGATTGATGTATACCGGCTTGTCGAAGGTGAGCATGTAAGGCTTACCCTGATAACCCATCTCGCCCGGTTCTTCCGAGTCGACATGCAGCTTGCCGTGTCCTACGGTGCGCTCCGTTGCCGTAACGTCGTTGCCGAGGATGATGCTTGCCTCGATGTCCACGTTCTCCAATGTGCCGACAGTGCCGACAAAGTAGAGGTCGGTGACGTTGAAGCCTTCAGCCGGTGCCTCATAACGTGTAGCAGCATAGAAGTTCTCGTCGAGAGCCTTGTCGCCACTACCCATAAGGGCAGCGATGGCGCTTGTAACCGGATTTAGAACCGGATGATAGAGTACGGGATACTCAAAGTCAGTCGGGACGTCATAGAAGAACTTCTGGTCGTCCTTCACCACCTTGTTCATACCCATCGCCTTTCTTGCCTTCTTGCCATTGATAGGCTGGCATCCGTTCTCAAGATAGGTCTTCACCTCTGCGAGAGACGGCTTGGCAATGACGTTGTATGCCGAGAACGGCAGTTCTTCGTCGTAGTCGTTGTATTCCACAACAGCGTCGCGTCCAGAAGGACTGAGCTGAAGGTCGTACGTAAGCTTGTATCCGCCGTTGTTCTTCATGTTGGCAGAAACCTCGCCGACGTAATCGTCAGATACGTTAGAGATGCGGATCTCGTTCTTGTCGAATGCGAGAACCGGTGCCTCTGTGATGTTCAGCTTCACGTTAGTGGTCTTCGTGTCGACGTCGAGTCCCTCCACGTTGAAGGTCATCGTATAGTCCTTCTGGTGTACCTTAGATACGTTATAGAGTCCGATGCGGAACTTCAGCGGTTCCTTACCCACTACGAGCGGTTCCATCATGCCCGACTCGTACGGCATCCATACCTTCTGGACGTCGCTTGCAGCAAGCGGACCGGGATCGGCACCGCCACCATTCTCATTAGGAATGTACACCTCAAGCTTAGCCTCCGGCATTGCATACGGGTCAGACTCGTCTGCCATGAACATGTCTGAATTAACGTCAGTGACAGTGAATGCGCGTGTTCCCTTGTTAACAACAGAGAACTCGTAGTAAGGCTGCGACATTGCAGCAGCGTCAACGGGCTGCTCTATGACGAGAGTCTCCGGGAATTCGGCGTCAGCCTCACCGGTGATGTTCATCGTGACGGGCACGCTGACATTCTCGTTCTGCGGGGCGTTGGTCTTGATGTTGAGCGCATATTCGTATGTGTCGGCAAGCTGGTCTGCCAACAGCGTTACGGGCATATTGACGCTCTCACCAGGAGCTACAGAATAGTTCTTGTAAGGCATAAACTCTACGGCGTTGCCGGAGTTGATATACATGTCTGAAGGATTGATACCACGAGTCTCTGAGTGGTCCATGATGCCGCAGAGTCCGAAGACACCGAGCTGGAATCCATCAGGCGAAACGAGATACTGGAACTTGAATGTTCCGTCCTTGCGCATAATGAGCTGGAAGTTCATTCCTGACATCATCGTGTTGCCATAGTTCTTGAATGTCACCACGCAGTTGTCGTCATTGGCCTTATAGTAAACGCCGTCTGACGAAGGTGTATTCATAGAGTGGTTGCCCCAGAACGGACAGATGATGTTGCTGTAGAAGGTCTCTGTGGTAGGCAGACTTGCCGGCGGTTCGGGGAACTGCTTGTAGTCTTCCACGGGAGCATCGAACGATACAAAGCCTGTATTGTAGATATACATCTCCTTGTACTTCTTGCCATAGAACGGGAACTCGAACGGAAGCTCCACCTTCTTGAAGTCTGTCTTGTCGATGTAGTACGAGTAAGGCATGTGTTCGGTGTAGTCGTCCACGATGTCAATCCACTCGAACGGTACGTCAAAGCCGTCGCTCTTGGCGCGGAAGATATAGTCCACACTTGACTTGCCCTCTTCTTCGATGAGGTCCATCGGGCGATACCATGTCTCGGGCTGCGGTGCGAAGGTAAGTGTCTCGTCGCCGTTGTTGGCAATGGCGATGTCGTCACGTGTTACATTAACGCCGTAGGGAGTGGTGCTTTCGACGGTCTCGGGAGTGATGTTCCATACCGGAGCACCGATAACCTCACCCTTAAGGTTCACGCTTGTGGTCTTGCCGTCCCAGTAGCTGATGACGAGCACGTCACTCACGTTACCCTTATTCTCTGTGGGCAGCGTCACGGCGATGTCCTTGCTCTGACCTGCAGGAACATCGAATCCGGACTTGATGTCGTCAGCAACAGTGAACTTGCCAGACTTGACAGCCACCTTTCTTACCTTGAGGACATTCTTACCGTTGTTAGAAAGAACCACGGTGCGCTTCTGCTGCGAAGTGCGGAATACCTTACCGAAGTCCACTTCCGTTGCGTCCACACCTGCCTCAGCCTTGAGATTGGTGCCGGTGATGTTGGCCTTGAGAGCGATGTTGGCGCTCGGGGTCAACGGGTCGTTGGTTACGACGGTGAGATAGTTGGTCAGTTCGCCTGCATAGAGGTCGTCACCGGCAGCGAGTGTCACGGTGATGTCCTGGCTTTCTCCGTTACCGATATATCCGTCCGTGCTTGACAGACTCTTGATCATCGACTTGGAAGGAGCCACAATCTTGATGGCGCTACCCGTCTTGATGTCGTAGTAAGGAGCGTCTACGCCTGAATTCTGGCTGTGTACCATAGCAGCGTCGGTGAATACGCATGCGTCTTTTGCAGCGATGTCGCTGACACCGACGAAGTTGTTGCCACCGCTACCGAACACGCCAGCCGGTGTATAGTCGTCATAATAAACCTCCACGCTTCCGTCCGGGCAGAGAGCCATGTGGAAGCTCAGTGTGGTAACCTCGCCGGCACCGTTGGTGGCAGGCGTAACCACATCCTTGAAGATGACGTAGAACTTGCCGTCCTTACGTCCGCAAGTAACCTTGGAGTTGGCTCCCATATCCATCCAGCCTGAGTTGGTATAGGCAGATACGTAGCCGAGTCCGTCAACACAGTCGCCGGTGGGCACCATACAAGAGATGCGGCCCTCCATAGGCAACATTGACAAGCCACCGTATGAAGATACGTAAACCTCCTCATACTCCTTGCCGTAGAACGGGAACTTGAAGCCGAGCTTCACTGCCGACGACTGCCAGTTGTTGGTGGTGAACTGTGATGTGAGGTCAATAGGATCAGAAAGCTCCGGTACCGGTTCGTAGCTGAACGAGTTGTCGCCAGCCACGTTCGACTTGATGGTGTAGCCGAACTTGTGTACGCGCTGCTTGCTTCCGTCTATCTTCTTTGAAGAATACTTCGGGAAGACATACTGGAGAGGATAGTTGCCGGTGTTCTTGATGGTCACCACAGCTGTCTTCTCGCTTCCGCCAACCTTGAGATTGCCGAGATCATACTCATTTTTCGCTATCTCCATCTTGGCTGGCATCGAAGCCACACCGCGAACTATGAACGAATAAGTTTGTCCGCTCTTGTCCTTGAGTGTAATGGTGCTTGATACGTTGCCTTCCTTTGTCGGCTTGAATGTCACGGGCAGCAGACCTGAGGCACGTGCCGCAACGTTCATCATACCCTTGCTAACGTCAAACTGGTCTGAAGACGATGTGACGTCGCCCGATGAAGCCTGGATGTATCCCCACTTACCGCCGAATACGCCGTATCCGCTGTTGGTGAGTTCCACTCTGATGGTCTTCTCCTGACCTACGAGGAGGCTACCGAAGTCGACAAGCTGCTGGCTGTGAAGCTCAGGCTTGTTGCCCTTTACGGTCATCGTGAGTGCCACCTGGCTCTTCGAGTCAGTTGCCTCATTGGTCTTCAGATGGAGGTTGAAGTTATACGTACCGTTGACAAGCTTCTGTCCGTCGTTACGCATTGTTACCGCCTGGCTCTCGCCCGGACGAACCTCACCGCTGATAGGCTCCGGCGAGAGCACTGCGCTCCAGTCGGGGTTCTGGCTGATACACTGCACAGCCCAAGTGAGCTGGTCAGACACTGCCTCAAAGCTTGAGCCTTTGAGCACCTCGCTGAGCTGTGTCCATGTGTTGCCGTTGTCAGAGCTGTAGAAGCTGTACTGTGCTATGTCCTTCTGGTCAGACTTGCCTGCGCCGAGCGGATTCTTTGCTCCTGCCGGGAACTTGGCAACCACCCAGAAGCTCGAACCCGGTGCAAAGTAGATCTGCTCCTGAAGGTTCAGTTTCCAGTTGTAAGCCCAGAAGTCGTAGGGAACAGTCTGGATAAGGCTTGCCGTAGAGATGGAGCGTGCTCCGTCGTAGATGGCAATCTCCGGATTGGTTCCGTTATGTCCCTGGAAACGCAGACCGGTAAGGTTGAATCCGTTAGGATACTTACGCTTGTCCACATAGAAATACTGTGCCATGGCGTTCGGAAGCTTGAGGTCCGACTCGCCTATGTAGCTGTAAAGCGCCTTCGAATAAGTAAGCGTGTCTGGCCAGTCTGCTGCGTAATAGTCAGACGAAACGATGGTGTTGGCCTTTGCAAGCATCGGGCTTACTGTGCCTGAGAATTTCACCATCTGACCCGGCTGCGGCTTCTCGTTGCGTGCGCTCGTAGAGATGGAGACGCGCTTTGTGGCTGCCTCAAGCTCGTACTTGAGCACACCCTCGCCGGCGTTCTTCACGTTGAAGCTTGTCTCGCCAACCAATGACTTGCTGGCGTCCACTGCCATTGAGAGCGAAGTCTTGTCAAGCTCCACCTTAGGTCCGGCGTTTGTCGTAGCCGACTTAATCGGCGACACTGCCGAAGCCTTGCCCCAACGGTTGTAGGCAACGATGGCAAAGTAATACTTAGTGGTGGCTTTCAGACCGTTAAGCTCGTAAGCCATCTTGTCGCCGGAATACTTAAACTTGGTATCCACCGACACTGAAGGAAGCGAGTTGAGGTTGTCCGAAGCGCTGAATTCCTCCGTGCTATAATATATAACATGGTGGTCGATGCTCTTCTCCTCGCTCTCGGGGATGGTCCACTCGATGAGGGCATTGTCATGCGACGGCGTTACGGTGAAGTCAGCCACAGCGTCAGGCGTGCTGCCTTCCTTGCCCTGCAATGCTTTGTAAGCATCGATATATCCTGAACCCATCAATCCTACGTAGTCGGGGTTCTGCGTATACATATCGTTCACGGATGTGGTAAGGAGCGTACGCAGCGTCTCGTTGGAGAACTGCTTGTTGCCATACTTCGAGAGGATGAGCGCGGCAATACCCGAAACGTGCGGACATGCCATTGACGTACCCTCGTTATATCCGTATGTGCTGCCCGGAAGGGTGGAGAGCACACCATACTGCTGTCCGCTGTCCATAAGACCACCGGGGGCTGTCACGTCCACCCATGCGCCACGGTTGGAATAATAAGCCACGCTTCCGTCGGAAGCCAACGCGCCTACTGCCACAGCTTCGTCGAGGCAACCGGGATAGAAGTCGCCTTCCTCGCCGTTGTTACCGGCGGCGAAAATACAAAGACCGCCGTTCATCTTCTCGCCGCCACCGTTGGCGGTGAAGTAACGCACAGCCTCAGAGACAGCCACGTCCTCGTCGCCTGCCATACCCATACCCCAAGAGCACTGGGCTATGCTGGCGCCACGGTCGGCAGCATATACAAGGGCAGCGCCGAAGTCAGCCACTGCCGAACTGCTTGCACGTGAGTCGAACACCTGACAAACCATCATCTTCACACCGCCGGTACCGTCCGAGCCACCAGCCACACCACCGACACCGATGCCGTTGTTGTTCGTGGCGCCCACCGTACCTGCCACGTGCGTGCCGTGGGTATGAGCGTTGATATTGGCAGAGTTTATCACGAAGTTATATCCATAGATGTCGTCCACGAATCCGTCACCGTCATCGTCCACGCCGGGCTTGCCGTTAAGCTCAGCCTCGTTTATCCATAGATTGTCCTTGAGGTCGGGATGGTCAATCTGGAAACCACCGTCGATAATGGCGACGATGACGTCCTTCGATCCGGTCACGCCCGATTCCCATGCCGGGAAAAGGTTGATGTCGGCACCAGCCTTCGTTCCGTAGATGTGTCCGTCGTTGTAATAATGCCACTGGTCGGGCAGCAACGGGTCGTTAAACGGCATTGTGGATGCCGCTCTCTGCGCCCTCGCAATGGTCGATGGCGACACCGGCAGGTAGTTCTGGTCGTCGGGAATGCTGTAGACCGGTATGCGCTGTGCATACTGTACGCCGAGCGTCGAACGATAAAGGTTACGAGCTTGCGCCGGTGTCATCGCCTCATTGTTGTAGGTGATGTCATACCAGAGGTCGAGGCCGAACGCCTTGTGTTTTTCCTCGTCTTTACCCGCATAGGGGAAGACGCGCTTCATGCTCACTGCACCAAGCTTCGACGCCGTGACGTCGAGCTGCTTGACACCCGTCTTTACATAGCGTGCACCTGCCTTGAGCTTACCGTCGGTAGGGAGCTTTGCGGCTTCCACGAGTGACGCCACCTCCCTCTGGAGCTTGACGCGCACCACGCCCTCCGCAAACTCCGTCTTGCCTTTAGCAAGCGGCTGCGCCATCGCCTCGCCGCCCGACATCGTCAGGAATGCAAGACAAAGAGTGGTCAGTTTTTTCTGCATAGTGTTATATTTTAATGTTATTAGATAATAATGTTATTCTTCAATGCTATTAGAAAACAAAGATAGAGATAAGCAAAGGTAATAAATTATATTAAAGAACAAGAAGAAATGCTACGAATTTCCATAAATACACTAAAATATCTTACAAACTATAAAATATTAAGATATAAGTAGCGACAAATAAATATATTAAAAAAGGTGCATCAAAACGCCGTCACACGTTCTGATACACCTTTATTATATATAGGCTGTATGCTTACTTAAGGCCCAACTCCTTGATGAGACGGTCAGCATTGCCCCACTTGTCCATGAGGTAAATCATGTAGCGGACGTCCACGCCGATGCAGCGTGCCAGACGCTTGTCAAACCAGATGTCGCTTGAGAGCGAATCCCAGTTACCGTCGAAAGCCAGACCGATGAGGCGTCCCTTGCCGTCGAACATAGGCGAACCTGAGTTGCCGCCGGTGATGTCGTTGTTGGTAAGGAAGCAGAGCTGCATCTTGCCAGTGGTCTTGTCGGCGTACTTGCCGAAGTCGTTGGCAGAGAGAAGCTTCTTCATGATAGGCTCAGCCTGGTAGTCGATGGTGCCCTTCTCGCCTGACTCCATCTTGCGAACGATGGATGCAGCGTCGGTGTAATAGCCTGAAGGCTCGCCGTTGAGCAGATAGCCGCCCACCTGACCGTAAGAAAGACGCATTGTGAAGTTGGCGTCAGAGTAGTGAGGAAGCTCCTGCTCGTAACGCACCTTGGCGTCGCAAAGATACTTCTCCTGCTCCTCAATGGCGTCATAAACGCTGCTCATAACGCCGTAGCACTTGTCGTACACAGCCTTCACAGCCTTGGCATACTGATAGCCGGGGTCCTTGGCAAGAGCCTTCTCTGTCAGCGTAATCTTCTTGCCGGACTTCATGATAACGGAGTTCTTGTAGAGATAGTCAACGTACTTGCGGCTGTCACCTGCGAACTTTCCCTCAATGGTCTTATAGAACTCAGGCAGTTCTTCCTTCTTTACATACTGACGATAGTTGTCAATCAGCGCTGCCATTACGTCCTTGTCGAGAGCCTCATCCCACTCGTTGCTGTTGTCTGTGAAGGTGTAGTAGGTCTTCTTCTTGCTGTCCTTCGGCATCATGCCGATGAGCGTAAGCGCACGAGTATTAAACTCGCTGGTTCTTGCGAATGTCTCGCGCCATACTGTAGCGAGCTTGTCAGCGTCGAAGCGTGTGGCGTAAAGCTCTTTCATCTTCTGGAAGTCGAGCTTGCCCTTGAGGTAGCCGGTCCACTTCTGGAATTCCTTGATGCGGTCCTCGAAGTCAGCCTTCTGGCGAACGATGCCCACAGAGTCGATACACTTGTTCATACCCAGTGAGTTCTTCCAGTAGTTGGAGCTCTGAGCATACTTCGAGTCATACTTGATACGTACACCCTCGTCGGCACGCATGTGCTTGATCATCACCTCCTGCTTCACGCCGCGTATCTGAGCGCGGGGAGCGTTCTCAGCGTCACGCATCTCGCGGATGCCGTAGCTTGAGAGATAGCGCTCCGTGCTGCCAGGATAACCGATGGTCATAGCGAAATCGCCTTCCTTATATCCGTCCATCGACACCTGAGCCCAATGCTTCGGGTGGTAGGGCACGTTCTGCTTGTTGTATGCAGCCGGACCGTTGGTGTTGGGGTCGGCATAGATACGGAATACAGAGTAGTCGCAGGTCTGGCGCGGCCACATCCAGTTGTCGGTCTCGCCGCCAAACTTACCCATCGACTTAGGTACGGTGAAGACAAGACGGAGGTCGCGGAATATGCGGTATGTGGTGGCATAATACTTATTGCCCTCATAGAACGGCTTGATTTCGAGTTCAAGACTCGGGTCCTTTGCGTGTACAGCCTTAATCATCTCGTTCTCCACGTCGTTGAGAAGCTTCTCGCGCTCCTTGCGGTCCATTGAGTTGATGCCACGCTTCTCCAGTTCGGGAGTGATGTCCTGCTGGTCCACCATGAAGCTCACGAACATGTTCTTGCTGGGGAGTTCCTCCTCGAACAACTTTGCATAGAAACCATTGAGCATATAGTCGTGCTCCACTGTTGAGTTGGCACGGATGGCCTCGAAGCCGCAGTGGTGGTTGGTGAACACCAGACCGTCGGGCGATACCACTACGCCTGAGCAGAAGCCGGAGAAGTTTACGACAGCGTTCTTGATGGCGTCATCGCTCTTGTAGAGCTGGTCGTAAGAGGGCGAGAAGCCGTAGCTCTTCATCTGCTCATACACCGCCTGCGGCAGGTTGTAGAGCGTCCACATGCCTTCGTCGGCATGAGCGGCAGCCGAGGAGAGCATAAGGGCTGCAGCGAGGAATAGATTCTTTTTCTTCATTTTTTTAATATAATATGGTTAGTTTGTATAAGCGTCATTTATGTATATCTAAGAATTTGTAGCCATTGAAATGCACAAGATGTTCTGGTGATTCTGCTATCCACACTTCCGTTTCCCATGCTATATCTTTAGCCTTTTGCTTGAAAGCATTCTTAGTCTCAAATGCAGTAAAGAAGACAACGTCAGCTGTACAACCAGATTCTTTGAGCTTACGTTTTACTTTTCGTACTCTTATTTCGTTCCATTCTCCAGTAGAATGATAGGCTTCAATAAGGTACAACAGATTTTTCTCGCGGCTATAAGCCACGACATCAGGCAATTCGTCATGTTCCAAGACAAAAAACCTTATCTCTTTCAGTACTTTCTCGTCCATATGCAGAAACTTCTCCTTTGTGTCACCTACATAAAGAACCTCAGCACCGAAACCGAACAATGGCAGAAATTTCTCAATTATCGCTTTTTGCAGATCATTGTGTTCGCCATAAGACAAGCTAATCTGTTTGCCGCCAGGAAGAGTGACCAGAACTTTCATCAGATTACGTTTACGTTCCAGTTCTTCTTTTAACGACCGCGTTTCTTTCAGATATGCGGAGAGTCGCAACTCCCACTCTTGAGAACCGTAACTATACAACAACTCCACAAAAGATTTGCCTAAAGCATATCCACGCGAAGGGTTGTTGGTAGCCTGATTCTCCTTTGACGAAGAATTGATTACCACTCCAGCTTCTACCAGCAATCTTAAGTCTTTCCTTCTTATATCGTCATAAGACCCTGGAGAAATGTTTTCACCATAGTTTTCATTCTCAAAAGTTATTATATCTCGCGTTCTTACAAAGCTATCATTCTCTTCAGAAATGGCTTCCTCGAAACTTTTCTTTATTTTTCCTACTGCAAGACAGGCTTTAGCCATACGCTCCACCCTTCTATCGGTATCGTCAAGCGGTATTCCAATTTTCTGGAAGACATCCAAAAGATTAAACACCAACTGTCTTACTTTTGCAGGTGTTTTTGCTTGAACTTTTATCTTCATATCGCAAACAAACTGTTAGGTATATTTCTTCCTAAAATATATTCTTCCGACTTTTGTTCCATATAATAGGTTTTCTTAACTTGCTGGGCTATTTTATATGCCAGCAATGGCGGTACCGCATTTCCTATTTGATAGAATTGCTTGGTCTCCGTGCCAGAAAACTCAAACCAATCAGGGAAAGTCTGCAGACGCGCCGCTTCACGGTACGTAAGACGCCTGCGTCTTCCGTCTGCGAGCCGCACTCTCTGCATATCGCTCGTTGCTCCTGCAAGATTTCTGCAAGTAATGGTTCTCGCAGGTCTGTCCGGATACAGATCGCGAGGATTTACACAATGCGACTTTTTCTCGTATACAGCTATATATTCGTCTTGTCGCGAAGTAAGTATCTTACTTTCTGGCTCAGGACTTAACATTGTGTCTCCTATCGCCTCAGCTACAGTTCTTTTCTCAAGTTCTATTGCAGGGAAATGGAATGAAGCACGATGTCCAACACATATAAGTCGTTCGCGCTTTTGCGGGACACCATAATCAACGGCATTTAGCACCTTGTATTCCACGATATAGCCTAAATTCTGAAGTTCCTGAACTATCAAGTCCAAATACCATTTATGACGTCCTAATATATTGGCGACATTCTCAAAAAGGAACACTTTAGGTTGTATGCGGCGAACCGCATCTATAAATATCGGAAAGCCGTCCCGCGCATCTTCCATGCCTTTTTGATTACCGAATCTGCTGAACGGCTGGCAAGGAGGACCACCTATTATTATGTCGATATCTTCTACTTCGGGATAATCGAAACCTACTTCAAGAAACTGGTTATAGCATTTTCCTTTAAGATTCCTGTTATACGTATCAACAGCCTCGTCAACCATTTCAAAGCCGATAGTTCTAAAACCTACAGCCTCAAAACCAAGCGACAAGCCTCCGCAACCAGCAAACAAGTCCAAGACCACCGCAGGTTCCTGAACTTTAGGTTTCAATAATCCATCTATGTATTGACTGTATTCTGTCATCTATAATTCTTTGTTCAATTTTTATTTCTCTTAAAATACTTTCCCACTACGGGCAGACTCTTCAGCGGCAGGTCGTGATATACGATGTGTGCCACGAATGCCAGCACCAGTATAGTGTTGACGGCGAGGGCGAAGAGCTTGGGGAGATGGTCGTTGGAGTAGTTCATGCAGAAATAGAAGAGGACTGCTATAGCCACGTACACGCCTATCGACTTGAGCGGATATGCGATGGGATACTTCTTCTGACCTACGAGATATGACAGCACCATTGCCGTGCCGTAGCCAGCCACGCCGCCCCATGCGCAAGCCATGTAGCTGTAACGCGGAACGAAAATTACGTTGACGGCGACGAGCACCACGCAGCCGGCTGCGGAGAACCATGCACCGTAGATGGTCTTGTCGATGAGCTTATACCAGAACGAGAGGTTGAAGTAGATGCCCATCATTATCTCGGCTGCCATGACGATAGGCACGACACGCAGACCGGGCCAGTAGCTCTCGTTGGGGATGATGTAGCGCAGCACGTCGAGGTAAGCGATGACCACGAGGAAGGCAAGGAGAGTGAAGATGATGAAGAACTTCATGGCCTTGGCGTATGTCTCGCGGTTGTCCTTGTCTTTCGACTTGCCGAAGACGAAGGGCTCGTAGGCATAGCGGAACGCCTGCGTAATCATAGCCATAATCATGGCTATCTTTGTGGCAGCGCCATAGATGCCGAGCTGTGTCTTCTCGTCCGTTCCTTCATAGAGGTAGGGGAAGATAATCTTGTCGAGAGTCTGGTTAAGGATGCCGGCGATGCCAAGGACGAGGAGCGGCCAGGCATAACGGAGCATGCGGCGCCACAGCTGAACGTCGAAGCGCCAGCGAAATCCGGTCAGCTCCTTCCAGAAGCATGCAAGAACCACGGCAGTGCAGACGAGGTTGATATAGAACACCATGCCCACGTCCACCGTGAAGTGCTCGTCGTAGAGTCCGAAGGGATTGAGGCGAAGAGCAGGCAATACCAGGAGGTAGAGTAGGTTGAGGACGATGTTGAGGATGATGTTGATAAGCTGCAGGGCAGCGAACTTGGGCGCCTTCTTCTGATAACGCAGATAAGCGAAGGGAATGCACTTAAAGGCGTCAATGGCAACGCAGACAAACATCACCGCCACCCATGACTGATGGTCGGGATATTTCATGAACGTGGCTATCTGGGGCAGGAAAGCGAAGACCAGCGCTATGAAGAGCGCAGCTGTGACTCCGACGGACATGAGCACCGTGGAATAGACAGTCTGAGGGTTCTCCTCCGTCTTGTTGACATAGCGGAAGAAGGTGGTCTCCATGCCGTAAGTGAGGACGACAAGGAGGAGCGCCGTATAGGCGTAGATGTTGGTGACGACGCCGTACTGTCCGCCCGCTGCGGCAAAGGCTGTTGTCTGAATGGGCACAAGCAGGTAGTTGATGAAGCGACCCGCAATGCTGCTAAGACCGTAGATGGCGGTGTCCTTAGCAAGTGATTTGAGATTTGCCATATATTTTGTTTTGTTTATTGTCTATCCGAAGAACATATAGCAGATTGCGATGGCTGCCACCACTCCTGCAAGGTCTGCCAGCAGTCCGCATGCCACGGCGTGACGGGTGTAGCGAACGCCTACGCTGCCGAAGTAGACGGCGAGGATGTAAAAGGTGGTGTCGGTGGAGCCTTGGAAGATGCAGGAGAGACGTCCTACGAACGAGTCGGCACCGTATGTGGTCATGGCGTCCACCATCATTCCGCGGGCTCCGCTTCCTGAGAGAGGCTTCATAAGAGCCGTCGGCAACGCACCCACGAAGTCTGTATTGCCGCCGAGCGTCAATACAATCCACTTGATGCCGTCAATGAGCATGTCCATGGCACCCGACGCACGGAACACGCCGATGCCCACGAGGATGGCTACGAGGTAGGGGATGATGCGCACAGCGGTGGTGAATCCGTCCTTCGCACCTTCGATGAAAGCGTCATATACGTTGATGCGGTGGCGCATTCCGGCAAGAATGAACACCACGATGATGGTCATCAGCAGGATGTTAGCCACGCTGGTGCTCACGACGTTCATCTGCGACTTGTCCATCTGAGAGAAGCCCCAGATGATGGCAGCCACCACGGCACACATTCCGCCGAGCGTGAGAAGCATGGTGCGATTGATGAGATTGATGCGCTGATAGAGCGAGGTGACGATGATGCCAGCCAACGTGGAGAAGAAGGTGGCAAGCAGGATGGGCACGAAGATGTCCGTGGGCTGCGCTGCTCCCATCTGCGCACGATAAACCATTATGGAGACCGGTATGAGGGTAAGTCCTGACGTGTTGAGCACGAGGAACATGATCATCGGATTGGTGGCGGTGTCTTTCTTGGGGTTAAGCTCCTGCAGCTGCTCCATCGCCTTCAGTCCGAGCGGCGTGGCAGCATTGTCCAGTCCGAGCATGTTGGCGGCTACGTTCATGAAGATGCTGCCCGTAACGGGATGGCCCTTGGGAATGTCGGGGAACAGTCGGGTGAAAACGGGCGACAGCACACGCGCCACGACGTTCACCACCCCACCCTTCTCGCCTATCTTCATAATGCCGAGCCACAACGAGAGGACACCGGTCAGACCGAGCGAAATCTCGAAAGCCGTCTTCGACGTGTCGAACGTGGAGTTCATTATAGCCGGAAAAACCTCCGTGTCGCCCATGAATACCAGTCGCACCAAGGCGATGACAAAAGCAACGAGGAAGAAGGCTATCCAGATGTAGTTTAGAACCATAAATTGGATGTTTTGATATTTATAATGAATGCAAATTTACCTATTATTTTGTAATAACTCAAATAAAAGTATTACTTTTGCATATATTCGAACAATATGGAGAGAACAGGAATATTCGTTGGGTCGTTCGACCCGTTCACCATCGGTCACGCCTCAGTGGTAAGGCGTGCCCTGCCCCTCTTCGACCGCCTTGTGATAGGTGTCGGGGTGAATGCCGGCAAGCGATATATGAGCAGCACGGAGGACCGTGTGGCTGCCATCAGCCGTCTGTATGCCGACGACAGCCGCGTGACGGTGGAGGCTTACACGGGGCTGACCGTAGACTTCGCCGAGCGACACGGCGCCAAATTCATAGTAAAGGGAGTGCGCTCCGTGCGCGACTTCGAGTTTGAGCGCGAGCAGGCTGACATCAACCGCCGTCTGACCGGTGTGGAGACCGTCCTGCTGTATGCCGAACCGGGCATGGACAGCATCTCGTCCACAGTAGTTAGGGAGCTGACCAGCTATGGCAGGGACTGCACCGAGTTTCTGCCTTGAGAACAAAGAACATAAGAGATAACATACAATACCGAACAGATATGATCACATACAACGTAGATGGCGTGAAGATGCCAAAGATAAAGAAGCGTGAGACGACAGCGTGGATTCGCGCCGTCGCCGCATCATACAACCTTAAAGTGGGTGAGGTGGGATATATGTTCGTGGACGACGAGAAGATTCTGGAAGTAAACAACGAGTATCTCGGCCACGACTATTACACCGACGTCATCACCTTCGACTACGACGAACCGGGAATAATAAGTGGCGACATAGTCATCTCTCTCGATACAGTACGCACCAACGCCGAGAAGTTCGGCAAGACTTACGACGAAGAACTAAGAAGAGTGATTATCCACGGCATCCTGCATCTCTGCGGCATCAACGACAAAGGACCGGGCGAACGCGAGATTATGGAGGCAGCGGAGAACAAGGCGCTGGCGATGCAAATATCGTACAAACGGTAAAAAGATGTTACAAAATAAAAATCAGTTTTAGATATTCGGATTGCTGTTTTTATGGTGTTATGCTGTGCAAACAGCACCAATGCTTAACAATAGCACCACTTTTACATACCAATAGTGCCACTATTAGAGTGTAAAAGCGGCGCTATTGTATGATAAAAGTGGCACTATTGGTGTGTAAAAGTGGCACTATTGCAGCCTTTTGTGCTTGTTTAGCTCCGTTATTTGTTGCACATTTCTTTTCGCAACCGTATAACTACCTATACATCAACGCGTTATCGCTGCACGCTCAAAACTCAAAAATTTCGCACCAAGGATTTCTTTGTGCGCTGAGCGAGGAGTATTGAGCGTTAGAAATGCAAATATTGTAGCGGACGACAGGCATCGTCCGCTACTCCTCCATTCCTCCTCCGTAGTTCATCTGTACGTCGGAGTCGCTGCCCTTCTTCATCTGATGGCGCTTTGCCTTCATGTTACCGAAGTTATACGTAACGGTCAGGTTCACCTTTCTGCCGCCGTGGCGGAAGATCTGATGGCGTGTGAAGTTTTCGCCGCTTGTGAAGGTCTCCCATTTGCGCGAGTCGAGCAGGTCACGGCAGTTCAGGGATACGGACAGAGCCTTGTTGAAGAAGTTCTTTCTTGCTCCGAAGTCTATGCTGTAGCTTGGCTTGCGATAACCCTGCGTTATCACCGTGCGAGCCTCGTAACGTCCCGTGGTCTGGATGGAGATGTCGTACGGGAGGATGAGGCTGGCTGTCATGCGGGCGTTCCATGCGAAGTTATGATCCTCCTTGCCCGTCACCGTCTGACCGTCGATGTCGTATGAGAATCCGTTGAGCTTATAGTAATAAGCGTTGGCGGAGGTGGTGAGGTCGAGGATGCGGAAGAGATTGTTCTTCAATGTCAACTCCAGACCTGACGACAGACTCTTCGCCACGTTCATCGAAGTGGAATAGAACAGTCCGTCCGTGGAACTCTTGTAGGAGATGCGCTGGATGACGTCCGACGTGGGGCGATAGTAGGCGGAGAGGAGCAGAGAATGTCTGTCCCACTGCTTCAGATAGTTGAGCGAGAACGAATTGCTGAACTCCGGCGTAAGATACGGGTTACCGAACGACACGGTGGTGGCGTCGCGCGTATCACGGAACGAATTGAGCTCGCCTCCCCAAGGACGACGCAGACGACGCGTGTAGTTGACCTGTAGCTGCTGTGTGGGAGTCATCTGCCATGAGAGGAAGAGCGATGGGAAGAGCTGGAAGTAGTCCTTCTTGAAAGGCTTCTCACGCAGCGACGGGTCGTGCTCCTGCTCCCACGTATAGCTCTCGGTGTTGACGCGCCAGTACTCACCTCTCAGACCGCCCATGATGCCCACCGGACCGAGCTTATAGCTGAGCGTGGTGTAGAAGGAGTGCTGGTCCTGGTTGTATATGAAGCGATTGAAGTACTTGCGGTCCTCTTCAGCTGCTGCGCCGTCAAACGAAGTATTGTCTACGTACGATTCCTGCGGCGTGTTCTCCCTTGAGAAGTTGGCTTGATAGCCAGCCTCAATCTTGAAGTCCTTCGTCACCTGGTTCTCGTATTCCAGCTTTATCTCCTTGCGGTTATTGTTGATATGCTGCGGACGATACTGATAGTCGTAAGACGTAGCAATGCCGTCCACAACGGTGGAGTCCTGATACCAGTTGTCGCCGTCCATCTTCCATTTGCTGATGTCAGCGGTGAAGTCGATGAAGTGCTTGTCTGAGAACGAGTGGCGGTACGTAAACTCGCCGTAATACATTCCCATACCACTCTTTCCTCGGCTGAGACGATCCATGCGATAGTCGTGCAAGCCATCGCCTACGGCTGTATAATAATAAGGTGTGAGACTGTTGCTGCGGCGCTCGCCGTCCATAAGCATTCCGCTGAGCGTCAGCTCGTCCTTCTTCGTGGCGTGGAGCGTCACGCCGGCACGTGTGAAGAGATTGTTGCCCCAGTGGTCGTTGTCGGCACGATAGTCCTGATTATAGGTGGAAGAAGTCTGATGGCTCTCGGCACGTCCCGTATTGGAGCGGTGGCGATAGCCGATGTTGGCGTAAGCGTCGATGAGCGAACTGCTGTAGTTGATGTTAAAGCTGGTGTTGGCTCCGCGTCTGGTGTCGCCGCCAGCCTGCAGCGAACCATAATAGCCCGCCTTACGGTTTTTCTTGAGCACGATGTTGATGATGCCCACCGATCCTTCAGCGGAGAACTTCGCCGAGGGATTGTCAATGACCTCGATGCGGTCGATGCTCTCCGCGGGGAGCTGCTGCAGAATCTGCGCACGGTTGTCTGTTGTCAGACCCGAAGCCTTGCCGTTTATCCATACCTCCACACTGGAATTGCCACGCAGCGACACGTTGCCGTCGTTGTCCACCTCCACGGAGGGCACGTTGTCGAGCACGTCAGACGCCGACTGTCCTGCATTGCTGATAAGCTGCGACACGTCGAAAGTCTTGCGGTCCACCTCCAGCTTCATCGTCGCCTTTTGTCCGGTGACTGTCACACCCTGGAGCATCTTGGCGTCCTGCGAGAGATAGAGGATGTTATAGTGGACGTCGCGCTTCTGGGCACCGACGGTGAACGTACGCTTCACCTCACGATATCCTATGTAGGACAGCGTGACATTGTAAGAGCCGTCGTCAAGACCGCTGATATTAAAGTTGCCGTTTATATCGGTGGTTCCACCAGCGACAAATTTGTCGTTGTCAGAGAGCGTAACCTTCACGTTTACGAATCCAAGCGGTTCGGAGGTCTGCTTGTCAAGCACCTTTCCACGTACCGAACCTTGAGCCCATCCTGCCACCACAACTGTGCAGGTAAGGCATGACATTAAAAGACGTTTCATATCCATACTTCTATAGACGGAGCACAGGATATGACAGTTTAAGAAAGAAAAGGATATTTTGGTTTTTTAACGTTGGAGAAAGGCAGGGCTTTGACAAAAACCTTTATCCACCTCCGTTTGCGCTTTTCGAGCCTTGGGCAATTCCTTTATGGTATATATGGTCTTATGAGAACAAGTTCTCACGCCCATAT
>OIZP01000375.1_pt1 | contig 28807 bp, 23 predicted proteins | sample 1588531 | NCBI WGS metagenome assembly OIZP01 (sample SAMN03283283) | human gut metagenome | biome: human-associated habitat; material: feces | host: Homo sapiens | place: Peru | collected 2012
ATCTTCGCCAAACACATACTTAAAGGCGAAATCATTTAATAAATTTGCACTCCTCATGAGCACCTCTTTTCTAGTAGGCATTTCATTTAAATCATTCATCTAAAATATTTGAATGTGTATTCGTATATTTACTTGTAGTTTGAACACTTTTTGTAACAATGATTCGTTAGATAAATGAACTATTATCACTCACATGTCAAAGACCAAAAAAATTATACCTTCATTTTTAACATCAAAGCAGAATTTAACGATCGAATCAACTAAGTGTATTAAACACCAAATGTCAGATTGCCTACATACTCTTATACGAAAAAAAAGACACTTTTTCGAAAAAAATTTAACTTTTTTGCATAAAAAAACTAGAATCCATAGACTCTAGCTTTTGTGCTTATTCATAATATCCGTTAATACCACAAACAAATCTTCAATATTGATCGGTTTTGCGATATGACCATCCATACCAACATCTATCGCTTTTTTCCTATCTTCCTCAAACGCATTAGCCGTTATTGCCACAATAGGTATGCATGCTTTTGCCTTATCTTGCAAGTTTCTAATTTCACACGTAGCTTTATATCCATCCATTTTAGGCATTTGAATATCCATTAAAATGACATCATATGTACAAGCCGGATTTTCTATGACCTTATTCACACACTCAATACCATTCTGTACACGATCTACAAAAAGTCCTGCACGCTCTAATATGGTTTGTGCAATCTCGGCATTTAAATCATTATCCTCAGCCAAAAGAATATGTTTACCATTAAAAATTGCATTATCAACTTCACAATTCTCTTTTTGTTTATCCAAATAATATTTTTCATCCGCCATTTTATATTTCAACGTGACAATAAACGTACTCCCCTTACCAAGAACACTCTTCACATCAATCGTACCACCAAGAAGATCCACATATTTCTTAACAATGGCCATACCAAGACCTGTACCACTAATTTTACTGGATGTCATTCTTTCTCTTGAAAAAGATTCAAAAATCTTCTCCAAATACTCCTGACTCATACCAATACCCGTATCCATAATGCTTGTACGAACAATCATATATCCAGGCTCATCGCATGAAAGCTCATCCACATTCACTTCAATAGAACCATTTGAAGGCGTATACTTAAGGGCATTACTTAAAATATTCACAAAAATTTCTTCAACCTTCGTCACATCGGCCATGACATGTTTATGCTCCACATTAAAAGTGTACCTCACATGAATATTCTTTTTCTTCGCCTCATCCTCAAACATATCAATCAATCTTTGTCTTATATCCTCAATATTCGCATAGTTTTCATCCAATTCCATATGACCACTTTCTATGCGAGCCATATCTAAAACGTTATTAATAATTGATAGAAGAATATTCCCCGCCTTTTGAAGTTTATTTAAATGCTCGAAAACCCTAGGCAAATCATTATCCTTCAACTCATTCTTCATAAGTTCAGAATAGCCCAAAATCGCATTCATAGGCGTACGAATATCATGCGATACATTATGAAGAAACTGTGTCTTAGCTAAGCTTGCATCCTCAGCACTCTTTAATGCAACCTTAGCACTCGCCTCTGCTCGTCTTGCCTTTTGTAAAAGTAGAAGAATTACAATAATAATACTAAAGCCTAGAACAAGAACAATAACTAAATGATCTTTTAAAAAACTGTAAAAAGTCGTTTTATAAGCCGTACTATCATACATCGCAAGTGCACTTGTCAACATATCCGAAGGCATAGCCTTTATCGTCTTATTCAATATGGATAATAGTGTTGCCTGCCCATCTTTAACCGCAAAACAAGCCTCCATTGTCTTTGTCAAAGGAATAATTTTAAAATTCTTTTTGCCATCAAAACTCAACACCTGACTCGATCCCATGATAAAACAATCTACTTTACCATCATCAACCATATTCGCCCCATCCTCAATCGAATCACAATCCACGAGTTTCCAATGCGGATAATTATACGCAATATGTTGTTTTAAAGCCACCTTGTTTTTCGGTACAGCTACCACATATGAATCGTTCTCATTAAAATTTTCCTTATTTGTAACGGCAATCAAATTATACGTCCAAGCCGTATTCGAAAGTGCATACCCCTTCTTTTCGGCAACATTTGAATTTCGACTTGCATAATAAATCACATCAATCTCATTATTCTGTAAAGCCTCAATCATTTTGTCATAATCATCAAAAGCCTCTATATCAAATTTTAAAGTATGATTACCCAAACAATCTTTGGCATACAAAATATATTCAGAAAGTGTACCACGAATCTCTCCACTCTTTTTGTCCATAGAAAACACAACAGAATCATTATCTAAAAAACCAATTCGAATACCACCATGCTCTTTGATATATGACTTTTCAACACCTGTTAAAAATTGCGTATAATCCAAAGTAAAATACTTCTTATACAAATCCGCCTTGAAAAAAGGACTATCACTATCCAATTGACGCATCGCATAATCCAATTCTTGTTTAATATCACTACGTTCCTTATTAATCACAAAATATATATCAGACTCTCCAATTGTTGTTACACTAGAAATCCCTCTTTCAGACCAAATTGACTCTTCTAAAGACACGAAACAATCAATCTCATTATTCGCTAGTTTCTTTTTTACATCCTCATTACCACTTACATTCACATGCTCAGTATGAATACCATACTTATTCTCCCAATTTGTAAGCATATATTCAGAATTTGTACCTTTAAGCACACCAATACGTTTTCCATTCAAAGACTTAAAATCCGAAGACACAATATCCATATCCGATAAATCCGCATACAAAACATACTTTTCTTCACCCATCGTTTCCTCAGAATAAAGCATTTCTTTAGCACGATCATCCGTATACGCAATATCACCCATGATATCAATCTCACCATTTTCAAGCTTTTCAAAACAGTTTGACCAATCACACTTCACATACTCAAACTTCCATCCTGTATACCCAGCCAAAGCCTGCATTAATTCATAACCATAACCACGCCTTACACCATGTTCATCCACATAATTAAATGTATCTTCAAAAGATCCAACACGAATCGTCTTCTGCGTCTCATCCGCCAAACAAGGCATGCACATAGATAAAACCACAAAAATGATTGTGCATAACGCAGCTAACCTTTTCCCTTTTTTAAACATATTATTTCTCCATATCCATTTGTTAATAGTATATTTTATTTCACAAGATTCAGTCAATAAAACGAAATTATTTTTTAATAAAATCTAACCAATTTACACAATTCATAAAAAAAAGAGGAAGAGGCACGCTGGTTCTTCCCCGCCTGTAGGCTTCGCAAGTTTCTACAGAACGATCACTTAATCAAGTTTACGTTATCTCAAATATTGAGTCAATACATTTAATCTACATTATCTACGAATCTGTCTGGAATCAATTCATTACCTTCATATTTAAACACATATTGTTTGTTTAAATCTTTATTCTTTAATGAAAACCACACTTCACTATCTGACTGTTGAGTTATTGAATCCACATAATATGCTTCATCCTCAATTTGATCATTTGCACTTTCAATCAATTCCTCATCTGAATAAGGGATTGAAGTTTGAACTTCTTTAGTCTCTCTAAGTTCCGGCTGTGCTTGTGTACAACCCGTTAATAATAGTAAAACTAAAACTAATATTTTCATACAATTCTATACGTGTTCTCCTTTGTGTTGATTTCAATTGTAACATTGTTACTGTATTTACATTGTTGGATATGATCATTAATGATTTTATGTTCTACCATCTCTTCATTTTTAATTCTTTGATAAAAATCAAGGACAATATTGGCTCTAGTAATTTTATCCTCTATGGATAAACCATCTGAACCAAAATTACCATCCACATTATCATATGGCGCATTTCTTACGACATATGGAATACCACCATTTAGTAACGCATACAACATGTAGTCTTCTTGTCTTTTTTCCATTGGCCAAGGCAAAATGAAACAGTCATGATATACAAGATTAAATAATGGTACAGGTATACCCATTCTTTTCTCATTTTCATCTTTCATCATAAACTCATAAGGCCCATAATGAGAGAACACAAGTTCGCGCATTGCCCAATCACTACCCTCCTCACTTGAAGGAATGATTCCTTTTGAGATCATATATTGAAAACAAGCCCTTCTATATTCCATACACTCTTTTCTTGTCATCAAATGTTCTAAATTAAAACACTCATCCATTTCATTACAAGAGAAAACGTCCAAATAAACACAATCCAAATTAATATGTTTTAAGATTTCAGTGTAGTTTCTCTTTACATACTTTGGTGCAAGACTAGCACACAAATAGTTTTGTCTTCCCCCAGCCCAATTGGCATGTTCAAACACTACACCATCCTCTAATTGAATCGCTTCATTTTCATTATGTGTTTTAGCCGTATAGTAATAATCACGATACTGATCATGTAAGCCAAATAAATCATTTTGAAAACTTAAACTATCCTGTAAATTCTTTAAACCAGCCCATCCACCAGCTTCAATACATGCCGGCAAATAATCCGGGTGGCAATTATCATAACCAGGATCTGCCCAGCCATCCAAATGAAGATAGAGTTTAGAAGAACCCAAACTATGAAGCTTTTGGATCATCTCTTTTACCGAATCAAAAGAATGAATCACATCCACTTGTCCATTATAAAATCTAGAATCCTTTTCCGTATGCGCCTTAATACCCGTATGTACAACAGCACATTGTTGAAGTTCTGAGATTTTAGGAAGATTTACTTCTTTCTCTTTTAAAGACTTAAATAAACCAGTTTCTTTAACATACTCTCGATAAATCTTAGCAGCACGATTATAATCCATATTACTTTCAAAAGAATATCGAACAACACGCTTATATCGCATCTTACCTAAACTCGTTAACCATACAAATTGAAGCCTTGTTCCCTTGTCATCATGATCAATTGTATATTTAGAATCCCAAGGCGTTTCATTGATTGCGACATACCCTAATCCATTATTGGTTTGACTAAGCCAAGGCATATAGGCAGCACAACTAGTAAACTGACCATCAAAGGCAATATGACTATAATCATACTCATAACGATTGGGAATCAATAAACCTTGCATATAAGGAATTGTCGAATAGCCATCCTTGTCTTCACATACAAAACTATCGGGAAAATGTACCTCTTTAATATTCTCATCCACTTTTGGAATCCACTCAAAATAATAATGATTCGTACTATCTTCTTTCCAAATGTATGTATCAAAATATCTATACGTACTATAAATACCTTTACCTAAGCCAGTCACTCTTTCTTCTGACGTGATGAAATCATCCCTAAACATTATTTTTTGATCATCCTTCGTTATATAAAACGAATCTAGATTTCGAATCCAATTTTCCATATACAAATACTCCTTTATTCCTAATTAAAATAAGAATCAATGTCATTTAAATCTTTTAAAATCATTCCCTCATCAACGCCCTCACTTAGCGCTAATGCTACCGAACTATAAAAAGCTTTATTAACATCTTTGTCAAATGCCAATTCAACTAAAGAATTAAACTTATGCTCTTTATTCTGAATCTCTTTTAATAATCTACTATATTCCTCTACATATTTATTGTCTAAAGCACTCATCTTAGTTACATACTCTTTTATTAATTGTTGTTCATCAGAATCTAAATAATTTCTAGATATTTCTAACATCAACATACCTACAGTATTACCAACTATTGCTCCTAATACAGGAATAGGTATTAAAGTTTGGCCTAACATCGCAGAAAGAGCACTCGTACCAACTTCTAAACAAACAACTTCAGAATTCATTGTAAATTCTTCTTTTGTGATCTGGTTATTTTCTAATTTTCGAGCTAAAGAAACAACTCCAAAGGTTGCGGTAACTAGACTATTTGCGACAGGCGCCGGTGAGTTCAAAAAATTAGTCATTGCAAAAACAGAACTACCTCGAATAGCCCCTTTTGTCGTACCTTTTGCGGTATCTATTCCAACCTCTTTCCAATCATTAGTTGTAAATTCAGATAGTTTTCTACCTGCTTTTCGTTTTTCATAAACCTTTATACAAAAAGTGGTTCCACCCTCTAAACCTGCAGCTAAAGCTGTAGCTTGCAAACCCTCTTGCATACTGGGTTTATGCTGATCTCTTGGTATATCATAACTGCCACCTTTTTTTATAAAATAAGGGTAGGATTTTAAATGAGTTACTATCGCATTAAACGTTCCTTTTTCACCATTATAAAATTTGGATTGAATCATTTTACCATTTCTTAGATAATCCTCCATTGCTGTTCTACCAACGCCCTCAAATGTATGGTTTGCTGCTTTACCAACTAATAATTTATCAGCATTGCAAAATCGAACCTGAACATGTTCTGCAATTTCGCCATGCTTTGTCAGATAAGAACCTAAAATGTGTTCAGGATCTCCAATAAATATTTTCAATTCATTCAACTGCTGTAATGCATTCTCGAAATTTTTATCTTGTCTTGCGAGTTGCTGAATCATATCTTCAATTCTCAAATTTTTCAAATGATCAATCCAGGCAGCAGTTGCTTGTTCTTGATTGCTTTTTAAAACATGAATTAATCTCATAACTATTCTGAATCTACTTTCTCATTTATTAAATGTGTTAAAGTCAAAGCATTATTTACAAGCGTACCTAAACGCAACCTATCCTTTTCACTTAATTCTTTATAATTCGCATCCTTTAATCGATTCATAAAGATACAATATACTCTTAATTTTAAATTCAACAAAATAATTTTTCTTCGTATAGATATTACTCTTTCATTAAATACTTTTAATTCTTGTATACTTTCACGAATTATAATTGCTTCTTGCATAGCTTTATTTCCAATTTTTTTGTTATCATAAGATAATTTCAAAAGCCAAACTGCTGCAGTACCAGCACCTATACCAATTCCTATTGGACCTGATAATGCAGATTTTGTTCCAATCGCAATAACCGTACCAACACTTACACCGGCCGTTGTCCCAAAAGCAGTTAATTTTAGAGAATTCTCTGCTTTATTTGAATATTCCTCTGTTTCATGAAATGCCTTTTTTTCAAGCCTCACATCTGCTATTTCAATCTCAAAATCTTTTGGTTTATTCGCAATACTATTAATTAAAATCAAAATCAAATCTATGGTGCTACAAGCTTTAACACGCCACTTATATAGTGCTTTGCAATGTCTAATAAAAGATTTAAAAATCCTTTCATAAGCATCTTCAGCTTTTTTATGTTCATTTAGTGCTTTATTTTTAAAGTCATTATAAAACATACCTTACCTCTAAAAAATAATGTATAAAACAAATTTATTATAACATACAAAAAAAGTATCCATTACGATACTTTCTTTAATATTCTTACTTCATAAGGCTTGAACTCAAGTGCATTATTAACAGGAACCTCTTCATTTATTTCAATATCAATGAAGTTACCTTGTCCATTAAAACCTAATGTTTGAACTTCATTTTTCATATTCATACAAATCCATAGACATTCCTTTTCATCTTGTCTTTGATAGATACAAGCTGTATTTGTGATACCAATCTGTGTATAGTCTCCATAAGAGAGGGCTGAATGCGTATGCTTTAGATTGATTAATCTTTGAATTGAGTCTGTCAATTCATTCCATTCAAACACCTTGATTTCCGGTCTAAGATCCGTATCATTCCAGTTCTTTTTCCCTTCGATTCCCCATTCACTACCATAATAGATACATGGAATACCTGGCATTGTAAATAACATCGTATAAATTAATGGCAATTGTTTTTTATCCCCTAAAATCGAGGCAACTCGTACCACATCATGATTATCCACAAAGTTAAATAAATGCTTACCCGTATATAAACACCATGGATCTTTGCCAAATTGACGATTCAATGAATAAAGAATTTCATAGAAATTCGCTGAATTAAAACTTGAATACAATCCCTTATAACACTCATAATTTGTGACAGAATCCAACATAGACTCATTCATCCATTGATTATAGTCTCCATGTAAAGTTTCTCCTAAAAGGAAAAAGTCTCTATCTACATGATTATGTAATGTTTGAAGGAAGTTTTTATCCAAACAATATGCGACATCTAATCTTAAACCATCAATCTTGAATTCTTCTTGCCAAAAATCCACTACGCTTAGAATATAATTTACGACCTCTTGATTTTGAAGATTTAACTTCACCAAGATATCATTGCCTTCCCAATCCTGATACCAGAATCCATCATTATAGTGATTGTTTCCATTAAAATCAATATAGAACCAATCCTTATAAGGTGAATCCCACTTCTTTTCTAATACATCTTGAAACGCAAAGAAATCACGACCCACATGATTAAATACAGCATCTAATATAATTTTAATGTTGTTGTTGTGAAATTTTTCTATGACTTCCTTTAAGTCTTTATTTGTACCAAGACGCGTATCTAACGTTTTAAAATCCGTTGTATCATAACCATGTGTACGACTTTCAAAAATTGGATTCAACATGATACAGTCTATTTTTAATTTCTTTAAATGCGGAATAAATTCCTCTAACTTATGAATTCTATGTTCTAGAACATGGTCATTCTCAAATGGCGCTCCACAAGCACCAAAAGGATAGATTTGATAAAATACACTCTCACTTGCCCACATGCTATATTACTCCTTTATGATATCTACAGCTTGCACATGAATTAAATCCACTAATACTTTTGGATCCATCTCAATCTGCATACCAATCTTACCGGCACTAAAATAGATTGTGTCTTGATTTAAACTGTCCTCATACATAAATGTACGAAACTGCTTTTTCATACCCAAAGGAGAACATCCACCACGAATATAACCCGTGATCTTATTAATATCCTTTACATGAATCATTTCACAAGATTTAACCCCTGCTACTTTGGCGCACTTCTTTAGATCCAATTCCTTTTCAACTGGGATCATATACACTAAATATTCCTTTGTGTTAGCTTGTGTAACCAATGTCTTATATACCTTTTCAACAGGCTGATTTAACATATTCGCAACATGCACACCATCTACAGGATCATTTTCCTTATGTTCATACGTATGCGCTTTGTATTCTACCTTATGCTGATCTAAAAAACGCATCGCATTCGTTTTTTGAATCTTTTTCATTTTGAAAACTCCTCTAATAATTCTTTGGCCACAAGAAACTTCGTTTTATGCTGCTCCATCGCTATCTTTTCAATATAGTGATGCGCCTTTTCTTCACTCCAATGATAATTTGAGATCAAAACCAACTTACAATGATCCACCATCTTAAGCTCTAAATATTTCTGCTCAAGCTTATTGATCTTCTTTTCATACATCAAAATCTTCGATTTTAAACTCTTCATCATTTGGAAAGTTTCATACAAAACTTGTTTCTTAATGGGATACGACAAAAGTATTATACCACTATCTTTACATTGATATAAAACTTGATCATAGATTTCCTGCTTACACACCATAAGGACTTGCGCATTTAAACTCTTCGCAAAATTCAAAAGACCACTTTGCGTTTGCGAATATAAGATCACCACAATATCAAATTGAGTATTCCTTAACTTGCTAAAGGCATCATTATATGTTTTTGAAAGTACATATTGATAATTGGCCGTATTTTTTAATAAAGCTAAGAAATTCTCATTTCCTATTACTAATACTTTACTTGCCTCCATACGCACTTACCCAACATAAATATCCACTATATCGTTCCCTAATATTTCTTTTAACCAAGATGCATTTGAAGCTATTAATTTTGCCTCTTTTAAACTTTGAGGAAGTCTTTTTGTATCAACACTAACTACATCCGTACAAGGATCTGGAATCATATTCTTTTCAATACCCTCTAAACCGGCATAAATCAATAAGGCATACGCAAGATATATGTTACAACTACAATCCGGACTTCTTAACTCCATACGATTCGAACTATGCGTAGCCGGAATACGAATCAATTGATTGCGATTTTGGTAGGACCAAGAAATGAAACTAGGCGCCTTATCCTTACCCATACGCTTATAGGAATCTTTTGATGGATTTAAAAATAAAGTCATCTCCTCAATATGATGTAAGATTCCAGCCATAAAAGGCATCAACAACTCTTCATGACTTTGCACACTCATATTAATATGCATACCATTACCTGGAGCATCCTCTATTGGTTTTGGTGAAAAGTCCGCCACTAAACCTTGCATATTCGCTAAAGCCTCTACAACCCACTTAAAAGTAGCCGCATTATCAGCTGCCTGTAAAGCTTGTGAATAACGAAAATCAATTTCATTTTGACCCGGACCCATCTCATGATGTGAAACCTCCGGATCAATACCCATCTCAGATAAAGTTAAACAAATTTCACGACGAATATTTTCGCCCTTATCTAAAGGGGCAATATCCATATATCCACCTTGATCTAAAGGAACAAAGGTATTGTTGCCATTTTCATCTTGTTTAAATAAATAAAATTCAAATTCCGAACCAAAATTAATTGTGATTCCCTTTTCCTTTGCCTTTTTAACTGCCTTTCTTAGTATATACCTTACATCCCTTTCAAAAGGCGTTCCATCCGGATATTGAATATCACAATACATACGAATTACACTGCCATCCATACTTCGCCAAGGAAGAATACTCATCGTATTTGGATCTGGAAATAAGAATAAATCACTATGCACTTCATCTAAAAAGCCATCAATGGCACTGGCATCAAAACTAATTCCTTCTATAAAAGCTCTTTTTAATTCGGTTGGTAAAACTGAAACATTTTTCTGTCTACCATAAATATCAAAATAAGAAAGACGAATAAAACGAACGTCTTGTTCTTCACAAAAACTCAATACATCTTCATAAGTCATAATTTTCACCTCGAATAATTAATACACTATTTTCATATTGTTTTCAAATCTTTTTACATTTTTTCATTGACAACACGAAATATCTGTTTATAATGAATGCATACATGGCAAGGACGCCAAAAAAAGCAGAGGTTTATCCCTCATGTTTTTCGTGTCCTTGCCCTTTTTTTATGTAAAGGAGAGCCATTATGAAATCAAACGTAGAAAAAATTTTTGGAAGCAAAGTTTTTGATGAATCTGTTATGCGAGAAAAACTCGCAAAAGATACTTTCCGCGAATTAGAAAAAACCATTCGCGAAGGTAAACAATTAAACATCAAAATCGCTAATGCGGTAGCCCACGCCATGAAAGAATGGGCCTTAGAACAAGGTGCAACACACTATACACACTGGTTCCAACCAATGACAGGAGTTACAGCTGAAAAGCATGATGGCTTTATTAATCCTGATAAAGATGGCAAAGTCATTATGGAATTTAGTGGTAAAGAATTAATCAAAGGTGAACCTGACGCCTCAAGTTTTCCAAATGGTGGACTAAGAGCCACATTTGAAGCTAGAGGATATACAGCTTGGGATCCAACAAGTTATGCCTTTATTAAAAATGGCGTACTTTGTATTCCAACCGCATTCTGTTCTTACTCAGGACATGCCCTAGACAAGAAAACTCCACTACTTAGAAGTATGCAAGCCATTAATAAACAAGCCTTACGTATTGTGAAACTATTTGGAAATGACGATGTTCAAACCATTAAAACAACCGTAGGACCTGAACAAGAATATTTCTTAGTTGACCAAAAATATTATGAACAAAGAAAAGACTTGATCTATACAGGACGTACACTATTTGGTGCACCATGCCCTAAAGGACAAGAATTGGAAGATCACTATTTTGGAACTATTAAATCGCGTGTACAAGAATTCATGTCGGATTTAAATCAAGAATTGTGGAAACTTGGCATCTTAGCTAAAACGGAACATAACGAAGTAGCCCCTGCTCAACATGAATTAGCCCCAATTTTTACAACGACAAATATCGCTACAGACCATAACCAATTGACGATGGAATTGATTCAGCGAGTTGCCAAAAAGCATGGATTGGTTGCCCTACTTCATGAAAAACCATTTGAAGGCATCAACGGAAGTGGTAAACACAATAACTTCTCTTTATCTACAGATACAGGAATCAACCTACTAGAACCAGGCGATACACCTCATGAAAATGCACAATTCTTAGTTTTCTTAGCTGCCATTATTAAAGCCGTTGATGAACACCAAGACTTATTACGATTAAGTGTAGCTACTGCAGGAAATGATCATAGACTCGGTGCAAATGAAGCTCCTCCAGCTATCATCTCCATCTTCTTAGGTGATGAATTAACCGCTGTATTAAAAGCCATTGAAGAAGAGAAGCCATATGATGGAAAAGAAAAAGAATTGATGAAGATTGGTGCTACTGTTCTTCCTAAATTCCCTAAAGATTCTACCGATCGTAACCGTACTTCTCCATTCGCATTTACAGGAAATAAATTCGAATTTAGAATGCCAGGATCAAACGCAAGTATTGCCGGATGCAACATTGTATTAAATACAGTGATTGCGGATGAAATCGAAAAATTTGCGAATATCTTAGAAGATGCAGATAATTTTGACACGACATTACACGCATTGATCAAAGATACAATCAAAAACCACAAACGCATCATCTTCAATGGCAATGGCTACGATGATTCTTGGGTTAAAGAAGCTGAATCTAGAGGTCTATTAAATCTTAAGACAACGCCTGATGCTTTACCATATTTCAAAACAGAAGAAAACATTGAATTATTTGAAAGACAGAAAGTCTTATCAAAAGAAGAAGTCCAATCTCGTTATGAAATCTTAATGGATGAATATGAAAAACAAATCAACATTGAAGCTTTGACTATGTTAGACATCGCCAAAAAAGACATTTTACCAGCTGCAAGTAAGTTCTCTAAAGAATTGACAGATACCATCGCAAACAAAAAAGCCATTGGCATCGACTTAACATATGAACTTGAAACAGCTAAAAAGATCAGTGAATATTTAACCGAAGCTTATCAAGCCATGGTTACACTTGAAAATGATGTTAATAAACTACATGAAATCGATGATTTTGAAAAATCAGCCTTCTATGTAAGAGACTTCATCATTCAAGATATGGATGCTTTAAGAAAACCTTGTGACGAATTAGAAGTTGTAACATCAAATGAAGATTGGCCATTCCCAACCTATGGAAAATTATTATTCGGAATTCTATAAACCGGCAATTGCCGGCTTTTCCGTTCTAAGGAGATATTATTTATGTGTACAATTATAGGATATAAATCATTAAAAATAAGCGAAAACACAATTCATAAAGCATTAGAAAGCACCTATTCTAGAGGACCTGATGATGAAAGAATTCAACAAGTAGGATGTGGCTATTTAGGCTTTCAAAGACTATCCATTATGGGACTTAGTCCAGAGGGCATGCAGCCATTTGTTAGAAATAACAATCTTGTCGTATGTAATGGTGAAATCTATGGCTTTCGAAAATTAAAAGAAGAACTCGAAAAAGATGGCTACACATTTATTTCGCAAAGTGATTGTGAAATTCTTTTACCACTCTATGAAAAATATGGTTTAGACATGTTTAAAAAGCTAGATGCCGAATACGCATGCATTATTTATGATGCCAAGAAAAATGACTTTGTTGCTGCCCGTGACCCAATCGGAATCCGTCCATTATTTTATGGCTATGATAAAAACCATAATATCGTATTCACTTCCGAAGCTAAAAATCTTGTTTCAATTGTTGAACAAATCTTTCCATTCCCTCCGGGATTCTATTATGCCGATGGCAAGTTTACTTGTTACTTAGATGTGACTCAAGTCGATGAAGTGATTTCTTCAGATTTAGAAACCATCTGTTCAAACATCCACGACAAACTTGTAGAAGGCGTAAAGAAAAGATTGGATGCCGATGCCCCACTAGGATTTTTACTTAGTGGAGGACTTGACTCTAGTTTAGTATGTGCCATCAGTCAAAAACTTTTAAATAAACCCATCGAAACCTATGCGATTGGAATGGAAGAAGATGCGATTGATTTAAAATACGCCAAAGAAGTCGCTGACTTTATTGGTAGCAACCACCATGAAATTATAATTAATAAAGATGATGTTTTACATGCTATTAAACCCGTCATTAAAACTTTAGCTACTTTTGACATCACAACCATTCGCGCCAGCATTGGAATGTATTTAATTTGTAAAGCCATTCATGAACAAAGTAACATTCGCGTATTACTTACTGGAGAAATCAGTGATGAATTGTTTGGCTATAAATATACCGACTTTGCCCCAAGTGCAGATGCATTTCAAGAAGAAAGTATAAAACGAGTACATGAACTTTACATGTACGATGTATTAAGAGCCGATCGTTGTATTTCCACAAACTCCATCGAGGCTCGTGTTCCTTTTGGAGATTTAGACTTTGTCAAATACGTCATGTCCATAGATCCTGAAAAGAAAATGAATACATATCATAAAGGAAAATATCTACTTCGTCATGCATTTGAAAAAGATGAAATTCTTCCTTATGACATTTTGATGCGTGAAAAAGCCGCCTTCTCGGATGCGGTAGGACACTCTTTAAGTGATGACATCAAAGAATATGCTCAAAGCTATTACACAGATGAAGAATTTAAAGAAAAAGTAAAAAAATACAAATACTGTACTCCATTCACAAAGGAATCCCTATTATATCGAGAGATTTTTGAATCCTACTATCCAAACCAAGCGAGTATGATCAAAGATTTCTGGATGCCAAATAAGAACTGGGAAGGATGTAACGTCAATGACCCAAGCGCTCGATATTTATCAAACTATGGAGACAGCGGAAAATAGGAAGGATTGTGTAAACTATGAATTTTGAAATTGAACATGATGCCTGCGGTATTGGTACCGTAGTCCAAATCGATGGCAAACAAAGCTATGACGTTGTCGATAAGGCATTACACATTGTAGAAAAATTAGAACATAGAGCCGGTAAAGATGCGAGTGGTAAAGTGGGGGATGGTGTTGGAATCTTACTTCAAATTAGTGATGATTTTTTTAAAAAGACATTAAAGAAAGAAAATATTAAACTTCCAGAATACTATGGAGTGGGTATGTTTTTCTTACCAAGAAATAAACTGCTTTTAAATCAACACAAAAAGATGTTTGAAAAATTTGTAGAACAAGAAGGCTGCAAATTTATCACATGGCGAAAAGTTCCTTGTAACGAATCTATCTTAGGTCAAAAGGCCAAGGACTGCATGCCAAATATCTATCAAGCTTTTATTGAAAGACCTCAAAATATTTCGAGTAATGTAGATTTTGACAAAGTCTTATATGTCATTCGTCGTGAATTTGAAAAGAGTTGTAAAGAAACCTATATCGCAAGCTTAAGCAGTCGTACTATTGTCTATAAAGGCATGTTTCTAGTATCCCAATTAAGAAACTTTTACCTAGATCTTCAAGACAACAACTATAAATCTGCCATTGCGATCGTACACTCCCGTTTCTCTACGAATACCACACCATCTTGGCAAAGAGCCCATCCAAACCGTTTTATTGCCCACAATGGTGAAATCAATACCATTCGTGCAAACGTCAACAAAATGTTAGCGCGTGAAGAAAGTATGCACTCTGAATTTTTAGATGAAAATTCAAGTAAGATCCTACCTATCATCAATACTTCAGGTTCGGATTCTGCCATGCTCGATAATGCCCTTGAGTTTTTAGTTATGAATGGAATGCCACTAGAAAAAGCCGTTATGATCTTAATTCCAGAACCATGGAAACACCAAGACATGGACCAAAAGAAAAAAGATTTCTACCACTACTATGCCACAATGATGGAACCATGGGATGGTCCTGCCGCCATTTTATTTAGTGATGGCGAAAAAGTCGGAGCTGTCCTTGATCGTAACGGACTAAGACCTAGTCGTTATTATCTAACAAGCGACAACATGTTGATTTTATCAAGTGAAGTCGGCGTTTTAGATATTGATGAAAAGAAAATCGTAAAAAAATCAAGACTTGAACCAGGCAAAATGTTGCTTGTGGATACAAAGAAAAAAGAATTGATTGAAGATTATGATTTAAAGAAAGAATATGCCTCTTCAAATCCATATGGAGAATGGCTAGATACCTATCTATTACACCTTAAAGACTTACCAGCTCCCGATAAGAAAACCCACATCCACTCTCAACATGAAAGAGATATTCTTTATAAGATTTTCGGATATACCTATGAAGATGTAAAAGACATTATTTTACCAATGGCCCGCGTCAAACTTGAACCAACAAGTGCGATGGGTACCGATATCCCTTTGGCAATTTATTCCAAAAATCATTTAAGTTTATTCCATTATTTTAAACAACTCTTCGCCCAAGTAACCAATCCACCAATTGATTCTTTACGTGAAGAAGTTGTTACAGATACAACCATCTATATTGGAAGTGATGGAAACTTATTAAAAGACAAATCCGAAAACTGTACAGTCTTAGAGGTTAATAATCCAATCTTAACATCACGTGATATGGATAAGATTCGTCAATTAAATCAGACAGGATTTAAAAATGAAACGATTTCTCTATTGTTCTATCGTGGTACGTCTTTAAAAGAAGCTTTAGACAACTTATTTATTGAATGTGACAAAGCCTATAGAAATGGAGCGAACATCTTGATTCTTTCTGATAAAGGTGTAGACGAAGGTCATATGGCTATTCCTAGTCTTTTAGCTGTATCTGCCTTAGAACAACACTTAGTAAAGACCAAAAAGAAAACAGATGTATCCATCATTCTTGAAAGTGGTGAACCTAGAGATGTTCATCAATTCGCTACACTTTTAGGTTATGGTGCAACCGCCATCTATCCATATTTGGCACATGAATGCATTGAAGAAATGATTCAATTGAACATGTTAGATAAAGAAGTCAACATTGCGATTGATGATTATAACGAAGCCATTTTAAAAGGCATTGTTAAAATTGCAGCTAAAATGGGTATTTCAACGCTTCAATCTTATCAAGGAGCCCAAATCTTTGAAGCCATTGGAATTTCAAAAGATGTCATCGATACCTATTTCACAAACACCATTAGTGAAGTGGAAGGTATCACTTTAGAAGATATCGAAAAAGATTTGATCTACCATCATGATCGTGCTTATGATCCATTAGGACTTACAACCGATACAAGTCTAGATTCCATTGGATTCCATAAACTAAGAAAGGGAGATGGAAAAGAAGATCACTTATATTCTCCAGAAACAATTGTGAAACTTCAAAGAGCTACACAAACCAACGATTATGATTTATTTAAGGAATATTCCAACGAATTAAATTCAAACCGTCAAAAACATCATTTAAGAAGTCAATTGCACTTTAAAAAGACAAGAGATTCAATTCCATTATCACAAGTAGAGAGTGAATATGAAATCGTAAAACGCTTTAAAACAGGTGCTATGAGCTATGGTTCTATCTCTGAAGAAGCGCATACTTGCATGGCGATTGCGATGAACCGTTTGGGTGGTAAATCCAATTCGGGTGAAGGTGGTGAAAAACCAGAACGTTTAGGTACAGAAAAGAACTCCGCTATTAAACAAGTGGCAAGTGGTCGTTTTGGTGTCACCGAAGAATACTTAGTCAGTGCCAAAGAAATCCAAATCAAAATGGCACAAGGCGCAAAGCCAGGTGAAGGTGGACACTTGCCAGGAAAGAAAGTCTATCCATGGATTGCAAAAACTCGTTATTCAACGCCAGGCGTATCTTTGATTTCCCCTCCTCCTCACCACGACATCTACTCCATTGAAGACTTAGCGCAATTGATCTACGACTTAAAAAATGCCAATCCGCAAGCTCGAATCAGCGTCAAGCTAGTTAGTGAAGCTGGTGTTGGTACAATTGCTTCAGGTGTTGCCAAAGCCGGTGCTACCGTAGTATTGATTTCAGGCTATGATGGAGGTACAGGGGCGGCTGCACAAAGTAGTATTCACCATGCCGGTCTTCCTTGGGAATTAGGTTTAGCACAAGCCCACCAAAACTTAGTGGAAAATGGCTTAAGAAGTCGTGTTTTGATTGAAACTGACGGAAAATTAATGACCGGAAAAGATGTAGCCATTGCCTGCTTATTAGGCGCTGAAGAATTTGGCTTTGCGACTGCCCCACTTGTTACAATGGGATGTATGATGATGCGTGTATGCAATCTAGATACTTGTCCTTTTGGTGTGGCAACACAAAACCAAAAATTAAGAAAGCGTTTTAAAGGAAAACCTGAATATGTCATGAGCTTCATGTTGTTTATTGCCCGTGAATTAAGAGAAATTATGGCTGATCTTGGCTATCACACAATCGATGAAATGGTTGGTCATACAGATAATCTTGAGGTTGATAAAGATGCGAATATGGATTACTCAAACATTTTAATGACTCCACACAACATTCATTATGAGCCAAAAGATACATTTAACTTTGAGCTTGAAAAAACGGTGGATATGAAAACATTGCTTCCTAAATTTGAACCTTATTTCAATGAGAAAAAGCCTCATGCTGAAACCATCTCAATTTCAAGTACGGATCGTACCGTAGGAACTATTTTATCCAATGCCGTCACTAAACAATTTAATAACACATTAGAAGATGATACATATACAGTCCATTGTAACGGTGGAGCTGGACAATCTTTTGGTGCCTTTGCACAAAAAGGAATCACTTTAGATGTTCATGGTGATGCCAATGACTACTTTGGCAAGGGTTTGTCTGGTGGTAAATTGATTATTCAGCCTAAAAAGGAAGCGACTTTTAAGCCAAATGAAAATGTCATTATTGGAAATGTTGCCTTATATGGGGCTACTAGTGGTGAAGCCTATATTCGTGGTATGGCTGGTGAGCGTTTTGCGGTTCGCAATTCAGGTGCAAGTGCGGTTGTAGAAGGTGTTGGAGATCATGGCCTTGAATATATGACAGGTGGTACTGTTGTCATTTTGGGTCAAACTGGTAAAAACTTAGCTGCCGGTATGTCTGGTGGTGTTGCATATGTATATGATCCGAATCATGATCTATATATGCGTTTAAATAAACAGTTAGTCAATACATATGAAGTAACTGGAAAAGCGGATAAAGAAGTATTAGAAGAGCTTTTAAACAAGCATTATACATATACAGATTCAGATGTAGCTAAAAAGATTCTTTCAAATCTAGATGAAGAATTATCAAACTTTAAAAAGATCGTTCCTAAGGATTATGAAAAGATCACAACATTGATTCAAGAATTAAAGACAAAAGGCTATCACGAAGATGAAGCCAGTCTTATGGCTTTTGAACAAGTACATGCATAAGAAAGGATGAAGGATTATGGGAAAACCAACAGGATTTTTAGATTACAAACGACAAGAAAATGAAGCGATTGAGCCACTTAGTCGAATCACAAATTTTAATGAATTTCATCCTTTTTTAGATGAAGAAACACGACGCAAACAAGGTGCACGCTGCATGAATTGTGGCGTTCCCTTTTGTCAGTCCGCTATCAAATTAAAAAACATGGTGACAGGCTGTCCTTTACATAACTTGATTCCGGAATGGAATGATGAAATCTATAATGGCAATGATAAACGTGCTTTATCAAGATTATTGAAAACCAATCCATTTCCTGAATTTACAGGTCGTGTATGCCCTGCTCTTTGTGAGAAGGCATGTTTAAATGGTTTAGATCAAGATCCAGTCACAATTAAAGAAAATGAATTGTATACGATTGAAACGGCCTATACTAACAATTGGATGAAAGCTTTTATTCCTAGTGTTCGCTCCGATAAAAAAGTAGCCATCATTGGTTCAGGACCTGCAGGTCTTGCCCTTGCGCATGACTTGAATCGTAGAGGACATGCTGTTACAGTCTTTGAAAAAGAAGATCGTATTGGTGGTTTATTGATGTATGGCATTCCAAATATGAAACTGGAAAAGAAAGTGATTCAAAGAAGATTAGACATACTTACCGAAGAAGGAATCGTTTTTAAAACCAATGTCAATGTTGGAAAAGACATAACAAAAAAAGAATTGGAAAAAGAATATGATGCGATCATCTTTGCGACTGGATCCAAAAAAGCACGTGATTTAAACGTAAAAAATCGTGATTGTACAGGCATTTATTTTGCGGTAGATTATCTTACAAAAGCCACAAAACATTTGTTGGATAATACCGAAGAAATCTCTGCCAAATATAAACATGTCGTGATCGTTGGTGGTGGTGATACGGGAAATGATTGTGTTGGAACAAGTATTCGTCAAGGATGTGCAAGTGTAGTTCAAATTGAAATGATGCCAAAAAGCCCGGATGAAAGATTGGAAAGTAATCCTTGGCCCGAATGGCCTAAGATCTGTAAAACAGATTATGGTCAAGAAGAAGCAATAGCTGTCTTTAAAAAGGATCCTCGTATTTATGAAACAACTATTAAAGAATGTATTTTAGATGAAAAGAAAAACCTTAAACAAATCAAAACGGTAAAAGTACAATTTAAAGATGGAAAGCTTGAAGAAGTGAAAGGTACAGAACAAATTTTAGATTGCGATTTATTATTGATTGCGGCTGGTTTTATTGGTGTTGAAGATGATTTAAAGAAGAGTTTTAAATTGGAAACTTCACAAAGAAATACGATTGTGACACAACCAAATTCTTATCAAGTCAAAGACAAATACTTTACGGCTGGTGATTGTCATAGAGGTCAATCCTTAGTTGTTTGGGCAATCCATGAAGGTAAAGAATGTGCTAAAGAAGTGGATGCGTATTTAATGGGTTATACAAATATGGAATAATTTAAACTTGTTTTAAGCTTTTTAATATATCCTTGTATTGTAAACAAGGAGGTATAAGGACATGAAACAAGAAATGCCAAGAATTCCAAATTCTAACTATAATTTATTCAAGAAAGGATCAAAATTAATTTTAAGTGCCGCTACATTTGGTGTGGTTGCGGCCGGAAGTTTTCAAGGGGTCAACTATGTGGTTGATAACTATAATAAACAAAACACAACACTTCAAAGTACGAATGTAGTCAATACTTCAAGTTCATCAACTTCAAATGTAAGTAAAGTCGCTCAAAATTGTATGCCTAGTATTGTATCGATTACCAATGTTTCCGTATCGGATGTACAAAATTATTTTAGTATGTATGGAAATAACTCAAGAAGCAATCCGTTTACCCAACAAGAAAGTACAAGTGTAGGTAGTGGTGTTATTATCAATAAGCAAAATGGTGAAATTGATATTTTGACAAACTATCATGTTATTGAAAATGCCAAGACCTTGACTTGTACATTAGCGGATAATACAAATGTAAAAGCCACTGTAAAAGGTGTGGATGAAGATCGTGATTTAGCTGTAATTTCCATTAAAACAAGTGATTTAAGTGAAGATACTTTAAAACAAATTGCGGTTGCGACAATTGGAGATAGTGACAAACTACAAGTCGGTGAGCAAGTCGTTGCGATTGGTAATGCGTTAGGCTATGGTCAAAGTGTTACAACAGGTATTGTATCGGCGACAAATCGTAGTGTTTCAACAAGTTCAGATACAGACAAATCGCAGTCTTATATTCAAACCGATGCGGCAATCAATCCAGGAAATTCAGGTGGTGCCTTATTAAATATGAATGGTGAGCTTATTGGCATCAACTCTGCCAAATTAAGTGATACAGATGTAGAAGGTATGGGCTATGCGATTGCGATCAGCGATGTCAAAGATTCAATCAACACAATGCTTCAAGGAAAAGATGTTAGTAAATCATCGACGCAATCTTATTATTCACAGTACAACAATAATAATAATGAAGATGATGATGACTCCACTTCTCCATTTGACTTTTGGAACTAAAACATAAAATCAAAAAGAACTAGACTGTTTAGATTATATTCTAGTCTGAATCTATTTACCTTATGTAAAGGTAAATAGATTCTTTTATAAAAGTCGACATCCGTTTTTCATACTATAGAATCTGTAATTTGCTTAATTGTATTTTTTGAGAAACTTTGGTATATTGAAGGTGACGAAGGAGTGCACTGTGGCGCTCAACCTGGAGGGATACGTCCTTCCAGGTTTTTATTTATCAAAAAGAATCGAAATTATTAGTTTTATGATTTTAATTTTTTTAGTGTTGTAATCATTTTCATCTATTGATGGTATATTAAATATTTTATCGTGTATCAAACATATTTTGATATAGAACAATGATTATAATTCCCCTTCTCCATTCAACATCGGGAACTAAAACAGGGACTTGATTCCTGTTTTTTTTTATTGTAAACTATTGAAGATGTTTTTTTTTGTGGATATGGATCGCATGACCATAATCTATGTATGAAGACATCTATTTGATTAGTTACATCGTATTCTTTTAAAGAAACGAAAGTAGGAGGAAATATGAACAAATCAAAACTATCAGTACGCCAGATGTGCGTGTTGGCTTTATTTTTAGCCATCGAAATCATCATGTATCTAACACCAATTGGATACTTACGTATTAACGCATTAAGTGTTACATTGATGCACGTGCCTGTAATTATTTTGGCTAGTACAATGGGACCAGCAGCCGGTGCTTTCTTAGGATTCGTATTTGGTTGTACTTCTGTAATTGGAGCTACAATGACACCTGGAATCACAAGCTTTGTCTTCTCTCCATTTATCACAGTTGGTGGAATTTCTGGTAACTTCTTTAGTTTAGTTATAGCTTTAGTACCACGTATTTTATTAGGTGTGATTGCTGGTTATGTATTTAAATTTGCGAAAAAATACGCAAAGAATACGCCAGTCGCTGCAGGTATTGCAGCCGCTGTTGCGACAGTATGCCACACAATCATGGTATTAGGATTGATCGTTATCTTATTCGGTCCTCAATACTCACAAGCTTTAGGTATTAGCCAAGCTGCACTAAACGGTGTTATGGCTGGTGTCATTGGAACAAATATGATTCCTGAAGTCATCGTAGCTGTTGTTTCAAATATGGCTTTAGCGACTGCATTAAGTTCAAGATACGTTGGTATTGCACAACAAGCATAGTCAATGAATAGTGTAACTTTGGTTGCACTATTTTTTTTTAAATGGATTATAATGTTCTGGGTGATAAAAATGGATTTAAATTGGAAATTAAATAAAACAGAACATATTGTACAAGATGAATGGATCGACTTTCGTAAAGAATCATTTATTCTTCCAGACGGAAAGGAATTCTCCCCTTTCTATAACTATTCAAGAAGAAACTTCGTTGTGATTATCGCAAAAACAAAAGATGGAAAGTATATAACTGTTCGGCAATTCAGACATGGTCTAAAAAAAATAACCACTGAATTTTGTGCAGGTGGCATTGAAGGAAGCGAGCATGAAAGTGCGTTACTTGCAGCTAAACGTGAACTTGAAGAAGAAACGGGCTATATTTCAGATAACTGGAAACATATATATACGATTCCTAGCAATCCGACTATAGCCGATAATTATGCATTTTTATATTATGCCGATAATTGTGAAAAAGTATCAAATCAACATCTAGATTCAACTGAATTTTTAGAAGTCAAAGAATATACAGAAGATGAAATCAACGATTTAATTAAAAACAACAAATTTGTCCAACCAATCCATCTAATGGGTTGGCTAATGGTGAAAAAAGGCGTATTATAGGGATGTAAAGGAGACTTATAAACATGGAAAAATTAACTAAAAAGGACATCATTTCTAACATTGCCGAAGATTCTCACTTAACTAAAAAAGACATCACTGAAGTTGTTGACTTGGCACTTACACAAATCTTTGAAGGTTTAAGTGCAGGAAAAACAGTCGATCTTGCAGGATTTGGAAAATTTGAAATCACAGAAAGAAAAGCTAGAGAAGGAATTAATCCTCTAACGAAAGAAAAGATTCAAATTGAAGCTAGCAAATCTGTTAAGTTCAAAATTGCCAAAGCATTAAAAGAAGCCGTAAATAAATAATATCAAAACAAAAAGCATCCCTAGAGATGCTTTTTAATTACCTTCTTCGATCATTACCACTTATATTATAATACTCAGATTTACTCTTATACATTCTTTCATCCGCTAATTTAGAAACAGAATGAATTGAATCAAAATCTTGTTCAGAAGACTTGACGACACCATACGATACAGATATCGAATTTGAGTACTTACCATGCCAATCACGAATCGTTGTATCAAACACTTGTAATATAGAATCTATATTCGATACGGATTCTTGAATCAACGCGACAAATTCATCTCCACCAATACGATAGATCTTTCCATAAGAGGCAAACGCAAACTTCATACAATTGGCTGCAGCACAAATAAGTTCATCCCCTGCACTATGTCCAAGTGTATCATTGGCTTTTTTTAAACCATTTAAATCCAAAGATATATAAACCCATTCCGTATTTAAATCTAACTTTTCCATATCCGAATCATAGGCACGTCGATTGAAACATTTCGTCAATTCATCCGTGTTTGAAGTATACATATACTTTTCTTTTTCATACTTCTCCTTTAATACTCTAGAAAGCATGAAAACAAGTAAGCATGAAGCTAAAGTTAAATAAATACCCACTATCAAGATCGCAACAATATTAGTTTGAGCATTCATTGACTCCAACATACATACAGCTACAATATAATCTCCATGTTTACGTTTTACAAATCGATAGCCTTTATGATTGAAATGAGCCGTATTTCCAACCCACGATGCATCTGTTGCTCCTAAAATCTTTTTTGTCTTTGCGTCTACCACATAGATTTCCATACCCTTATACACAGGCATGTCAGCTATGACATTTGAAATTTGGTTTCGCTTCAATTCCTTTAATAGACGCTTTGGCGTAATCCCCACTTGCACCATATGCGTTTTCGCTTCATTCCAAGTAATCGCATACATCATCTCTTTAGCTTCTGCTGTATTTGGCGTGACATCCTGGCATAATGTTAAATCTTTATTATTTAACATCTGTTTAAAGAAAGCCATTTGTTCACCTGAATCAAAACTATATCCAAAATATTTAGGTAACGAACCCGAATAGATTGTTCCCGTATCATCAATAAAATGAATTTCATCCACAGACATTAAGCCTGCAATCTTTTGAAGTTCATCGACATCATATTCCACTTCCGGCTTAGCATCTACAATATAAGATATAGCTTTAGCACGGACAATATAATCATCTTTTAAAGATTTTACGAATTCACTTTCACTCGACTCATTCTTATCTATAACCGCAATCACTCGATCTAATAATACATTAGATGTTGTTTGTGCATTCTTATCATTCACATACTGCAATATGCAAGTTTCTAGAATCAGGGCCACCGCAACAATGGTGATTGAAAGTATTAAAATTTTTCTTTTCCTCATATTTACTATTTTAGGTTATATTTTACAAAAATAAAAGTGGCATTTGTTATGCCACAATCTTTTGAATTGATTTTTTAAGCTCTTCAGCCGCCTTTTTTGTATCCTCAGCATCCATAATAGCCGATACAACACAAACACCTTGAATAGGACTCTTTTCTAAAACAGAAAGATTATCTTTATTTAATCCTCCAATTGCACAAACAGGAATATTAACAGCTGCACAAATATCATTTAGTGTTTCAACACTTGTAATCTTTGTCTTAACATGCGTCTTTGTCGGATAAATAGCACCACAACCCAAATAGTCAGCCCCATCGGCCTCTGCTTTTTTCGCAACTTCTACTGTTTTTGCGGTAGCTCCAATAATACAATCTTCACCCATAATTTTACGAGCAATGGAAATAGGCATATCTTCATTTCCTAAATGAACACCACATCCTACAGCCATTGCAACATCGATACGATCATCAATAATTAATGGGATGTTATAGGCATCCGTTATATTTTTTACCTTTAATGCCAATTCATAATATTCCAATGTTGATTTATTCTTTTCACGAAGCTGAATGATGGTTGCTCCACCCATACATGCTCCTTTTACTTTACGCAAAAATGTTTCTTCATCATACCCATCTGAATTGGTAATAAAATATAATGTATAATCTACTTTTTTCATCCTAACACCTCAATTTTAAACAAAGATTCATCAAAACTAGTAAGCTTATAAATCTCATCCAGAAAATGCATATGGAAAGTTCCTGGACCAGAACATTCTGTTTTTTCAGCCGCTACTTCATAATAACAAGTTGCCTTTACACAAGCATCCAATGGTGAATAACTAGCTAAAAATGTAGCAATCGCCACATTTAACATGCATCCTGTTCCTGTAATTCTTGAAAGCATGTCACAACCATTTGAAATGAGATTGACCTCTTTACCATCTGTAATGACATCAATTTTACCGCTGCACACAACTACACAACCAAGATTTAAAGCCATCTCTTTTAGCCACTTACAACTTTCATAGATATCCTCTTCATCTTGAATATCCGCATCTACACCATGCGCATGACTTGTCATTCCATAAAAAGCTTTACATTCACTAATATTACCCTTAATAACAGTTGGACAAGCTGCAGAAACCAGTTCTTTGGCATAATTCAATCGAAGTGTTGAACAAGCCACTCCAACCAAATCTAAAATGAATGGAATTTTATTTCCTTTAGCACATTTAGCACTCATCATCATAGACTTAGCTCTTATATCATCAAAGTTACCTAAATTTAATGCCAAAGCACTTGAATTTAAAGTAATCGATTCAACTTCATCCGGATGACAAGCCATAATCGGCTTCGCCCCCAAAGCTAATATAAGATTTGCACAATCATTAATTGAAATCGGATTTGTGATACAGTGAATCAAATTATTCGTTTGTTTCAACAAATTTTTGCACTCCTAACTTTCTTTGAATATTTTCTAGGATTCCACTACGAGACATTGACTTCAATAAAACATACGCAATACTTCCACCAATAATTGTACCCATTAAAAAGCTAGGCACATAGAACATCCAAGTAAGTCCCGTTCTACCCCATAAATATGTCATTACTGGATATGAAAGAACAGAACCAATTAAACCTGTACCAATGACTTCACCAAGTACGGCAGCCCAAATCTTTCCTTTACTAACACGATATAAGATTCCAGATAATGTAGCTCCAAAAATAGCGCCAGTTAAAGCCAATGGTGGAATTCCCATAACTGTCATACGAATTAAACCAATAGCTAAAGCACAAAGAAATGAATACCAAGGCCCCATAAATACAGCCATTGTGATATTAATAAGATGTGCCATAGGACACATTCCTTCCACACGTAAAATGGGTGAAATGACCACTCCAACAGCTACCATCATTGAAAAAAAGACTAAGCTTAATAAGTAATTGTGTTTATTCATAATACTACCTCCTACAGATACAGATGGCCTAGAAAACACGCAAAAAACCATCTGTGGTTTCGGTATTAGACAAACAGTCCTCTCTCATCCTGTCCATTCAGGCTCCCTCGCTTGTTTTCTATACTCTAGGCGCTCCCCTACAGTAAGGTAGTAAAATAAAAAAGACCTGCAACGTAAAAAGACAGGTCAAAAAAACATCTATACTTCCTACGCCGGCATTATCCGTCAGGTTTAATGGGTCGAAGTCGAACTTCCTCTCAGCAATAGCTCCCCAGATTTATTTACTACAATTAGAATTTTAGTACAAAACAAAATAAAGTGCAAGCCAAATATGCTAATTTGAAATCAAGGAGGAATTTACCAATGAAACAATACAAAAATCATTTCTTAGTCATTTTAGCTATCTATTTTCTGATCTTTTTAACTATGTCACTATCTCCATATGTCATTGTTAGTGGAGAAGAAAATTCCTTATCCCACATTCTATTTTTTGCAAGCCTTATTAGTACCAATCTGATTGTTCCATTTGCACTAAATACAATCTACTTGATATATCTATTATTTAAAACCATCATGTCTCCAGATAATTAGTGCCTATTTTAGCTTCTCAACTAACTTTAATAACTTCTTCTCATTCATCACATCATTCGTTACATATTCACCATTGTAAAATAAGGCATATGTTGTGATGGGTGTTGGCGCATTTTGCGCCTTTTCTTTTGTATCTATATGAATCGCTTTAAATTCTATATTTTGTTCTTTTGAAACATTCTCAATAATGGGAACATACTTCGCATTAAAAGGACACTGATTCGTATAATATAAGACAAAACCGGGTTCTGATATATGACATTCTTTCGCACAAGATTTAAATTTAGGTGCATCCGAATCATTAAAAGCTAAATACCACAGTTGTATTCCATTCCTCGCTTCATCAGAGATTTTAAAACCTTTATAAGTTAAAAACTTAGGATCTGCAAGATACGGCATTTTCTTTTTTGTAGATAAGATACAAATACCATCCATCCCCTTCTTCTTACTATCCTTAATACACATATTCAATAATTCATTGGAATATCCATGTCCCTTTAATGATCCAGATACCCATAGACAATCAATATACGTATAAGAATCTGCATCAATTGGAATCCACGCATTCTTTGCGGGAATATATTCAATAAAACATTTCCCTCTTACACTTGATTTAATAAAGACAAGACCATCCTCAAAACGATCACACAACCAGTCTTTCTTTGATCTTACTTGAACACCTGAATTACTACTAATAGCACAACAAATGTGTTCTTGTTCTATATTTTCTTTTGTGACATATACATAATCCATGATTCAACACCTCAAAATCAGTATACTAAAAGAAGTTGAAATCAATCAATTCAAAATTACTGTTTATATCAGTTTCATCTTAATGATTCATTATCAGATATTCCTGTAGTTTAGAGTAAAAGAAACGATAAAAATGCACTAAAAATTACACGAATATTTTGTAAATAATCACACTAAATGTAAGCGTCAAATAGAGCCCATATTAAAAGATCCGATTTGAAATGATACAAT
>OIZP01000376.1_pt1 | contig 28803 bp, 24 predicted proteins | sample 1588531 | NCBI WGS metagenome assembly OIZP01 (sample SAMN03283283) | human gut metagenome | biome: human-associated habitat; material: feces | host: Homo sapiens | place: Peru | collected 2012
CATTCGGCGCTTTAGCTCAGCTGGATTAGAGCATCTGCCTTCTAAGCAGAGGGTCGACGGTTCGAGCCCGCCAAGCGTCACTAGTCCGTTTCTGGTTTTCTGGAAGCGGACTTTTTGTTTTTAAGCGTTTGATTCATGTATGCCATTTTCTTTGTATTGTAATTACAGTCAAACTGTACAGCAAGCACAGACAGACTGTACAACCGCCCCAGTTTGATTGTGCTTACGCCCCAGACAGACTGTATAGCCGCCCCAGTTTGATTGTGCTTATGCCCCAGGCAAACTGTATAGCCACTACAGACAAGCTGTATAACAAGCCCAGACAAACTGTAGCGTAAGGCATAGTAGCCTGTACCTTTAGAAATCATATACAATTACTACAGTGTTAAGCACCATAATCTAGTCACATTGCTTTGTGAATCTAATTTGATTTTTTTTGAAGTCTAGTTAGGTTTGGAATTGAGCGCGCAGGATATAAACTCAAACTGATATTTAAAACACGAATGCTCCAAGCATAATGCATAAATTCTAAGCATATAAAGCTAAAAGGTCAAGATTATTTTTTAACTATTAAACAAATGAAAAAATAGAAGCAACTTTTATGTCTGGTGGACAAATAAAAGGAAAATCTGTTCCATTCTTTGAAGGAATTCCTTTTGGTGTTTATGATGTCTTATTGCCAAATTCAGATGGGCATTTTCGCCTTGAAGCAAGAGATGATTGTTACGGAGATGATAAATGGAGAAAAATTGACAAGATGATTAATGAAGCAAAAAATATAGGTGTAATGGCAAAATCTTTGAGTAGAAACCCATTTAATAGAGGAGAACCTGAAGAAAATACAAAATTAGCTATTTTGATTGTTGAAAATGGGGAAGATTAGAAATTATATTCAATTACGATTAATATCTATTGCACTATTAATCTCAATATTAATAGCTGATTATTTATCAGATGTCTGATGAACCGTAAGATATCATTACTACATACAATTTCCTTATCAAAAACATTTTATGCTTTGTAACCAGTTTTTTCATTTAATGATTCTGTGCAATACGGAAACCGAATGCGAGCCCAACTAAAGCGCCGCCTTTGTATCCGGAACAGCGTGAACCTACGATATCATTTAAATAGTCTCCGCCTCTAAGTCCTCGTGCTGTAGAAAATTTATAAACTGAACCGTAAGTAACATCGTAGTCAAAACACCATTCAGGAACATTTCCGCTCATGTCGAAAAATCCTAAATGATTTGGACGTTTTCCACCTGAAAGATGCATTCTTCTTCCAGAGATGGATTTTCCTGTTTTTTTTGAAAGCGTTGTGTTTGTATCATCTTGTCCTGTGTAAGTTTTTGAAGGTCCGTTTGAAGCGCTATTTTGCCTTTGCCAGCAATATTCGTTTTGTTTTGAAGACAAAGTAAACGAATATCCGTTCATTAATTCTGTGGCTGTTGTTTTAATTGCAGAACCAGTTTCATCTCCAGAAACATTTCTTCCAGAAATTGCAGTTGCATCAAGGCGCTTTCGTGCAGCATATTCCCATTCTTTTACATAAGGAAGCCTGAAGCCGTTTGCATTTGTGTTTACATACGGATTGTCAACTTCTCCCGGTTTTATCGCATATTTTTTTAAATCATTGACAGCAACTCCGGTTGAATCTCTTAAAGGTGTTTTAAAATCTTTATCTGTGCAGTAAACTGGTTTAAGACCTTTCATTTCGCTTAATGCATTACACCATACCATTGCATCTCTCCATGTAAGTGATGTGACCGGCATTTCAACAAGTTTTGGTTCTGCTCCTTCACCCTTTGGATTCATACACGCTTCAGCACCCGGACCTCCATACATTCCTTCAGCACCTTTATTTACAATCGTGTAGCCTTTGTCTTCTGCCCACGTTAAAACTTCATACCAGGTGTTGTAACTTGTTTCGTACATTGCAAGTCGGAATGGTTTTACATTCGTCGTGTAGGGAACTTCAAGTAAATCTTCGCCTAAAATAATTGAGTCTGAGGTTCTTCCATCGATGAAAAAAATGTCAATCATCGTAAAATTGGCATTTGTGTTGCTGAAAGTTACGGTTTGCTTTTCTGTCTTTATGATTTGACCTGATTGAGTAGTATCTGTTTCTACAGTACAGCCTGAAAAAATTAGAAGAATTGAAATAAATAAAGTTGAAATGAGCTTAAATTTTTCCATATTTATCCTGTTTTTGCTAATTTTAAATTCTTGCAATTTTTTATAAAAATTTATCACATTTTTTTTCAAAATACAATGGATTTATTCATTCCTTAAGAAAATTAATTGTATTAACTTGTGTTAAATCAAATCTACAAAAACAGTCTATTCTATCTCGATTTTTGCCAAGAATAATTAAATTACTTTTTTTCCTCACGAAATAAGATCTGTCCCCCTTTAAATAAATCTTCGTTATAACTGTACAAAACAAGTTATTTTTCATTTGATTTTTTAATAGTATTTGTTAGCGTTAAGTTTTATTGTTCGTAAAGAAAAATAAAGAAAATCCAGACTGCTTCATTATAGAAGATCTTGCTGTTACAAAAAACCGGAAGACACTTGTTGAAATCATGCAGTCAACAATGTTCAACCCGTCAAAGAAAGCAATCGGCAACAGTCAAGTCGTACGCGTTCTTACATTTGACATCAAGTCAGGAAAGCCAAATCAGTTCCCCATACGTGATTAAAGACGACGTTGTTTATACAGTTAAACTAAAGTAAGATTTCCATAATCTATTGCACGCAGGTTAATTTCGTGGAATGCAGGTTTTACAAGAACTTTAACTGCATCTTTGATTTCCTGTGCGCAAAAAATTCCGGCTGAACAGGCTGCTCCAAGAAGAATCATATTTACAGGCTTTGAGCTGCCAAGTTTTTTACATGCTTCATCTGTGTCCACGCAGATTACATTCGCTCCTGTTGACTTAAGATATTCAACCATTGCAGATGTTTCAAAAGTTTTGGCTCCAAGGCTTGCGGTAACGGGCGCAACAATTTTACTGTTAACAATAACTGTTCCGTTTTTTTTAAGAAAGCGAATATTTCTTACAGCTTCGGTAGCTTCAAACGCAATTATTACATCTGCCTGACCGCACGAAATCAAAGGTGAATAAACGCCGCTTCCTATACGAACATGACTTACAACACTTCCGCCGCGCTGGGCCATTCCGATTGTTTCTGCAGAAAGAACTTTTTCTTTGCGCGAAAGAGCCGCCTGTGACACAACCTTTGCGGCAAGAACAGTACCCTGTCCGCCCACTCCGCAAATCAAAATATTCATGCTCATACTGCACTCTCCTGTTTTGTAATTGCACCGGTCGGGCACACTCCTGAACAAAGTCCGCAGCCCGTACACAAAGACGCATCTATCTGTACTTTTTTGGAAGATGCATTCAGTACAAGAGCCGGGCAGCCCAGTTCGTTAATGCACTTGCGGCAGCCTATGCATTTTGTTTCGGAAACAGCGTTCGCGCCTTTGAATGAAAAACCAAGTTTTGAAGCAACAGAAATACACGGCGACTTAAAGATAACCGCGCTCACTCCCGGCGAATCAGAAGCGGCTTTTACTGCAGCAACAGATTCTGCCTGGTTAAAGGGATCAACTGTAATTACAGGAGACACTCCTATTGCGCAAAGAATTTTTTCTATGCTTATTTTGTCTACAATCTGTCCCATCATCGTAACACCTGTTCCCGGGTGGGGCTGGTGTCCGGTCATTGCAGTTGTTGAATTGTCCAGTATGCAGACTGTCATATTTGCCTGGTTGTAAACGGCATTTACAATTCCGGTTATTCCCGAAGCAAAGAAAGTTGAATCTCCTATAAAAGAAAAACACTTTCTGTCATTTTCGTTGTGGTAAAATCCCTGTGCCATTGTAATGTCTGCGCCCATACAAAGACAGGTGTCACACATATCCAGCGGCTTTGCGTTTCCCAAAGTGTAGCAGCCAATGTCGCCGCAATAAACTGTCTTTTGTCCTTTCATTGCCTGCTTTACGGCATAAAAAGAACCGCGGTGGGGACATCCTGCACACAATACCGGAGGCCTTACAGGAAGTTCGGGAACACTGTCCAAAGATTCTGCACTGCCCGAAACGTCATTTACAGAAAGAAAATCCGCGAGTGCTTTTTTTACAGACTCAACGGTATTTTCGCCTGCTTCAGAAATTTTTGAATCAAGTTTTCCGTGAATTGAACAGGAAAGATTTGCACGTCCTTTAAGAAGAAGAAGACTTTCTTCAATTACAGGATCAAGTTCTTCTACAACGAGTACGTGCGTTTTGTCCATAAGAAAATCTTCGGCCAACGGCGCAGGAAAAGGATAAGGCGTTCCGATTTTCAAAACAGGAACATCTGTTTTATTCAGAATAGAAAGCGCTTCCATTACATAGGCATAACTTATTCCGCCCGTAACAACTGCAAGAGAAGATGCATGCGCGTTCAAAACAGAATTAAGACTGCTTTTTGAAAAGTCATCCGGAATAATATGTTCGTTGCGTTCAAAGATGCGTTTGTGGTTCATAAAAGATGTGCGCGGGAAAATAACCCAGCGAGCACTGTCCTTTACAAATTCACCGCGGTTACGGCACGGCCCCAGTTCGGGAAACTCCATGCTTTCGTAGGCATGATCCACGCGTGTAGTCGGGCGCAGAATTACCGGTGTATTGTATTTTTCTGAAAGCTCAAATGCCTGCTGAACCATCTCATATGCTTCTGACGGACTTGACGGGTCAAGAACCGGAATTTTTGAAAATGCACCAAAGCGCCTTGTATCCTGCTCGGTCTGGCTTGAAATAGGACCAGGATCATCGGCAGAAACAATAACCATTCCGCCGCGAACACCTACATAAGCCAGGCACATTACAGGATCTGCCGCCACGTTGAGTCCGACCTGTTTCATCGTAACAAGAGTGCGCGACCCCGAATAACTTGCACCGGCAGCAACTTCGACGGCGGCTTTTTCGTTAACCGACCATTCTACATAAGTGCCGGTTTTTTCCTTATACTTTGAAATATATTCAATTATTTCGCTGGAAGGCGTTCCCGGATAGCCCGAAACCAGATTTACTCCGGCTTTGAGCGCTCCAAGTGCAATCGCCTCGTTTCCCATAACCATTTTCTGCGGCACGGCTTTTAGTCCATCATCTCTGAGCTAAGTTCCATAATCTGATTGTAAATGGGCTTTCCTCCCGGAACCATGGGCAAAACCATTTCATCAATATCTACACGCGCGTCAATAACAGCGGCCTTTCCCGAAGCGAATGCCTTGTCAAAAACAGAAGCAAACTCTTTGGCATTACGTGCTCTGAATCCCTGTATACCGTAAGCTTCGGCAAGTTTAACCCAGTCCGGACCAAAGTCGAGTGTTGTCTGGCTGAACCGCTTTCCGTAGAAAAGACGCTGCCACATTCTTACGTTACCGAGTGCGCCGTTATTCATTACGACAATCACTATTGGAAGATTATAATGCTGTATAGTTGCAAGCTCGTTGCAGTTCATGCGGAACGAACCGTCACCTGCAATATGAACGACCCTTGCTTTTGGAAGTGCACACTGGATTCCGATTGCAGCTCCTGTACCAAAACCCATTGTTCCCAAACCGCCGCTTGTTACAAAAGTACGCGGCTTTGAAAAAGGATAAAACTGTGCAGTCCACATCTGGTGCTGGCCGACTTCTGTAGTAATAAATGCATCGTCGCCGGCAACTTTGTTTATGTATTCGCAAATAAATTTTGGGTTGATTGAATCTTTGGGATCCTTTGCATAACAGGACGGAACTTCTTTCATCCACTCCTGAACCTGCTTTACCCAGCCGCCATGCTTTTTTGAATCTACAAGCGGAATAAGTCTCTTTAGTATCTGACCGATGTCTCCAACAAGAGAGCCGCAGGTCGGAATATTTTTGTTTATCTCGGCCGGATCAATGTCTATCTGGAATACACGGCTGTTCTGTGCAAATTTGGAAGCATCAGAAGTAACGCGGTCGCTGAATCTGGCACCAAGGGCCAAAACAAGGTCACTTTCTGTAATGGCCATGTTGCTGGCTTTTGTTCCGTGCATTCCGACCATCCAGGTACAAAGCGGATGTTTTGACGGGAATGCAGAACGAGCCATGAGACTTTCCGAAACAGGAATGTCTGCTTTTTCTGCAAACTCGAGCAGTTCTTTTTCTGCACCGCTTATTACAACACCGCCACCGGCATAAATTACAGGACGTTCGGCTCTGTTAATAAGTTCTGCAGCCGCAGCAATTTCTTCATCTGTGGGTTCTGCTACAGAAAATACACGGCGCAAATTTCCGTTACCGGCTGCAGCTTTTGCCATTCCATCATCACCGGCGGTAAGCAGCTCAAAGTCAACCAGGGCTGCTGTTACTTCTTTTGGTATGTCTATAAGAACAGGACCCGGCCTTCCGCTTTTTGCAATAAGAAATGCCTCGCGGATTGTAAAGGCGAGATCTTCTACCCTGCGTACCATAAAATTATGCTTTGTAATGGGCATGGTTACGCCGGTAATGTCTATTTCCTGGAATGAATCTTTTCCCAAAAGAGAAGACGGAACATTGCATGTGATTGCAACCATAGGAGACGAGTCCATGTAGGCAGTTGCTATTCCGGTTACAAGATTTGTTGCGCCCGGACCGCTTGTTGCAAACACAACGCCGGTTTTTCCTGTAGCACGTGCATAACCGTCAGCAGCGTGTGAGGCTCCCTGTTCGTGTGCAGTAAGGATATGTCTTATTCTGTCTGAGTTCTTGTAAAGCTCATCATAAATATTAAGAATTGCTCCTCCCGGGTAACCAAAAATTGTGTCTACGCCCTGCTCTACAAGACATTCTATTACAACCTGTGAACCTGTTATTTTCATCTAAAAATCCTTGAGTTTTTCGTATTTTTATTACTGAAGTATTGCGCCCTTGTCTGCAGAAGAAACAAGCTTTGCATAGCGGGCAAGATATCCTGTCGTTACCTTTGGCTGGGGGCAAACCCATTTTGCCTTGCGTGCTGCAAGAACTTCATCGGAAACATCCAGGTGAATCTTATAATTGTTTATGTCAAGCGTAATTGTATCGCCTTCTTCTACAAGAGCAATCGGTCCGCCGACAGCAGCTTCCGGTGAACAGTGTCCCAAAGAAGCACCTCTTGTTGCGCCAGAAAAACGTCCGTCTGTAATAAGAGCTACCTGTTTGTCCAGTCCCTGTCCTGCAAGAGCGGCAGTAACGGCAAGCATTTCTCTCATTCCAGGTCCGCCCTTTGGTCCTTCATAGCGAATAACAACTACATCGCCGGGATTAATTTTTCGGTTCTGAACGGCATCCATTGCTTCACTTTCGTCATTGAATACTCGTGCAGGTCCTGTATGCTTCATAAGTTCGGGGGCACAGGCAGAACGCTTTACTACAGTTCCGTCGGGAGCGAGGTTTCCGAACAGAATTGCTATTCCGCCGTTATCAGAGAACGGATTTTCTATTGGGCGCAGAATCTGGGGATTGCGGTTTACTACACCGGCAATATTTTCTGCAATCGTTTTTCCTGTAGCGGTAATCATATCTGTTTTAATGAGATTCTTTTTTGCAAGTTCTGCAAGAACAGCCTGAACACCACCCGCGTCGTTAAGTTCGCACATAAATGTATGGCCTGCAGGTGCAAGATGGCAAAGGTTAGGAGTGCGGTTAGAAATTTCGTTTACTTCGTGAAGATCGATTGAAATTCCTGCTTCGTGCGCAATAGCCGGAACATGGAGCATTGTGTTGCTGGAACAGCCCAGTGCCATATCTGCAGCAAGCGCGTTTCTGAAAGAATCTGCCGTCATCATGGAACGTGCAGTTATTCCGCGGCGGTACATTTCCATAACCTGCATACCGGCATATTTTGCAAGAGCAATACGTGCACCTGTTACTGCAGGAATTGTTCCGTTGCCGGGAAGTCCGAGTCCAAGTACTTCTGTAAGACAGTTCATTGAATTTGCAGTAAACATTCCGGAACAGGCACCGCAGCCCGGACATGCTGAATGTTCAAGTTCCTTGAGCTGTGCTTCATTTATTTTGCCGACCGCAAGACCGCCAACAGCCTCGAACATGTCGGTAAGTGAAAGATTTTTGTCTGAATAAGGGTTGGATGCATCGTGGCCGGGAAGATGACCGGGCATCATTGGTCCGCCGGAACAGAATACTGTAGGAAGATCAAGGCGGGCTGCAGCCATAAGCATTCCCGGAACAATTTTGTCGCAGTTGGGAATCATTACGAGTGCGTCAAACTGGTGTGCCTTTGCCATGCACTCTACAGAGTCGGCAATAAGTTCACGGGTGACAAGGCTGTACTTCATGCCTTCATGGCCCATTGCAATTCCGTCGCAGACACCTATTGCAGGAAACTCTACCGGAGTTCCGCCAGCCATGCGGATTCCTGCTTTTACAGCTTCTGAAATTCTGTCAAGTTCGGCATGACCCGGAATTATTTCATTTTTTGCGCAACAGACACCAACTATAGGACGCTCAAGCTCCTCGTCTGTATATCCCATCGCATAAAACAAAGAACGGTGCGGAGCGCGTGCTGCTCCCTTTACTGCGTTATCACTTTTTTTTGCCATAATTGTCACCTCGCTATCAAAATATATTAAACTGTATCGGGTATAAAGTCAACAAATTACTTTAATAATACTGTAGTATTTTTAGTATTTATTAAAACTCTGTCTTCGTTTTTTTTATGACAGAATTACTGTAAAAAATTTGAAGTGCCGCGCGGGAAGACGGGGGGGAGGCCGAAATGATTTGACTTTTAGCGTCGCGAAGCGACATTTGATGGTTTCACCGCAAAAGTCACATCAAGGGCCATATGGCCCGGTTTTGGACTTCACCGGCTGACCAGGAGGCACTTCTCTTATCTACATAAATTTCACATAAATTTCCTGTTATAAAAAAAAGACCCGTACGCCGCCTGAAGGAGGAAACAAAAACAGGGCGTACGGGTCTAAAAATTGCACGCAGGCAAAGCGTTTAAATAAGTGGCAGTGTCCGCTTAACCTACAGTAACTGAAAGTTCAACTTCTGAAACAGACGAGCCTTTTTTCAGAGAAACCAGAGTTCCGTTAACCGTTACATCAGGGTTCGTGCACTCAATCTTTACATCACCGGTATTGTTTACGCTGTGAACGTTAATGCGGTAAGTAACGCCACGGAACACGCGTGTAATCTGTGCGTCACCGATTTCTGACGGAAGTCTGGGTTCAACCCTGAGACCTGCATAATCAGGACGAATACCTGCAATGTACTGTGACAGTGCAACAAAGTTCCATGAAGCTGTTCCGGTAAGCCAGCTGTTTTTTGCCTGACCAAAGTTACGGGCTTCCTTACCGGCAATCATCTGTGCATAAACATAAGGCTCTGTTTTATGAATATCGCTGATATCTTCTATATAAGAAGGTGCAATCTTTGCATAATGCACGAAGGCATCATCAGGGCGGTTGTTTACAATCTCACCGATAATTACCCACGGATTGTTGTGGCAGAAGATTCCTCCGTTTTCTTTGTATCCCTGCGGGTAAGAAGAAACTTCACCCAGTTCAACATGATAGCGGCTGTATGCAGGGCTTAAAATAACAATTCCGTACTTTGAGTCCAGATATTTCTTTACGCTGTCCAGTGCCTTTTCGGGAAGATGCTTGTCCTTACCGATTTTTGCCATTGAACCGAATCCCTGTGTTTCGATAAAGATTTTGCCTTCTTCACATTCGTGTGAACCAATCTTGTGTCCGTAATCGTCATAAGCGCGTATGTACCACTCGCCGTCCCATCCGTTTTTGCAGATGGACTCTTCCATCTTTGCAGATTCAGCCTGTGCCTTAAGGGCTTCATCCTCTTCGTTCATAAGGCGGCACATTTCCATGTAGTCTGGTGTTACATAAACGAACATCTGCGCAATCATTACAGACTCGGCGTTCTTTCCATCTTTGTTTGTACTTGTCTGGAAAGAGTCATCGGGGCTTGTACTGAAACAGTTAAGGTTAAGACAGTCGTTCCAGTCGGCGCGTCCTATAAGAGGAAGTCCGTGCGGTCCCATGTGAGTAAGAATGTAATTGTAAGAACGCTTAAGATGCTCGTACAAAGTTGCTGTATTGTTTGTGTCATTGTCAAACGGAACCTGAACCTTAAGGAAGTCAGTGTCTCCTGTTTCCTTGATATAACCGCCAACGCCCAGAATAAGCCAGAGCGGATCATCGTTAAAGTTTGAACCGATGTCGGCGTTTCCGCGTTTTGTAAGCGGCTGGAACTGGTGGTAGGCACTTCCGTCTTCAAACTGGGTTGCAGCTACGTCAAAAAGTCTCTCGCGGATTCTTTCTTTTGGAAGAAGATGTGCTGCACCAAGCATATCCTGGCTTGTGTCTCTGAAACCGATTCCGCGTCCGATACCGCTTTCAAAGTAACTGGCGCTTCTTGCAAAATTGTATGTAGTAACACACTGGTACTGGTTCCACAAAGCCATTCTGTCAAGTCGTGCATCTGAAGTTTTAAGACTGAATGCAGACAGAATTGAATCCCAGTTTTTGCAAAGCTTGTCAAATTCTGCCTTTACAAGTTCTGGTGTTGCAAATGAGCGCTGCAGTTCATACGCCTTCTTTTTGTTTATAATCTGTGCCTTTGGGTTTGTCTGGAAGAACGGAACCTTTGAAGGAGCGTCCTGCCACTTTTCTTCGTCTGCATTTTCTATGTAGCCAAGAACAAAAATGTATGTGCGCTCTTCACCGGGGTTAAGTCTTGCGTCAATTCTGTGGCTTGCAACAGGAGACCAGCCGTCTGCTACAGAGTTACGGCTCTTTCCAGACATAACTGCGTCGGGGCAGTCGAGTCCGTTGTAGGTTCCAGTAAAGCTTTCGCGGTCAGTTTCAAAACCGTCTATTTGTGTATTTACAGAATAGAAAGCGTAGTGGTTGCGTCTTTCGCGGTATTCTGTCTTGTGATAAATTGCGCTTCCTTCTATTTCTACTTCACCGGTAGAAAAGTTGCGCTGGAAGTTTGTTCCGTCGTCCTGGGCGTTGTAAAGACACCACTCAACGAAAGAATAAACAGAAACATCTTTTACTTCGTGCGAATCGTTTTTAATCTTAAGCTGCTGTACTTCAACGTTGTAGTTAACGGGCACAAAAAAAAGCGCGTCGGCAGAAAGACCGTTCTTTGAAGAAAGAAGGCGTGTGTAGCCAAAACCGTGGCGGCATTCGTAAGAGTCAAGTTCAGTCTGAACAGGCTGCCAGCCCGGGTTCCAAACAGTGTCACCGTCTTTTATGTAGAAGTATTTTCCGTTTGAGTCAAGCGGAACATTGTTGTATCTGTAGCGTGTAAGACGGCGAAGACGTGCATCTTTGTAGAAAGAATATCCGCCGCAAGTGTTAGACATAAGCGAGAAGAAAGACTCGCTTCCCAAATAGTTAATCCACGGATAAGGTGTACGCGGGGTTGTAATTACATATTCCCTGGCCTTGTCGTCAAAATGTCCGTATTTCATAGTTAATCCTCTTTCTGAATCCTTATTCTGTCCAAGTTTCTTCTATTATATTAATCAGAATTAAAACAACAACATGATTTTTTTCACATTGTTGTTTTAATTTTTTTACACAGGTTTATCTTAAACCGTTATTATTCCTTTACACCGCCGAGTGTTACACCACCGATAATCTGGCGTGAAAGAAGCAGGTAAACTATAAGCAGCGGAATAATCGCAATAAAAATAAGCATATAAACCTGAGCAAGGTCAAACTTCATGTAGTCGGCCGCACGCAGCTGGGCAATAAGAATAGGAATTGTCTTGCGTGACTTTGAATTGATAACCAAAGCCGGAAGGAAGTAGTTGTTCCACGAACTTACAAAGGCAAAAATACCCTGAACAGCAATTGCCGGTTTAATAATAGGAATAACAATCGTGTTGAATGTCCTGAATTCTCCGCAGCCGTCAATGCGTGAAGCTTCTACCAGTGACTTTGAAAGGAAAGCCTGAAGATACTGCAGCATGTAGAAGAAAACTACAGGAGAAGCAATTGCCGGAATAATAAGGGCAAGCAGGTTGTCGTCAAGGTTAATGGCACCGATAAGGCGCAAAAATCCCAAAGTTGTAACCTGAGCCGGAACCATCATGACAGCCATAATAAAGCTGAATGCAAATTTGCGGCCCTTGAAGCGATACATGTGAATTCCGTAGGCGGTCATTGCAGAAAAATATGTTGCAAAAACGGCATTTCCTACAGAAACCATAACGCTGTTCAAAAGCGCTCCCACAACAGGAATATTGTCATTTGAAAGCAGGTTCTTAAGGTTAAAAAAGAAGTACTTTCCCGGAATGAACGAAAATCCGTTTATAAGCTGGCTGTGAACGCGTGTTGAGTTCACTATAAGCATAATGAACGGTAATAAAGAAAAGAACGTCAAAAGAGTGAGTACTACATATACTATTTTGCGTCTGACGCTCAAAAAAATCCTCTGGTTTAACATAGATTCCTCCATTTTATGCGCAAATTATTTTGCGTCCTTGTAATCCTTCATAGTAAACTTATAAACCGTAGCGCTCAGAATTGCCGTAATTATGAAGATAAGAACAGAAATTGCACCGCCGATTCCGTAGTTTTTGCTTCCAAGGTGTGCATTAAGGTACATAATGAGCGTCATGGAAGTTCTGTTTGGATTACCCTCGCCGTTTGTAAGAATCTGCGGAACATCGAACATCTGGATTCCACCGATAAGGCTTGTAATCATAACGTAAACAAGAATGGGCATAAGTGAAGGAAGCGTAACCTTTACAAAGATTGTAAAAGGATTTGCACCGTCAATGCGTGCCGCTTCAAAAATACTGTTGTCTATTCCAAGAATACCTGACATAAGAAGAAGAGTTGTGTTACCGTACCACATAAGAAGGTTCATAACAGCAACCAGCGTTCTTACCGTAGTCTTCTGTGTAAGAAAGCGTACCGGTTCTTCTATCCAGCCCATTGAAACCGCAAGGGCATTTACAGGGCCGGCATCAGAAAACAGCATGAAAAACAGCATTGCAAAAGCCGAAGCCATAATAAGGTTTGGCATGTAAATTACTGTCTTGAAGAAAGACGTACACTTTATTCTAAGTTCAGTGTCGCAGAACCATATAGAAAGAAGAAGCGACAATACAATCTGCGGAACAAATCCCATAATCCACATTATAAGTGTATTCATGGCATACCGCGGCATATCGGTGTTAAAGAGTACTTCTTTGTAGTTGGCCATTCCAACAAAATTGGGGCCTACTGTCATAAGACCTACCCTGTAATTTTCAAAGAAACTGTTCCAGATTGTAGAAACAAGAGGAATAAGCTGGAAAATAATGTATATGATAAAGAAAGGAGCAATAAAGAAATATCCCCACTTCTCATAATTTATTGCGTGATTTTTAAGTTTTTTTTCGGACATAAGGACCCCCGCATAAAAAGCCGGTGCTTCTTTGCTTGATGGTGAAAATTGATTTTACAGAAAACAGGAAAGAAAGAATCCGGAGCCGAACAATTGGACTTTGAACAGCCCCGGATATGAAGGCTTAAGAATTATTTCTTAAGGTTAGGATAAAGTTCTATAAGAGATGTGTAGAAGTTCTTGTAAGCAGTCTGCTCATCAACATTGCCGTTGAAGTAGTCAGCAAATGCATGCTGGATCTTCTCTGTGTATCCCTGGTCATAAGGAGTCATGCAGTCCTTGTGGATGCTCTTTGCATTGTCAAGGAAGAATAAAATGTGGTTCTGTCCGCCAAGGAACGGGTTCTTGTAGTCAGAAGCAGCAACTTCTTTCATAGCCTCTTCATTGTTTGTAAAGTCACCCATTTCCATTGCGATTGCAGTCATTGTAGCCTTGTCGCATGTAAGTGTGTACATTATGTCCTTGATAAGGTCAACATTGTCTGTTCCGGCAGCAGCACAAATCCAGGTTCCGCCCCAGCTGAATCCCTGTGGTCCGCGGCAGAATGCCCAGTCACCGTAGCTTCCGTTTCCGAGAGCGTTTGGTCCTTCAGGATCGGCCTTTGTTGCAGGCGCGAGACAGAAGTCAATGAACCATGCAGGTCCGAAGTATCCGAATACTTTTCCGTCTTTTCCGGCACCCTTGAAGCTTTCTGCTGACCAGAGGTTTGCCTTGTTGTTGTATCCCTTTTCTGTGTATGTCTTTGTCTGTGAAATCCATCTCTTGATAAGAGGATCAATTTCGATTTTTCCGTCTACTACAGCAGGAGTTGTGATGTTGTCGCTGAATACGCGGTATGCATCATCGTATCCTGAAAGCATAAAGTATCCCTTTGACTTTGCCTGTGCAGCTACAGAGTCAAAATCGTTCCATGTTGCAAGGAACTTCTGTACTTCTTCAGGTTTGTCTGTTCCAAGAACATCCTTTGCAATTGAACGGCGGTAGATGAATCCACCCGGACAAGCCTGCCATGTTACACCCTTAAGAACGCCGTTTTTGTCTGTCATTACGTCCTTTGTGTACTGGTACTGCTTTGAAAGGTCGGCATCTGTAAGTCCGATGTCTTTCTTTACATCAAGTGTAAACGGTGTGTCTACATACTTGAGGGCATAGTCTGCTTCTACAAGGAACAAGTCGATTTTCTCGTCTGCAGGTGCCTTTTCCTGGGCAAGAAGCTGCTGGTCAAGGCGGTTCTGGTAAGCATTGTCCTGATTAGGTGTGATGTGCCACTTTACAGTGACTCCATCCGGAACAAGTCCCTTTGCCTCAAAGTAGTCCTTAAACCTTGCCTGGAACTCTTCGTTCCAACATGCTATGTTCAATACTTTTCCTTCTGCAGCGCTCTTTTTTGCACAGCCTGTAAACATTCCGCAGGCTGTTACAGCAGCAAGTGTAAACAATAAAGCCTTTTTCATTTTGAATCCTCCAAAAAATAGAAAAAAATTGCCTTAACTACAACGTTGTAGTTAAAGCATAAATCCGGTATGTCAATCTGTCAAGCATTTTTTTATAAATTTTTATGAAAATAATGCTTTTTTTGAAATTTTGCGGTTTTTTGTGTGTTTTCAGCGTATGTCGCAGACAGAACCACCCTGGATGAGACGGCCTTTTACGCGCACTGTGGCAGAACTTACGTCTGTTCCCGAAACGGATTTTAACAGAAGATCTATGAGTTTTATGCCAAGTTCGCGTGCATTCTGTTCGTAAGTCGTAAGAGGAGGTGTAAGAAGCTGCGAAAGAAGGATTCCGTCATAGCCGGCAATGCTTATGTCCCTGTAAGGAATAAGACAGTGTCTTGCAAGTGCCTGGATTCCGCCGAGTGCCGAAAAGTCGTCGGGGTAAATTATGCATGTGGGAATGTCGGGAAGTGTCAGAAGGCGCTCCGTTGCTTCACCGCTCAATTCCGGATCGTGGTACCTGCCCTGCAAAAGACAGTCTCCCGGAACAGAACAGCCCGCTTCTTCCATTACGTGCACAAAAGTGTCCATGCGCTCGCGGGTTACAAAAGAAGATTCACCGTGTATAAATGCAACTTTTTTGTGACCAAGCGAAAGAATATACCTCACAAGAGAGCGAATTCCTGCTTCGTTGTCGCTCAAAACAGACGGAATGCCTTCTATATCGCAGTCCAGTACGGCAACAGGCACTTTTTCTGAAAGGATTTTTTTTACATCGGGGCGTGCAAAGTCTGTGGCACAGATTACAACGCCGTCACAACCGCGGCTTTTCATGTCGTAGTAATAGTCGTGGCGTGTTCCGTTAAGAAAAATAAGGTCATAGCCGCGTGAATTGGCCGTTACGTTCATTGAGTCAAAGATTTGTGCAAAATACTGGTGCTGAAGCCCGCTGCCGGTTATGTCTTCAAAGATAATGCCTATGCTTTTGGAAGATTTTGTCCTGAGCATACGTGCAGAAACGTTTACGGTATAGCCCAGTCGATGCGCCGTTTCTTCTACTTTCTGCCTTGTTTCGGCGCCAATTTCAGAACTGCCGCGAAGAGCTTTGCTTACTGCAGAAAACGAAAGACCGCATTCTCTTGCTATGTCTTTTAGCGTTACGACACCCATTTTTACACCCACGCATACAGAAAATTTAAGGAAACCAGTTTCTTTTATCATATTTTGAACAGTATGTAAACATTTGGTCAAGACACCCGTTGATAAATTTATTTGCGGAATTTTGGCCAAATATGGAAGGAAACAAGAAAAACAGGGTAACAAAAATATCGAAAATTTAAAAAAGTAAAATTTAAAAAAATATTTGACAAGTACAAAAATAGGACGTACAATTATTCTACAACGTTGTAGCACGAGGCAAAATGTTTCGTGCTTATTAAAAATTGAGCAGATGGAGGTTTGCTTAAGATGAAAAAAATTATTTCAGTATTGACAGGACTTGCTCTCGTAGCTGGCGCAGCTATGGCAGACGGAATCACATTCGGATCATGGGGACGCGGACTTTGGAACGTGGCTGCAAACTCCGGAGATGATGTTGTAACAGACATGCACCAGTCATGGGGTGGAAAAGCACCAAGAACAGGTATCGGTGTAAGCGGTTCTACAGAAAACGTAGGTTTTGCTGTAGATATGCATGTAAACGGTGACTCTGTAATTAAGCTTGCTGACTCTGAATTTAAGCTTGCTGCCCCTGTAATTACCGTTGGTGACAATGCACTTATCTGGGTAAAGCCTATTGAACAGATAAAGATTGTTGCCGGTAAGAAAGACCAGAACGAGCTTCGCGGAGACGCAGCATTCGGTCTTTGGAACTGGGACCGCATTGGTGCAGTAGATAAAATGGTACTTGAAGGCTGGACATTCCCTGATGTATTTGACGGAAACGGCGTTGCAGTAATTGCATACCCTGTTGACGGACTTACAGTAGGTGCAGGAATTCCTTTGAGCCTTAACGGCACAGGTGCTACTCTTGAAAATACATACGCACACGGTGCAAACTATGCTGCTGCCTATGCTATTGACGGTATTGGTACTATAAAAGCTGCTTACATGACAAAACCAGACGGTACATCAAGAGACGCTAAAAAAGATTCAACGAGTTATGGTGTAATTGCTGCTGCATTTGACCTTACAATGGTAGACGGTCTCTATGCTACTGTTGGTGCACAGATTCCAACTGCTTCTGTAAATGAATTCGATTCTACAATTGTAAACGCATATGCACGTTATTCACTGGACGCTCTTGCAGTACACCTTGCTGTTGGTACAAAACTCAACACTAAGGATAATTCAAAAACCGACGATTCAAAGTATGACGGAAACCTTGGTTTTGCTATCGGTGCTGGCGCAGACTATAGTCTTGACAACGGCATTGGTTTCTTTGGAGATGTTCGCTATGCAAACGGTGTTTACATGGCCAACACTTCTGCAGACAAGAGCGACTGTCTTACACTCGGTCTTGGTGTAGAGAAGAACTTCTCTAACGGAAAGATTGGTATTGCATTCGAAGGTGCTACAAACGGCAAAGGACGCTATACTTACGAAGACAATGCCTTTGCATGGGAAATCCCTGTTAAGGTTGAGTACTTGTTCTAATTCAGCATGAACCCGGCGCCGGCTGGCGCTAAAAAAGCCCCGTCTCAATGGCGGGGCTTTTTTATTTGCTGCGGTTAACGTGCTATTGCTGCAGTTGCTGGACCTGCGCGAGGCTGGGCTGGCTGGGCTGCCGCGCCGGTCGGCGCTAAAAAAGGCTGCCTCGCGGGCGGGCTTTTTTATACTCTGCGGTTAACGGACTATTGCTGAAGTTGCTGGACCTGCGCGAGGCTAAGGCCGGTGGCCTTTGCCGTCTGTTCGGGAGAGAGGATGCCCATGGCGATGAGATTGCGCGCGGTTTCTACGGCCTTGGCGTGTGCGCCTTCGATAGCGCCCTGTTCACGGCCCTGTTCGAGGCCTTTTTCCATTCCCTCCTGCATGCCCTTTTCCATTCCCTCCTGCTGGGCCTCTTTCATCCAGACAAGGCGCTGCATTTCCATTATCATAAATTCCTTCCTCCAAGTTTCGTTCTGACGGGCATATTCGAGGCTCCGGCTTATTTGTTTTGTAAGCCCGCTGTTTGCCTCCCTGCTTTTGTACATATAGCGGAGCAGTTCCCTTACATCAGGGTTCTGTACCTTTTTATAGTCTGCTATATTATAAAACACTTTGCAGGTTCTGTCATTCATTTTGAGCCCAGGAACGTCACAGCAGATATTTTCAAATTTGTACATCGGTTCATTTCTGCCGAACGCATCAAAGACACACAGAAATATTATATACATATATTTCAAATCACTGTATGTCTGTCCGGGTTTTAGTCCGTCAACATCGGCTACGCTCTGGTAATATCTTGCTCTTAACGGCAGATCTTCTGTTTCGGCTACCTGCATTTCTATGTCAAAGACTTCGTTACTGCCCCGGACATAAACATCATATCGTACTCCTTTTGAAGAAAATCCGCTTTGGGCTGTTTTTTCCCTGCCGAAATTTTCTATGCGCTCAATTTTTATTCCAAGAAGTGTTTCTATTACACCCCTGCACACATCCATGTCTTCCATTACCTTGCAGAACATAAAATTATTCGTAAGAGGCAGTTCTTCATAATTTATAATATTATCCATATATTACTTATTGTCACTGTTTTTTCTTTTTTACAAAAAATCCGGTCTTTTTTATAAAGTTTCTGCTTTTTTATGCGCTTTTTCACTTCTTTTTTTCATATTTTGCCCTTAACAGCGTATATTTTTTATTTGTTTTTATCCAAAAACAGAAGTATAATATTGTTTATGAAAACACAATTAATTTTATCTATTTCCGTGGTAGCAGCTGTTTCCCTTCTGGCTTCCTGCTCCAGTACAAAAGTTCAGCCAGACACTTATGACAATTCTGAAACTGTTACTATATTCAAAATTGATTCCGCAAGTGCAACTGCTTCAAATGAAGATTCATACAGCGAAGAAAAACTGAATTCAGCCCGGTCATTTTCTGACAAACTTCTTAACAAAAACAAATATGACAAAAAAGAAGAGATGACCTGTTTTTTGACCCCGACACTGGGCAAACCCTTTGCAAGAAAAGGCGCCTTTATTCACAAAAACGGCACTGACCTTGCGGGCTTTTTTATACTTTACGACACTTCGTTCTATGCATTTTATCTTGCCAAAAACGAGCGCGCTTCCCTAGTAAATGCAGTTTCGCGGTATATCAGGGACTTTGATGAAAAAAATCTTGATTCAAAGCTTAAAAAAAGTGAGCGTGCCTACGGACAGTCTGCAGCCTATGAGGAATTCGGTATTGCGGAACCAATGATGACAAACTTTTCAAAACCAAACGTTTACTTTGGCTACAAATTTCTTAAGGGTTCACCCTATTTCTGTATTCAGGTTGCGCCGGCAGAAAATCTTGCAGTCAATACAAAGTCCGACGGTGCTGTAAAGCAGTCCATTGGTCAGCGTTATTTCTTTACAAAAGCCCAGGCACAAGCCCTTGCCTCATTTCTTTCAGAAGAAAATATTTCGCGCTATTACGGTTCTGGTTTAGGGACCGACCTGAATGACATTCAGGCAGACAGTTATTGAAGCAATATTTCCTTTATTAATTTTTAACAAAAAATAAACATAAAACTAATGACGGTGTGCAAAAATCTGCTTTATGAAAACAATCAGCAGACACACCGTTATTTCACTGGCAGTTTCGGCCTTAGTCACAGTAATTCTCATTTTTATTCCAACAGGATTTGAAGGCATTGTTCAATTTAAGGACGCAGACAAATGCCGCGTAAAAATTGAATCTGTAGACAACAGCCGCTGAATCCTATAGAAACAGAAAGTTCGTATTTTTGTTCGGGACTGGCGGTCTGGTTTTGTGCAAATGCTTTTTTTACTTTCATGCCTTTTTTTTAACTTTTTTCAGAAACTCCCTATAACAAAATTATATTTAAATATTGCGCAGAATGTCAACTGTATGGGAACTTGCCCCCAGAAGGTCGGGCCGTTCGCAAGTTGCCAGATGAAATTTCATAAAGGCTTCAAATGTTTTTTCATCCATGGCATTGAGTTCGCGCCTCATGTAGTCAGACGGACCGTCGGCTGCAAAGACAGAAATGCGTTTTAACCCGGCTGCGCGGTTAAGTTCATCAATGTCAGTAATGCGCAGATAACTGTACAAATCCTGTGGCGAAGAAACAGTATGAAAATCTTCTGTCAGGGTTCCGTTTTCAAGGCATTCCAGAACATGGTTTTTCTTAAAGCAGTATTCTATTACACTGTACTCGTTCATGACGTAAGCAACAAAAATTATTCCGCCTTTTTTTGTAACACGCCGCGCTTCAGAAAATACCCGCAGCCTATCTTCCGTTGTGTGCAGATGGTACATTGGCCCGAACACCAGCGTAATGTCAAATTTGCCGTCTTCAAGAAAATGCATATCCATTGCGTTTCCCGGCCAGATATTTACGTTTGCATGCTTTGACTCAAGAACATCAATATTGTGCTGTACAAGTTCAACTGCAGTAACCGAATGCCCTTCTTCTGAAAGAGCGACAGAATAACGCCCTGTACCGGCACCGGCATCAAGAATGTGCAGCTTTTTCCCCGCCGGAATATAGTCGTGTATAAACTTCATTGTCGTGGTGAATTCAACCGTTCCGTGGCGTGTAGTAAGCCTGTGGTCTTCATTGAATTTGTTGTAATAGCGTTCGATTTCTGTCATGCGCTTACTATACAGCAATTTTCACCGATTGCAAATATGGGCTTTTTTCGTTAAAATGCACGTATGAAAACTTCACAAATTCCATTCAGAACACTGCGGGAAGCGCCTGCAGAAGCGATAATCTCAAGCCACCAGCTCATGATGCGCGCCGACCTTATCAGAAAACTCGGCAACGGCCTTTATACATATATGCCGCTCGGACTCCGCGCCTACAGAAAACTTGAAAACATCATCAGACAGGAACTTGACGCTTCGGGCGCCATGGAATTCAAACCTACCGTTGTTGTTCCGGGAGACATCTGGAAGGAAAGCGGAAGATGGGACACAATGGGTGCGCAGATGCTCAAGGCCCAAAACCGCCAGCAGCAGGACATGGTTGTAAGTCCTACAGCCGAAGAAGCTTACACTGCAATAATGAAACAGGGACTCACCAGTTACAAGCAGCTTCCTATCAACTGTTATCAGATAAACACAAAATACCGTGACGAAATCCGCCCAAGATACGGAGTAATGCGCGGCCGTGAATTCAACATGATGGACGGCTATTCCCTTAACGCAAATGACGAATCGCTTGACGAAACATACCAGGCTTATGCAAAGGCTTATCTCAGGATTTTCAAGCGACTTGGCCTTAAGGTAATTCCGGTAAAGGCAGATACAGGTGCAATGGGTGGCAGCGGTTCAGAAGAATTTATGGTAGAAAGCCCTGTCGGCGATGACACGCTCATTTTGTGTGAATGCGGATATGCAGCCAACGTAGAAAAAGCTTCATGCGCAAAAGACATTCCGCTCGACAAAAACGGTAATCCTCTGGCCGCAACAGACAAGCCCTTCGAAGAAATAAAAACCCCAGGAGTCGGAACAATCGCTGACCTCGAAAAATTCCTTGACTGCAGCCAGCACTCACTTCTCAAAACACTTATCTACAAGGCTACAAATGTTTCTCTTGACTTAAGCGGAATAGAATGCTGCAAAAACCTCAAGACCTTTACCGAAGGAAACATGACGTTCTACCCCGAAGTATTTGTTGCAGTGTGCATACGAGGGGATCTTGACGTTAACGAAGCAAAACTTGCAGGTCTTCTCAAGGCAAGCGAAGTAACACTCGCCACTGCAGAAGAAGACATGCGCATAACAGGAGCACCGGTAGGATACGCAGGACCTGTAGGATTAAACAATGTTCCTGTTATTGCAGACAATTCTGTTCTTGATATGCACGACTTTCTGGTCGGGGCAAACAAGGCAGACACACATCTTGTTCATGTTGAATACGGCCGCGACTTCAAGGTATGGCAGACAGCAGATGTTCGCACGGCAAAAGCAGGCGACAAATGCCCTGTTTGCGGTAAGCCTTTCTACACAAGCCGCGGTAACGAACTGGGACACATATTCAAGCTTGGAAAAAAATATACGCAAAGCATGGGCGTAACTTACCTTGACGTCAACGGAAAATCATCTGTTCCCACAATGGGATGCTACGGAATAGGTGTTGACCGCGTTCTTGCTTCCATTATTGAGTCTTTCCACGATGAACACGGAATTATCTGGCCAATGTCAGTTGCCCCGTACCAGGTTGCAATTGTTCCTATTAAATACAAGGATTCCATGAAAGAAGCTGCTGACAGGCTTTATGATGAACTTTCAAAACTCGGAATAGAAGTTCTGCTTGACGACCGCGATGAACGTCCAGGCGTTAAGTTCAATGACATGGATCTTATGGGATATCCTGTACGCGTAACAATCGGCGACAAAAATCTTCCCAACGTAGAAGTCAAACTCAGAAACCAGAGCGATGCACAGCTTGTTCCTCTTGAAGAAGCTGCGGCAAAAATTGCACAGACAGTAAAGGCTGCACTGGACGAGCTTAACGCATAAAAGTCTGCCGGAGGAAACAATGAGAAACTTACATAAAAAATTATCTGCACTTATACTCCTGTTTCTTCCGGCGGCAGCATTTTCTTTGCCTGCAACAGAGGATTGGCTTCCTGACACTTCGGGAGAATACGTTTACTACAGCGACAAAAGTTTTAAAGACAAATCAATAATTGGATTTCTTTACTACAACGATGAAACATACGCTGCAAGGTACTATTCCCCCGCGACACTCTCCAAACAGGAAAAAGACATAACTGTTTATCTTACAGTACAAAAAGACACATTCCCGCTTAAGTTCACCGGCGAGCGCATTTCGGGAATGACAGAAACGGGCGACTCTGACATTGTAAATTACATACACGATCTTTTCTACGAGTTTTCGGCAAGGCGGCATGCAACAAGTTTAAAGAAAGGTTTTGTTCTCAAGACCGACGAAAACTTTGCGCAGTTCGGCGGAAGTGTAAAAATTGAATACAGCCCGCTTGTTCCTGTATTCAACATTCTTTCAATAAGTGCCAATGACGGAACACCTATTCTTACTGTTCAGACAACAGGCATTCTTGCTTCTTCAGAAGACAAATCGTTTACGGAATTCAAGGGAATTGAAGGGCTGCCCAGGGACAAGACAAGGAACTTTAAAAAAACAAAGGCAGAACCGCAGAAAGCATCATTTGAATCGCAGTCGGTTAAGCTTGACGGAATGTGGAAGCAGTCCATGCAGAACATGTGGCTTTTGGATGACTTTGCAATTATTACGTTCAGCACAATAAAGCCCCCGTCCAAAACCGAATTTTCCGGTGACTTTATGGCATTTATGATAAGAAAATTAAGTCAGGGAACAAACGGTTCCTATTCTATTTGGAAGCAACATAAAATTTCTGCAGAAAAAAAAGACGGCGCAAGAATTATGAATGTTTTCTACCAGCCGCTCAGTTCAAATGTAACACGCGACTTCAAGACAATTACTCCGCTTGAAGATGGAAACCTTGCTTATTTTTCACTTACGATTTTTGACGACACTTATCAGAAAAACCGTGCCTACTTTGACCGTATCCTTAAAAGTTACGAGCCTTAATTCTGCCTTGAGGCTTAAAACTCAAAGCTTAAAAACTTGAACGGCGTAGCGGTGTTCCAATCCAGACGCCTTCACTTCCCAAATATTCCTTTTTTTCACCATCAATAAGGAACTGAACGCTTTCTACTGTCTGGAACGCTGTTGCCGTATACACAATCTGCTGAAGCTGTCCGCGCAGACCTTCTATTCCGTAACGGTTGAATTCAAATTCACTGCTGAAGTTAAGTGTTGCCACGCCGTTTCTGACAGACGCGCCCAAAAGACGTGTTCCATCTGACAAAAGCGTACGGCAGCCAGAATCTGCTTCTGTAGAATTCGGTCCTTCTATCAAAGCATTTACAGCGTCCATAAGAGGACTGTCCGACTTTTTCATGGTACGTACAACTTCGCGGCGGTTGACTGTTCCGTTGCTGGTAATAATCATAAAGTAAAGCTTGATGTTCATTGTAGCAGAAGCTGCAGTTGCCGGAGTCTTTTTTGTTTCGGTAACAGCAGGTTTGTTTTCTGCAGGTTTTGGTTTGGTGGCAGTTTCTTTTTTTACAGCCGCGGCTTCTTCTGCCTGCTGCTGAAGTTCACGACCGGCATCGCTTACTGCTGTTACGGGAGACACATTTTCCTGCTGCGGGGCAGATTGTGTACCTGTGGCTGCAGATTGCGTATTGGAGAGCTGTTCAGCCTGTTCTGTTTTATCTGCAGAAGAATTAAAAGACGAAATTTCAGTTTCTGCATTAAGATCTATTTCTGTAGAAATAATGGGCGCAACATCATTTTTGCCTTCTTCTTTTTGTTCAACAACAGGAGCCTTTTCTATAAAATCTGGGGTTTTTCCTATTGTGCGTTCAAAAAAACGGGTAGTCTTTAAGTTGGAAACAATCGTTTTCTGGTTTATTAAAAAAAGTACACCGATAATCAAAAGAAGTACAAACCATATTGCAAATCCAAAGCCGGAATTCTTTTTGTTTTTGTTGTCTGCCATTCTACCATTATAAACCACACCAACCTATTTTTCAATAAGGGCGCAGTCCAGTGCGCAGTCCAGATTAAAGTCTTGATGTAAATTCAGAGAATTTCAACAAAACGCTCCAACCCCCGCTGCAGATATTCTCGGCTGGTTGCAACATTTATCCGCTGGAACATTTTTCCTTCTGCTCCAAAAATATTGCCAGGATCAAGCCAGAGATTTGCGTCTTGTTTTATACGGCGGTTTAATTCTGCATCATCATAACAAAGTGCACTACAGTCTATCCACAAAAGATAAGTTGCTTCGGGCTTTTTGCATTTTAATTTGCCATTTGAGTTTTTATTTAAGTATTCAACTGCAAAATCAAGATTACTGTTAATAAATTCTGATGCTCCATCAAACCAGTTTTTGCCGTTGCGGTAAGCGGATTCTGCTGCAACAAGGCCAAGTGTATTTGGTTCAGCATAACCGGTTTTGTCACGTTCACTCATAAACTGTTTTCTAAGGTTTTCATCTGCAATAAAAATATTTGAAACCTGAAGTCCGGCAAGATTAAAACTTTTGCTCGGGCTTGTGCAGGTTACGGTTATTTTTTGAGCCTGTTCACAAACAGATGCAAATACAGTATGGGCATTGGGCTTCCATACAAAGTCTGAATGGATTTCATCGCTTACAACAATTACATTGTGCTTAAGGCAGATGTCTGCAATTTTTTTTAGTTCATCTTTTGTCCAGCTTCTTCCGCCGGGATTATGCGGATTGCATAAAATGAAAAGGCGCACTTTATTTTCTTTGATTTTATTTTCAAAGCCGTCAAAATCTATCTCGAACCTGCCAAAACCATTTTTGTCTTTTTTCCACACAAGAGGTGACGTTACGACTTTTCTTTCGTTTTTTAGAATTACGTTTTTAAAAGGATAATAAACAGGCGGCTGTATTAATACTGAATCTCCTGGTTCTGTAAATGCTTTGACTGCAGTTGCAAGTGCAAAAACCACGCCCGGAGTTTCGACAAGCCATTCTCTTTTTACATCATAACTATGATTATTTTTTATCCACTGTGCAACGGCTTCAAAGTAATGATCTTTATAACCTGTGTAGCCGAAAATTCCGTGTTCAACACGATTATGAATTGCAGACAAAATCTCGGGTGCAGTTTTAAAGTCCATATCGGCAACCCAGTAGGAAAGACAGTCTTCTTTGTAACCTCGCTCTTTTGCAAAATCAAACTTAAGACAGTCAGTATTTTTTCTGTCAACAAATACAAAATCATAACTCATAGTTCCTCCAAAAATTATTTCTACAGCGCCTGTTTTATATCTGCAATCAATTCGTCTGCATTTTCTATTCCTACACTCAGTCTTAGAAGCGTGTCTGTTACGCCGGTTTTTTCTCTCATTTCTTTTGGAATAAAATTATGTGTCTGGCTTGCAGGATATGTAACAAGAGTCTGCACGCCGCCGAGACTTTCTGCAAACAGAATAAATTTTAGTTTTTTAAGAAAGTCAGAAACTTTTTGCGGCGACTCAACTGTAAAACTTATCATTGCTCCATAACCACGCGCCTGGCTTTTGTAAATTTGTTTTTGTTCAGCCGGCAAAAGCGACGGGTAATAAACTTTTTTTACGTTCGTATTTTTGCAGAGAAAGTCCGTAATTTTTTCTGCATTTTTCTGAGCTTTTTCAATTCTGACTGCAAGAGTTTTTATTCCGCGCAAAACAAGAAATGCATCAAACGGTGACAAAACACCGCCTTCTGAAATCTGAATAAAACGGAACAGATCATCAAATTCTTTTTTGTCATAAATCAAAAAGCCGCATAGCACATCATGATGACCGCTTAAAAATTTTGTTCCGGAATGTATTATAACATCAGCACCAAAATCTTTTGGAGTCTGAAGATACGGAGACAAAAAAGTATTGTCTGCAATCAGGATTCCGCTGTTTGCGTGAATCAGGTCTGCACAATCTTTTATGGAAGTAACCTTCATTGTAGGATTCGAAGGTGTTTCGATAAAGATTGCGCGTGTTTTTGGATTTATATTTTTTTTAACTTCCCTCAGATTGCTTGTATCGGTATAAACTGCTTTTATTCCAAAGCGTCTGTAAATTTCAAAAATGCGGTATGTTCCGCCGTAAAGATCATCGCTTACAATTATTTCATCTCCGGGAGAAAAATATTTTAGTACAGCTGAGAGTGCTGTCATTCCACTTGAAAATCCAAGTGCATAGTGGCAGTGTTCAAGGGCAGCAACGGTCTGTTCAAGTTCAAAGCGCGTGGGGTTTAGGCAACGGCCGTAATCGTAGCCTGTAGAAATACCAAGTTCAGGGTGAGCAAAAGTTGTACTCAAGTAAATTGGAGTTGCAACAGCGCCTGTTTTTTCTTCTACAGGAGTATAACCGTGCACGCAAAATGATTCTGCAGATTCACATGGAATACGGGCAGGTTCCGGAGAGCCGGCATGACTTCCTGAAACAAATTTACTGCTGTCTGACATATATCCTCCCGCCTGAAAAATCAATTTTTTAATTAAGGTTATCTCAAAAATTGCAATTTTTAGAGATTCCATTAATAAGATATTACACGTTTTTTTTTGTTTATTCCAATATTTGTTTCTGATAACCGGCAATAAGAAAAATATATAGCGGGATAAAGAAATTCATGATATAACTTTTTTATGCATGTAATTCATGAGATTGGATCTGTATGGAACACCGAAAGCAGAATTCTTTTTTTGGGAACTATGCCCTCGCCTGCTTCAAGGCTGGCTGGGTTTTACTACATGCACCCTCGCAACAGATTCTGGCCGGTTATGGAAAAAATATTCAGCGTTACGCTGCCTTCTGTAAATGAACAGCGAACTTTTCTTTTGCAGAATAATATTGCACTTTGGGATGTTCTGTGCGGATGCGATATTGACGGTGCGCAGGATTCTTCAATTAAAAACGCGGTGCCAAATAATTTTACGCAGATACTTAACGAATCAAAAATAAGCCGCATCTTTTGTACCGGAAAAACCGCGCTTTTACTTTACGAAAAACTTTGTGCAAAAAAATTATTCTGTTCCATACGAAGGTCTTCCTTCGACAAGTCCGGCAAATGCTTCGTGGACTCTGGAAAAACTTTGCGAAGAATACAGAAAGAAAATATTTGCAGACGCATTCCATTAATAAAACCAAAAGCAATATTCAGAATGCATACATGGCTTTACCTGCACCCGCAAACCGTGGAATACATTACGAACTTTTCTTGACAACTGTAAAACTTTGGAATATAACTCTTTCTCTGTGAATTTTAAAATATCTGAATTGCGACTTATTATTTTGCAACCGATATTTTTATTCAATTATTGTGTGTTTTTATAATTTTGCAGAAGTTTTTGAAAGTCTGCAATGCTTTTATTCAATTCCTTGTCTGCCCCATCATCAAAAGGAATATACTGGGCAAGCCGACAATGTTCACTCAATAAATGAAAATAATCAAAACCTTTTTGGATATAAAATTTAAGAATTTCTTTTGATAAAGAGTGATGTCCGCCTTCCACTAAAAATGATTTTTGCATTCCGAGATTTGTTGCATGATAAAAATTATCAAAATCATCTTTTGAATATTCCGACAAAAATAAACCGCAGTTCCGGGAACATGGAAACCGTGAAACCGGAGCTACGGAAACCGTTTTTGTGACGGCTTAGATTTTTATCCGGTTGTAAATTTCACGCATGGAAATGTCCTTTTCGGAGGTCCGTGCTTTCAATGTTCAACTGGTAAGCATTGTGAATGATTCTGTCCAGAATAGAATCTGTCAGCGGGCTGGCCATCCCGCCGAGGCTGTCATACCATTCTGACGGTCTGTATTGTGAACAGAAAATTGTTGAGGCTTTAGAAGCTCTCCTGTGAATTACTTCAAAGAGAAGTTTTTCTTCTTCCGGCTGTCAGCTTCAGAAGAAGCCACTCGTCAATAATCAGAAGAACCGGCTGTGTGTACTTTTTCATTACACGTGGCAGATTCTTATTTTCGACTGCGGTCTGCAAATCAATAAGTAAATCCGGCATTCGGACAAACGTAACCGTCAAATCACCCCTGAAATTTACGCACAAAAAAAACAACCTAAATCAATAGCGGATGCTTTTCATTTTAATCAGGAAGCCATTGGCCCTGTGGCTGGAACGGTGTAATTTTAATATTCCACGGTAAAAGTTTCTGCCAGT
>OIZP01000379.1_pt1 | contig 28707 bp, 19 predicted proteins | sample 1588531 | NCBI WGS metagenome assembly OIZP01 (sample SAMN03283283) | human gut metagenome | biome: human-associated habitat; material: feces | host: Homo sapiens | place: Peru | collected 2012
TTGGGGCAGGGATATTAATTCTTCTGCTTGCAGTGAAAAAAGATTAACCGCAGAAAGTTAGAGGTTTATTTGCCACTTTACATTTATACAGAATTGTGCTAGGATAAAAAAGGTTGTTAGCTGTACGAAATTAAATTTTCCCACTAACAACCGAGATGCGTCTGTAGCTCAGTGGATAGAGCGATGCCCTCCGGAGGCATGTGCGGCGGTTCGACTCCGCTCAGACGCTATAGGATATATAGGATAAAAAAGTCCTGTTATTTCAGCACATTCAGATGGCTGAGAATAACAGGACTTTTTTCATATAGTTTTTTATTCACAATCTGCAAGGATGTGGTCTTTCATTTCAGGATCAAACCGGTTGTTTCTTAGCATTTCAATCTCATACTTATAAGGGGCATAAGATTTCTTTGCTTTTGTTACAGAAGGAATATAAGGAGTCTCAAGGATCTTTGGTACAGATTCGAAATCCGGGTGATGGACAATTGTAGAAATTGCATCAAAACCGATTTCTCCAAAGCCGATATTTTCATGCCGGTCTTTCGCGGCTCCTGGAATATTTTTGCTGTCATTGATATGGAAGACGGCAATCTGATCTTTTCCAAGCAGACGGTCAAAAGACTCCATAACATCATCAAAATGATGGATGATATCATATCCGCTGTCGCTTGTATGACAAGTGTCAAAGCAGACTCTCAATTTATCATTCTGAACAACTCCATCATAAATCTGGGCAAGTTCTTCAAAATTCCGTCCGATTTCTGATCCCTTTCCGGCCATTGTTTCAAGGGCAATACAGCAGTCAGTCTCAGCAGTGAGAACTTCATTGAGTCCTTTGATGATCTGTGCAGTTCCGATTTCGACACCGGCACCTACATGAGCACCCGGATGAAGGATCAGAGTGTGGCTTCTGCAGGCAATCGTGCGGTCGATTTCTTTTGCCAGAAATTCTACGGCAAGAGAGAACGTCTCTGGTTTTACTGAATTACCGAGGTTGATGATATAAGGTGCATGAACGACAATTTCATCAATTCCGTGTTCTTTCATATATTCCCATGCTGGTTCGATATTCAATTCACTGATTTCTTTTCGGCGGGTATTCTGTGGGGCTCCGGTATAGAACATAAATGTATTGGCACCGTAAGAAACGGCTTCTTTCGCAGAACCAAGAAGCATTTCTTTTCCACTCATGCCAACGTGTGAACCTAATTTTAACATTGTTGGGTATCCTTTCTGTCTGATGTTACATCATACAGGTAACAGTATGTGTAAAGTTTTGGTTACATTATAAGTATTCGGTATTTTTATGTCAATCAGTTTTGCGACGGGTTTCATTATCTTTGCACTTAATCTCTGTTTACAGTATGTTAATCTCCGTTTACAGTAACGCTTGCTGTTCTGTTGGATACATGATAGAATAAATAGTGGCTGTTTGTCTCTAGAAAAGTTGGGAGGCAGACTTGTTTTAATAAAATTGCCGTCAGGCAGAAAAGACAAACGAAAAGTAAAGAGGAGTGTGAAACTTTGAAGACATTACTGGAAATGATCACAATAGAAATGAAAGAAGCGTTCAAAGCAGCAGGATATGATGAAGAGCTTGCAAGAGTTACGCTTTCCAACCGCCCGGATCTCTGTGAATATCAGTGTAATGGTGCAATGGCAGGTGCGAAGAAATATAAGAAGGCTCCAATCATGATTGCGAATGCAGTTGTGGAAGAACTTGCAGATAGCAAGTATTTTGCATCAGCAGAAGCGGTGAATCCGGGATTTATCAACCTGAAGCTGGCACCGGAAGTTGTTGCAGAGTATTTGAATGAGATGGCAGCAGATGAGAATCTTGGTGTTGAAAAAGAAAAGAATCCGAAAAAAGTTATTATTGATTACGGCGGACCGAACGTGGCAAAACCGTTGCATGTCGGACATCTTCGTTCTGCGATTATCGGAGAGAGCATTAAACGTATTATCCGTTTTAAAGGAAATGATGTAACAGGAGATATCCATCTGGGAGACTGGGGATATCAGATGGGCCTGATCATCACAGAGCTGAAAAAACGTAAACCGGAACTCCCGTATTTTGATGAGAGTTTTGAAGGAGAATATCCGGAGGAAGCACCATTTACGATCAGTGAACTGGAAGAGATTTATCCTACAGCAAGTGCTTATGCAAAAGAGCATGACGATTATAGAGAAGAAGCACTTCATGCAACTTATCTGTTACAGAATGGATATAAAGGATATCGTGCAATCTGGAAACATATCATGAATGTGTCTGTAACTGACTTGAAGAAGAACTACGAGCGACTGAGTGTAGATTTTGATCTCTGGAAAGGTGAAGCAGATGCCCAGGCATATATTCCGGATATGGTTGAGATGCTCAAGGAGAAAGGATTCGCACATTATGATGAGGGTGCGCTTGTAGTAGACGTTGCAGAAGAGACAGATAAGAAAGAGATTCCTCCGTGTATGATCCTGAAATCTGACGGAGCTGCGCTGTATGATACAACAGATCTTGCTACACTGGTAGAACGTGAGAAACTGTATGACCCGGATCAGGTGATCTATGTTGTTGATAAGCGTCAGGAACTGCATTTTGTGCAGGTATTCCGTTGTGCGAAGAAGACAGGAATCGTAAAGCCGGAGACAGAACTTACATTCCTTGGATTTGGTACAATGAACGGAAAAGATGGTAAGCCATTTAAGACAAGAGAAGGCGGTGTTATGCGTCTTGAGAATCTGATCCGTGAGATTGATGATGAGATGTATAAGAAGATCATGGACAACCGTACAGTAGAGGAAGAAGATGCAAGACGTACAGCGGAAGAAGTTGGACTTGCAGCGATCAAGTACGGAGATCTTTCTAACCAGGCTTCTAAGGATTATATCTTTGATGTTGACAGATTTACTTCCTTTGAGGGAAATACAGGACCGTATATTCTTTATACAATCGTTAGAATTAAGTCTATTCTCAAGAAATATGCTGAGAATGGCGGAGTTCTTGACGGAACGATCAGACCGGCTGAGAATGATGCAGAGAAGTCTCTGATGCTTCAGGTAGTGAAATTCAATGAAGTGATCGATAATGTATATAAAGAGACAGCTCCTCATAAGTTGTGTGCATATATCTATGATCTTGCGAACGACTTTAATAAGTTCTATCATGAGACAAAGATTCTTGCAGAAGAAGACGAAGAGAAGAAGAAAGGTTATCTTGCACTTCTTACACTTGCGAAAAAAGTACTTGAGACCTGCATTGACCTTCTTGGATTTACAGCTCCGGAAAGGATGTAATACGAATTATGACAGAAAATGGATTGATGGATGGTACAAGAACAGAAAAACTGTTTTACAATGACAGCCATCTTTCAAAATTTACTGCAATGGTTCTGGAATGTGAGCCGTATGAGAAAAAGGAAGGATGCTATGCGGTAGAACTTGACCGTACAGCATTCTTTCCGGAAGGCGGCGGACAGTATGCAGATACAGGAAAACTGAAGGATGCGAAGGTATCTGATGTTCGGGAAAAGAATGGAAGAATTCTGCATATTACAGATCAGCCGTTTGAAGCAGGAGAGATTGTTGAAGGCGAGATCGACTGGGAGACCAGATTTATGAAGATGCAGCAGCACACCGGAGAGCATATTGTTTCCGGAATCGTGCATGCAAGATACGGTTTCAACAATGTCGGATTTCATCTTGGAACAGAAGATTGTACGATGGATTTTGATGGAGAGATATCAAAAGAAGCACTGCAGGAGATTGAACTTGAAGCAAATCGTGCAGTGTGGAAGAATCTGACAATAGAAGTGTCCTATCCATCCAAAGAAGAGCTGGAAGAACTGGATTACCGCAGTAAGATTGAGATTGAGGGACAGGTTCGTATCGTATCGGTTCCGGGATATGATATCTGTGCGTGCTGTGCGCCGCATGTTGAACGCACAGGAGAGATCGGTATGATCAAGCTTGTTAATATGCAGCGATACAAAGGCGGCGTTCGTGTGACAATGCTCTGTGGAAGCCGTGCACTTACAGATTATGAGAAGAAGCAGGAACAGAACAGGAAAATTTCAGCGTCGCTCTGTGCGAAAGAATATGAGACAGCAGAGGCAGTGGGACACTTGAAAGAAGAGATGGATTCTTTGAAACGGACACTGGTGGAGAAAGAACGCCAGCTTGTACACGTCTGGGCGCAGTCTGTTCCGGAAGAAGAAAAAACGGTCTGTATGTTTTCAGAGGATATCAGTGCGGATGCCATGCGTCAGTATGTGAATGAAGTGCTTGAAAAAGAAAGAATTCTTTGTGCTGTGTTTTATGGAAATGATGCAGCGGGATACCGTTATGTGATCGGAAGCAGAACCCAGGATCTTCGTGCATTTTCCAAAATGTTAAATGCTGCATTCGAAGGACGGGGCGGCGGAAAGCCGGAGATGGTTCAGGGAACTGTAAAGGGTGAAGCCGGAAAGATCAGAGAGTGGATTCGGAAGATAGCGGAGGAATTGTCTTATGAAAAATGATCCGAGACGCTCCTTCTGGAGAGCTGCCGGTCCTTTACTTGGATTCTGGGGAATCCAGCTGGTGATGGAATTTGTGATTGAGTTTATAATCATTCTTCCTTTTATGGGGGAAGCATCTTCCAAGATGACACAAAGTGGAGAAGTTCTTAATTATCAGGAAATGATGAATAAGTACTATGAAGTATTAAGTCCTGCGTTTGATAAAATCATAGGAGGTCAGATTGCGATTGCAGGGATTGCTACAGCAGCAACGTTGTTTCTGACAGTTACATTGTTTGTTATCGATCGAAAGAAAGAGCAGATTGCAGGGATACAGCGGATGGGGGTTCAAAAGCCACTGAAGAATTACTGGTCACTTTTTGTGATGGGAGTGATCGGAAGTATTGGTGCTACATGTCTGTCCGCTATGGCACAGGCCGTTTTGGTTGATCCGGAGTATATCCAGACAGCACAGAATATGTATTCAGCAGATTTTGTGGTCCAGATTATTGTATTTGGATTTGTAATTCCGATTGCAGAGGAATTTATGTTCCGCGGAGTACTCTATCAGAGGTACCGGGAGACCAGAGGATTTTATTATGCGGCAATCTGGTCAGCACTGTTTTTCTCAGTCACACATACCAACACGGTACAGATGATCTACACTTTCCTCTTAGGAATTCTTCTGTGCTATGTTTATGAGAAATTTGGTTCAATGAAAGCTCCGATTATGCTTCACGTTGTTTTGAATCTGGGCTCTTTGATCTTTACAGATATCGGAGTATTTAACTGGCTTGCCAGAGAACCGTTTAAAATGGCAGTGGCAGTGATCATCAGCACATTTATCTGTGCAGCTTGTTTTGTGTGGATTCAGAGAAGCGGGGATCCGGTGAGTACTCAGAAAACAGAAGAATAGTGAAGAAATACAAAAAAATAAATTGTATTAATAAAAATACAATCTTAAATTGTGCGCGATGAGGTGCGAAACCTTGTCGCGCTTTTTCTTTTTAATTTACTATTTTATTAAATAAAATCAAAGAAAAACAGGAATTTTGATAATTAATATTATTTTTATGAGAAAACAAGAAAAATCTGACTATTCAAAGAAAAAGAATAAAAAATCAAATAATCAGACAATTTAAAGCATTTTACCTATTTACAGCCTGGGTAAAAGGGTGTATATTCTAGAAAAAGTTTTACACGACGTGAGAAAGAAATGATTGAATGCGCCGGACAAAGAAGATTTTAAAGTAAACTTTAGATTACAGGAAGAAAGGATAGCGACTATGAGGAAAGAAATGGGAAGTCAGAATCGTGGTCTTTACCGCGAAAGTTTTGAACATGATAACTGTGGTATTGGTGCAATTGTCAATATCAAAGGGAAAAAGACACATAGTACAGTGGCAGGAGCCTTGAGTATTGTAGAACAACTTGAGCACAGAGCCGGAAAAGATGCAGAAGGAAAGACAGGAGATGGCGTGGGTATTCTGACACAGATTCCTCATGGATTTTTCAAGAAAGTCTGTCAGCCACTTGGAATCAAGCTGAAAGATGAAAGAGATTACGGTGTAGGTATGTTCTTTCTTCCGCAGGATGAATTAAAACGCAATCAGGCGAAAAAGATTTTCGAAGTTATCGTAAAAAAAGAAGGATTGAAGTTCTTGGGCTGGAGAGAAGTTCCGATTCATCCGGACATTCTTGGAAAGACAGCAGTAGACTGCATGCCATGTATTATGCAGGCATTTATTGAACGTCCTGCAAAATACGAGAAAGGAATCGACTTTGACCGTCGACTGTATGTAGTCAGAAGAATCTTCGAACAGAGCAGTGATGACACTTATGTTGTTTCACTTTCCAGCAGAACAATCGTTTATAAAGGAATGTTCCTTGTAGGACAGCTGAGACTTTTCTTTGAAGATCTGCAGGATGAAGAATTTATTTCTGCAATTGCAATGGTACATTCCAGATTCAGTACGAATACTGCACCGAGCTGGCAGAGAGCGCATCCGAACCGCTTTATGGTCCACAACGGAGAGATCAATACGATCCGTGGTAATGCAGATAAGATGCGTGCCCGTGAAGAGACAATGGAGGCAGGATGTCTGAAAGGTGAACTCCACAAGGTGCTTCCTGCGATCAATACTTCAGGTTCTGACTCCGCAATGCTTGACAACGCATTAGAATTCATGGTGATGAGTGGAATGGATCTTCCGCTTGCAGTTATGATCTGTATTCCGGAACCTTGGATCAACAATAAAGAGATGTCCCAGAACAAGAAAGATTTCTATCAGTATTATGCAACAATGATGGAGCCATGGGATGGACCGGCGTCAATCTTGTTCTCAGATGGAGATGTTATGGGAGCCGTACTTGACCGTAACGGACTTCGCCCTTCCAGATATTACATTACAGATGATGACAATCTGATTCTTTCTTCAGAGGTTGGAGTTCTGGATATCGATCCATCCAAGATCGTGATGAAAGAAAGACTTCATCCAGGCAAAATGCTTCTTGTTGATACTGTTGCAGGACGCGTGATCGATGATGAGGAATTAAAAGAAAAATATGCAAATCAGTTCCCATATGGAGAATGGCTGGACAGTAATCTGATTCAGCTGAAGGATTTGAAAATCCCGAATAAGGATGTGCCAAAGTATACTGCCGAAGAGTGTACACAGCTTCAGAAAGCATTTGGTTATTCTTATGAAGACGTGAAAACTTCTATTCTGACAATGGCAAAGAACGGTGCCGAAGGAACTGCAGCGATGGGAATGGACGCACCGATTTCAGTCCTTTCGCAGAAACGTCAGCCACTGTTCGGATATTTTAAACAGTTGTTTGCACAGGTAACAAACCCACCGATCGATGCAATCCGTGAGGAAGTTGTAACATCTACAACAATTTATGTCGGAACAGACGGTAACCTTCTGGAGCAGAAGGAAGAGAACTGTAAGATGCTCAGAGTCAATAACCCGATCCTGACAAATACAGATCTTCTGAAAATTAAAAATATGAAAGTGGATGGATTCAAAGTTGCAGAGATTCCAATCACTTATTATAAAAACACAAGTCTTGAGAAGGCGATCGAGTATCTGTTTATTGAAGTTGACCGTGTGATCCGTGAGGGCGCTAATATTTTGATTCTGACAGACCGTGAGGTAGACGAATATCACGTTGCAATCCCGTCACTTCTGGCAGTATCCGGACTGCAGCAGCATCTGGTACGTACAAAGAAGAGAACCTCAGTCGCGATGATTCTGGAAAGTGGAGAGCCTAGAGAGGTTCATCATTTTGCAACACTGCTTGGATATGGAGCATGTGCGATTAATCCATATCTTGCGCATGAGTCGATCCGTCAGCTGATTGAGTCTAATCTGCTTCACAAAGATTATTATGCAGCAGTAGATGATTATAACTCAGCAGTAATTCATGGAATTATTAAGATTGCATCCAAGATGGGAATTTCAACGATCCAGTCCTATCAGGGAGCAAAGATCTTCGAGGCAATTGGTCTCAAGACAGATTTTATTAACCGCTATTTTACAGATACAGTCAGCCGTGTTGGTGGTATCGGTATTGAAGAAATTGCAGAAGATTACACAGCATTCCATACAGAAGCATTTGATCCGCTTGGACTGCAGGTTGATACGACACTGGACAGTGTTGGAAAACATAAATATAAAAGTGGCGGAGAAGAACATCTCTATAATCCACAGACAATCCATATGCTTCAGCAGTCCACAAGACGTGGTGATTATGAAATGTTCAAGCAGTATACAGAGATGGTTGATGAGGAAGGCAAGAAGATCAATCTGAGAGGTCAGCTTGATTTCAATTTTCCGAAGAAGAGTGTACCGCTTGATGAAGTAGAAAGCGTAGATTCAATCGTAACAAGATTCAAGACAGGTGCGATGTCCTATGGATCTATTTCAAAAGAAGCACATGAGACAATGGCGATCGCCATGAATATGCTTCATGGTAAATCAAACTCCGGTGAAGGTGGAGAGGATATTGAACGTCTTGACACAAACAGATGCTCTGCAATCAAGCAGGTTGCTTCCGGCCGATTCGGAGTTACATCCAGATATCTGGTCAGTGCACAGGAAATCCAGATCAAGATGGCGCAGGGAGCAAAACCAGGAGAAGGAGGACATCTTCCGGGTGGAAAGGTATATCCATGGATCGCGAAGACTCGTCATTCAACACCTGGTGTGAGCCTAATCTCACCACCGCCACATCATGATATCTATTCGATTGAGGATCTTGCACAGCTGATCTATGACTGTAAAAATGCAAATAAAAATGCAAGAATTTCTGTGAAACTGGTATCAGAAGCAGGTGTAGGAACAGTCGCTGCTGGTGTTGCAAAAGCAGGAGCCGGAGTTATCCTGATCTCAGGATATGACGGAGGAACAGGAGCAGCACCGAGAAGTTCGATTCAGAATGCAGGACTTCCGTGGGAGCTTGGACTTGCAGAAACTCATCAGACATTGATTCAGAATGGTCTGCGTGAGCGTGTCCGTATTGAGACGGATGGTAAGCTCATGAGTGGTCGTGATGTTGCGATTGCAGCAATCCTTGGAGCAGAAGAGTTTGGATTTGCAACAGCTCCGCTTGTAACAATGGGATGTGTTATGATGCGTGTCTGCAACCTGGATACTTGTCCGGTTGGTGTTGCAACTCAGAATCCGGAGCTTAGAAAACGTTTCAGCGGAAAACCGGAATATGTTGTCAACTTTATGCGTTTTATTGCAGAAGAATTAAGAGAATATATGGCAAAACTTGGTGTCCGCACAGTGGATGAACTGGTAGGGCGCACAGATCTTCTGAAAGTAAAAGACGTTCCGACATCAGAGCGTGCCGCAACACTGGATCTGTCACAGATTCTGTACAATCCATATGCGAAAGAGAAGAAAGGTGTTATCTTTAATCCAAAGAAAGTCTATGATTTTGAACTTAACAAGACATTGGATGAAAAAGTACTATTGAAACAGCTTCTTCCAGCCCTTGAAAGAGGAGAAAAGAGAGGACTTGAAGTAGATGTTACAAATACAGACCGTACTTTCGGAACAATTTTCGGATCTGAGATCACAAGAAGATATCCGGAAGGACTGGAAGAAGACAGCTATGTGATCCAGTGTAAAGGTGCCGGCGGTCAGAGCTTTGGAGCATTTATCCCAAGAGGACTGACACTGGAACTGACAGGAGACAGTAATGACTATTTTGGAAAAGGACTTTCCGGTGGAAAACTGGTTGTTTGCCAGCCGAAAGGTGTGAAATTCAAATCAGATGAGAATATTATCATCGGAAATGTTGCTCTTTACGGAGCTACAAGTGGTAAAGCATTTGTAGGAGGTGTTGCCGGAGAACGTTTTGCGGTAAGAAACTCTGGTGCACGTGCAGTTGTAGAAGGTGTCGGAGATCACGGATGTGAATATATGACAGGTGGATGTGTTGTTGTACTTGGACAGGTTGGAAAGAACTTTGCAGCCGGAATGAGCGGCGGTATTGCCTATGTGATCGATCTCGATAACAGCCTGTATCGTAAAGTAAATAAAGCAATGGTCAACATTGAACGTGTCACAGATAAGTATGATGTACAGGAATTAAAAGGAATGATCCAGGAGCATGTTGCTTATACAAACTCTGAGGTAGGTAAGAAGATTCTTGATAATTTCAAAGAATATCTGCCAAAATTCAAGAAGATCATTCCGGAAGACTATGAGAGAATGATGTCCACGATCATCCAGATGGAAGAAAAAGGACTTAGTAGAGAAAAAGCAAAAATCGAAGCATTTAATATGATCAAGAACGGAAGATAGGAGGCATAGAGATGGGAAAACCGACAGGATTTATGGATTATGAAAGACAGGATAAACCGGCAGAGAGCCCATTGGAACGCATCAAACATTTCAATGAGTTCCATACGCCTCTTAGCAAAGAAGAACAGGAGCTTCAGGGCGCACGCTGTATGGCGTGCGGAGTTCCGTTCTGTCAGTCTGGAAAGCCGCTTGCAGGAATGGCCAGTGGATGTCCACTGCACAACCTTGTGCCAGAGTGGAATGACTTGATCTACAATGGAAATTGGAAGGAAGCTTATTTACGTCTGAAAAAGACAAACAATTTTCCGGAATTTACTTCCCGTGTATGTCCGGCACTGTGTGAAAATGCATGTACCTGTGGACTGAATCAGGAAGCAGTTGCATCAAAAAGTAATGAATATGCAATTATTGAAAATGCATATGAGATGGGATATGCAAAGGCAAATCCACCGAAAGTGCGTACAGGAAAGAAAGTCGCAGTGATCGGTTCCGGTCCGTCCGGACTTGCGGCAGCAGATCTTCTGAACAGAAGAGGTCATCAGGTAACTGTTTTTGAACGTGAGGACAAACCGGGTGGATTGCTCCGCTACGGAATTCCAAATATGAAGCTGGAGAAACAGATTATCGACCGTAAGATTGCGATTATGGAAGAAGAGGGAATTATCTTCCAGGCTGGATGTAATGTCGGAAAAGACGTGAAGGCGGCAGATATCCTGAAAGAATATGACCGCGTGATTCTTGCATGTGGAGCATCAAATCCAAGAGATATCAAAGTACCGGGAAGAGATGCACAGGGAATTTATTTTGCAGTAGATTTCCTGAAATCAACAACGAAAGCACTATGGGCAAATGACATGAAGCTTAAAACAGGAAGCTACATTTCTGCGAAAGGAAAAAATGTAATTGTAATCGGAGGCGGAGATACAGGAAATGACTGTGTCGGAACATCTATCCGTCATGGAGCAAAGAGCGTTCTCCAGCTGGAGATGATGCCGAAAGCACCGGACGAGAGGACACCGCTGAACCCATGGCCGGAGTGGCCAAGAGTCTGCAAGACAGATTATGGCCAGCAGGAAGCAATCGCTGTGTTTGGTTCTGATCCTCGCGTTTACACAACGACAGTGAAAGAATTCGTAAAAGACAAGAAAGGAAATCTCTGTAAGGCAGTTCTTATCAAGCTTGAGAGTAAGACAGATGGGAAGACCGGACGGAAAATGATGGTTCCGGTAGAAGGAAGCGAGTATACCGTAGATGCAGATCTTGTTCTGATCGCAGCTGGATTCCTTGGAAGTCAGGATTATGTAACAAAAGCATTTGGTGTAGAAGTGAATGAACGTACAAATGTAAAGACAGAGGCAGGAAAATATTCTACAAATGTGAAGGATGTATTCACAGCCGGGGATATGCACAGAGGACAGTCTCTTGTTGTATGGGCTATCCGTGAAGGTCGTGAAGTGGCAAGAGAAGTAGATGAAAGCCTGATGGGATATACAAACTTATATATTCAGTAGAAAATAAAAGATCATACAGTGAAACAGGAATCTGGAAAGTTTATCTAAGAATAAAGAGAACTTTCCAGATTTTTTTGTTACAAAAATGTTACGAAAAAATGAAAAAAGTAAGGGAAACTATTGAAAATATTACATAAATACGCTATAATATTGAGCGTAGAATGTAAATAAAATACCCTCTTGTTACGAGAAATATGTTGAAAAAACACAATAGATGTTGTATTATAACATATGAGTATGTGGAATTATAATGTAACTATTTACAATGAATTGTGATACGAAAAATTATAATGCATCACATGGGGGACTAGATAAAAATAAGGATAGGTGGAAAGATGAAGTTAAAAAAAGTAAGCAGTATGATTCTTGCAGTAACACTTGCATGTACAATGACTGTTACACCGGTACTTGCCGACGAAGTCAGTGATCTGAAGCAGAAGAAGCAGGAGACACAGAATCAGGTAAGCAATCTTCAGACACAGCTGAATTCACTTATGACCAAGATCTCTGATCTTGAGAATGATCTGATCGAAACAGGTGAGGAAATCTCCCAGACGGAGGAAGATCTGAAGACAGCGCAGGAGGAACAGGAACAGCAGTATGCAGCTATGAAGCTTCGTATTAAGTATATGTATGAAGAAGGAACAGGAACTGCTACAGTAGAGAAGGTACTGACATCCGGAGATATTTCCAGTGTACTGACACAGGCAGAATATTCCCAGCAGGTACATTCTTATGACAGAGATAAGCTCGAAGAGTATGTTGCGACAGTTCAGAAAGTAGAAGATCTTAAGACAACGCTTGAGACAAAGATGGCTGATCTGCAGGAGACACAAACAGAGTATGACGCGCAGAAGGATGAACTGAATACAACAATCACAGAGAAGAGTAGTGAAATCGCAAATCTCGATGTTAAGATTGATGAAGCTGTAAAGAAAGCAGCGGAAGAAGCAGCGAAGAAAGCAGCAGAAGAAGCAGCGAAGAAAGCAGCAGAAGAAGCAGCGAAGAAAGCAGCTGAGGAAGCAGCTAAGAAGAATAACTCAAGCAGTAGTTCATCTAATAGAAATAACTCAAGCAATAGTTCTTCCAGCAGTTCAAACTCCAGCAGCTCAAGTTCAGGAAGCTCAAGCAGTTCAAGCAGTAGTTCTTCCAACAGTTCAAGTTCAAGCAGCTCAAGTTCTTCCTCATCAAGCCCAAGTTATAGTGCTGATAAGGGAAGCATTATTGTAAATGCAGCTTATTCACAGATCGGAGTTCCATATGTATGGGGAGGAACTACACCGGGAGTTGGACTTGACTGTTCAGGACTTGTACAGTATTGTTACAGACAGGCTGGAATTTCAATTCCAAGAACAAGTGGAGATATTCTTGCAGCAGGAACCATTGTAAGCAATCCTCAGCCGGGAGATATCTGTTGGACATCGGGTCATGTAGCTATTTACATTGGTGGAGGACAGATGATCGAGGCACAGCAGACAGGAGTGCCGGTTAAGGTAAGTTCTGTACGTGTTACATATTATGTAAGATATTAGAACCAAAAAAAGGAATCAGTGATGCTGATTCCTTTTTTTAAAACTTTTTTATTTGCCTGGTACAATTTCCAGCCAGTATCCGTCAGGATCTTCAATAAAATAAATTCCCATAGATGGATTTTCGAAGCAGATACATCCCATCTCTTTATGTTTTTTGTAAGCAGCATCGAAATCATCGACAGCAAATGCAAGATGGATCTCATTATCTCCCAGTTCATATGGTCGATCCATATCACGCAGCCAGGTGAGCTCTAAAAGATGCGGGGTCACACCGTCTGTGAGATATACAAGCTTAAAACTTTCGTCATCGGCAAGTTTTTCACGTTCTACTTTTAAATTCAGAGCTTTCTGGTAAAAATCCAGTGATTTTTCAAGATCATATACATTCAGGTTATTGTGTGCAAATGTAAAATTCATTTTAGTACCTCCATAGAATCATAAGGTTTTTATTCACAGTCAAGTGGAATGATGACTGGAATCTACTTTCTAAGGATATCACAGGAGGGGAGGAAAAATCAATAATGCATAGATAAAACCTGATGGGATAGAGTGATAACACGGAATACAGTGAAAAATGAATGAAAAACATTTTTGAAATGCAAAACATGTGGAAATAAAGCTGAAAAAAACAAGAAAATAAAAAAAGAATGCAAGAACCCATTGACGAAACGTCAAAAATTATATACAATAACAAAAGTGAAAAAATAAAGAAAGTGGAGGATTCCTGTAATGACTGCATATAAAGATTTGAGCAAAGAAGAGTTATTGGAATTAAAGAGTGGCCTGGAGGCGCAGTTTGAAGAAGTGAAGGCAAAAGGTCTGAAACTGGATATGTCCAGAGGAAAACCGTCAGCAGACCAGCTGAATCTGTCAATGGGGATGATGGATACACTGACAAGTGGTGTTGATCTGACTTGTGAAGATGGTGTTGACTGCCGTAACTATGGCGGACTTGATGGAATTGATGAAGCAAAACAGCTTCTTGCAGATATGATGGAAGTTCCGAAAGATAACGTGATCATTTTCGGAAACTCAAGTCTGAATGTGATGTATGATACGGTAGCACGTGCAATGACACATGGTATCATGGGAAGTACTCCATGGTGTAAGCTTGATAAGGTAAAATTCTTATGTCCGGTTCCGGGATATGACAGACATTTTGCGATTACAGAGCATTTCGGAATTGAGATGATTAATGTACCGATGACATCAACAGGACCGGATATGGATATGGTTGAGAAACTTGTAAGCAGTGATCCGGCAATCAAAGGAATCTGGTGTGTACCGAAGTACTCTAACCCACAGGGAATCACATATTCTGATGAGACAGTGTTCCGTTTTGCGAACCTGAAGCCGGCAGCAGAAGATTTCCGTATCTTCTGGGATAATGCTTACTGTGTACATCATTTATATGAAGATAAGCAGGATTATCTGATTGAGATTCTGATGGAGTGTAAGAAGGCAGGTAACCCGGATATGGTTTACAAGTTTTCTTCTACATCCAAGATCAGTTTCCCGGGATCAGGAATTGCAGCAATGGCAGCATCTGATGCGAACCTGGAGGATATCAGAAGCACAATGCGTGTGCAGACGATCGGACATGATAAGGTAAATCAGCTGCGTCATGTAAGATTCTTCGGAGATATTCACGGAATTGTAGAACATATGAAGAAACATGCAGATATCCTGCGTCCGAAGTTTGAGACTGTTCTTGAAGTTCTTGAAAGAGAACTTGGCGGACTTGAGATTGGATCATGGATCGCGCCACGCGGAGGATATTTCATCTCCTTTGATGCGCTGGATGGATGTGCGAAAGCGATTGTTGCGAAGGCGAAAGAAGCTGGCGTTGTTATGACAGGAGCGGGAGCAACATTCCCTTATGGAAAAGATCCACATGACAGCAATATCCGTATCGCACCGTCTTATCCAACACCGGAAGAACTTGCAGTTGCCGCTGAAGTATTTGTATTGAGTGTAAAACTGGCAAGTGTTGATAAGATTCTTGAGACAAAATAAATAACAGCATTTTATAAAGACCTTTTGCAAGTGGTTGATCTGCCGGCAGAAGGTCTTTTTCTGATGGTTGACAGTAACGGTTGACATGTGTTTCCAGGAAGATTATAATGTAGTGCATAGCAGAAAAGAGGAATGACATGATAAAAGGTGTAATATTTGACGTAGATGGTGTCCTTCTCAATTCCATGCCTGTCTGGGAGAATCTTGGAGAATTGTATCTGGATCATTTGGGAATTGAGGCCGAGAAGAACCTGGGGGAGACATTATTTGAGATGAGCCTGGAGGAGGCGGCAGATTATCTGATCTCACATTATAACCTGGAGAAGACAGTGGAAGAGGTTGTACAGGGACTGAATAAGGAAGTGGAAGACTATTATGCAAAACGAGTTCCATTGAAAGAAGGGGTTCGTCAGTATCTGGAGGAATTCAGAGAGCGGAAGATTCCTATGGTGATCGCAACAACCGGTGACCGGAAGAATGCAGAAGCAGCTCTGAGCAGATTGAAGGTATTACCTTATTTTCAAGGAGTTTTTACAGCATCTGAGATCGGAAGCGGTAAGGATCAGCCGGATATTTATTTTGCAGCACTTTTGCAGCTGGATACGGAGCCGGAACAGACCTGGGTGTTTGAAGATACTTACCAGGCTTTGAGAACGGCAAAGCATGCGGGATTTAAGACAGTAGCAGTTTATGATAAGGCAAATGACAAGAATCTGGCGCAGATCTGGAATACGGCAGATATCTATTTGCCGGAATTTGATGATTTTAATGTTTTTTGGAACAGGGTGTCTGAGGAAGAGAAAGAACAGTTGCTGATTGTAGAATAAGAGGAGAATGAAAAAGCAGATTCGAATTCAAAGGAGAGATGCTCCGGTAGAATTCGAATCTGCTTTTTATCATATAATTGGCTGGTCTGTCTTGTGTTTAGAGAAGGTGGATGCCGGCATCAGCAGCAGCTTCAACTACATTTTCAGGCCATAGGGAAGACTGTACTTCACCGATATGAGCCTTTCTTAAGTAATACATACAGATACGGGACTGTCCAATACCGCCGCCGACTGTATATGGAAGCTCGCCGTTCAGCAGTGCCTTCTGGAATGGAAGTTCTGCACGATCTTCACATCCGGCTTCTTTTAGCTGTGCCTTTAATGAGTCTTCGTCAACACGGATTCCCATAGAAGAGAGTTCAAGACCGATGTCAAGAACCGGATAGTAAACGATAATGTCACCGTTCAGCTCCCAGTCATCATAGTCCGGAGCACGACCGTCATGTCTTTCGCCGGAAGCAAGTACGCCACCAATCTTGGAGATAAACACTGCGCCTTTTTCCTTCGCAATCGCTTTTTCACGTTCTTTGGTAGTAAAATCCGGATAAAGGTCTTCCAGCTCCTGTGTAGTGATGAAAAAGATATCATCAGGAAGAAGAGGATCGATATAGTTGTAACGTCTGGAAATGTATTCTTCTGTATCTTTCAGAGCACGGTAGACTTTGCGGACAGTGTACTGAAGTGTCTCTGTGTTACGTTCTTCCTTAGAAATTACTTTTTCCCAGTCCCACTGGTCAACATACAGAGAGTGGATGTTGTCTGTATCTTCATCACGACGTATCGCACTCATATCTGTGTAAAGCCCTTCGCCGGAATGGAAATTATAATTCTTCAATGCATATCTCTTCCATTTTGCAAGAGAATGAACGATCTCTGCAACAGAACCATCCTGTTCTTTGATGTCAAAGGAAACCGGACGTTCCACACCGTTTAAGTTATCATTCAGACCGGATTCCGGACGGACAAACAGTGGTGCTGACACTCGTGTCAGGTGGAGATTCTTTGCAAGAGCACGCTCGAAGTGGTCTTTCACTTCTTTGATGGCTACTTCTGTCTCACGAATTGTAAGAGGGGAATGATAGCCAGCAGGTATTCTTAACTGTTCCATAATAAACTCCTTTATGTTAGCATTTTATTGCTGTTCACAGTATTATGCGGTCAGCAATAGCATTTCTCTTCTATTTTAAGTGGAGAAGAATAAGAAGTCAATGGAAAGGTGAAATGAACACTTGTAATCAGTAAAAAAAATTGCTAAAATGAGCAGTAGTGAGTAATAAATAGTAAGGGACGAAGGTGTAAATAATGAATGTAAATGATATGATTGATACAATTCTGAATTTTGACCTGGATGTTGTTCTGGCTGGACTTAATGAAAGCAGTCATCATTTGAGTCAGATGGAATTTATTTCTCTGATCGTTATAACGGTCGGAGCAGTACTGTTATGTCTGACGGGGCTGAAGTTAGTACGTTTTTGGTCTGTGATCGCAGGATTGTCAGCAGGATGCGCAGCCGGAATTGCGGTCGGAGCGATTGCAGGTCTGAATCAGACAATCGCATTGGCAGCAGGTGCAGGTGTGGGACTTGTATTGGCAGTGCTTGGTGCATGGAAGAAGCAGATTGGTGGATTTGTGACAGTAGCGGTACTTGTCTTTGTTGTCAGTGTACATCTGATGAAACCACAGGATCTTATTATGTATGGAATCTGTGCGGGTATTGGTCTTGTGTGTGCATTGCTTTCTATTAAGTTTCATAACTTTATGCTGATTGCTTCTTCTTCTGTGTTTGGAGCAATGGCAGCGGGCAGCAGTATCTTTTATCTGCAGCCATATAAAAACGGAATGATCCATGTGGCACTTTGTGTTGCAATTGGTGCACTTAGTATCTGGATCCAGCTTCTTTTGGAATCCGGAAAACGTAAGAAAAAGAATTTACTTAAAGCCGCAGAGATCCGTGAAGAACATTCTACAGAAAATGAAGTCGAGAAGGCAAGGGCACTGGTCGAGAATCTGGATGATTTTGATGAGCTGGATGAGATTATAGAGAGTCTTCCGGAAAATGTCCTGAAAGAAGACAAGGGCACAACAGTTGTCAGCATGGATGAATTTGATGATCTTGAAGATGATCTGGAAGAAGATGAAGTGGAGAACTTTAAAGAAGAGGAGTTTGATGTAGACGAGGAAGACATCGAAATTGAAGTAACTGTTGATGAGGCAGATGCGACAGAGGATTATGATTGTGATGAAGATCCGGATGACTTAGATGACTTGAATGATCTGGAAAATCTGGATGACTTAGATGATTTGGATGATCTGGATGATTTAGATTATCTTGATGACGATGATGATATCGAGTTTCTGGATGAAGATGAGTAGATAAAAAAAGCTATCGATTACAATAACTTAACACATATCTGTGTTGTTATCGTAGTCGATAGCTTTTGTATTATCTTACTGCTGTAAATACTCCGCGGAGATCATGGATTACATGTCTTGGACATTTTACAGAGCACATTCCACAGCTTAAGCAGATGTCTTCCTGGATTACTGCGCAATTATCTTCTACATGAATTGCACCTGCAGTACATGTTTTTTCACAAATACCGCATCCAATACAACTGACTTCACACTGTTTACGTGCAACAGCTCCTTTTTCTTTGTTAGAGCATTTTACTACAATGTAGTTTGCACATTCGTGAATCTTGATCAGGTTCTGTGGACAGACTTTTGCACACTGTCCACAAGCAATACATTTTTCTTCGTCTACTTCGGCAACGCCATATTCATTCATGGAAATCGCGCCGAATTTACATTTTTCTATACAGGCTCCACATCCGATGCAGCCATCTTTGCATCCACCGTCTTCAGAGCCGGCTGCGCGGCAGCCACCGTTACAGGCAACCAGAGCTGCCCGGTAAGGAAATCTCTTTTTAATTGCCATGATTATTTCTTCCTTTCGTATGGTGTGTTAGAAAGAGGAAGGCTGTAGCGTCTTTCTCCGTCAAATCTGCAATATGCATCCGCGATTGCAGGAGCAGTAGGGATGGATGTGATCTCTCCGATACCGATTGCTCCACAGGCAACATCCAGACCAGGTTTATCAATAACGATTGCTTCGATCTCAGGAACTTCGTGAGAACGGAAAAGTCCTAAGGAACCATATTTGTCAATTGGTTTACAGTTTTCATCGATTGGATACTGCTCTCTGAGTGCATATCCCATTGACATTACAACACCGCCTTCAATCTGACCTTCGCAGGAGAGAGGGTTGACAGCTTTACCAACATCATGTGCGGCAATCATTTTCTCAATCTTACCTGTCTTAGGATCAAGGATGCAGACCTGAGTTGCATATCCATAAGCAACGTGAGATATCGGATTAGGCACATCTGCACCAAGTGGATGAGTCTTAGCGAGATACTCTCCGTAGAAAGTTTCTCCAATCATATCTTTCATGGACTTACCACTGTTTTTCGCTTCCATGAATTTTTCACATGCTCTGCGGCACGCTTCACCAGTTACAAGTGTCTGACGAGAACCGGAAGTTGTACCGGAATCAGGTGAAATCCATGTGTTGCTTCGCTCATAGACGATATCATCATGGGAAAGATCTGTATTTGTAACGATCATCTGTACAAGTACAGTACCAAGTCCCTGACCGATACAGGAAGCACCAGTGAAGATGTGAAGTTTTTCATCTTCTTCAACAATTAATTTTACACGTCCTGTATCCGGGATACCAACACCAACGCCGGCATTCTTCATAGCACAACCAAGGCCAACAGCCTTACCGGCCGCAAGTGCAGCATCATACTCTTCTTTGACAGCTTCCAGTGTCTCTACAAGACCTGTAGAGTTATCTACAATTTGTCCGTTCGGAAGTACTTCGCCTGGGCGGATCGCATTGCGGTAATGAATCTCCCAAGGCGTAATGCCTACCTTGTCAGCCATCATGTTCAGAAGTGTCTCTGTTGCGAAACAAGTCTGTGTAACACCAAATCCGCGGAATGCTCCGGCAGGTGGGTTATTTGTATAATAAGCAGTTCCTTCAATTTCAAAGTTTTCATAATGATAAGGTCCTGCTGCATGTGTACATGCACGTTCAAGAACCGGGCCACCAAGAGAAGCGAATGCACCTGTGTCAGATTTAACAATCGCTTTTACACCCTGGATTACTCCATTCTCATCGCATCCCATTGTCATATCCATGTAGAATGGGTGACGTTTCGGATGAACAAGCAAGGATTCCGCTCTGGATAATTTCATCTTGATCGGTTTCTTTGTTACGTAAGTAAGCAATGCGCTTAAATGCTGAACAGTCATGTCCTCTTTACCACCGAAACCACCGCCGACTAATGCGTTCTGAACCTTTACTTTATCTGTTCCAAGCATAAGTGTAACTTCGTGTAGTGTCTGGTGAGCGGACTGGTCTGTTGAATATACGAAAATGTCACCGTCTTCATCATAGAAAGAAACAGCACATTCCGGTTCAAGGAAAGCATGCTCTGTCCAAGGTGTCTCAAAGTGATGTGAGATCACGTACTTGGAATTCTTGATTGCTTCTTCCGCATTTCCGCGGCTGATGTGCTTATAAGCACATACGTTAGTCTCTTCTTCATCATAAACAAGAGGTGCATCCGGAGCAGCAGCTTCTTCCACTGTATGCACATGAGGAAGTACTTCATATTCAACTTTAATAAGTTTCTTTGCTTTTTCTACAGTTGCCATGTCAGTTGCAGCTACAAGGGCAATTGCATCTCCGAGATAATGAGTCAGTCCACCAACCGGAATCAGTGAATACTGATCATGTTTTAAGTGTCCGATCTTATTCTCCCCAGGAATATCATCGGCTGTTACAACCGCTTCTACGCCAGGCAGAGCCTCGGCAGCAGAGGTATCAATAGAAAGTACGCGAGCTCGTGGATATTTACTACGAAGAGCAGCGCCATAGAGCATTCCTTCCGGATAATAGTCATCCGGATATTTACCTGTTCCAAGCACTTTTTCTTCAACATCTATACGAGAAACACGGGAACCAAGAGTCCAGCTAGGATCTCCGTCATCTGGTAAAACTCCTTCTTTCAGAATCTTAGCTGCCAGACGTACCGCGTCCATGATCTTGACATATCCTGTGCAGCGGCAATAGTTGTTGCGCAGCGCATAGCGAATCTCATCATCGGTTGGTTCCGGATTTACATCCAAAAGTGCTTTTGTGCACATAACCATACCAGGAATACAGAATCCGCACTGTACAGCGCCTGCCTTCCCGTAAGCATAAGTGTAAACTTTCTGTTCCCAATCAGAAAGCCCCTCGACTGTGATGACATTCTTTCCGGCCAATGAATCTGTGTCAGGTACGCAGGATTTGCAAGTCTGTCCATCAATGATAACAGTACAGGCTCCACAAGCGCCTTCGCTGCAACCATCCTTTGCAGAGGTAATGTGCAGTTCATCACGCAGGAACCGTAACAGTTTCTGATTCTTTGAAGGTGAGACTTCCTGACCATTTACTATAAATGATGCCATGTCAGTTACTCCTTTCTTTGTAACAAAATCCCCAAAGAAGAATCTTTGAGGAGTATGTGTTTGTTGTGTATTTTTAATTATATAAAGATACCTATGGTTACATTTTATCACATATTCAACAAAAAGCAACAACTATTCTAAAAAAGTTTTTGACACCTAAAAATATTTTAGATATATGATATAAAAAATGCATATCAGGACAAAAAAAGGGAAGTACCGCAAAATGATACTCCCTTGTAATTATCTTATATAAATTGTTCTTAGAAACCAAAAAGATCTACAACGCGATTTTAATTATCGTGTTCTTCTTCAAATGGATCGTCGTAATCATCTTCATCATCGTAATCATCTCCACCGCGGGAAGCAATTGCGAGAATCAGTGAAATAACAGCAAGTACACCACTTACACCGGCTAAAATCAGAAGCTCGAATTCATCTCCATGTTTCAGGAAAGCAAAAACAGCACTACCGATATAGACAATCATCGGGATAAGGAATGCAAAAAGTGTATCACGGTTATTCATGATGAAGTATAACAGTGCAGTGACAAGCATACAAAGAGCAACAATGACATAATTCATGCCTGGAGCAGAAGTTACGTTAGCTCCTGATGTGCTGAGTCCTGTTACGAATCCTTTATAAATACAGAAACCAAATGCAAGCAGGGAAATGATTCCAAGGATGATGCGTCCAGGTCTGAAACGTGGATATTCGTCTACATATTCATATTCATCATCATCTTCATCATCAGAGGATTTCTCATCATCATAGTCATCCATTTTTCTGGATTTTACATCTTCTTTTGCTTTCGCAGTTTCGGCTTCCTCTTTCTTTTTCTTCTTGGCAGCTTTACTGTCAGGGTCAGTTGCAAGCATATCTTCGTATCCCTTGCGAACTGCTTTTTCACGCTTATCACGGATTTCTTCCGCTGGAATGTTCCCATATTTCTGCTCTTCGGAATTATCAGTGGCAGTGGCATCAGTGGCAGCTTTCTGTGCAGCGGCTTTGCGGGCTCTGGCTCTCTCCTTAAGAATACGTTCAGCTTCTTCTTCTGAAATCCCTTTGTCAGCAGCAAGGCGGGCAATCGCTTCTTTGCGGGCGCGGGCTTTTGCTTCTCTGCGGGCAGCTCGTTTCTCTTCAGCGGCACGGGCGGCAGCCTCAGCTTTCGCTTTCTCCTCAGCGGCACGGGCAGCAGCTTCAGCTTTCGCTTTTTCTTCAGCAGCACGGGCGGCAGCTTCAGCTTTCGCTTTCTCTTCAGCGGCGCGGGCTTCAGCCTCAGCTTTTGCCTTTTCTTCAGCGGCACGGGCCTCAGCTTCAGCTTTTGCTTTCTCTTCGGCAGCTTTCTTAGCAGCGATCTTCTTCGCACGTTGTTTATCAAGGTTCCATTGCTTTTTACAGCTATGGCAGATTGCATATTCATTAAAGATTGGATCCCCGTTTTCGCTGGTGCCAATCTGCTTATTCTGCAAATCCAGGTCTTTTCCACATATTGGGCACTTCATATTAATCATGTACTCCTCTCTTTTGTATCAAAATATTTATAACAGATTTATTATAGCATCTTAAAAGAGGAAGAACAACGAAAAAAGTGTGTTTTACATAAAATGTTTTAGAAAAAAATCAAAATTGCGTAAGAATTTAGTTTAAATTCATAAGAAATGGTGGACTTTAAAAATTTAATGTGTTAAAATCAAAAAGTGGCCTGAGAAGGCAAAAGGTATTGTTATGGTTTATGGTATGCCGTAAGCCATCATATAATTAGCCGGTTGAGAAGGAGATTGTTTCGTATGAGTAAGAAGATCAGAACCGAGGCAGTAGATTATCTGTTTCAGGCAATCTTAAGCCTTGAGAATAAAGAAGAGTGTTATACATTTTTTGAAGACATCTGTACGATCAATGAGCTGCTTTCATTGTCACAGAGATTTGAAGTGGCAAGAATGCTCCGTGAACAGAAGACATATCTGGAGATCGCAGAGAAGACAGGAGCATCCACTGCGACAATCAGTCGTGTGAACCGTTCTCTTAATTATGGGAATGACGGATATGATATGGTTTTCAAACGTGTAGGGCTTGCTGAGGAAGAGAATGGAACGGAAGAATAACACTTAAGAATTAAGCTTACAATAAAATACCTTTTATCAATCAAAAGATACAGCTTGCGGAAGATCCTGATAAAGTCTTTCACAGGCTGTATCTCGTTTTAAACAGAAATGTTTATTTCCCTTTCTTTTTCTCTTCGTTTTTTGAAGACTTGGAAGAGAGGTCATCAATGATCCGTTCAATGATCATTTTCTTGATATATACATCAAAACTCAAGCTGCATATAAATGCAAACTGCTGTAAGATCTCCTTATCTTCGCCATCAGCAAGATGAGTGAAAGTCTCAGCAGATTTCTCATAAGTAGCAGTTACATTCTCTTTGATGGAATCCAGCTGTTCTTTTTCAATCTTGCAGACTTCTTTGTAAATATCCGCTAATTCAAAAGAGCTTCCATCCGGAAAATATTTCTCTGTGAGCGGTGCAAGGACTGTCTCAATATCTTTGATTGAAAGAATACTCTTAAAATAATAAATGAAGACCAGAAGGAGCAGGTGCTCTCTGGAATATTTCTTCTTCACCGGGGGTGGAAGAAGATTGTTCTTCGTATAATTATTGATCATGGTCTTTGTCAGGATCTTATCATCAGGGTAACGTTTGGTCGAAGCCAGCTGCTCATCCATAAAAGTAGTTACTTGATCCATGTAAAGATCAATATTCGGAACATCGCCGGGATGCACATAACTTAAAGAAGAAAGTTCTTCCAAAATGCTGTTTAACAGATTACTTGTGTTTATATTCATGTTATCACCTCAATACATTTATTATATAGTATTTAAAACTAGATAGCAAGCAAAAGATAAGAAGGCCGGAAAATGTAGTTGACAAACAGGAACGTGTGTTTGATAATGGGAATACATTTACAGATATCTTTATAACTTTAAAGGAGTGGAAAGATGAGCATTTATGATAAATTAAATGAACCACAGAGAGAGGCTGTTTACCACACGGACGGTCTTCTTCTGATCCTTGCCGGAGCCGGTTCAGGAAAAACAAGAGTTCTGACGCACAGGATCGCATATCTGATCGGAGAACGTGGCGTGAACCCATGGAATATTCTTGCAATCACATTTACGAACAAAGCGGCAGAAGAGATGCGCCAGCGTGTGGATAAGCTTGTCGGTTTTGGAGCAGAAAGTGTATGGGTGAGCACATTTCATTCCGCATGTGTGCGTATTTTGAGAAGATTTATTGACAGATTAGGGTATGAGAATCATTTTACGATATATGATACAGATGATCAGAAGACATTAGTTAAGGAAGTCTGTCGGAAAGTAGATGTGGATACGAAAGTGTTTAAAGAAAGAAGTCTGCTTTCAGCAATTTCATCTGCCAAGAATGAGATGATCCTTCCGGATGAATTTGAACTGAATGCCGGAGGAGACTTTGCAAAGATGAAGATTGCTAAGGTTTACCGTGAGTATGAGGCGCAGATGAGAGCGAATAATGCACTGGATTTTGATGATCTGCTTGTAAAGACAGTACAGCTTTTGCAGACACAGCCGGATGTGCTTGAGAGTTATCAGGAAAGATTCCGCTATATTATGGTAGATGAATATCAGGATACAAATACAGTCCAGTTTCAGCTGGTAAGCCTTCTTGCAGGAAAATATAAGAATCTTTGTGTCGTTGGAGATGATGACCAGTCAATCTACAAGTTCCGTGGAGCGAATATCCGGAATATTCTTGACTTTGAGCATGAATTTCCGGATGCAAAGGTGATCAAACTGGAGCAGAACTACAGATCTACAGGGAATATTCTGAATGCAGCGAACAGTGTGATCGCGAATAACCGTGGAAGAAAGGAGAAATCACTTTGGACGGAGAACGGAGAAGGTGAACTGATCCGTCTGCGTCAGTTTGATACTGCATTTGATGAGGCGGATTTCATAGGCGAAGATATCAAACGTGCTGTCAGACAGGGAGGTTCCTATAATGACAGTGCAGTTCTTTATCGTACGAATGCACAATCCCGTCTGCTGGAAGAGAAATTTATTGCCATGAATATTCCTTATAAGATTGTCGGTGGTGTAAATTTCTATGCGAGAAGAGAAATCAAGGATCTTCTTGCTTATCTCAAGACAATCGACAATGGACGTGATGATGTTGCGGTTAGAAGAATCATTAATGTCCCAAAGAGAGGAATCGGTCTTACAACAATTAACCGGATTCAGGAGTCTGCAACAGAACGTGGAATTGGTTTTTATGAGGCATTACTGGCACCGGGGCTGATCGCAGGAGTGGGAAGAAGTGCAACAAAACTGGACTCTTTTGCGGCATTGATCGAGTATTTTAAGACGTTGGCAGAAGAGATGAACATCACAGATCTTTTACAGGAAGTGATTGAGAAGACAGGATATATAGAAAGCCTTGAAAATGAAGATAAAGAAGAGGCGAAAACAAGAAAAGAGAATATAGACGAGCTGATCAGTAAAGCGGCAACTTATGAGGAAAGTTGTCAGGATAAAGATGAAAAGGCAACATTGAGCGGATTCCTTGAAGAAGTTGCTTTGGTTGCGGATATTGACAGTCTGGATGAAGACCAGGAATATGTTGTTCTGATGACTTTACATAGTGCAAAGGGACTTGAATTTCCACGTGTTTATCTTGCAGGGATGGAAGATGGGCTTTTCCCGGGATATATGAGTATTAATGCAGGAGACAGAGAAGAACTGGAAGAAGAGCGGAGACTTTGTTATGTTGGAATCACAAGGGCAGAGCAGGAACTGACTTTGACAAGTGCGCGCAGAAGAATGGTACACGGTGAGACACAGTACAATCCGATGTCAAGATTTGTGAAAGAGATCCCGAGGGAACTGCTTGATACAGGAAACAAGAAGTTTACCCAGGAGACGGAGATGCCAGCACAGCAGAATACATATGCACGTGCCAGAGAAGCATTTCGGGCACAGGCATTCGCAGGAGCACTTGGCGGAATGACACCTGCAAAGAATCAGGGGGCGGGTAAGTCGCTTACAGGAAGTCAGGCACTGGCATCCCTGCAGAAGGGAAGTCAGCTGGCAGCAGGTGGGAATGGTCCACTTGGTTATGAGGTCGGAGACCGGGTACGTCATGTGAAGTTTGGGGAAGGAACAGTAACGGATATCAAAGAAGGTGGACGAGATCACGAGGTTACGATTGAATTTGACAGTGTCGGAACACGCAAGATGTTTGCAAAATTTGCCAAGCTTGTAAAGGTATGAGAAAGTTATAAAAAAATGATAAATCAGTAGTAATATGAATCGTCAGGTGTTATAATAAACACAGATTATCTGTCACCGCAAAAGGTGAAGAAAGGACGTGTTAATATGAACAAGAGAATAGAAGACATCATTGCAGAAACAAGATTGAACGAGATTCTTCATAAGAATGAGGCTGAGAAGCAGAAGAACACAGTAATCTGGACATTGGCTATCATCGGAGCAGTAGCAGCAGTAGCTGCAATCGCTTATGCAGTATATCGTTTCGTATCACCGGATTATCTTGATGATTTTGAAGATGATTTTGATGACGATTTTGATGATTACTTCAGCGAGGATGATCAGGTATAATTCTTGAGTGAATTGCAAAAGTGCAGACAGGGTGTGAGAAGAAACCATCCTGTCTGTTTTTCTGTTAAAATAGATTAGAATTGATAGGAGATTAGGATGAAAAAAGGTCAGATCTACGAAGGTATTATTGAACGTGTAGATTTCCCAAACAAGGGGATTGTATTTGTTGCGGAGGAAGAACAGTATGTTACTGTGAAAAATGGGATTCCGGGACAGAAGATCCGTTTTATGATAAATAAATTTAAAAGAGGAAATGCAGAAGGAAGACTTCTTGAAGTGTTGGAGAAATCTCCATTAGAGACAAGAGAGCCGGTCTGCAGTATCTTTCCTGCCTGTGGCGGCTGTATGTATCAGACGATGCCATATAAAGAGCAGGTGAAGATGAAAGAAGGACAGATCCGCAGAATCATGGATCCGGTAGTAAAAGGTGAATATGTTTTTGAAGGTGTGAAGCACAGTCCGAAGGAATTCCATTATCGTAATAAAATGGAATTTTCTTTTGGAGATGAATTCAAAGACGGTCCGTTATCTCTCGGTCTTCATAAAAAAGGAAGTACTTATGATGTACTGACAGCAGGAGACTGTCAGCTTGTCCATGAAGATATGGATAAGATTCTCCTTTGTGTGCTGAATTATTTCAAAGAAAGAAATGTAAGTTATTACAAGAAAATGCAGCATGTTGGTTATCTTCGCCATCTTCTTCTGAGACGAGGCGATACAACAGGCGAGATTCTTGTGAATCTTGTAACGACAACGCAGGAAGAATATGACTTGACTCCATTAGTAGAAGAACTTCTGGCATTAGAATTAGAAGGAAAGATCGTTGGAATCCTTCATATATTGAATGACTCCCTGTCTGATGTCGTAAAGAGTGATGAGACGAGAATTCTTTATGGACAGGACTTCTTTTATGAGAAGCTTCTCGGACTGGAATTCAAGATTACACCATTTTCCTTCTTCCAGCCAAACTCAAAAGGTGCAGAAGTGCTGTACGAGACTGTAAGAGAATACATTGGAGATATTGATAATCAGGTTGTATTCGATCTGTTCAGCGGAACAGGAACAATCGGTCAGGTGCTTGCTCCGGTTGCGAAGAAAGTGATCGGTGTCGAGATTATTGAAGAAGCAGTCGAGGCAGCAAAAGAAAATGCTGTCCGAAACGGACTTTCCAACTGCAGATTTATTGCCGGAGATGTGTTTAAGGTACTTGATGAGATTGAAGAGAAGCCGGATGTGATCGTACTGGATCCGCCGAGAGACGGAATTCATCCGAAGGCACTTCCGAAGATCTTGAATTATGGGGTGGATAAGATTGTATATATTTCCTGTAAGATGAC
>OIZP01000380.1_pt1 | contig 28670 bp, 22 predicted proteins | sample 1588531 | NCBI WGS metagenome assembly OIZP01 (sample SAMN03283283) | human gut metagenome | biome: human-associated habitat; material: feces | host: Homo sapiens | place: Peru | collected 2012
GAGAGGGATATTCTGAACTGTAACAAGGCTGGATGTCACACTCTGTATGACCGGCGATACGTGCAATCATCTGTGTGAAGTCGTACCACGAGCAAACGCCCTCGTTAGAGAAATGATATACGCCGACGTATTTCGTATTGTCAGCCTCAGCCTCCATCTTTCCCAGAATGGTCTGGATGGCATTGGCGAGGTCGAGAGCGTATGTAGGAGTGCCACACTGGTCGAACACCACCTTCAACTGAGGCTTTGTGGCAGTAAGGTTGAGCATAGTCTTGCAGAAGTTCTTGCCGAACTCTGAATACAGCCAAGCCGTACGGATGATGACGTACTTACAGCCGGTGGCAATGATCTTCTGCTCGCCATGAAGCTTTGTCATACCATAGACACCGGTTGGAGTTCCCTTCTGGTCCGGATTGCAAGGCACGTAGGAAGGCTCCTTGCCGAACACACAGTCCGTGCTTATATGGACAAGCACGCCGTCCGCCTCCTTCATTGCCGTGGCAAGGTTCTCAGGAGCGTCAGCATTCAGCTTCTCAGCAAGAGCAGCCAGCTTCTCGTCCGTCTCACAGGCATCCACATTCGTCCAAGCGGCACAGTTTATGATTGCCTTTACATTGTTTTCCTTCACCATCTTGCGGATGGCGTCCATGTCAGTAATGTCAAGGTAAGTGGTCTCCTGACCCTCCACCTGATTGACATCCGTGAAAATGTAATGGTCCGCAGAATTCATGCTGACGATACGCATCTCATTGCCAAGCTGACCGTTGGCACCGGTTACTAATATATTCATATTATAAAAGTGTTAAATCCAAAATACAATCTTCTACTCTCTTTTACCGCCACCTATTTATACAAGTCCACGTTGATGTCAAAAGGACTGTCAAAGTCCTTAAGCAGTTCATGTTTGGTGTCCTTCTCCGAAAGGATGGCATGTTCTGTGGGGATTCGCCAGTCGATGTTCAGGCTATCGTCCAGAATACTGATGCCACCATCAGCCTCAGGATGATAGAAGTTGTCACACTTATACTGGAACACCGCAGTCTCGCTGAGAACGGCAAAGCCATGCGCAAAGCCGCGCGGCACGAAGAACTGTCTGTGGTTGTCCTCAGTGAGTTCCACGGCGACGTGCTTGCCGTATGTAGGCGAACCCTTGCGAATGTCCACAGCCACATCCAGCACTCTTCCCTTCACGCATCTCACCAGCTTACTCTGTGTGAACGGCGGACGCTGGAAATGCAAGCCTCGCATCACGCCATAGCTGCTCATGCTCTCATTATCCTGGCAGAAGTCAATATGACGCACCTTCTCGTCAAACTCCCTTTGTGAAAAACTCTCGAAGAAATATCCACGAGCATCCTTAAAGATCCGCGGCTCAATAATCACCACGCCCTCAATCTCAGTCTTTATTACTTCCATTGTGTTTATTTGATTAATTTTGTCTTTCTAATATTAAGATAAGCATATTAAATGTTTCGCAATAAGTCAGAAGCTTGAGAAGACTCATGCTGCTTCATGAACAACAAAATTGTTTTAACCCGTTGTTTCAATTGCTTATCTTTATAGATAATGTTCTCATAATCTGCAAAAATCCTTCTCATAAATCCTTCCAGATTGAATGTCAAAGTCTTCATTACGCTACGTTCACCTGTATATACATCCTTATCTTCTATAACAGAAGAAATTGCAGGCACGATATTTAATGCATATTCGCTTGCTATAGTATCGAAAACCTTAACCACGGAATTCAATACAGACGGATTATCACCAACATCATTTAAAACTCTTTGGAAAAAGCTGATGTCTTTCTCCTTAAAGTCAAACCACTTTTCCTCATATTTGACATTGGTTGAAAGATCAAGCAAGTAATATTGAATAATTTCAGACCTATCTCTCTTCGTAATCCCCTTAATTATACTTTCATAAAGAGAATACCATACTATCCAAAACTTTTCATAAGAGCTATAATGTAGACATTTAAAAATGAAATAACGAATTAACGGCTCATACCTATTATCTTTTGATATATATCTGCAGAAGAACGAGAGCATTTGAGGAATCTTATCCTCATTAGCATTGATAATGATGTCCGAAACCAGATCTGCATCATCAAACCTCTCTTGAGAATACGAATCATGATTTCTATTTGTTTTAGGCATCCATTCTGATGACATTATTTCCATACACTTAACCGTCAAGTCCATGTGTGACGTGTCATTCGCCAAGATACAAAGCGTAGCTCTTGCCCTGTATATTTCTGTTGCATCTTGAGAAATCGGAGCTTCTACGATTTCTTGCAGACAGGATTCCATAAACGATGTATGATGTTTCCACATTTCGTTCTTAACCATCATGTATCTCATCGTATCACATGGCCTTGTATTGCCGTATTTATATGTGCTTCTTATAAATGCCAAACATATCTTTCTAAGTTCAACTTCCTCCTCCTTATCGCTGAAACGCAGAAGTGAAGGAATTGCATTGAGACATACCTCCAACTCAGTGAACGTTTTCTCCAAAAAGGATTCCATATCCTTCAGTACAGTGAACAAGCGTTTCTTACATTCATTCAGCTCCATAGCATCCAGCTTGTCAGAGAACTTCATAAGCAGAATGCCACTTCCCATACAAGGTAGAAACTCGTCACCTGCGAGCCTATGGATAGCTGTATCCTCCGAACCTAATAGTTTCTCAATATATCTTATTTCGTCCAATACGGCTTTTGGATTATCGTCAAAGGGCGATTTCGAAGATACATCATGACATTCGGAATATTGATTTTCAATCCATTTCCTCAGATTCACACATCTTGTCATCTGCCTATTTTCCTCATCTATTTTCAGGCTCTCTTTCTTTTGTTCAGGAGTTAAGTTAGGAGTAACCTTTATTGCTTTCACCCCATCCTTTAAGCTTACCTCTTCCTTTATCAATGACCGATAGTCAATTCTGGCCACCATATAGTCCTCATATCTCTTCTTTGCTTGCGGGATTAATGCTACCTGATTTTTAATTACGTCTACGCAAGCATATAATTTCAGCAATCTCTCCTTATCTTGCGGCTTTTCAGAAGCATCATAACAAACCAGAAGTCTTTGTAACCAACTTTCCAGATGATATTGCCTATGTTTCAATTCGTTGGAAGCCTTACGTTCTTTTACAATATATTCACGTCCAATACCCTCAACAGCCCATATTTCTGCAGACAACTCATGAGTACAACGAGTCAAGTCATACGAAAGGAAACGGTAATCCTGATAAAAAACCAACAATATGTCAAAATATTCGTCATAATGCGCCAAAGCTATACTTGCCACAACTGCCCATAACGAAATTGATTTCGACTCATTTAGAATCTTCGTCAGAATTTTTGAAACATATTCTTTGTTTTTATTGTCATCGCATAGTTCAAGCAAGAACTTCTCCAATGCCATATGTACACACTCCAATACGTGCGGTGCAGGAAAACCAGACGTACCTCTATACATATTCCACAATACTTGCGAAGCAATTATTTCCTTATAAGTGCCATTTGGTACTAGAACCCTTATTTTCTCTATGTTATCTCCTTCCGTCCTTCTTTCCTTATAAACGTCCACACATTTATCAACGAATCTGATGATAAAATCCATCGTATTCTGTAGTTGAGGACTGATACGATATTCAGCCATCAGCATAGGATAGACAGGTGTTTGGAAAGCGCTGCTTGGGAAATATCCTTCTATTTCTAACCCTTCATCAAGTCCATAATAGTACTCGCTGTCCCGGTACGAATAGTCATGAAAAGCCCTATGCTTATTTTCTTCAGGATGCTCCTCCCAAAACAATTGCAGAAGTTCAGGAAGAACATCATGGCATTGTATACATAAAGGAAAGACATCATAAATGTTAGCTTTCCTGACCACATATTCCATTAACAGAAAATATGGGTCATCATAATCAACCCATTTGTTACGGACTACATCACTTATGATTTGCGTCAGTTCGTCTTTCAAGAAAGCAGAATACTGACAAACCAAAGAGCACCATTCCTCCGGTTTCTGTATGTATAATGTAGAACCTTTCCTTGATGCATAGACCTCCTCTTTGAATATCCTCAATGACAGGATAGCCGCCTGCCGTTTTTCGTTAGGACCGGCATCCCCGATGCCTAAAAATCCAAGTAAAACTTGGTATATAATATAGGTGTTATTCAGGAAGTATTCGTCTTGATTTCTATACATAAAATCAATCACGCTACTCCACCCACCACCAACCGGAATAAATCTTGGATATTGCCTACCCTTATATGTGATGTGTTCTTTTATCTCTTTGCAAGACACATAAAGTTCCTTAGCAAACTGATTGAACCAATGATAGTTGTCATGTTTTAATTGAGCGTCAAACCTTTCAAAGAACGTCCGCGACTTGTCCTTGCTCATGGCTATAACATAGAATACAGGAGACACCCAGAAACCATCCAATTCATTTGCAAATATCGCTTTACAGAAAGAATCCAATCGTGCCGCCCCATCATCTGTCTTTTCTTGCAAACAATGTAAAAAAGCATTCTGATAATCCACAGTATGGGGTAAATAGTTCAACTCCTTTACTTGTCCCGTTATAATCTGCTCCATCACATACTCCAACGCCCAATCCGAATAAAGATCATGCTTAAACGTATAGCCTTTATGCATTACCTCAGTCAGCACATCCTCTTCCATGAGCAAATAGGCAGCATCCTTATCCTTTATGTCAGAATAGCCAACATAATATTTCGGATACATTTGTAATTGCCGGGCTAAGTCAACCAAACAATCCTCCCTTTTCTGTTGCACACCTCCCCTTACATTACCTCTCACTTTTATCTTCCAAACCCTCTCCCTGAAAGAAGAGCAATCCATCTGAGTATTAGAACCTAATTCCACATATCTTGCAAGATAGAATGGCAAGCATAACTGGACAAGAAGCTTATTATCATTTGGAAGCACTATTGAGCAATTCTCAGCAAACGAAACAAGTTCGGTCTTTGAGATAGGCAGAACTTCCATAATAACCGTATGGAGACCATAATCTTGACTGATAACTTCAAGAAAATCTTTCCGGCAATTAGCTTTGCACGTAAAAACAAGCGTCCAACCCTCTTTACGAAGTTTGTCAAATAACAGAAAAGGAACCGAACTGCCAGTGTATTCAAGAAGTTTTTCAGCTGAATCTACATATATTATCTTGGTTTTAAACTCCCGATAATAATCACAGAATTCCTTAAATGAATAATTCTGCCCCAAAGCAAACAAGTCGTTTATCCTACTCGTATCCAATTGTCTACCATCCAATACAAAAAACACTGTATCTATGTTTTCTTTTGCTTGTGCATAGTAATTCTTGACAATTGCGCTTTTTCCCGATCCACTCTCTCCTATAATAACGATGTTTTGCTTGTTACAGATATGTTCATTTATCTTCTCCACATAGTCCTTTCGGTCAATAGTGAAGACATTGTCGCCATAGACTATCTCACCGTTAATACGAGCAAACTTTGCATCATTGCTTTCTTCTACGTCATGAGGCAAATCTTGAATATGAGATTTAAGATTAAAGAAGATGTCATACGCCAATGGATGTTCTTTTACAGCATCAAGAATGTTGTCGCCAAACATCCATTCTATCTTTAAGCCATTATTCTCTGCCGCATCCTGAATAGACTGTTGTTTTCTAGTAATGCGACTTCCTTTAGGAATGCCAAATTCCTTATTTGTATAAATGATTATCTTTGTCTGATTGGGATTCCATTCTTTGGCCTTTTCTATTGAATGGATAATATTGTTTGCATCTATTTCATTCTCAAAATATTTTGCTTGAAATCCGATAATCTCACCATCTCGTTCAATGACTTCAGTTTCATTTCCCGGATGGTTCTTATAATAAGGCAATGCAAATGGCACGTTATATGTCTTGCGAAACAAAAAACGCGCTAAGTCCTCAAATGCATTTGTCAAATTCTTTGAGTTCTTTCCTATGAACTCATTCCAACTTGTACTATACATAGGTTAGCCATGTTATTTATTTCCACTCGCTCTCTCAATATCATCAGCGTCCTCCTTGGCATCTGTTATAGCCATCTTGATGACAGCAATGATTAATGCCAATCCTATAAGTGCGGCTATTCCTAAGATGAGTTTCCACCACATATCTTTACTTCTCGTATTTCTTGTAGATGCCCGTTACTTGCTGGGCAATCTTGTCCCAATCATACTTGCCCATATCGTAGTTGATATGCTGTAAGGGCTGCTCTATGATTTTTCCGAACTTCTGCGACAACTCGTCCACGTCGCCGCAATGGAAGTAGTCGTCCTTGGGCAAGCCTACCTCTAAATTGGCAGGGATGTCGCTTACCACAACCTTCACGCCATAGCTCATTGCCTCTAACAATGCGATGGGAAGTCCCTCGTGTGATGAGGGCAAGCAGTAGCACTTACAGTTGGTCAGGAGCGAATGGAGCTTCTTACCTTTTATGAAACCGGTCAAGACCACACCGTTCTTACGAGCCATCTCCTTCAATCCCATTGAATAGCTGTCCTCGAAGTCTGTGTCACCAGCCAGCACCAGTTTTATGTCTGTAGCATCAGCGTTTGCCTTCTTCCATTTCACGAATGCCTCTACAAGATGGTGAAGATTCTTCTCTGGAACAAAACGGCACATGCCCAAGACATACTTACCCTTCTCTATTCCAAGTTCGTTGAAGTACTCAGGATATTCGCAAATCTCTGGTTCAGACACACCATTATATATAAGGTGTACGTTCTTTGTCCTGCCATACTTCTTGGCAATAAGGTTCTTAATGACGTTTGAGATGACAATGACGTCATCCGCAAACATACATCCCATCCTCTCACCCATCTTCAGGATTGTCTTGGCAGCAAATCCCCACTTGTCCCTGTCATAGTCGGGACCATGATGGGTGAACACCACCTTCATGCCCAACAACTTGGCGTATGGAACGAGCAAGGCAGGACCGATAGCATGAATGTGGAGCACGTCAGCCCCAAGCTTCTTGGCCTTGTTGATGGCACGGAAAGTATGGATGATAGCCTCAAACGACTTCTTCTTAGGTGAAGGAATAGTGACAAGCTTCACGCCATTCCATTCCTTCAAATCATCCTGAACATAATTGGAGCGACGTATTATCGTCACATCGAAGCCACGCTTTGCTACACGCGGGAAAAGCTCCTCGCAATGTGTCTCCACGCCACCCATGATGTTAGGAACACCACGAGTACCTGTTACTACTATTTTCATTTGAATTTATTTCTTTAGGAATTGGTTGTAGAATGCTATCAACCTTGGATAATAATTTTCAAGACTTAAGTTCTCATGCGCAAACTTCAAAGCGCCGGCACTTTGTTTAGTGTATTCATCTGCCGTTAGACCGTCTGCAAGAACCACCTTACTTCTCAAGTTATCGGCATTTCCACTCTCAAACTGGAACCCAGTCTCACTTTCAACAACAATCTCAGGAATACCGCCTATTCTGGCACCAATAACTGGAGTACCGACCGAATATGCCTCAATAATAGTCATAGGATTGTTCTCATACCATTCTGACGGTACAATGACATAATAAGCATTTGCCACTAAATCTTGCAGTTCCTTTCCACGTTTGTAGCCTAAGAATTCCACGTTCTTCATACCGTTGCTCTCTACAAACGCCTTCAATTCTTCTTCCTTAGGGCCGGTGCCGACAATCTTCAGATGACATTCTGGCAAACCATTGAAAGCTTCAAGTAATGTCTTCACGCCCTTCTCATAAGACAAGCGTCCGAAGAACAGGAAGTATTTGTCTTTAGGCATCGCTTTAGGCTGACCAACAATTGAAGTTGAGAAATTATAGAGCGTAATGTTAGGCTTATTCTTCACTGCCGGCATATACTTCTCCTGTATATCCCTCGCAAAGTTGCTCACATAAAGAAAGCCGTCAATATACTTTGCTGGATTGAAGAACGCATTTCGGAAATACTGCTCCGCTGCCATCACCGCACTCATCACCTTGCTGCCCTTACAGCATGTATGCGTAAAGCACTTATAAAAGCTATGTCCCTGACAGTCCTCACAGATTCTTCCGCTACCATCCCTAAACGTATAGGCAGGACATACAATGCGATAATCATGCACAGTGAACAGAATAGGGATATTATGCTTTCTCAAAACGGGGAAAATGGAGGGCGTAATCTGGCCCCACAAAAGATGAATATGTGCGATGTCAGGACGCTCGTCCTCTATCAGTTTCTCCATCTTCTTCGCCGCCTCGAAGTGATAGAAATAGTTCACCATGTTCTTCACCTGCTTCAGCGGTCCCTTGCGCGTTTCCTTCGACTCAGGGAAATACTTGCTATAGGGCGACGGATTGTTCTCTTCCCATTTCAGCGTGAAGTATACCACTTGGTGGCCATGCTCCTCCAACAATTTGCCAGTATTAAAGCAAACAGTCTCTGCACCACCTTTATTATAATTATATACGTCGATTAAGAGTATTTTCATTGTGTTATAAAGATTACATATACATCATAAAGACACCTTGTTTACCTTAGTTATGCTTATTTAGCATTATGCTATTATCCTAATAATCACCATAAAAAGCCTTATTTGTCTAACTTAGATGCAACAGAAGAAGGACCTTATAAGGACATTAAACCTATAGCAATAGCTCTCTCATTACGCAAACAGAATGCTTCCGCTCAACCTTCAATGTTTCGTGAACCTTACTTATTTCTTTGCCAGCAACCAACCACATCCCATCAACATCAATGCTGGAATTTTCTTCCATCCATGAATATCTTTCAGGATACCTTTAATATTTCTACCCGAAACGAAGCCGTCCATACTTACACCAACATATGCCTTCACAATCTTCATAGGATAGAAAAATACATATTGTGACAGATTATTAACCAAATAAAGCCACAAATAATAGTTGGCTGCCGAACGTTTCACACTACGCTCTCTCATAATAGAAACAGAGGCATCATAATAATATGTTCTCACCGCCTCGTCAATGACACGCAATTTATACTTCTTGGCCATCTCAAACCACGCAATTGCTTCAGGACAGAACCGCATACGAGAATCATATTCAGGAAAAGGATATTTACGAAGCACTTCCACCCTAAACATTTCTAGCATTTCTCCTTCAATTCGGTATTTCATACGCAACTCGGTGAATGAAACATCCATCGGTTGATAAGGCAATTTGTCGCCCACTATATTTCCTTCCGAATCAACACATCTGGCAGAAACGCCACAGTATTCATTGCGTTTCTTATCTGGAATAGAATTCCATGCCTCCGAATATTTCAACAACGCATCAGGAAGGATGGTGTCGTCACTATCAATGGTCAACCAAAACTTACCACGAGCCTGTTGAGCGGCAAAATTCATTGCCACATGCTTACCTTGGTTCTCTTGTTTAAAATAACGAATACTTAACTTGTTTTCTTCACACCACCGACGGCCAAGCTCTTCTGTTCCATCAGAACTTCCATCATCTACAATAATCCAATCTACCCCCCCCGAAACAGTTTTAAGTTGTTGGATTGACTGATAAGTCCTACCTATAGTTTCCTTCCGATTAAAGGTTGGTGTAAATATTGTAACAAAGTATTCACCACCTTCTTTAGATTTATTGCTTTCAAATAAAAGATTTACTTTCATCTTTCTATATTCTATGATTTCGTATTAATCAAATAATTCATATATTTATTTCTATTCTTCTGCAAGGTCTGCTCTACCTTTGATTCATCAAAAACCTTTAGAGTCTCTTGATAACTTTCCCATACATTTTTCAAACCCTCTTTTGAATCAAGTGCACCTAAAAAGGCTTGTGGATAAAGACCAAAGTCCTTAAGCAAGGAAATATGCTTGCTATCGCCACCCGTCATCATTTCTTTGCCTCGCTTTACATAAATCAAAGCAGGAGTATGGTTTTTCATACAGAAAACACCATCATGGAAACGATGAGTTATGACAAAACTAACATATTTATATAAGCCGACCTGTTCTAGCGGAGACATATCAACCAAAACAATATCACTCCACTCTACACCCCTGTTTGTGACTAACGTATATCCCCTTTGCTTCAAATCCTTTGCGACATCAGCAAGCCAATAGTCATCACCATAAAACTGTAAAAAGACCGACTTCTTTGGAATGGTAACTCCCTTTTTATTCAGGTAAGTATCAATATAAGTATAATCAATGTCGTATGTAAAAGTTGGATCAGGTATATAATCGATCTTATCTCCTTCACCTAATAACTTTTCAAATAATGACACTGTAGCACGATCTCTAACACCAATATGAGCAATTTGGCTGGCTGCAACTTTTAAGTCATTTTTCTGCTTATCGGATAGTTTGTCATAAGATACATTTTTGGATGAAGCTGCTATAACCACTTTTTTAGCCTTAATATCTTTTAGCCAATATGCAGATATACCATCATAGCCTATAGCAAGTTTGTCTAATTCCAACAAAGTGTCCGCTCCAACATAGATTATATCATAATGTCGAGAAGAGATAAACCGTAAAGCATCATCCACATTCTTGATGATAGTATCATGATGGACATGCAGCATATTCTTTTTAAAGTCATAATACTTCTTAAAACGCTTCACGTCATCCCACATCAATTTCAAAGAAAAAGTCTTATAAGGCATCACCCTTGCTCTAAAACCATGAAACGGTATTATTTCCACTTCATCATGCGGATATACTTTTTTTATTGCTTGAAAAGTAGCCAACGCCTGCATATTTGTACCACAATTCAAGTCACCATAATATGTTAAAAGTCCTATTTTCATATATAGTTTATATTTGAGATTTATCACAAAGGGATATTGACACGCTCCCCATTCTGCTTTATAATCATCGATTTGGCAGGTACTACAACAGAGTCGTTTGGTATGCTCTTCACCACTACGGCACCAGCTCCAACCTGGCAGTTGTCACCTACAGTTATGTCGCCTAACACAATGGCATTTGCCCATACCGACACATTATCGCCTATAATTGCTTCCTTACAGTTACGACTGCCGACAGTAACATTCTGACCGACACGGAAGTTTCTTCCTATGCGCTGGGCATTGACCACTGTGCCCCAACCATGACCTACATAGAAACCGCCACCTACATTCCGAGGATTGGTCACCAAATACAAGTTGCTACGCCCAGGCATCCAAAAGAAAACGAAACGTCCCAACTTGCCCAAACGCCAATAAAAGACACTGCGAAATTCCGGATAGACCATCATCAAGAAGACGAACGCCCATAGGTTATTCTTTTGCTCTAACCCTTTTATTGACTTATAACGTAAAAGGTCTGCAGCAATTATCCCCCCCCCACAACTAATACGCAATGCTAACCAAGTTAATACCTGTGGTAACAAAACCACACAGCCTACCAACACACGAATGTTATTTTTCATCAATTATTTTTTTGTTTAAATATTCTTTATATATCTCAGATTCTGCCAATGCCAGTTTGAGCACCACCTTCCAGTGATTGCTTCCATATTCCACAGCATCCATCAAAGCTGTATTTTTCAATTTTTCCAAACACCGGGATAAATCATCCTTTTCCTTTAAATCTACTTGGATGATGTTTTCTATTTCCGTGTAACACGCAGCAGCTTCTGTTTTAAAGCGTTCAAGTAACCCAAGTTTTTCGAAATGCCTCTTTATCAATTCAAACTTTTCCTTGTCTATACCGTTTGAATTATCCAAGCGATACTCAAAGTTTGGACAACCATGAACATCAATACATATATCCACAAACAAATACTGCTCATCAGGCAACGCATCATAATAATAATTTATAATGAATGGCTTGCCGTCAGGCGTCGTGACATCTTCACCTTTCTTCGTATTACATATTGAGCAGCAAGGCAGCAAGTTCAATGCATTAATGGCAAACTCAGGATACTTCTCCTTCGGAAGAATATGTTCAGTGGTGCCGGCATTGCTTAGAGTACAGTAAGGACACTTACGCAAATAGGTCCGCTTGTTATGCGAATCGATCCATTCACGTATGTCCTTTACTATTTTCTTTTTACTACCATACAAACCTTTCAACAATTTTCTATTATTATCTGTGAATGTGGTAGCCGGCAACAATGAGTGAACTCGCTTTTGTGTAAAAGCTACATTGTATTTTTCATACTCTGCTTTTACGTCTTTCTCTATCAGAGTAAGACTTTCTTTGCCTTCTTTATCTGTCTTTGCTTTTACCGCATTCCTGTATAATTCAAATGGATCCCCTGTATAAGGATTAAAGTTAATCATTCGCCTTAACCTCCAATTGACGTCTTATATACATATAAAGGTTCATGCTCATAGGCAGACCCTCAGTCTTAAGAATCTGCTCAATCTGTTCGCCATCCAAGCCCTTTCTTATCATCTCTTGTATAACATAGCCATAATGCTTGTCAATACTTGATCTTCCAAACACATCTTCCGTTATAGTTGTCAAATTCTCGCCCAATGTTTCTGTGTTCATTCCTCTTACGTAAGGTTCTTTTGTTTCAGCATCTTGTTCCACAACGAGTACATTACGTGCAAGCAGTTCTTGCAAAATCACAGCAGAATGTGTGGCTACAATACAAGCCGACTTAAATTCATTGCATATTTCGAATATGATACGTATGAGTTTTGTTATGGCATTGGCATGGAGATGCACCTCTGGCTCATCGAAAAGGATAAGTGAATTCTCTCGTATATGAGCATATATCTCAGTGATAATACTGGTTATCATTGCCTGTCCACTACTCATTTTGTTTATGAGTTCCAGAAACTTATTTTTGTCTATTTCATTGTGTTGTTTGAAAACCACTTCTAATAAGCCTTCATCAACAACTTCTTTCAGTGTAAGATGATAATCGTATATACGATGCTTATAGACAATTTCATCAAGAGATCTCTTTAAACGGCTTTCTTTATCAGTCTCCGAGAGCAACTCATTGTCCCTATTTCTCAATCCACAATAAACGAAGTTGAAAGATGATTTCTTAGTTAATTGAAACAAATTATCGAAAATACTATAGGATATGGCTATCACCTTTGAGAAATCAGGTCTGTGTCCTTTCTCAAACATATCGCCACCACCATCATGCAATGCTTTAGCAAGAGAATAAAGAACAGATGACTTGCCTGATCCATTCTCGCCTATCAGTGCCTTTACTCTATCCAGATTCCTGACATTGTCTAAGTTGCCGAAATTAAACGCCACAGGTATATTACCATCATAGTAAGGTATCGTTGCCTGAAGTGTAAAATTATATCGATTCTTCAAATCTATCCCCTCAAGAATACCATGAACGTCTCTAAGAGCACGATGTGCATAATCATTCCTCAACAACGACTTCTGAAAGGAAATCGTGTACTGATATCTATCAGCAATGACTGAGAAATAAGCAGCATCACGCAATGCCCACATAATACTCTTGTAGTCATTAGGGAACAATTTCTTAATATTGTCATAATAATCTTCATCTTGACCAACAGAACAAAAATTGTATGGCAACTCTGTAAACTCTGAAGGTATTACATCCTTAGTCACCAGACTGTCTGCATTCATAATTTTAACAGTACCAATATTTTGCTGCTGTTTGTCTTCAGAAATATACGAAAGGCTAAATGTAGTTTTACGACCAAAATCGTCCCAATAACAACTTGCAAGTTTAAAGCAAGGAAATAATAAAGGCGCTTTATCAACGAAGAAATAAATACGATTTCGAGGTACATCTAAAGGACGGTCTTCCGCTATGGCTTGTTTGTCTATCTCATATACAGGCAGCCCATCATCTTCACCTGTCAAAATATAGCAGAGATGTTCATCTTTCAACATTTCGTTAATTGCATCAACATAATGTATGATTTCATCTTTTGATCTTCTGACCTTTGTAGAAACCACCTCATTCAGAAACTTGAAGAACACTTCATTCGAAGCCTTCAACAAACCAAATCTGGATATGAACACATATTCATCATCCCAATCTGAATTGTTTATTAAATGCTGAACCGCATCCTCATAAGCATCCTCAAACCTCGGATCTTCAGAGGCAAGCAGATGAAGATTCCAAATACGATCAAGCATTCCCACTTCATCTGCCTGTCCCCAAATATTTCCTAAAGCAAGAATGCCCTTGAAGACCTCATATTTTTTCTCCGAAGTCATCATTGTATTTCCGTATACTCCATATAATCTTTGCGCTTTGATACTGCCACCTTATATTCATCCTTATAAGAACCAACACCTATCAAAACACAAGGCATCTCATACTCTGGAATATCCATGACCTTTTTTATGTAGGAAAGTTTACCTTGCTTCTGCCCCATCGTAAGAGGAATAGCAGCTAATCCTTCATAATGCAGAGCATATAAAAGGTTCATTGCATAGATACCTCCATCAACATACACTTGATGTAATTCATTGATATTATAGCCACGCTGATCACCACAAATAAGAATTGCAATTTGCATGTCTTCATAAAATCCCTTACAACCACCTTGCATCTCAAAAATCCGATTCTTCAACAATTCATCCTTATATACATAAATCATGTAGCTTTGTCGATTACATGCAGAAGGTGTACGTTCGCACATTTTAAGTGCTGAGAGAATCTTATTGAAGTCAACTTTCTCCTTTCCAAAATCACGAACAGAGAATCGAGATTGCGAGAAAACATTAAAAGAGGATTTTCTTTCATCAGCAAGTTTACTTAATGTCTTCACATAGATGCCGGCATCTGCATTCGAATCTATCTGTATGCCGTTTTTCCTGCAGAAATCATCGAGTAATGATATTATATCATTCATATCTGCCCCAACATTCTGATTGAACAATATATATTTTTCAATAACCGTACATACCTCACATGCAAACTCTAAATGACCATCAATATTAAGATAATGCTGCAAATCTTTCAACAGATTACGCACTTTCTGTTTACCGAAGCCAACCTTAACGCTTCCAATTGACATGCCTTTTTCCAGAGCATGAGCACGAATAGCCAAGTCTGTCTCCATTTTTCTCGGATTTTTATTGCGTGCTCCATTACCAATATATTTAGTATCAATAAGGAGTTCCTGCCAACGTTCATGGCATAAGCGTAGGAACAATACCCACTTCGCATTCTTTAAATATTCTTTAATCATAAGATAGAATTGAAATATTCAATATACTTTTTAGAAACAGCTTCCAAGCTATTGTTTTCAGCCACATAAGTCTTTAGATTATCTTTCATCTTCTGATAATCAGAAGTGGACATCATCGCAGCTTTAGTGATGGCAGCTTTCAATGATTCTTTATCGTTTACACGGAATAAGAAACCATTCTCACCATCCTCAACACGCTCAGCAAAACCGTCAATATCACTGGCTATTACAGGAAGGTTGTAATTGTAAGCTATCATGTGGGGACCACTTTGTGCCACATCTTGATAAGGAAGCATAAAGAATTGATGTTTGGTAAATAACTCCGGAATTTCTTCATCTGGTATGCGCTTGAAATTGGTAGAGATGCTCTTGCAATCACCTATCTGCTGCAAAAAAGCCTCCTTGTTCATTCGGCAATTGCCACAAATATTGAGATGCACTTTATTCTGTATATTCTCAGGCAACTCCTTCACAGCATCAATTAGCAAATCAAGGCGCTTATTAGCCACCACATTACCAAAAAACAGAAGGTTTACTTTCTTTTCATCTACCTTATAATTATCGGTCTGAACCTTTCCGAAATCCTTCACAACCATCGGTGCATAGAAGAACGACTTCTTCGGATAATGCTCCTTAAACCATCGTGCAGTATGCTTCGAGAACATTTGGAAATAATCATTCAGAAAGAATTCCATTTTAACTGCAATCTTTAACATAAGTGGCCATACTGGATATGGATTTACATTATGCGCAGCATGAACAACACATTGATTGTTTCTTTTAGACAAAAGTAATGTTGGATAGTAAAATGGAAAACCGTGAAATGAGGAATAAATAAGGTCGAAATCTTTTATGTGATATTTGCGAAAAAGATTATAATAAAACCATATATTTCTAAAATCCTTGAGTCGATAGAGCTGTTTAATACAAACATATTCATCAGCTAATGGGATTGAATTAGGACCTACAACAAGCCAGGTTATCTGGTATCCACTATGTTCTTTTAGATACGGAACAATCTCCTTGTCCGTATCAAATGACCATGATTCTGTAAGCCAAAGTATTTTCTTCATCTCAACAGTTCTTTGATAATAGCTAATAACCCACTATTTTTATTCTCCTCCACCTTGATACTCTTCTTAACCCCAGCATTCTCGCCAGCTTCTACATCACGATGGCTATCACCAATCATATAGGATTCTGACAAGTCAATGTTGAAGTCTTTTGCAGCCTGCAACAAGAGTCCTGGCTTTGGCTTGCGACAATCACAATTGCACTTATATTCAGGGCGTTCACCCTCAAAGCCCTTATCGGTATGGTGAGGACAAACATAGATGGCATCTACGAAAGCACCAACCTTGCCAAGTTCCGTTTCCATCTTATCATGGATAGTCTGCAACTCCTCAAAGGTGCAATCACCACGAGCAATAACAGGCTGATTGGTTACAACAATAGCAAGATAACCGCTCTTGTTGATAGCCTTGATTGCTTCTGCAGCACCTTCAATCAACTCGAATTGCTCAGGCTTGGTTACAAAACCTACCATCTCATTGATAGTTCCATCTCTATCCAAGAAGATAGCCTTCTGCTTGTTCTTCAAGTTGCGGGCATGAACCTTACCGCTTTCGATATCCTTCTCTGTCTCATAGAATCTATCAGGAGTACCCATATCCTTGATATACTCAGGAGTATCGTATGCGAAAATCTTACCACTTGGGATATTTGGCTTCAACACATCACGATCAAGGTCTATCTTATCCGGAGTCTCAGGATGGCGAGGAACAAAGTTCTTCATCGTTTCCTTCAAGAGTTCTGGAGAAATCAACTCGATACCGGCATTCACTCGGTTCTTGTAATAAGTACGCTCATCCTCCTTTGCCATCCATCGGATTACACGATGAGTATCCTCAGGCATACCGCCTACAGTCTTAGGCGCATCAATCTCTGTTACCAACAAAGAACTGTCGTATGGATGTCCGTTTGGATGAGCCACCAAACTTGCCCATGCCTGATGATTCTTATGGAACGCTATAAAGCGGTTGAAATCCACATCAATGATAACATCACCACAAAGAAGCAAGAAGTCTTCTGTCAGCTGTGGCATCTTAAACAAGGCGCCAGCAGTACCTAAAGGATGGTCTTCTACAAAATACTCAATGTTGACACCAAACTTACTGCCATCTCCGAAATACTCCTTGATTTTATCACCAAGATATCCAATAACGAGGATGATGTCTGTCAAACCACAAGCCTTCAAGTTATCAATCTGATGCTCCAAGATAGGCTTGCCACATATATTAATCATAGGCTTAGGTACATCGCTTCTCACAGAAGCAATTCTTGTACCCTTACCACCTGCCATAATTACTACTTTCATTTTCTACATTATTTAATGTGTAGTGTTATTGTTTAGTTACTATTGATTACCAAAGAATTTTTCTTCCAACATCAAGCACAGGCAATGATATACAGGAAGATGAAGTTCCTGAATCTTATAAGTCTCTGTTTCTGGGACATGGATACAAACATCTGCGAATGTTTCCAACTTGTTTTCATTCTGACCAGTCAGACCAATGACCTTCAATCCTTTAGACTTAGCAGCTACAGCTGCATAAAGAACATTCTTGCTGTTACCAGAAGTTGAGATGCCCAAGAAAACATCACCAGCTCTACCCAAGCCATTCACTTGCTGAGCGAAGATAAGGACAGGGACAGCATCATTCATAAATGCAGTTGTCAAAGAAGGTTCACCCACTAAAGATATCGCAGGAAGCGAACCTTGCAAATGATCAGCCAAAACTGTACCCATCTCTGCATCAATCTGCATGAGACGGTCAATCTGAGCCGCATAAATCTTACGTTTCAACTTAAACTCCTTCATCAACTCACCAACAATATGCTCCGAGTCTGATGCGGAACCTCCATTACCGGCTACCAGCAACTTACGTCCTGCAGAATAAGCCTCCTCCAAGATTTGGTAAGCTTTTAAAATATCCTCTTTACAACTATCCAACATCGGATAACGTTGCACTAAAGTTTCAATATGTTTATTCATCACACCTTACTATTTATATTGCACCTTGTTCAAAGCTGTCACATTATCTGTTGGATAGATCTTCCATCCATGAGCACCACCATCAGAGAACTGGAATGGCATCACAAAACCATTGAGTTTCTTCAAAGCTTCTTCCACTTCCTTTTTACGGGTAGGTTCAACCACGAACATGATGAAACCGCCACCACCAGCGCCAGAAACTTTACCTGCCTTAGCACCAGCAGCCATAGCAACATCCATTGCTTCTTGAATCATAGGATTGGTAATGTTATTTGCCATCTTCTTCTTGTTTTCCCAACCTTCACGGAGAATATCAGCAAATCCATCAATATCACCCTTCAAGATGGCAAGTTTCATATCCTTGGCACTCTGCTTAATCTTATGCATAGCTTCCACAGCATCATTATCACCATGAGAAGTATTCTTCTTTTGTTCCTCAATAATAGCAGCACTACTACGGCTCTTGCCTGTAAAGTAAAGAAGCATACTTGCCTCCAACTCATCGATAATCCATCGCTTAATCTTCAACGGATTAACGATTACGATATCGTTCTGCAAGAATTCCATATAATTGAAACCACCGAAAGCTGCAGCATATTGATCTTGCTTACCACCAGAAAGACCTAAGTCCTTACGCTCAATCTCATAAGCAAAACGGGAAATCTCATAATCCCCCAATGGCAATCCAAGCCACTCTACAAATGCCTTCAAGATACAAACCACCATGGTAGAGGATGTTCCCAAGCCTGAACCAGCAGGAGCGTCATTGTATGTTGTTATTTTGAATGACTTAGCACCAACTCCGAAATCTTTCACGACACGGTTATATACACCTTTTATGAGACTTGCGTCACCATCAATCTCCAAACTTTCAGTCATCGGATAACTCTTATTACAATGCGCATCAAACGCATTGATGGTTATCTGATTGTCATCAGTCTCTTCGATTGTACAATATGCATACAAATTGATTGTTGCATTTAATATCAAACCTCCATAGATGTCGCTATATGGCGAAACATCTGAACCACCTCCTGCCAAACCAAGTCGAAGAGGTGCTTTACTACGAATAATCATATTTTAAAAATTAATCTTTCAAAAATCTTTTATACTCACTAATAATAAAGTCATTCATCGCTTGCAAGTACTCTTTGTCTTTTTGCTTGATGGAATTAATAGCATCAGTATGTCCCCAAATATTTTTGAGGAAAGCCACCCAATCCTCAGGTTTATCAGAAGCAAACAAAGGCGCGTCATCTTTTCTGAACACACCAGCCATACTATGAGGATGAACCAGAGTTACTTTATCGAAAGAAATAGCCTCGAAAGTCTTAATCTTCAAGCCAGTACCTTGATAGACAGGATTGATGGCAACATCTGCCTTTGCGTAAAACTCTGCAGGATCGTCAATATAACCCATAGCAGTAACACCGTCAATCTTACCTAATGAAGGCAGAACCTTACAAATGCTGCCACCAACAAGCAACTCAGCATCTGTAAATGTTTTCCTTATAAAAGGAAAGACTTCTTTCAGGAACCATTTTATGCCATTCTGATTAAACTCATTATTACCAGACAAGAACACCATCTTATGATTACCCGTTACAGGCTGTGAATGATGCTTATACTTTCCGTAAAGATCGTATACCTTACTGTTAGGAGAAAGAATCTGAAAATAATCAGCCTCCTGCTCCTGTAAAGCAAAGATGTGCGGACAACGTTGCATGGCCTTTGCTTCAGTGTCTGCCGTAATACACATGGTAGGCATACCTATCTTCAAATCCTTATAAGCAATGGCATCATGTGTGGCTATAGCTTTCTTTGGAATTTGGATATGTTCGAAAAGACGAGAGAGATAATAGTAATTGATAACACATGCATCAAAGTGATATTGCGCATCAAGCTTATTTACCATATCATCCAAACCTACAGGATATTGGTCATCAACCTTCCAATGGCTGTGATTGAATTTCTTTCGATAAACCTTTTTCAGATTAAAAATATATTTCTGTTGTTTACTAACCTGAAATAGGTGAAACCGTTCTCCCCAATATAGTGATGTCTTTTCTATGCTCTCCTTATATGGCGCAGGATCATTTCTTAAACCAGGCTCATTGATATAAAGGAAATGAACCTCATGCCCCATCGCCATAAACATTTCCGCCTGTGATAATATCCACCATTTATTTCCTGCATCCGTGGGATGCGTAGGACATTTTGAAACAATTAAAATCTTCATAATAAATTAATTTAAACCTCTCGTATTTATAACACCTTGTTCCCGAAGTATTTTAACAAAAACACAGAAAAGAATAGATTGAACTACAAAGTTCTCATGAATATAAAACTCGTGAGTGGTTATGCTTGATATTACAATATTAAAGAAGTAAACTCCTAAGTAGAAATATTCCTTAGGAACTTTTGTAAGAAACATCTTGAATGAATAATATACCATTACTAAAACAGTAGGTATTCCTATCATCCATGACAATCCTATAAGACCCCAATCTGCATAATAAAAACCATATGTATCAATCATAACATCATTTTCAAACTTACCATAGTCGGAATATTGAAATGGCATACCTGAACCTAACAATAATTCTAATGGACTTTTAAAATATTCGGTATAATGATATATAATATTTAAGTAACGTATATCATTTTCCCATCCGGAATCCTGCAAGCTCTCATTTCTATTCATCATGTTATTTATCTGATCTTGAACAAACTCGACATTAGAAACAAACAAATACAGAATTATAGCCATGACTCCAAATGTAAGCATGCGTTTAAAACTAATTCCTAAACGCAGGAGCATGATAATTGAACTAATTATCAAAGCCAACAACATAGTACGATAACCACAACCAAAAACAGCAAACAAGCCTGTAAGCATAATAACAATATATTTATAATTATGAGTAGTTATGTACTTGTTGAGACCAAAAATAAAGGAAAAAGAAGCAAGACCTTGTCCCACTATAGCCATTCTTGCCTCTTCACTTCCAACTCTAATCTGTCCACCAAATATAATGGTGGGAAAAGCTATATATTGAATAATATAACAAATTCCGAATGTTAAACAAAGCCACCATAATATTTTCTCCCATTGATTTACATTAACTTTCCATTTATAAAAGTACCAGAATAAAGCTAAACTCATATAAGAATTACTTGCTCTGAATGTGTCTATTATCGATTGCCCCCGGTATACCTTGCATGAGATGAAATTAAGGATAAAACATATAAGCAGTAAGAATAACACCTTATTGAAAGGCAAATTCTTTTTAAAGTTAATTATTCCCAACAAGAATATAACAATACCGATAGTTGTAGAAGGCAACTCGAAAAGTCCTAAAAATCTAAAACAGAAGAATAAAGCTAGTATATAATATATATATATCATCTTAAATCTTATATTTTACACGAAACCATTTTTGCATAACCAGATCAATCAAGAATGCCGATTTAGAATACCACAGAAATAGATACATAAATCTACTCCATCTTGATTTATACTTGATAGCATCAAGATTTTTGTGATTGTGATAGAAATCCAAGAAACTATTAATAACTTTATATCTATTTGCTTTGGTCATATTCTTTTGTGCACCATGTACATATATTTGAAGCAATGAAGAATATAAATTTCTCAAATAATATTTATCCTCATATTCACAAATACCATTAGCTTTTATATAAGAAGATTCCTCTCTTAAAATTCGCGATATTCTTATAAATTCTAAAGGGTCTCTAAAACGCCTTGTTAGGGATGTTGAGTAAATATAATAATGATAATTAGCATTTGCTCTTATACAAATAGAGTTGATGTGTTTACAGTATTGGAAAGCAAATATTTCATCTTCACGTAAACAAATGCTATCTGCAAATATTATATTATTTTTCTCTAATATAGAACGCTTAAATAATTTTATCCATGACCATCCAAACTTCACCTCTTTCATCAAGTACAAAATAGCTTCATCTATATTATGGCCTTTTCTGTTTTGTATGGTAATCGGATTCAAATCATAGACCTCAACCTTCCCATCAGCCTTATGTAAAACATAATTTTGAAAATAGATATCATACTGGAAGTCATCCTTTCCAAAAAAATCTTCATAATAAGTAGACTCCATCCAATCATCTGAGTCGATAAAACTTACATACTCACCTTTCGCTTTTGACAAACCGAAATTTCTTGCTGCACTTGCTCCTTGATTAGAATTATGAAAGACCTTTATACGTTGATCTTTCAATGCATACTCATCACAGATATCACCCGACCTATCCTTACTTCCATCATCAATGAGAAGCAATTCAAAATCTGAGAAAGTCTGAGCAAGGATACTATCGATACAACGACGAAGATATTTCTCCACGTTATATACAGGTACTATCACACTTATTTTAGGATTATTCATATTAACACTATTTACGATTTCTTACCTTATTTATCAATTCAAATATTTTCCCTTTTATGAATATACGTTCAGAACTAGTACAACCAACAGAGTAAATGACCATTATAGCACATAATACACAAATACTACATTCAATAAAAAATGATGCATACCCCTCATTAAGATTTTTATATATGACATACGGCAATATCGGAGACAGTACAACCACAAATAAAATGGGGTTTACAACTTTTCTATAATAATCACCTATATTCATATTAATCATTGGAAGAACTATTCTAAGTCTTGCATACTGGGTACATATTTCTACAAATATATGTACAACAAAGACATATTCTGGCCGAATTCCTAAAAATTTTAAGCAAACATAAGCTATGGGCACTATCATCAAAAGCATAGTACCTTCAATTAGCTGAAATTTTTTTAAACAACCTGTAGCATGAACTGATACAATAATCGGATTTGACAAGGTAAAAAGCAAACCTACAATCAATATCAATCTGAGAAAATTCACAGTATGATCTGGTACAACACCTAACCATGTTTTTAAAACAATATTTGCTTCAAACATGAGAGGCATAGCGATAAAAAACAAAATGAAAAAAGAAAATTTAGAACTCTTTATCAATAAACCATGCATCATTTTCAAATCGCCTTGAGCATAACTTTTTGTCAACTGAGGATTTAGTGCCATTTGAAAATTATTACAGAATTGCCGGCAAATATTCTGAACTTGAACAGCAATACCTCTAGCAGCATTTACTGCTGGACCAAAAAACATATTGAGCAAAATATTCAATCCTTGAGTAAATCCTACGACTGCTAAATTTCCATTCATAGTCCAACCTGCAAATGAAAATATTTCCTTAAATAGCTTCTTGTCGTAACTACATTTTGCATGTACTTCTTCAAAATGCCGAGAGCAATAAACCACATAAACAATTTGGTCAAAAGCTTGAATGCAAAAGAATAAAAAAGAATATAAGATTAATTTATCGAATGGTATAACAACCAACAAATATACAATCAATAATTTCAAGATTGCATCAACAATCGTTATGTAAGCAAAAGCCGACATTTTTTCATGAGCAATAATCGTTGCATTATAGGGAACTGATATAACAGCAATCATAGCAGAAAGTATGGAAAATTGGTAAACCCAGAAAGCAGCAGTTTCACGTTCTGCCGGAATTTGCAATTGGGTGGTCATAAACCATAGGCCTAAAGTCTCTCCTACAAGTAATATTAGTCCTGCCAAAATATAATGAATACTCTTGATATTACCAAAAGTTCTTTTCATTACACCCATATCACCCTTTCCTAAATCAAAAGTAATATACCTAGAGGATGCAGCACCAAGAGATCCTGTTAAGAATCCCAACATGGTTATAACACCACCCACTACATTATTAATACCAAAGTCTACTACTCCCAATGTATTCAAGATGACTCGGCTCGTAAAAAGCGATATCGTCATCATAAAAAGCATGCGGAAGTAAAGAAGCAAAGTATTCTTCGCTATTCGCTTATTATTATCTGATGTTTGATTTGACATTAAATATATGTTTTACGTTTTAATTGTTTTATATGTTTTGCGTTAAGCTTGCACAAAGCAACGAACTTAAAAATGTGTTTACGGTTGACAGAAATGTATTCCAAAGTCCTCCACTCCCAACGCATTCAATATGACACGGCTCGTATACAACGACACCACCATCATAAAGAGCATTCGGAAGTAAAGAAGCAAAGTATTCTTAGCTATCCGTTTATTATTATCAGATGTTTGATTTGACATATATTTAAAACTATTTCAATTCTATGTTTGACAAGCCCAATCTTGCAGCATGTGAGGAAAAACGCTGTAGGATATGTGCAAACAACTTCGGCTTTGCCCTATAACAAATCTCATAACAGTTCTTATCTCTAAGCTTTTCTATACTTTCTGTAACGAGATAAGTGAAATCAAATATCACGTATCTCACTTTGCCATTCAAAAAAACAGGACCAATAGTATATTCTTTATCTGAATTTCTTTCCGGCAAACAATGAGAATCTGAGAATCGAGAGCTATCTGGTTTATCTGCAAAAACTCCTAATGGAATATCAAATATATATCCACCCACCAATCTTGCCATTTTTCTTTTATTTTGTGAATAGTCACAAGGAGGTGTCAATTCAATTGCAACATTCCAGCACTCAGGTTGAAAGATTTCAAATTCTTCTTTTAATATTGGATTTTTCTTATTATGTTGCTTTGTCTTTTCATTCTTTTCTTTTATTTTATCGAGTTTTTCCCTTTCGGATTTTATTAATTTTTCACAAGCTTTCCTTTCAGTAATAAGAGGAGACTCAGAAGCCTTTATTTTATAAATATTACCAGGTACTACTTCTTCTGAGGACAATCCATAAGAATCAATAAACATCATAGCATTTATGATTGCTGCTATATTTTGTTTTTCCTCTACATCTTCAAAAGGACAATTCTGTTGAGTGTCAAATAAAGAAATGTTGAGATCAGCTTGTTGAGCATAAAGTTCCGAATAGAGCAACTCATCAAAAGCCTTATATGCATCTGCTGTCAAATAAGGATAGTCTTCAGCATCATTGATACCCGTATGATTCTTAGCCAAAGAACAAAACAAATAATTCAACCTAACCTCACGTTTATCATAATCACAACCAAGATCATAAAAGTTTCTCACTATTTTATTTTTTGCTTTTTCTACCGTAGCATTCCAATTCACAAAGAAATATGCTGACTTGTTTTCAAAAAGCTCTTGTTCTAAATCGTACTGTAATGAGTTATAATCATAGATTCCATTTCCTTTATTATACTTTGACTTACTTAATCCTACTACAAATAACGGTGGATTATCCAGATGAATATCAGTGGTAATTTCTTCTTCATCACCGGAATCAGTTTCTTCTTCATCTTGATTATTCTCTTTTGCCAAAGAAACTTTGCTTAATGAATCTTTCAAATCATTTATAAATTCATCATGCTTAGTCCATACAATAAGGCCATACGAACCAAAATGAGGGCCATTTGTCAATTTAGCCAAAACAGAGATGACTATAGAGATATTTTCTCTGTCCTGTGCAAAATTGTCGTTGAGCATTAAATCCATAAATATGAGGTTTCTGTTCTTCAGATGTCCTTCTCCAGCAACATGAAAATCTCCTTTATATTCATGAAACTCCACATAGATACCATTGGCCGTCAACACATTCATTAAATCCTCTATCTCATCTTCTTTATCATCGATGATAATGGCACTATTTATGCAATCTTCCAACATCTTCATATTAAAACTATTTTTTGTTTCTGTTTTATGCTTTTGGGAAGCACAAGGCAACAATCGCTTTATTAATTTGATACTTTTTTGCAGTATCCGGTAAATCAATTTCATTTGCATCCAATATTAAAAGTTTACCTTTCATCGCTTGCATCACCTCATGAGCTATATGAAGCCCCAATCCCATACCTGTATTAAGAGGCTTGCCCGTAATAAATGGGCGCAAAGCTTGCTCTGGCGGCATTTTAAAACCACATCCATTATCACAAACGACAATAGATATATAATTGTCGATTTCATCCGTTATATAAACATAGATTTTTCTGTCATCTTGGCGTGATTGTGATACCCAATAAATCGAGTTATCTATCAAGTTGGTTAAAGCTCCTATTGATTCCGTCTGACTTAGTTTTGCCTCAAAATCAACATTCTTTCTATTGGAATATATTTTTATTCGATGATCTGCAAATCTAAATTTATTATTGTCTATTACCGCTGACACTATAGTAGAGACATTCGTTGTCTTGATGCTTGTCTTTTTTAAGAAAACTGTATAACCTGATATGATATGCTCTAAGTTAAGAGCTATATTCTTGACACTTTCAAAGTTATTATTTTCAATACAACTGATTAAAGAATCTACTTGTTTTTCCATATCATGAATTACGCCACCTAGATTCAAACCAGCATTAGCACTACGTATCAATATGTCACGTACTTCTATGTATTGGTCATTAACGCGATTCAAGTAATGAAGTATATCTTCACGTGCTTTCTCATCAGAAACCTTATCTTTGATGATTTCAACAGCGCTGTTTAAATCAGACAATACCGGCTCAATGACTCTTTTGTCTTTTTTATATACATTGATAAGCCTTCGTTTGTCTATGTTCCTGTATCTCGTTATCAAATCCAATGCATACGTTACTGCATCTACAAAAGCGAAATAGGCTTCATTCTCTATAAACCCCTCCCTGTTGGTTTTCTCTTTTAAATCAGCACTGTCTCTTCGAGAGATGCCAACTGAGCCAATAATAATATTATTGCTTATATTATCACCAGCTCGCTTCAACCGATTGAAATCCAAGGAGAGCCAATCTGAATCCTTTTCACCATAATTATATATTCTCACACCGTCTCTATAAACTCTTACTCCGCTATTTTCACGAAGGTAATTGTTGAGAATGGTGCGCTCCATATTCATAAAGCTGAATATCGCTGTATCTTTTTCAAAAATATAAAAATCTAGGACAAGTCTTCCTATTTTATAATCTGACAAGTCAAAATCTTCAATTATCACTTTGTTTCTTGTCCTTGAAGTTGCAATATCTTTTCGTCGCTTCAGAAACTTATCTTCATCAGATAAAGATTTGACTTCTCTTCCTTGAATATTTGACAAGCTATCCCAAGGAGTGAATTGATAACAGAAGTCTTTTATCTCATTGCCGTCAATGACACAATGTCCTCTATACATGGCAACTTTTAGGATGTCAGCTATTGGTGGAAGACCTTCAAAGACATTTGTGTTTGACTTGACTTTAACGACAAAAGAATCTGTTCTTTCATTGAATGGGCTGTTCAAAGATGCTAAATCACGATAAACGTTTCTCAGCTTTCTGCGATTCCAATCTCCCTTTAAATCGGATATTGTTATTTTGGTACCATGGGACATCGGTAAAGATGAAGGTACATGCTCTGTTATCTGGATAGGAAAGTCATCTATAGACTGAGCATTGGCTAACTTTGTCCAATCGATATCTATTTGAACCTCATTATGGCCAAATTTATGAGTCTGTACATATATTTTTCCGCCAAGTTTATGAACGCCTAATCTACCTATTCCTTTCTCTCCTAAAGGCAATCTACCTAAGCAAGGATGCTCTAGCTGTTTCTTCTTGTTATCTGTACCTATCACAAGCCAAACTTTCTCTACAGTGTCTAAGTCCATACCAACCCCATCATCAGTAATTATTATTTTAGATAACTCATCACCAATGAAAAAGAATTCAACTTCACAAAAAGAAGCCTGAGCATCGTAAGAGTTCTTGACAAGTTCCACTAAGGCAATGTTCTCGTTTTTTATGAGATCTTCTCCTAAATGGGCAATGACTCTCGGTGTTATTGCAAATGTATGCTTCATAAGTTCTATTTTTTTATTAGTGAGTAAAGTCAAAAGGGAAGTTAGTAAGCATCCAACCCCTATGGCAATACTGCTCAGCCCCAGTGTTTACTGTTTGTACTCAATTTAGGGCATAGCTCTTTGTATAGGCACTTTTGCAAGTGCCTATATATTGAGATGTTAAAAAATTTACTTGTTTATTAACTATTTCATACATTTTACACACAAGTGATTTTCGGCTGCACTCGGCATAGCTCAAACAAGTTTGGCTCTGCACTCGTTGGCACGAAAATTCTTAGCTCGACAATTTTAAAGCAAGCTTTTATTGTTCTCACTTATCGAAAATGTTGGCATGTTGCCAATCCGATATTGTCTGGCCGCAGACTGAAAGTCACATTTCTTGTAGTGGTCGTACTTGCACACCTTGCACCAGGTCTCGTCGCAGTTCACGATGGAGTCTTTCTCCAACGCTACTTCGTTCAGGGACTCAATGAGCTTGTCAAGATAAACTTTGCCTTTCTTCAACCAATTGAGTGCTTACTCATGCAAATATCGTACAAAGAGTAAAAACATGTTACAAAATAAAAATCAATTCTA
>OIZP01000383.1_pt1 | contig 28620 bp, 24 predicted proteins | sample 1588531 | NCBI WGS metagenome assembly OIZP01 (sample SAMN03283283) | human gut metagenome | biome: human-associated habitat; material: feces | host: Homo sapiens | place: Peru | collected 2012
CCCAGGGTGTCGCTTCGCTTGCCCTGGGCTATGCGCTTGTTGGGCTTTCAGCCCGTGTTTTATCGGCTGCACCTCAGCAATTCAAGCAAGCTTGATTGCATTCGGTTTGTGCGATAATTCAGCCCGCCCCTGCATAAATCAGAAACTCATATTATTTATAGGCAACTCTGAAATAGTGCGCTAAGTTACAGATTATTTTCCATACGGCAAAGGCATAAGCGGAAAAAAGGTGATAGTCAGAATATCAACTATCACCTCATTTTGCCTATTTTATCCAATAAATGCAGTCGTACTGGATAAAAAAGCCGATTTTTATCCAGTAGAAGGCTAATTATTGGATAAAAAGCAGTATATTTGCCACAAATAACTATACTGCATAGGCATATGAATACAATAATTCAAAACCAACGCAAAGAGCGCGACGAGCTATTAGCACGTCATTATCTTATGCGAAAGTCGAATACTGATGTTAAAACTCTGCTTGATAATCCGATGATAAAACTTATCACCGGACCTCGACGCGTTGGTAAATCAACATATGCATTACTCATGCTACAAGGCAAAAGCTTTGCATATTTAAACTTTGATGATAATCTCTTGCTATCAGCATGGGATGAAGAGCTTGTAATGAGAACTCTTGATGAAGTGTACCCAAACTACGAATTCCTACTACTTGATGAGGTGCAAAACTTAAAAGACTGGGATGTTTGGGTTTCTAAGCTATACCGACGTGGCAAGAATCTCGTAATAACAGGTAGCAACGCTAAAATGCTTAGTAGCGAAATGGCTACAGTTCTCACGGGACGATATTTACAAGTAGAGATGTTACCATTTAGCCTTACAGAGACTATAGAATGGAAGGGTGCCAATATCAATAGTATTAGCAACGCAAAACAAGCTGAAGCTGTCGCAATTGCAGACGATTACTTGCGAAACGGTGGATATCCAGAAACTATTGACATGCGTAGCATCACACGCAATTATCTATCTACGTTGTTTGACTCTATAATATGGAAAGATATTGCTAAGCGCCATAACATTCGCAATATTACAGATCTCAACAACATTGCATTATATCTGTTATCCAACTTCTGTAATCCACTTTCAGCCAACGACATTGCAAAAGAACTATCAATGACGAGCGTCACAACAACACGCAAATTCATGGATTATCTCCATGAGCCTTATTTATTCTATTACCTACCACGATTCAACAATAAGCTAAAGTTGATGAAGAAAGCGGCTAGTAAGGTGTACGTAATAGACAATGGATTTGTTGCAGCAAAGGCATTCAACCTCAGTGAGAATCTCGGTCGCTTATTAGAAAATGAAGTATTTGTAGAATTGCTTCGCCTAGGATATCAGGTAGAAACCTCTTTATTCTACTATCGTTCACGCAATGATCGTGAAGTTGATTTCGTAACACGGCAAGGAACTCATATAAACCAACTTATCCAAGTTTGTTACGATATGACATCACCAAAAACAGAGAAGCGTGAAGTTAGTAGTCTGATCGAATGTGCGGGAGAGTTAAAATGCAACAATCTGCTTATCATTACCAATAATGAAGAACGAGAAATTCATACTGATGGATATAATATAAAAGTTATACCATTTATAAAATATGGATTGGGTAATATTTAGAATATGACTAAGTAAACAAGCCTTCATTTACGTATATATAGTATATAGAACTTTCGCAAGTTCAGAAGTTAGAGTATAAAAGAAGTTAGCGCTCCCTGGCGGTCGCTAGAAGTTAAAGCCATTAGCCTTTTTGCTGGAGCTTTCAGCTAAAAATTAATCAATAAAACACTAAACATTAAGCACTAAACATTAAACAACATGAAACCATACAAGTTTGAACCATATCTGAAAACCACTATTTGGGGTGGCTATCAGATAGCACCATTTAAGGGAATATTCACCGCGCAACCTAACATTGGTGAATCATGGGAGATTAGTGGTGTGCCTGGTCATGAGAGTGTTGCAATAGAGCGCGGACAGGTAGATGATGTTGACGTTGGACTCAACCTCGTTGAACTTATCGACAAATATAAGAGTAAGCTTGTAGGTGAAAAGGTTTATAAGAAATATGGAAATAAGTTTCCATTGCTCATCAAATTTATCGACTCTCGCCAAGACCTCTCAGTACAAGTACACCCAGACGACAAACTTGCTATGGAACGCCATGGATGTGCAGGAAAAACAGAGATGTGGTATATCATAAAGAGCGATGTTGGAGCAAAGATATATGCAGGACTCTCTAAGAGCATCACTCCCGATGAATACGAGAAGCTTGCTACTGCAGAGCCTATAAATGGTCACTCACCTATGCAAGATGTCATTGCTACACATGAAGCTCATCAGGGTGACCTCTACTTTCTGCCAGCTGGCCGTCTGCATGCTATTGGCGCAGGCAATTTCCTTGCCGAAATTCAGCAGACTTCTGATATAACATATCGTGTTTACGACTTCGGGCGCAAGGATGCTCATGGCAATCCTCGCGAACTACACATAGAAGAAGCTAAAGAAGCCATCGATTATCAGGTTTGGCCAGAATACCGCACTTCGTACGACAGCACAAAGCCTACGAGCCAGCTTATCAACTGTCCATACTTCAACGTAAACCGTGTGGTAGTGCAAGTTGCTGCACAAATAGACTTCCACGTAGATTCTTTCGTAGTGGTAGTATGCCTATGGGGCGAAGCTAACATCAACGGCATTAAGGTGCGCCAAGGCGAAACTCTCCTTGTACCTGCATGCGAAAACATCCTCTACATTTTTGGCAATGCCACATTCCTTACGGCAACGATGTAAATAGAGAAATAGTAATTATTAACATCACTATTTTCTTTAAAACCATCAAATATATCAAAAGATTATTGTATTTTTGCAGAAAGATAAACTAAAATAATAAGATTATGCAGTCAACAGTATCTACAGAAAATGTTTCAATATCGCTGCCTATATCAGATTTATCATTCCTTCGTACCCTTTCCAAGAAAATGGGATGGTCACTTAAAAAGCAGAAAAAGAGTAAGATAGAACTTGCACTAGACGATGTTAAAGCAGGGAAAGTCTTTGAAGCAAGTAGTGTTGAAGATTTGATGGCGCAGCTTGAAAAATGAAATATAGAATTAAATATGATCATCCAGAATGTGGAGTGATTAAATGAAGAATAATATAGAGTCTTCGGATAGAGGAAACTTAAAAAAAGCGGGCTGAACCAAAGGTCGCCGGCGCGAAGCGGAAAGGCAAAGCCCAATAAGCAAAAAAGCGGGCTGAAAGCCCAATAAGCACATAGCCCAGGGCACCGCCCTGGGTGTATGGATAGATAAAAGGAATACGCCCTGCAAGGGCAAAAGCATAGTATATTGCCCAGTATTTTAAAGCTTTTGCCCTTACAGGGCGACAAGTTTGTGTCCGTAATTACCCAGGGCGATGCCCTGGGCTAGGAGCTTCTGCCCTTTCAGGGCGTGTAGAGCTTACATGCGAAATTTGAATAAGCTATACATATCAGATGTTCATTCTTACTCTGCATGGCGAGTTTTTCATTCACTTTTCTCGCCATGCTGTTTATTGTTTATATACACTCAAACTTATAATTTGCTCATTTTTATACCATTTCAAACAACATATTTATAATAATTATTAAAAAATATATTCTAATCATCATATATTTTGTACTTTTGCAGAAAAGTTTCGAAACATCATTTTTTAATGCGCGACGCAAGAATTTAAAAAGCATTTAAAGGTTTGATATCTCAATGACTATTGTCGAATGCAATAGGCTAAAAATTCACATATGTATATATGAAAAGACTCATTTTTACTTTATCAACTCTGATGATATGCTCAGCCTCTATGATGGCGATACCTGCAAAGCCAGGACAATGGAAAATGTTGAAATTGGCTAATGGCACAGAGATTAGAGCAGAATTAGTAGGCGACGAGCTATGCCACTATTGGCTTGCTAACGATGGCAAGGGCTACGCATGGAGCGCAGCTCAAGGTTGCTATGTAGCTATTGACAAGGAGGCGGCACACAAGGAAGCCGACCAAAAGCGCAATGCTGCAAACAAGCGACGCATGGCAAAGGCAACAAAAGCTAAAGCCAACAACCTATACACAGGCGAAAAGAAAGGTTTGATAATATTGGTGGAGTTCCCTAAGCGTACAGCTACAAACACTCCAGAGGTAAAGTTCTCTACAGAGAATGCTCAGGAGTTTTATAACCGAGTAGCTAACGAAGAAGGATTCTCTGACCCTAAGACAGGTTTCACCGAGAGTGTATACGACTATTTCCTTGCTCAGAGTAGCGGAAAGTTTAAGTTCAAGTTTGATGTTGTAGGTCCTTACAAATTGGGCAATACATATAACTACTACGGCGAAGACTCTGGCGGTATGCAAGATGCACACCTTGGTAAGTTTATCTATGATGCTTGTAGGAAGGCAGATGGCAATGTTAACTTCGCAGACTACGATTGGGATGGCGACGGAAAGGTAGATCAGCTATTCATTCTCTATGCCGGACAAGGACAGAATGTGAATGGTGCCGACACCGGACTTATCTGGCCACAGGAAGGAAGCCTCAACTCTGTAGGTTCCGACCAGCAACCATTCGAAATGGATGGAGTAACCATAGATTCTTATGCTTGTAGTTGCGAACTTGGTGAGAACAAAGTTATCGATGGAATCGGCACAATTTGCCATGAGTTCTCTCATTGCTTCGGATTGCCTGACACTTACGACAAAGGAACATCGTTTGGACAAACCGAACTGAAATATGGCACCTACGTATGGGATCTGATGAACAATGGCAACTACCTTAATGGAGGCTACACTCCTGCTGCCTATACTGCCTTAGAGCGTATGCTTACAGGATGGAAGGAGCCTATAGTGCTTGACAAGGATGCAGACATCGTAAATATGAAGCCTTTGGCTGACGATGGCGACACATATATTATATATAACGATGGCTACAAGGATGAGTTCTACATGTTGGAGAACCGCCAGAAGCAGGGCAACGAAGCAGGTCTATATGCCAGCGGACTCATGATTACCCACATAGACTATAGCCAAGAGGCATGGGAAGCTAACGATGTGAACACCACCCGTGAGCGCTATGCTATTATGGCTGCCGACAACTCAAAGGCTCGCACCATTCCAGATGTAGAGGGCGACCTTTATCCATTCAATGGCAACAACTCGTTTGGTAACACTACAATCCCTGCAGCAACTCTCAACCATGCAAATACCGATGGTTCAAAGTTGCTAAACAAGGAGATTACCGATATCACTCAGAATGCCGATGGCACAATATCGTTCAAGTTCCGCAACAACAATACCACAGGTATTTCTGAGATTAATGCCGAAAGCTCTAAGCCTGCCATATACAACATGAATGGCATCATGATGGGCTACGACCTTGATAAGTTGCCAAAGGGAATATACCTTTGGAAGGGGAAAAAGGTGAAAAGGTAAAAAGTAAAAAAGTAAAAGAGCAAAAAACAAAAATAATAATAACAATTAAATATAAACTATCATGAAGAGATTTTACACATTAGCTTTGGGCTTGATGATGGGTGCTACTACCCTTTTCGCCCAGAAAACTACAGATTTGCAGTTTGTAACTATCAATGAAGACAATGTTGAGACTGGTGTAGTTAAAGATGGCGCAGCCATTGACGCTACAGAAGAAACTTTTTTAGGTATCACTTCTGGCTTGGCTTTAAAGAATGCTACAGGAAGTGCTCAAAAGGTAGTAATTAAATTCGAGCTTGTAGAATTGGATAATGGTAGCTTCTCTTGCTGCTTTGGTGGTCAATGTAATCCTTACAAAGATTTGGGTACATACTATAAGCCAACATTGGTATATGATGGCGAGTACCTAATGGCAAAAAGCTTCTGTATATGTAAAGCTAACCAAAACATTGATCTCAATTCTCATTGGGAACCAAAAAGCAAAGGTAAGTGCGTAGTTAAGTTCACTGCATACAAAGGTGAAATTGACGAAGAGAGCTCTGATTCAGAATGGCAGGCATACAACCTCGCAGAGGGTCCAAGTGTAACTGTAAACTTCCTCAATGGTGTGCCTTCAAGCATCAGCAACATCGAGAACAAGGATGTTGACAACAACTATTACGACTTGGCAGGTCGCAAGGTTGCAAAGCCTACAAAGGGTATCTATGTAAAGAACAACAAGAAGGTTGTCGTAAAGTAAACAAGCAACGATATATATGAAAAAAATATTATCAACACTTTGTCTGATGCTCGTGGCTATGGTGTGCTGCATCTCAGCCAATGCTCAGACAGCTACTGGAAAGCCTAAGTTCCTGTACCAGAAGTTTGCTGACTATGCTATTGCATTCACAACCTCTGATAACGGTAAGTGGGCTGTAGTTTATGGTGCCACCACAGAGCAGCAGAAAAACGGTAAGGCTCGCATCGTTAATGTAGAGACTGGCGAGACTACCGTAGTACGTCACTTTAGCGAAGAAGATGACGATGCTGTTGGTCTGTATGAAATCCGCGACATTACCGATGATGGTAATACTATAGTTGGTGCTGCCGGAGGTCAATTCTCTGAAGGTGGTACATATACAGGTAAGCCTGCATATTGGAATAAGAAGGAAAAAGACTGGAACCTTCTTCCTATGCCAGAGGGTATGACAACAGGTATTGCTGTGAGCATCACTCCTGATGGTAAGTATGCAGTAGGTAGAGTTGAGGAAAATGCCAACGACGCATTCTCTTCTTCTTCACGCGGTATTATGTGGGATATGACAGGAAGCGAGCCTAAGATTGTTGAACTGAAGAACTTGCCTGAAATGCCAAGTACAGAAGGTTCTACAGGCAAGAAGCACGTTCAGGAAGCATTTACCCAGATTACTGCCGATGGTCGCTACATCGTTATATATGGCAACCAGAGCTATGGCCCTATAGGATATATCTATGACCGCCAGACTGAAACTTACTTCAAGTTTGGTGAGAATGCAAACGAAGGTCCTATTGGCAATTATGAGCTCGAGGGTGAGCCTGTATTTAGCTTGAATGGCAAATATGTAGCAGGCGATATCCGCGACAAAGACGACAACATCTTCCCAATGGTTTATAATACCGAGACTGGTAAATATAAATATTTCAATTCTCAGGAAGACAACGACTTGCTTATTTGCTGCATCGACAACGAAGGAAACCTCTACGGAAGTGCTCCTGGCACCTCTTCTCCTGTTCGTGATTGGAGAGTATGTGTAGACAATGTATGGTATCCTTTCGACCTTATTCTAAAGCAGCGCTACGGCATTGAGTATAGCGACTATACTGGCTATGATAATACAGGTACCTTGTGGTCAGCTTCTGCCGACACCAAGACTCTTTCGTCAATGGTTTCTCCTCAGGGCGAAAGCTACGTGGTGACAATGCCTGAAACTATGACAGAGGCTTGTCGCGCCATCAACTTGCTCAACAACTATACAGCTACACCTGCTGCTGGTTCTAACTTCAGCAACGTTGCAGTAGTAAAGGTTACTTTCACTCACGAGATTACTGTTCTCGGCAATAAGGATTGCGCGGTATTGAAGAATGCAGAGGGTGCAGTACAGAGAAAGTCTATGGGTTTTGCTGTTGACAAGACCAACCCTAAGGTGTTGATTGTTACCTTCCGTAACACAGAAATGAAAGCAGGCGAAAAGTATACTGTAGAGATTCCTGCAGGAACTGTTGCTTTGACAAAGAATACTGACAAGCAGAACGACATCATCACTATCAACTATGTTGGTAGAGAGAATGTGCCTGTTAAGATGCAAAGCGCATTCCCTGAGAACAATGCAGAGATTGCTCGTATCGACAACACCAGCAACCCTGTAATCTTGACTTTCGACACCAATATTTCAGTAAGCGAAAGCGCTAAGGCTTCGCTTGTACAGCTTGATGGTGAGAACGAGAAGACTATCTGCTCTTTGTCTGTACTTTCAAACGAAAATCAGGTTGCTTTGATGCCTGCGGCTACACAGTATCTCTATAAGGGTTCACAATACAAGGTGGTATTGGAGGCAGGTTCTTTGACCGATGTTTCTGGCTCTTCCAAGAGTGCTAACGAGCAGATAGTATTGAACTATACTGGTACTTACGAGCGCCAGATTTCTACATCTGATGCAACACTCTTCAGCGACAACTTCTCTAACACAGACCAGTCGTACAAGAACTTCATGCGCTATGAGGGCGACCACAACACTCCTACAGCTGCAATGAAGAAGATTGGTTTTGACAAGGACAACACTCCTTGGATATTTAATGCAAAGGAATCTAACGATAGCAAGAACTATTTTGCAGTATCTACCTCTATGTATAGCCCTGCAGGTCAGAGCGATGACTGGTTGGTAATACCACAATTAAGTATCCCTGACGCATATTGCACATTGACCTTCGATGCTCAGAAGAATCTCGACAACAAGAATGACATCTTGAAGGTTGTGGTTTGGGAATGCGAGAGAAACATCAACGACCTCAGCTCTGACGATATCGCAGAGATGAAGGCTAAGGGTGATGTCAAGGATTACGAACTTAACATCGGTGATACAGAAGAAGGTATCGACGGTGAGTTCACCCACTACTCTCTCGACCTTGGCAAGTATGCTGGCAAGAAGGTTTATATCGGCTTCTGGAACAACAACAAGGACCAGAGCATGATATTCTTGGATAGCGTTGTTGTAAAGCGCAACTTGAAATACTTGATGTCGCTTTCTACAGCCTCATCTGTAGTAAACAAGAAGGAAGTAAAGATTGCCGGTTCTATCAGAATCAATTCACAGGACGATGTATATTCATCAGCCCGCTTCACTCTCAAGGATGATAAAGGCACCACTATCGATACATTCGAAAAGACTGGTTTGACTCTTAAGAAGGGTAAGAGATTGGCTTTTGAATTTGCTAAACCTTTGGCTCTTACTATTGGCGAGGCAACAAACTATAGTATCGAGGTTAAGCTCGACGACTATACTGACGTAGTGAAGAACAGCATCAAGAGCTTGACCTTTGAGCCTGTTAAGCGAGTAGTATTGGAAGAGTTTACAGGTACTACCTGTGTTAACTGTCCTTTGGGTATCCTTGCTATAGAGAACGCTAAGAAGATATTCGGCGAGCAGTTTATTCCAATTTCTATCCACACATATCAGGGCGACCCTTACGGAACAGGTCTCTATGCTTATAGCAACTATCTGAAGTTGTCGGCTGCTCCATCAGGTATCGTACAGCGTGAGGATTTGATAACCAGCCCTATGGGACAAAACGATGAGGGCGACTGGTCATTCTCTGCTAACAACTCATTGTGGCAAGACAGAATTTCCATGGAACTCGACAAGCCTGCTGATATGGGTATCAACGTACCTGCTATCACTCTTGACGATAATACCAGAAAACTCAACTTCAACCTTGAGATTCAGCCAGCGCTCAACCTCAAGAACCAATACCTCAACGTGTTTGCTGTGGCTTTGGAAGATGGTATCGTAGCTACACAGTCTAACAACCTATACACAAAAACCGATCCTATCTTCGGCGATTGGGGTAAGGGCGGCAAGTATGGATATGCTTCTGTCGACAGAGTTGTACAGGAAGATATGGCTCGTTGCTACTGGGGCACATCATTCACAGGTTCAAGCGTAGGCTTCCCACAAAACTTGACAGCTGGCGAGACTTACTCAGTACCTGTATCTTTGGCTTATCCAGAGCAGGTTTCAGAGTGCAAGAATGGTAAGATTGTACTTATGTTGTTTGATGGCAACACCAACAACCTCATCAACTCTGTACTTGTGAAGCTCAGCACATTGCCAAACGGCATTGAGAACGCAGTAGTTGACAACAACAATAGCAACTGCTATATCGCTGCCGCTAATGGCGTAGTGAGCGTAAAGGCAAATGGTAACGCTAAGGTTGAAGTTTACAGCATGGCAGGTCAGCTCATCAATACAGCTACAGGCACTAACAACATCTCAGTATCTGTACGCGGATATAAGGGTGCTGCCGTAGTAAAGGTAAATGGCGAGAAGGCTAATGCAACTAAGAAAGTTATTCTCTAAGATTCAAATAAAATAAAGGAGTCAAGGAGTGAGATATGTTTCACTTCTTAACTCCTTTTTGTATAAATCAAGTTATCTATATCAATAATTAAAAAATTATTATTATGAACAAAAATCTACAGAGCCACACATGCAGTGCCTTTAAGAAGGCATGGTTGGTGCTTGTATGTTTGATGTCTACAATGTTGGCATCAGCTGCAGAATGGACGCCGTTTGAAACAGGCGTCAAGTATGATTTCAAATTCATGGAAGACCAAAATTTCAAGTTTGTTCCAACAGAAGATGGAGTTTTAAGAATCTACGCTCAAGAAACAAACATCTCAGTTTCGACTGATGAAACAAAAGCTGGGGACAAGATTTCTGCATGGAAATACAAACCTACTACCGACGAAGATGGCACAGCATGGAGTGGTTATACTGAGGCTTCATTGAAGGCTGGTACACCATATTATATTAATGTACCTGGTACACTTAGTAAAAGCGTAAAAAAATACTTCAAGGGAGTTTTTGAAACAGGTGTAAACGAGCTTAAGCTTACCGACGTAAACTTCGAAGAAGGCAAGGTTTTCGACATCACCGATACCCGTTGCGGTCAGTTGAATCTTTCATTCAACATGAATGCCCAGGCTGACGACACAAATATTAAGATTGGCAACATCATAGATTGCAATGTAGAAACCCGCACAAGCACCAATGCTGGTGGTTTGTATGTTCTATTGAAAGATTCTTTGATTTCTTGGCTCAACAAGGGTTTAATTGTTGGTGGCGAAGAGATGACTGTTACTGTTAAGAACATCCGTGCAGCAGCTGATGATAACATCAAATATGGTAAGGATGGCAATTTGACATTGAAGTTCCTCACCCCAAGCATGCCTCACAATTTGGTAAGCAAGCAACTCCCTGATCCATTCCTCTCTTATTGGCCAAAAGGCGATAAGCGTGGTATGGTTGTATTGACATTCGATGCTGACGTAATGCAGGGTGAACAGCAGACTGCTAAGGGTTCTTTCAATATAGGTTCTGCAGATAATGACGATATATATGTAGAGACTCTTGATCCAAGCATGTTCCGCACAGAAGGAAATAAGCTATATATCGACTTCACCGGCAAGCTCCGCACAAAGGAGACTATGGGATTGAAGAGCAATTGGGATACTATCACTCTCAGATTGATGAACATTAAGATGGCTGATGGCTCAAATGTATTCTCTGCTGGTGCTGGAGCCTCTGGTTCGTTCACATTCAATATGAAATATGAGGAGTATAAGAGCAATTTGGCTTTTGATTTTACTCCTGCTGATGGTGAGAAGTTGAACGAAAACAACGTAAAGGTTTACTTCTCTGACAAGAACGCTATTACATTCGAAGGTGCGAAGTTCACATACCAGGACGAGAACGATATGAATCATCAGACTATCGTTAAGGAAGGTATCATAAGTACACCAGATGGTGAAGAAGCTATCGAATACACCATTCCTATCACAGACGCTATCAAGAATGGTAAGAACGTAAGATTTAGTCTTACAGGTGTTGTAGCTAACGATGGTCTTGACCATAGCGACATCACAGCAAAATGGAATCCAGGTCAGGAGTTGGTTGCAACACTTGCACCAAGCAATCTTTCTGTAAAGGATGGCTCATACGTAAAGAGCTACTACAAGCACCAGTTGACATTCAATGAGGATGTTACTATTAATGAGAACATAGAAGCTGGCGCTACATACAAGGATACAAAGAGCGGCAGAATCATCAAAGCTTATGTTGAGCCTGTAGCATACAACAGCAGACAGATAATGATAATTCCTGGAGAGGATTTGAAAGACAAGCATCAATATGAGCTCACTATCAAAGAGCGCGCGATTGTGAACAAGGAGTATGCAGAAACAAACGGCAAGTATGGTAACTATATGACAGAGCAGTCATACCGTTTCACTATCTATGCAAACGTGGACACTTACGACTTCGTAACATCTCCTGTTGAGGGTTCTTCTGTAAACGAGATCTCAACTATCATTTGCTCTATGAAGCCAGGTGCGGATGAAGGTACTTCAGCTATCGGCTATGCTAATCCTACAGATAAGTTCGTATACTTATTGAACGAAAAGAATGAGAAGGTAGCTACAGCTACTTGCGGCGATGTAGAGGGCGGAATGTATATTAAGTTCTCTCCTGCCATCACAGAACCTGGAACATATACTGTTCATATCGACGATTATGTTTACTTCGTTGGTACTGGTTTCAATGCAATACAGAATGAAAACCCTGTAGAGTTTAAGTATACAGTCGTTGCTGCTCCTGAGGAACTTCAATTCACTACAAACCCTGAGAACGAGTCGACAATCACTTCACTTGGCGAAATCGTTATCATGAGCGACAAGGATATCTACGGAACTACAACTCCTATCCAAGCTTATTGCGACCGTAAGGTATTCAATGGAACATTGACTATGGGCGACGTAAACCGCAGAGAAGCTTATATCGAGTTTACTGACGCTGCAGGTGAGCCTATCACTGCAGAGGGCGAATATCGTATAGAAATTCCTGCTGGTGTATTCGGTGACACGGCTTGGTATGACAGCGATTGTTTGTCAGGTGCTTGCAACGCAGCTACTACATTATATTATACTGTAGGCAAAGAAGCTACTGAGATAACATACACAGCAGATCCTGCTGATGGTAGCAAGGTTGACGCTTTGGGAACTGTTACTATCGACTACAACACAACATCAATAATGCAATCAAGTGGCAAAATTCTTGTTTATAAGGATGGCAAGGAACTCAAGGAAGTTGAAGCTGAAGTAGTATACAAGGATCCTAATGACTGGAGTGAGGTTTCTCACAAGGCTACTTTTGATGTTAACGTAACAGAGGCTGGTGTTTACACCATCAAGATTCCAGAGGGATACTTCGTTGACGAGAATGGCGATAATATTCCTGCTGTAACTTTGACCTACTATGTAGGTGAAGCAAGCGGTATTCAGAACATCAATGCTGCTATCGCTAATGGTGCTGTTTACAACTTGAATGGTGTAAAGGTTAACAAGGCTTCTAAGGGCATCTATATCGTAAATGGTAAGAAGGTTGCCAAAAAGTAATCACACATTATATATAATGAGAAAAGGGTAAAGGTATTATCCTGCTCATAATATAACCTAACAAGAGGGTATGTCTACGACATTGTCGTATGATATACCCTTTTTCATTAACATATGATACAATTTTATTAAAAATCGATACTATTTATATAGCTAAATATGTATTATATTAACCTATGTCATTTTTTTTAGTTCTAAATCAAAATTTAGAGAATATTCGCTTGGCTGTAAAATTAAATCATTGTAACTTTGCAACCGAGACAGAATTACCTAAAGTTAAATTCAACTTAAACAAAGAACAAAATACACAGAAATGAAAAGAAAGCTAATAGGAATGCTATCATTGACTGCCCTCTCTTTGGGTATGGTATCATGTAGCAGTGAAGACATTGAGACAACAGGCAACATTCTGACACAGAATGCTCAGAAATATGGAACACACTCATCAGAGGTAAACTTATATTTCGGAGGCAATAAGATTGTAGGCACTCGTGCTTGCGACGTAAGTGGCAACCTGTGGGGGGCCGAAATGCCAGAATACCCTACAGACGAAGAAAAAGCTGGTATCCTTGACTATGTTCGCAATAATCCTGGAGCATCTGTAGAATGGCCAGGCTATACATGTTTCTATGTACAGCACGTGATTAGTGCACACAACAAGTATAGCTATAAGGATTGGAATAATGCTCTCCATGACAATATTGATGGTTCAACTCATTTGAACGAACTCCAAATCAAAGAGAACAACGGCAACTACACCCATGTCAACAACTTCAATGAAGGTAAGTGTGACAATGCGGTTACTCACAATTCTGCTCTTATGACAGAAGGTTTCCAGGGAGCACGTACTCATGAGTCTTACGGTGGTGCAAATGTTGACAACTGGAGACTATTTTATTGGAATGGCAACTACTATCTTGGTATAGACTACATGATGGTAAATGGTAGTGGTAAGATTGACGCTAATGGCATCTACGATGACTGGATTATGAAGATTATACCAGGTAAGGGTGAAACTCCTGTTGTTCCTTCAAACCCAGATTCAAATCCTACACCAAAGCCAGAGCCAACAGTTCGTGAGGGCGAGGTTGAGTTCGACATCCATCAGCAGGAGCACAAGGATTGGAACGAGATTAAGACTTCTATCCACGTACGCGATACAGCTGCTGTTCACGTATTCCTCCCTATCCCAATTGAGAGCCAGGCTGTATCTGACGACTTCGATATCCGTACTGGTAATGTTTATCAGTATGTTGAGAACATCGAAGCTAAGTTTGAATTTGCAGGAAAGGAATTCTCATTCCCTGTAGAAATCAACCATACAGCTACTGGTATTGATATCTTGATTGACTGTACAACAGCAGATGCCAAGGAAGCTTTGAAGTTGGCTCGTGGCGTATTCGACGATGGTATCACATTCGAGATTCATAGCTACGTAAATCCAAATGTTGCAACAGAGCAGATTTGGAATTGGCTTAAGACTGTGAAGTTGCCAAGCACTAAGACTTCACAATGGCCACAGGATGGCGACATCTCTACTCATGTACGTGGACAGGTTTCATCTGCATACCACATGGACGAGATGATTCGTTTCGATGAGCGTCCATAAGGCGAGAATTTACAAAGCAGAATAAAGCAAGCAAACAATAATACTAAGAAAGTGTATCAAACAAATCACACAGTTTGATACACTTTTTTTGTGGTTATATCAAAGATAACAATAATACCATATAAAGACAATAGAGAAAAAGTAATGTTCATAGTAATATTATTCATATTCCTTGGTATTAGCGTAGGCTATATCATACGCACAAAGATAGGCTGCGACAAGCAGCTATCTATAGGCACGTGGGCTGGAAGAACAACAACATGGCTGATATGGACGCTACTGTTCATGCTTGGCATAGAAGTGGGAAGCAACGAGCAAATAATAAAATCGTTGCCTACATTGGGTGTTGAAGCATTGGTGTTGTCAGTATGCGGAACATTGGGCAGCTGTGCCTTGGCATGGGGATTATGGAAGATGGCTAAGCAAGAGAAGAAAGGAGGCGAAGAATGACAGGTAGTTTGATAGTGGTAGGCTTTTTCATTCTCGGACTGATAGCCGGACATACCGATTGTATGCCAGAATGGGTGATGGAAAGCGATACAAGTTTCATAGCGTTATGCTTCTTGTTGTTCTTCGTAGGCTTAGGCATAGGAATGAATCCTGATATGAAGAAAGATATCAAAAGCCTTAGCCCACGATTGGCACTACTGCCTTTGGCAACGATATTGGGCTCATGGCTCGGAGCTGTGGTGGCATACTTGATAATGAACATAGACCTCACAAGCGTCTTGCAACATCGAAGCCTCAACGACTGTTTGGCTTTGAATAGTGGCTTTGCATATTATTCGCTATCGAGTATTTTCATAACTGAATATCGTGGAGCAGAACTTGGCACCATAGCCTTGCTTGCTAATATAATCCGCGAGATGACAACGCTATTGCTAACACCATTATTGGCAAAATGGTTTGGACCATTGGCTCCTATATCTACAGGTGGAGCTACAACCATGGACACCACCCTACCAATAATCACTCAAACTATTGGTCAACGCTATGTTGCATTGAGCATATACCATGGTTTCGTTACTGACTTCAGCGTACCTTTTCTCGTTACCATGTGGTGTATGCTGTAGTAAACGAACTGTAATAGACATGTAATATTGCTGTATTATGATTGAAATATCTACGAAGTAACTTTGCCACAGAATTTAAGGCTAAAGATAAAGGATATCATAAAAACAGCAATACAATGAAAGAGAGCAAGAAGGCTATTTTGGAGATTCTGAAAAAGAAGAGTTCCAAAAAGAATGAAAAGTTTGAAAACCTCGTATTAAACCTTGCACTACAGAAGATTGATAGCGACAGTTTTGAATACGATGGTGAAGGAGTATATACTGCCGATGGCAAGCGTATCATCTATTGCATGTCACAGGGCGAAAACTTCCACATACAAGAAGGTACTATTGTGATTGGTGAGATGGCATTCCGCGGAAAGAAAAACTTGAAGAATGTCATCATACCAGACACAGTAGTATCTATAGAGCGCGACGCCTTCTACGATTGCGACGACTTGGAGACTGTATATCTGCCAGCAAGCGTGAAAGAGGTTAGAGGATATTCGTTTGCAGAATGCGACAAGCTAAAGAGAGTGACTTTTGCAAGTGTGCCAGAGAAATTGGGTCGTCACACTTTCGACGACTGCGACCAACTACGCGAGGTATTTGTACCAGAAGGTAGCGCAAGCTTCTTCCGCAAAGCTTTACATTATGACGAGAGCGAAAGTGAATATTTTATTCTGGAGGTGAAGAAGGAGAAGAAGCCTACAGACACTAAGAAACCTGCAGAGGAAAAGAAGCCTGCAGATACTAAGAAGCCTGAGGATAAGAAACCAACTGAAGCTAAGAAGACAGAAGAGAAGAAGACAGAAGAGAAGAAGAAAGCTGATAAGAAAACCACAAACACCAAGTAAAATGACTAAGGAACAGATGCTTAAGAATGTGTATGTGGATAGAGATATCAGCTGGATGTATTTTAACCACCGCATACTACAGGAAGCAAACAAGGAATATGTGCCATTGCACGAGAGGTTGTCGTTTTTGGGTATTTATTCTAACAACCTCGATGAGTTCTTCCGTGTGAGAGTTGCATCGCTCAACCGCATGCTGGAAGGAAAGGTTTCGCACGAAACCGAACAGCAACTACGAAAAACACTAAAGGTAATAAACAAGCTCAACGAAACATATTCGAAGGAATATACAGAGTCGGTGGACAAGGTTTTCCACGAACTTGAGCTTCATAATATCCGTCTGCTCACAGAAACAGAACTCAACGACGAGCAGAAGGAGTTTCTACATAGTTTCTTTTTGGATAAGCTAAACGGCTCTATAAATCCTATTTGGCTATCAGAGATAGACGATTTCTCATCGCTTGAGGATAATCGCATATACTTGATAGTAGAGAAAACGGAGGATAAGAGCGGTAAGAAGAAGTATGCCATCATCAAAGTGCCAGACAGACAGTTTGGGCGTTGGGTGAAGGTGCCATCGAGCGAAGGCTTCGACAATATAATGTATCTCGACGACGTGATAAGATATTGTCTGCCTTTGGTATTCTTGGGCTTCAAGGAGAGCTCGTATAGAGCCTTCTCATTCAAGTTTACCAAAGATGCTGAGATGGAGATGGACAACGATGCCGACTTCGGAACCATGGAGAAGATAGCATTGGGCGTGAATAGCCGTAAGCATGGAGAGGCTGTAAGAATTATCTACGATAGCGATATGCCTAAGGATATGGTGAAGAAGATGCGCGAAAGACTGAAGACCAAAGAACTTGATACCAGTCTTGCTGGCGGCAGATATCAGAATCATAAGGATTTGATGTCGTTTCCAGACTGTGGACAAAAGGATTTGAAATATCAGCCTTGGCCTTCGATAATGAAGCCGGAATTCCTTAGCCCTGATAGCATATTGGACCAGATTAGAGAGAAAGACCGCTTTATACATGTGCCATACCATAGTTTTAATGGCTACATCCGCGTGTTGCGCGAGGCGGCCGTAAAACCTGAGGTAAAAGCGATAAAGACTACTCTATATCGACTTGCTAAAGACTCAAAGGTGGTGAAGGCACTTATCACAGCAGCAAGAAATGGTAAAAAGGTGACGGCTATTGTGGAGCTCTTGGCTCGCTTCGACGAAGAGAGCAACATAAAATGGAGCAAGAGAATGCAGGAAGAAGGCGTGAACGTGATATTCGGTGTGGAAGGTCTGAAGATACACAGCAAACTATTGCTCATAGAATCTAAGAAGGGCAACATAGCTTGCATTGGTACGGGTAACTTCCACGAAGGCAACGCACGAATATATACAGACTATCTGATGATGACGGCTCGTCCAAAGATTGTCAACGAGGTTGCAAAGGTATTCGACTTTATAGACCGTCCGTTCTCGCATGTGAGATTCAACGAACTATTGGTGTCTCCAAACTCTATGAAGAGTCGCATACTGAGAATGCTCGACAATGAGATTCGCAATGCCAACGAGGGCAAGGAGGCATGGTTGAAGATGAAGATCAACCATATCACAGATATCGACGTGGTGAGCAAACTATATCAGGCTTCGAAGGCTGGCGTGAAGATTGACATTCTGATTCGTGGCAACTGCTCAATAGTGCCTGGCTTAGCAAAGATGAGTGAGAACATACGCTGCGTGGGTATCATAGATAGATACTTGGAGCATTCACGTATATTGATATTCTGTAATGGTGGTAAACCAAAATACTATCTTGGTTCTGCCGACTGGATGCCTCGCAACTTGATAAACCGCATAGAGGTGATGACACCTGTTTACGACGAAGAATTGCAGAGCGACCTTATGCGCACAATATCTTATGGTATGCGCGACACGCTGAACGGAAGAGTGGTAGATGGAAGAGGAACAAACAACTTTGTGGAAGGCGAACCTTTCCGCAGTCAGGAAGAACTATATAAACGATATGTCGAAGAAAATGAAACCCATTAACGTAGCTGCTATAGATATTGGCTCGAATGGTGCACGCTTGCTGATAAAGCGCTTCGATCCTGATAATGCAATAGAGAATGAGCGCATTCGCAAAATGATGTTTATCCGCATACCTCTTCGCCTTGGCAAAGATGTGTTCTCGCTCAACAAGATATCGAAGGAACGCACCAAGATGATGATGCACATGATGAAGGGCTTCAAAGACTTCATGAAGCTTTATAATGTGAAGCTATACAGGGCGTGTGCCACTTCTGCCATGCGCGATGCAGAGAATGGTAAAGAGGTGATGAAGAAGATAGAAAAAGCTACAGGTATAGAGTTGGAGATAATAAGAGGACAAGAAGAAGCAAGACTGCTATTCAACAACCTGCTTGAGAAAACGGGTTCTAACAAGGGCAACTTTGCTTATATCGATGTGGGCGGAGGTTCTACAGAGGTATCGCTAATACATGATGGCGAACTGGCAGAGAGCTATTCCTACAACATCGGAACGCTAAGAATGCTTAGCGGAAAGGTAAAGGAAGATACCGTGAAGCTGTTTATGGAAAACCTCAGCAAGTATGCCACACTATATGAGGATATTCAGATTATAGGTTCTGGAGGCAATATCAACAAGCTTTGCAAATTGGCTCGCCATAGCAAAGAAGAGCTAAACGTGATTACGCTAACAGAGCTCAACCGGCTGCATAAGTTGCTGCAGCCTATGAGCATAGAGGAACGCAAAACGGAGTTTGGACTGAAAGACGACCGAGCAGATGTTATTGTTCCTGCTGCAGAGATATTCCTCAAGGCTTGCCAGTATCTGAAATGCAACTCGATATTGGTGCCAAACATATCGTTGGCAGACTCTATTGTAGATGGTCTTATGGCTAAACAAAAGGAAAAGTCGGAAGACTAAGAAATAATAACAACACAAACCGAAACCACCGTCTTGGCATTGAATTGCCTCAAGATGCTTGGAATTGGTAAAGGGCATGTCACTCGAAAGTGGCATGCCCTTGTGGTTTATCTTAGTACATATATAAATCATTAGATTTGATCCAAAGCCTGCTTGATATCGGCAAGGATATCTTCTACATCCTCAATACCTACAGAAAGGCGAATAAGGTCTGGAGCGATGCCTGCCTCAAGAAGTTGCTCTTCGGATAGCTGACGATGGGTGTGGCTTGCAGGATGGAGCACACAAGAGCGTGCATCAGCTACGTGGGTAACGATAGCTATCATCTTAAGGGAATCCATAAACTTGATGGCTGTCTCACGGTCGCCCTTCAAGCCAAAGCACATCACACCGCATGAGCCATTAGGCAAATACTTCTCGGCAAGAGCATGGTCTGGATCATCGGCAAGACCAGAATAGCGCACCCATGCCACACGTGGGTCGTCGTGTAGGAACTCTGCCACCTTCTGTGCATTCTCGCAATGGCGAGGCATACGAAGATGCAAGGTCTCAAGACCAAGGTTGAGAAGGAATGAATTTTGAGGACCAGGAATAGAGCCAAGGTCGCGCATGAGTTGGGCTACGAGTTTAGTGGTGTAAGCCATCTTGCCGAAAGCCTTGGTATAGGTGAGTCCGTGGTACGACTCGTCAGGAGTGCAAAGACCAGGGAACTTATCAGCATGTGCTTCCCAATCAAAGTTGCCGCTATCTACAACGCAACCGCCCACCTGTGTGGCATGACCATCCATATACTTGGTGGTAGAGTGTGTAACGATGTCGCATCCCCACTCAAAAGGACGGCAGTTGACAGGAGTTGCAAAGGTGTTGTCGACAATAAGAGGCACACCATGCTTATGAGCCATATTAGCAAAGCGCTCTATATCGAAGACATTGCAACCTGGGTTAGAGATAGTTTCACCAAAGAGAGCCTTGGTGTTAGGCTGGAATGCTTTCTCTATTTCTTCGTCAGAAGCTGCTGGGTCGATGAATGTACAATCTATGCCAAGCTTCTTCAAGGTTACACCAAAGAGGTTGAAGGTGCCACCATATACTGAATTGCTAACAACGATATGTCCTCCTGCCTCACAGATATTAAAGACAGCATAGAAGTTGGCAGCCTGGCCACTCGATGTGAGCACAGCTCCTACTCCACCCTCGAGGGCTGCAATCTTAGAAGCCACAGCATCGTTGGTAGGGTTTTGAAGACGTGTATAGAAATATCCTTCTTTCTTAAGGTCGAAGAGCATAGCCATCTCTTCTGAGTTGTCGTACTTGAAAGTGGTGCTCTGGATGATAGGTAGCACACGCGACTCACCATTCTTTGGAGTCCATCCAGCCTGCACGCAGAGGGTGCCAATGTGTTTTTTTTGTTCCATGTTGTTGGTTGTTTAATTATTAGCTTTTTATAATATTAGGCATGATAAGCAAAAAGCAGTTCCTGCCGAAAGGGGCAAAAACTGCTTTTTATCTCTTTGCGATGAGTTCTTTTTACTCGCCAGTAACGACACGCTTTTCCTTGATACGTGCCTTCTTACCTGTAAGAGCACGGAAGTAGTAAAGCTTAGCGCGACGTACCTTACCATGCTTGTTAACTTCGATTGAATCGATGTTAGGTGACTCGATAGGGAAGATACGCTCTACACCTACAGTACCAGACATCTTACGAACTGTGAAACGCTTCTTCTCACCATGACCTGTAATCTTGATTACAACACCACGATAGAGCTGGATACGCTCCTTTGAACCCTCGACGATTTTGTAAGCGACTGTGATAGTATCACCTGCCTTGAATTCAGGGAACTTCTTGCCGGTTGCAAATGCTTCTTCAGCAACTTTAATTAAATCCATTTTGTTTTATAATTAAATATTGTTTGTCGTTCCAACGCAACATAGACGAGCCACTCGTCAGCCCATGCCAGCGGTTACGCCGAAAAGCGGGTGCAAAGTTACAACTTTTTCTTATATCTTCCAAATTTTCAATTACTTTCTTTATTTTTATATGATATTTTTTTTGTTCTTCTTGTTTTTTTAGTGTATCTTTGCAATAAGAAATAAAACAAGTTGAATCATGAGAAATAAATGTTTAGCTATTACTGCATTTCTTTTGGCTACTTGGGGTATATCTACTCCTTGCGTGGCTCAGAAGTACAAGGTTACAAAGGTGCAGCGTTCCCGTATTTTGGTGGATAAGAGATTTGATCAGAATCCTGATGCTCAGGCAGCTGTCTTTATAGCACCTTATAAGCATAAGGTGGACAGTATTATGAGTCCTGTTGTGGGTGAGACTGCTCACTATATGGCTGCTGGTCGTCCAGAGAGTGAATTGAGCAACCTGCTTTGTGATATTTTGGTATGGGCTGGTAAGGATTTCGAAGAGAAGCCTGTGTTCTCCGTTTATAATATGGGTGGTATTCGTGCAGCCTTGGCTAAGGGAAAACAAACGGTTGGAGATGTCAATGATATGGCTCCTTTCGAGAATAAGATATGTTTCCTTACTTTGACGGGTAAGGATGTGCTTGAACTTTTTTCTCAGATTGCCATGCGTGGTGGTGAGGGCGTAAGTCATGCTGTAAAAATGGATATCTCGAAAGATGGGAAGCTTTTGGATGCTACACTCAACGGACAACCTATAGACGAGAAGGCTTCTTACCGGGTGGCAACGCTTGATTATCTGGCTGAAGGCAACGACCAGTTGACTGCCTTTAAGAAAGGAACGGATGTCTTTGCGCCCAAACAGAGAGAGAACAATGTGCGCTTCATTATCATGAATTATTTTCGTGAACAGGCTGCAAAGGGAATGTGTGTGGAATCTAAAGTGGAAGGTCGTATAGTTATCAAATAATATCTATGATGAAGAAATATTTTTTTGCTGTGGTAATGTGTTGCATTACTTTCAGTTCTTGGGCACAGAAACAGTTGGTGGTGCTGCATACGAATGATACACATAGTTGTGTGATGCCTCTGAATCCTAATTTGGCTGATACGGCTATTGCAGACAGAGGTGGTTTCCTTCGTAGGGTGAACATGGTGAAGCAGGAAAGACAGAAGAATCCAGACCTTCTGCTTTTCGATAGTGGTGATTTCTCACAAGGTTCACCTTATTACACACTCTTTAAAGGTGATGTAGAGGTGGGACTGATGAATGAGATGGGATATGATGCTGCCACGATAGGTAATCATGAGTTTGATTTTGGTATTGATAACATGGTTCGGCTTTTCAAGAAGGCTAAGTTTCCTATAGTTTGTTCCAACTATGATTTCACTGGTACGCCTTTGAAGGACATTGTTAAGCCTTGGGTTGTATTGAAACGCGGGGGAGTGAAAATCGGAGTCTTTGGTTTGGGACCTCAGTTGGAAGGACTTGTCACTGCTGCCAATTATGGGCCGATCAAGTATCTTGACCCTATAAAAACAGCTTTGGAAACGGCTACTTTCTTAAAGAAAAAGAAGAAATGCGACATCATAATTTGTATTTCGCACTTGGGATGGAATGTGGAGAATACAGATGATGTCCAGACAATACCCGGCACTCGCTATATCGATTTGGTATTGGGAGGTCATTCACATACTTATTTCAAGGAATTGAGATATGTGAAGGATTTGGACGGAAAGCTTGTTCCTGTCGATCAAAATGGCAAGAATGCCATTTGGGTGGGCAAGATAGTCTTGGATTACTCGAAATAAAAAGTCAATGCTATCATTTTGCTGTGTGCTTTCTGGGAAGCCATAGCATATGGTAGCATATTTTTATCCTTTATATTATTAATGTGCCCTTTGTCAACTGTGTTGCTAATTCCATACATGAATTTCAGTTCCGGTCTTAATTTGAAGAACGGAAGATATAAGTCACATCCTACTCCGATTTCTAAGAACAGGTCTGTTTTCTTTAGTTTGATATAATCGTCATTGCTGTTGTTCAGGTTGAACATCGGATTGATACCCGCCATGATGTATGGTCGGTGATTGTTGAAGCGGGGAGCTGCAAAGATGAGGTCTACAGCTGTAGAGAGATAGGCTGTTTTCATCTCTTGCATCTTCTCGGTAGGACGGTCGTTGGCATCCTTTACCAATAGGTTATGGTAGGTGAGGTGTCGTGTGCCGAAATACATGGCAGGAGCTACTCGTAGTTGGAAGTTGGTGTTGAGACGAAGCTCACCCAGTACGCCTACGGTGAATCCTGCATCCCATCTGTCTTGATCGACGGTGACGCATGATTCAACTTCTTGACCTTCCTCGTTGATATAGGTTTGATGCCCCATATTCACCAATTCTAAGTCTTGTAGGTGTGTGCCTACCAATACACCAAAGTGGAAAGTACGAAGGTCGGTATAAGGACGATTCTCTACGGTACGTTCCTGAGCCTGTGCCTGGAAGAGTACTAATCCGATAAGGGATATGATGATAAATATCTTCTTTTTCATATTCTTATAACGGAATACATGGATTCTTATTGCCTTCAACTTATTTCGAAAGAGTATAAATTACAAAAAAAATGATACCTACATGTAGGTATTTGAAAAAATATTGTTATCTTTGCACCATACTTAATAGGTATAGATTAAAACAGATTGAACAAAACATTATTAATATTAAAACTTTATTATTATGGCTTACGTAATTGGTGACGATTGTATCGCTTGCGGTACATGTATTGATGAGTGTCCATCAGGTGCTATCTCTGAGGGCGAGAAGTATTCTATCGACCCAGATGCTTGCACAGAGTGTGGCACTTGCGCTGATGTTTGTCCTAACGAGGCTATCAGTCTTCCTTAATTATTAAGGAAAGATACTTTAGTTACATAAAACATCTTGAGCGGCTCTTTGAGTCGCTCTTTTTTTGTTTCTTTTGTTTTGAAATCTATTTTTTATTCCTGTCTTTATTATAAGGTTCACACGTAGGTGTACATTTTATTATTATACATTTTCACTTTAATCTTATAACTCAAACGAGTATAAAAAAAGCGGAATTCCAGAAGGAATTCCGCTCTTGAATATTTCTTGTTTCTTATTATTCTGCTGTAGCTTTTGTGCCCTTTTCGATGGCATCCTTTGCATATTTGTTTTCAGGATCCAACTGGAGCAATTTCTCCCAGTATGGTTTTGCCTTTTCAAAGTCCTGCTTGTCGTAGTTGTATATGAAGCCCATGTACTGATAAGCCTGCTTCAAGTAGCCGACTTCGTCAGCGTCACACTGCTTTGCCTCAAGTTCCTTGATTACTTCATCATAAGCAGGGATAGCCATATCGTCCAACTCGCTTTGGAATGCAGTGTTACCTTCCTGTAGTTTGGCGAATGCCTTCAATGAAGGATATTTCTCAGCAAGTTTGTCGTAAACACTAATGGCTTTTTCTATGTTCTGAACTTTAGTTTCTGCATTCTTCTTAGCCTTGTTGACATAGATTTCTGCCAACTTCATGAAGTCTGTAGGAGCTGCATCTGGGTTTTTGTCCATATACTGCTGGCTGTATTCCAACGCTTTGTCCTCATCACCCTTTTGCTTGTATGCCTCAGAGATGTACTGCAATGGCTTAGGATCGTCTGCCTTGAGCTGCAATGCCTTCTCATACTGAGCGATACCTTCATCGTACTGTTTGTTGCCTACCAATGCCATACCATAGTAAGTATAGTCTCTTGATGTCTTCTTGATAGAGTCTGTACCCATGATGACCTGTGCATGCTGGAGAGCTACATCGAATTTCTCGATATCTACAGCTGACCATACAGCAACTCTGTGGAAGGTAGGATCTTTAGGGAACTTCTGCAATCCACTCTCGGAGAGTGTCAATGCTTCATCCTTCTTGTTGACCATATAGTCAGTGATAGCGTAAGCTACATAGATATATTCTTCTAACTTGTTAGGATCGGTCTGCTTGAAGAGATCGTAAGCCTTGTCGTATTTACCATTGCTATAGAATGTGTATCCAGCCATAGCCTCGTAAGGATACTCAGGGTTTACTTCCTTCAGTTTCTTCAGAGTCTCTGCGCTTCTTACAGGGTCAATCTTCTGATATACGTTGGCATAGCTGATGTATCCTTGAGGATTCTTAGGATCCATGACGATACAGTCGTTGTAACTTGCTGCAGCATCACCACCATTGTCCTGCAAAGCGTAGATATCACCCTTCAGGATATAGGCGTCACCAAAGTTCTTAAACTTCATGGTGATAGCGTCTGCTACTGCCATAGCCTTGTCATACTGCTTGTTGATGGCAAGGATGTTACCCAATGCAACGAGCGCCTTAGGATCTTTCTTAAACTCTTTCTGGTATTCCTTCAAGGTTTTGTCGAAATCCTTTGAGGTCGCGTTACCAGACTTGATGTTTGCCTCTATCGACTTCAGCATGTCCTTGTAGTTGACATCCTGAGCCATTGCTGGCATTGACAAACCCATCATCAATGCTGCAGCCACTAAATATTTAATTGCTTTCATAATCTCAATTTTTATTTGTGTGATTACTATTTTTATTCATTAGATGACTCCTTCATCCAGAAAGTTTAATCGGATTCTTATTTTTTAATATTTACTTTCTTATAGGTAATGTCTCCTCTATAGGGAAGCAGACCAGACTTGAAAACTATCAACTGTCCCCGTGGGTTCGTGATGTAGTTGGCAAAGCTCCATGGAAGAGCCTTGTGTGGGTCTACTACTATAGCATATAATGTTCTTACGAATGGGTATCTTCCGTCGAGAAGGTAAGCCTGATAGGGTTGCCAACTGTTCGAAGGAGTTGCCTTGTCTTTGATAGACACTCGCATGACATGAATATTCTTCTTAAAGGTGGTGTTGGTGGAATCTCGACGGTCGTTCAACCAGTTAGAACCAATTACACCGATAGCGCCTGGAGTTTCGTCTACGAAGTCTATTACCTGCTTGCTTGTCTTGGCTGCCATTATTTTGGCACCCATCTTTTCGCCATGCAATACTGAGTCAACAACCCAGTTGGTAGTAGCCGAGCGAGTGTTGTCGAAGATGACTTCGATGTCCCCTCTTTTAGAACCAGGAACAATGTCGCTCCATTTTGTGGCTTTTCCTGTCAGGACACGTTTGATGTCGTTTACCGTTATACAAGTATCTTGGTTGTTCTTGTTGACGATAAAAGCTAATCCATCGTATCCGATAGGGAAGACTGAAGGAATAACATTGCTTTTCGATTTCAAGTATGCAATCTCGCTATCTTTCAGATGACGAGTTGTGAATAAAAGAGTAGTCTTGAAATCTTTGATCTTTTGAAGTCCTGTGACTTCATCTGAATAAATGGGCTTGAGTTTTGCCTTTGGAAATTCAAACTCAAACTGTGTTCTCTCCTCGTCAATGATAGGGCTCAGACTTTCGTCTGCATAGAATTCAATAGTGCCCGACGTAGGAGTATCTGTTCTACCATCTTTGGCTTTCTTCTCACCACATGATGAGAAGAAAGCCATTGATAGTGATATTAATCCTATAAAAATATAAGATGTTCTTTTCATTCTATTACTGCAATCTAAATACAACTGGAACTGTGTACTTCACACGTACGGCAGAACCATTCTGCTTACCTGGACTCCACCTTGGCATACTTCTTACAACTCGAGAAGCCTCGCGGTCGAGTGATGGGTCTACAGAACGTACAACCCTTACATCAGTGATAGAGCCATCACGCTCTACAACGAATGATACGATTACACGACCTTGTACACCATTCTCCTGAGCGACAACAGGATACTTTGTGTTGCTTGAGAGGAAAGCCTGCAAGGCAGCTGCGCCGCCAGGGAAGTGAGGCATCTCTTCTACAACATCAAACACCTTGTTAGAAACCTCAGGCTTTGGAGCTGGTGGTGGTGGTGGAGCTGCTACGGCGATATCGCTTCTTACAGCTTCAGCCAGACGGTCTTTAGTACCTTCCTTGTTCTCAGTACCTACGGCCACCTTCTCATCCAACTTGTCCATTTGCTTTACCTGATTTTCCTCTTTTACGAGTTCATCCTTCTTGATGACAGGTGCAGTAAACTTCTGAGTCTCGCGAGCCACAGGTATCTCCTTTTTAGGTTCAATCTTTGGCTTCGCTGGCTCTTTCTTCTTTTCTTCTTTCTTAGCTTGCTTCTGGAGTTCAGCCAACTGCATAGCTTCCATGTATGCTTGCTGTTCTTCGGCCTGTTTCTGTTCGATAACCTTCCAAGCCAAGAATCCACCTACGAGAGCTGCAGCGATGACCAAGATCAGAAGAGCCTTGATGTTTCGGCCAGAAGTACCCTTACGGAGCTGGTATGCACCATACTCCTTGTTCTTTCCGGCGAAAACCATTTCGACCCATTTAGGATCGTATAGATCTATTTTTGCCATTTCTTTCTTGTTTTAATTGTTAGCAATCATCTTACATCTTAACGTTTCTTGACTTGAGAAGCTTCTCGTCGTCAGCGCTAATCTTGTCGATGACATACGTACCAATGTTCAAAATCTGCATTTCATCGAGTGCGTCAACCATATTCTTGTACGAAGCATTATCAGTAGGCTTGATGACGATAGTCAGGGTTGGGATCTTACCATCCTTTAAGTTACCTGCCTTCAAGTCACTCAATTTCGTCTGATAGATGCTGTCAGGATATTGTTTTGGATTCTTAGAACGCTCCATGTTTAACTCCTTAACAGCGAGTGAGATTCTCTCTACTGGACGTGTACCGTTCTCTGTAGCATGCTCTCTCAAGACCTTGCGGATACCATTGGTGCCCCATGTAGTTTCCTTGATCCATGTAGGATCATTGTATTGAGGGATACCAGCACCGTAGTAAATCTTGTTGTCAGCTGTTACATAGAGGGTAACAGTCTCAGAAGCTTTCGCCTCGTTCTTCTTGTCCTCTGGTTGGTTGTCATCATTACTTGGCATAGTCAGCTCCATTGTCTGAGGTTTGCTCAATGATGTACACAGCATGAAGAACGTGATAAGAAGCATGAGCATATCCACCATAGGCG
>OIZP01000384.1_pt1 | contig 28610 bp, 21 predicted proteins | sample 1588531 | NCBI WGS metagenome assembly OIZP01 (sample SAMN03283283) | human gut metagenome | biome: human-associated habitat; material: feces | host: Homo sapiens | place: Peru | collected 2012
GGAGGAGCTGTACAAGACCTACGGCTACTGCCTGAACACCCTGCACAGCTATGAGTTCGACGGCAGCGCCGGTTTTGCCAAGATGCAGAGCATCATGCAGGCATTCCGGGGCGATATCAAGGAGTTTGGCGGCAAGAAGGTTGTGAAGCTGCTGGACTACGCGCCGGGTCTGGACGGTCTGCCCAAGTCCGATGTGCTCAAGTTCCTGCTGGAAGATAACTGCTCCATCGTGGTGCGCCCCTCCGGCACCGAGCCGAAGCTCAAGACCTATATCTCGGTCAGCGCAGAGAATAAGGAAGCCGCCGAGAAGGTGGAAGCGGAGATCTGCAAGAGCGCGGAAGAGTTCTTGAAGTAGAGAAAAAACACAAATGTGTGATAAATAGGACTTCTTCTGAATGAAGAAAAGTGACTGAAGCACATCCAAACAAGTATTATTTTGAGCGAATTGACGCATTTGATAATGCGTTGATTCGCTCATTTTTGGTAAAAAATCGTGTCGGAGCGATTTACTCCGACACGACCCAATTATTTGTGTTTTGTCTCTACCCCAACTATTGACGTAGAGCTAAAGCTATTTCAGAAGCCACTTTTTTCCAGCGCAGCTGCCTCTTCCCGAAGCCAACCGGGCCGGACAGCTCCGGCCCTGCTGGCGTAAGAAGGAGGGAAATCAGTCTCTTTCAGCTCTCATGCCGCCCGATTCAAAGAACGCACAGCAGAATCCTAGCCGTTTCTTTCTCATCCGTCCACCCTTTATCGTCTCAGCCGGGGACCTACAGGGCCGCCGGCTGCTTTTCCCATGCTTCTGATATGCTTCAGATTAAAGCTCAGCACCGAGGGCGGCGCAACCCATTTCAGGCTCGTCTTCTCAGTCAGAAATCTTTTAAGCCCATCGGCTTCTCCGTCCCCCTGAACCGTGCTCTTTTTCACCATCGTTCCATATTGGGAGGACTGAAACAAGTACAGGTAGTCCTCGTCCTCCACCAGGCGGATGAAGGCAGAATAAGTCGTTTCCGGCTTCTTATCCTTAATTTTCATTCCTGTTTCCGAAAAACTGTAGTGCAGTACCGGAAACCTGCCGTGAAACAGAGCAATCACCCGATTCGCCAGATAGTTGGCCGGTGCGTTCAGATTGGTAAACAGTACACATCCCAGGAAAATCAGCAGCAGGGACAACCCCTCCGATTTCACAGCGAAGCCGCCTGCCAGCACCAGCAGCACCGAGATAAGAACACCAGCTAGCTTCACCGGCATCTGAAAAATATTGAATTTTACTTCCGAAAAACGGCGAATGGTTTCCGGACTCTGAATCGTATCAGCGGTATAGTGTTCCATTGCTTTCACCTCGTCTGTCAGCCGATCAGCGTTCTCTGCCGGTTTCTTTGGTAAACCAGGATGCGGAAGGAACCGCACACGCAGTCCCCTCCGCATTGCCGCCGTTACATCAGCAGTTCCGGCAGCCAGGAAATAATCTGTGGGAAAAAGATGCACAGCAGAACGATCAGAATCATTGCGGGAATATACTTGACAGCCTCTGCCGTTGTTTTGCGCACAGGAACCTCGCCCACCTCAGAAACCACAAACAGGCAGATTCCGAAAGGCGGCGTAATGATGCCGATCATCAACGCAATGACCATGATTACGCCGAAGTAGCAAGGGTCAATGCCCACGGATTTGACCACTGGAATGATAATGGGGGCCAGCAGCAAAACCGCCGCACTGGTATCGAGGAAACACCCGATAATCAGGAATACAATCACGCAGACAATCATCAGGAATTGCTGGTTGCCCGCGGAATACGTCGTCAGGAAATTTGCCAGATAGCTGGTCAGATTTTCTCTCGTAAAGATCCAGGCCAGGAACGTGGCGATCGATACAATCAGCATGAAGACACCGCAAGCTGCTACCGTTTCCTCCAGCGTTTTCCAGATCAGCTTCCAGGTCGCCTTCTTATAGCAGAAGCCCAAGATGATGGAATACCAAGCCGCAATTACAGCTGCCTCGGTAGCGGTGCAAAGGCCGCTAAGAATGGAACCTAAAATAATCACGAAGGTGAATAGCGCAGGAATTGCCTGGGGAATTGTTGCCAGTGCCTGCTTCCAAGGCACCACGGTCTTTGGCCAGCTCTTACCCTTTTCGGTAAAATGCGCCCGGAAGGCAATCAGCAGGATCATCGCCAAGCAAAGCAGGATGCCGGGACCCATGCCGCCGTAAAACAGCATAGTAACGGGCAACTCACAGATGGAAGCCAGCAGCACCATCGCCGCAGAGGGCGGGATAATAGGCCCCAGAATGCTGGAAGCGGCAGTGATGCCCGCTGACACATCATCCTGATAGCCGGCCTCCTTCATCATATTCATTTCCACCAGGCCCAGACCGCCGGCATCACCGATCGCCGTGCCGGACATAGCGGCAAACATCATACTGGCAAGGGCATTGGCCATAGCCAGACCGCCCCGGAATCTGCCGACGATTGCGATGGCGAACTTGAACAGCCTGTCCGTAATGCCGCTGGTATTCATCATCCGGCCCACGAACAGGAATCCGGGCATGGAAATCAGGGTAAACGATAGCATATGGCGCATAATGTTTTGCGCCACAACCGTAACGGGCAGTCCGGGAACCAGCAGCAGATATCCAATACAAGGCACACCCAGGGCAAACGCCACTGGCACACCGAGAAGCAGCAGTGCGATAAAAGCCATACTGATAATCAGAATATTCGTCATTATGCTTTGCCCTCCTCCTTCAGTTCTGCGGCAGATTCTGCCATGAAGCTATCCATACTCTTCTGAATTTCCAGCGCCTCGGCCTCCTCCTGCTGCTTGGCAAGCAGAGCGGCCTCTTCTTTTTTCTTCTGAATCAGGTCATAGCCCGGGAAAATGTCATTCAGGATGTCCACGACCACGTCAAAGGTCATAATGATGCAGCTCACCAACACCGGATAGTAGTAGAACCGGCGGTGAATCAGCAGCACACCGCTGCGCCACACCAGCGTGGGCAGAAGCCGCACAATGCTGATGCAAACAACGGCAAAGAATAAAATCATCAGGAGCCTGCTGATAACCGAAATGATTTTACGGAACAGCGGAGGAGCCTTCGCAATGAGGAAATCGGCAACCAGATGTTTTTTCTCTGCCGTGGTAATCGCCGCACTGATATAGCAGAGATAGACCATCAGGAAACACACCAGCTCCTCTGTCCAGGACATCGGTTTATTGAACAGATACCGGGACAAAATGCCAACGGTAATGGATAGGAAAATGATCGTCAGAACAATGGCACCGATCTTGCGCATTGCCCAGTTCACCCAATAGACGATCGCATTGAGAATTTTCATTGTTTTCAAGGTCAGTTCCCTCCTCGGAGCAGCAGCCGCGCTCAGAAGCCGGTCTCCGGTGCTGCCGCAAACCGGCTTCCGCTCTGCACTTCCTATCTGCTGCCCGCCAAAGGCAGCAAATCACTTTTCGGTCATTCGTTGACGGCAGCCAGGATTCTGTCCATAACACCGGCAGTGAGCTTACTGCCCTCGTAACTGCGGCCCAGCTCTACCAGAGTGTTGTTTGCCGCCTCGGTATCCGCCTCGGACAGGTACGTCAGGTTCGCGCCGGCCTTTACCATATCTTCCACATAGCCTTCCGTCAGCTTATTTGCCTCGCTGGTATACCAGTCACCGGCCTCATTGCACGCATCGGTCAGAATCTGCCGCTGGGCCTCCGTCATAGACTGAAGCTTTGCGTTGTTGATCCATACGCCCAGATTTGTACAGGAGGGACCCCACATCAGGATATTGGGGGCCTCCACGTAGAAAGAGTTTGTGTAAATATTGTCCTTGGTTCCGAACGTGGCATCCACCACGCCCTGTTGCAGGCTCAGGAACACCTCACTGAAGGCAATCGGCGTGGCACTGAATCCCAGCGCATTGTAAGAGGCGATGGTTGTCTCTGAGGAAACGGTGCGGATTTTCACGCCCTTGAAGTCCGCAAGGGTATTCAGAGGTTTCTTAGAGCAGATGACCGTCTCCTGACGAATCCAGTTGTTGGCCAGAGTGGCGATGCCGGTGGTATTCAGGAACTGCTGCTCCCATTCCTTCCAAAGGTCACTCTTGGTCAGCTTTGCCAGCTTTTCCTGGGTATTGACCACACCGAAGGAGCAGGCTCCGGCATCCTGGATGCCGTAGTTCTGCATATAGCTGGCCTGGGACTCGATGAACATATCCTGCCCGCCGGAGGTCATACTCTCCAGCTGTGCGGTTGCGTCTCCCAGCTGAGAGGCAGGAAATACATTGATTACGATCGAGCCGCCGGATTTTTCTTTGCAGGTCTGCGCAACCCGCTGCATCGCCTGGGTAATCAGGTCTTCTGCGGAGGATGTGCTGCCGAAGCTCAGCGTTACCGCGGGATCGCCGGCCGTACCGCCGCCTTCCGTCCCGGCCGCAGTTGCGGGGGCGGTGCGCTTTCCGCAGGCACCGAGCATAAGGGTCATCGACGCAGCAAGCACAAGTGCCAAAACAGATGTGATTCTCTTTTTCATGGTTCTCCCCCTATGATAATGAAAAGTGTCCGCTCCGGGGCACGGACAGATGTCCGTCCGCGCCCCCAAAGCCGTTTACTTAAGATCCTTCGCAAATACGACCGCACCGCTGGCCTTCAGGATTTCCTGAAGCTCAGAAACGTTTTTCTCGATGTCCCGAGGCGTGCAGCCCTTCCTGACAGCCAAGGCCGCTGCGGCACCGGCCGCCTGACCGGTGACGAAGGTCTGGGCAACGAAACGCATATGGCCGTTTCTGTCAGTGCTGACGCACTTACCGGCAACCAGCAGGTTTTCAATTTTCTTAGGCACCAGCACCCGGTAGGGGATCTCGTAGGAGCCGTTGGGATACCGCTTGGTTTCCGCGCCGTTGTTTTTGCCAATGGCATTCAGGGTGTTGACGTTGGTGGTGTGGAATGCGCCTGCGGGGAAGGAGGACAGGCCGATGCTGTCGTCAAAACGGCAAGTATTGCCGATATCCTCACCGGTCAGGACATAATCACCGACAATCATAGCACCTTCACGAATCCGAAGCTCCGTGCCCATCTTGGTGATATAGGCATTCTCAAAGCCGGGAACATAGTGCTTGAAGAAGCGCCAGGCAATCTCGATCTGCTTCCGGCACTCGATATGGCACCTGGTCATCGCCCAGGCATCATAGGGGGAGGTGTGATCCCACTGGGAGGAATGCTGGAAGTGGGCCAGAACCTTGCCGCCCTCCTTGGGCTGGAGGAAGAAGCCCGCGCCGCTGTAGGGATGCCAGTCGCCGTTGTACAATGCCACTTCCCGCAGATCCTTGAAGCCCATGATCTCACCCAGCTCCATCGGGTCGATGGCATCTTCGTAAGCCTTCATGATCTGCTCGATAGTCACGGATGCGTAGGGATTCAGCAACTGGTTGTAGGTGAACTGATCGGGATGCCGGTTGATATACTTCATCAGCTTGTCCCAGTCCACGCCGTCGGCCGTAAAGCAGATGGTATGCGGCTCTAGCACATCCACGGGAGACATGTACATTTCACAGCCGGCCTGGGTAGCATAATAGCCCTCACCGGTGCAGTCGATAATGACCTTGCCGTGGATTTCGTGACGGCCGCCGCAGTCCTCGACCACAACACCCTTCACCGCGTCGCCCTCTTTGATTGCGCCGACTACCAGTGCGTCCAGCAGCAGGTTAACCCCTTCCTCCTCACACATATCAAACGCCATCAGAACCCACCATTCGGGATCAATGTAGGAGAAGGTATAGCCCGCGCCAACCCGATGCTTGGGGCGCAGATGAGGCAGCGCATGGCCTGCCCGATACAGCCGCTGGTGGGTCTCCTCAATGATACCCTTGCTGTCCTGCTGGCCGTAGCAGTTAAACATACGGGCATAGGCAAAGCCGGGAGGGCCGGAGACAGTCAGCTGACCGCCTAGGCAGCCGGTTCTTTCAATCAGCAGCGTCTTTGCGCCGCCCCGGGCAGCCTGAATTGCTGCGCTGAAGCCGGAAGTGCCGCCGCCGCACACGATTACGTCATAGTTTACATCGTAGCCATTCATATCAGGTGTATCCTCCTTTGTCATTACGTAGAATTGTGTTACTTTTTCTTAAAATCCCGGATGCTCTTGGCGATGGTCCCGTCGGGCAGCCGCAGGGCTTCCACGCAGCCCTCGCTGTGCAATGCCCAGGGAAGGATAATGCCGTCGTGGCCGCCCCGGCCGCCGATTGTCACAACCTCAATATCCTCCGGGAATCTGGTGACAGGTAGCGGATGCCGATTCACCCACTCCGGCGGGCGGACAGGCTTCAGACCGCGGCCGTTTACCATTGCGTTGTCGTGGTAAACATACTGATGAATGTGCTCCTGGATGTCCCGCTTGGAATAGCCGTCCTTCTTCAGCATCATTGCGTGGTCAGGCGTCAGGCACATAACCAGGGGACCGGGCATATAGGCATTGTTGGAGCCCAGGGTGGAGCAGCAATCCGTCAGGGTATCCAGCAGGTCGTGCCCGTTCAGGCTCAGGAAATCGATGCAGTCGTGAATCGGCTCTGCCTTCATGACGTAAACCGTGGTTGTCTCGGAGTCAAAGTGATCCTCGTTGATCATATTCCACTGGGCCAGCTCAGGCTCCTCCGCAAAGCAGAAGGTAAACTCTGCCTGTGAGGCGATGCAGTCCAGATCGCACACACCCGGCACGGAACGCAGAGCGTTCATGATCACCAGATTGATTGCCCGGCCGATGGTCGCATTCTCCGGCCAGCCTGGACCCTGGCAGCCCTGCTTGCCGGAAATACCGATCTCCTGGGCAATGGGGCCGGAAACAATGCACAGATTTCCGCCGGGGTGAGAGGTCGTAACGGACTGGTTAAAGTTGTACAGCGGGCTGTTCAGGGCTTTGAACGCTGCCACCAGAACTGGCATGGCATGAGGCTTGCAGCCGGCCATAACGGCAGCGATGGCCACATCCTTGACGGTAATCTCACGGCCGGAGGGGCCGGAAGGGTCTACCAGCTTCGTATCCTCAGGCCAGGGACAGTACTCCAGCATTGCCTCATACCGCCGTTTGGTAGGCGGAATAATGGGCAGGCCGTCACAGATATGCTCGGCATTGAAGTAGTCCATGACTTCTTCCATATAAGCACCGGGTTCTGCAGCTCTTGCGCTGTCGGTATTCAGCGTAAGGGGAAGGAAGCCGTCCTTGGCCGGGGCAACCTTGTCCATTTTGAAATCGATATGTGCCAGCTTCTTCAGTGCGTCTCCGTTGGTCGTCAGGGAAGCCAGAATGTAGTCCCACTTCTTATCCACTTCCGCGGCAACCTCTTCTACCGTGGAGGCCTGATAGATGTCAACAGAGGCCATACACAGGTTTCCGGCGCGGTAAACGCCAACGCCCTGGGTAATGCCGGTACCGGGAGGCGCGGTCATGTAGACCGCGGGAATACCGATCTTTTCAAGTGCGATGGTCAGGACGGTGGTGGAAGAAGACGTTCCCATGTCACCGAAGGCCACGATGGCGGCGACGGGCTTTTCCTGAGCCAGCATCCGGGCATACTCGGCCAGTTTTGCCGCGTTCTTGCCGCGAACCGTTTCCGTGTACTCGACCCATTGGGAATCATCGCAGCCGATCTCACGGAGGTGCTCCTTGATGCGGTCGAACACCGTGTAGTAGTTGCAGAAGCCAAGCTTCGTGTTGTTATAGAACAGGATCTTGCCGTTCTTCAATTCCTCCAGAGTAGGCCGCTTCGCCAGCTCCAGCATAGGACGCTCTTGATAGCCTCTGGGATCCAGTAACTTGTCTGCTTGCATGCTCATATTCCAGAAACTCCTTTTTCTTTTTCGGTATTCGACAAGAGCCTGTGTGGTACCGGTCACATCCTTATCGTTGGCATCATTATATCCGAGGAACTCTGACAATACAATTCAAAAAATCTGGTTCGTCGATTCCGTTTTGGAATAAATGCGCTATTATATATAATTCTATTTCTGCTTTTTGTGCATAGTATACATACTCTTTGCCGTCTTGCTGAAAAAGCCCCTGAATAAAACATACATAGTAGCCAAGACTTTCCGGCAAACTTCTGATTTCTATTTATTCAGCTATCACAAATCCGGGCTTGCAATTGCAGGCAGAATCCTTTATGCTATAGTATATAAAAGGAGGTTTCTCATGAAGATGGAGTATCTCGCCTGCTTTCAGGCTGTTGTAAAATATAAGAACTTCTCCAGGGCTGCGGATTCTCTTTTTATCTCCCAGTCCTCCCTTTCCAAAAAAATCATGTCCCTTGAGGAAGCACTGGGCGGGGAGCTGTTTATCCGCAAAGGCAATAACGCGGTATCCCTTTCCTCCTTCGGGGAATATGTTTCCAACTATATCAATAATATCACCGAGGATTATGATGTTCTCCTTTCCGCCACAGACAGCTACCGCTTAAATCATCAGCGAAAAATGGTCATCGGCGGCTTTTTGAACATTGCCCACAGCGGTCTTCTAAGGCCCATCACCTCCTTTGAAGTGGCAGAAGACAATTTTTACATCGAAACACTTGAAAAAGATCACGCATACCTGAAATATCTTTTGCAGACCCGACAGGCAGAGGTCTGCTTCGGCTATCAGGAATTTCTGGGAGAAATGCCGAACTATGATATTACACCGTTGTTTTCGGATTCTCTGATTCTGATCACCAGCAAGGAATTTGCTCAAATGAACGGCTGGCAGGATCGCGTGAACCTAACTTCTCTCAAGAATGTGCGTTTTTGCTTTCCGCGGGAGGATATGGATATTTTTACCTTCCTGGTGAACGCCTGTAAAACCAGCGGCTTCGTCCCACAGCTGACCAATTCCGATGTGCGTCTTGGCACCATCCGGCACTACATTTCTCTGGGTATGCGCTGCACACTGCAATTTGAAAGCATTTCCCGTTCCAAATTTTATAACGACAAATTTGCCTTTCTCCAGCTGGAAAACGCCCCAAGGCTGACAATAGCTATGTATTCGGATAATACCCGCCCCAGAAGAATCCGGGATGCCTTCGTCGCGCATATCAAAAGCACTTATCTAGGGAAACTCTGAATAAATAGGGCTAATTCTGCCCCTATTCGAGTTATTAGCCGTTTTTTGCTTTGTTAAGGCTATTTTGTTGCAAAATAGCCATTATAGTTTTGCTGTTCCACTCCTTTTCCAAGAAATAGTGGCTTAAGATGCTTAAAACCTGTGTAAAGTGAGCTTTTCACGCTCTGTATTCTGTAAAATTTTCTAAAATAGAGAGAATAGCAGAATATTGGGCTATTTATTCAGAGGTTCCATAATACCCTTGGGGGCTTCCTGGGCGGGGCAATCTACTGGCTCTGCCGCCAGCGTAAAGCCGCCCGACACTCCGCTGCCCAGAAGCTTTTGGAAAAACCCAAGGAGGAAAGCGAACGGCCGGTGTGAAGCACAATGACGCTCAGCATGGAGTGAGAAGCACAATGAATCTTTTGACCGCCATTACGGATTTTCTTCGCCCGAAAAGGGTGCGGGAGAGAGAAAAACAGATTGAAATACAGATTGCGGGCTTTGATTCCGCCCTTCAGCAGATGGGAGACCACTATGTAACTTTTGAAGAGACGGATGTCATGAAAGCAAAGTGGCGGGAGACTTCTTTGGCAATTCAGCACCGGCGAATTCGGAAAAGAAGCCCCCTTTACCCGGTTTCCCGGAAATTTCTGAATGACTATGCGCATCTGTCGGAACTGACAGCTGCGTCCAACGCCGCCTTCGTGCGGGCCGAGTCCGAACGCTGCAATGCCCTTCTTTCGGACATTGACGGGAAAAGCCTGGATGCGCAGCAGCGGACGGTCGTGCTGACAGAGGAAGCCAGAACGCTGGTTCTGGCCGGGGCAGGCAGCGGAAAAACCCTTACCATACTGGGAAAGGTGAAATATCTCTGCCGGGAGCGGGGCGTTGCGCCGGAGGACATCCTTCTGATTTCCTACACCAGAGCCTCGGCCGACGAGATGTCCCAGAAGCTCCACCACCTGGGGCTGCAGGCCAAGGCCTCCACCTTTCATAAGCTGGGTCTGGGAATTCTGACAAACGCACGCAAGTCAGTGCCCCGGGTGGAGAACAATATGCGGGGATTTATTCAGACGTATTTTGAACGGCATGTTGTGGAAAAGCCCGGGCTGGTGAAAAATCTCATGACCTTTTTTGCCTATTATCTGCGGATACCTCGAAATATCACGGACGCAAAAGCCCTGGAAAAGGCCTATGAAAAAGAGAAAAAGGAAGAATACAGAACCCTCCGAAGCCAGTATCAGAGCTGCCTGGCCCAAAGAGCGGCGGCGAAGGAAAAGCAGAAGCGCACTCTGAACGATGAGCTGGTAAAAAGCCTGGAGGAGGTCGCAATTGCCAATTTTCTTTTCCTCAATGGTGTGAATTATGAGTACGAGCGGTACTACCCCTACGACACGGGCGATACGGACAAAAAGCGCTACCAGCCGGATTTTTATCTTCCGGACTATGATATCTGGCTGGAGCACTTCGGAATTGACGAAAATGGCCGCCTTCCCTGGCTGAGTGCGGAAGAGGAACAGAAATACCGGAAAGGGATGGAATGGAAGCGGGAAATCCATGCGAAATACGGTACCAAGCTGCTGGAGACCTATTCCTACTGGGACAATGAAGGCACGCTTCTGGAGCACCTGGATGGGCTTTTGAAGGAAAACGGTGTGGAATATCACGAGCCGGACTTGAAGACCATTTATAAAACTGTCTTCGGCACGAAAACAACCCGGTATTTTTCGGAACTCATAAACCTGTGCACCACGTTCCTGTCTCTCTATAAATCCAAGGGCCTGGATATGGAGGACTTAAAGACCCAGGAGAAGCGGGCGCAGACGGCCTTCCTTCGCAAGCGAACGAGTCTTTTCCGGAGCATTATGCAGCCGATTATAATCTCGTATGAGGAGAGCCTCCACGAAAATGGATCGGTGGATTTCTCGGACATGATCAATGAAGCTGCAAAATTAGTGGAAAAGGGCTTTCCGGTTCCCAGATACAGATACGTCATTATCGACGAATATCAGGACATTTCCTTTGCCCGCTACCGCCTGATAAAGGCGATCCTGAATCAGACCGGTGCGAAGCTGCTGTGCGTGGGTGACGACTGGCAGTCCATTTACCGATTTGCCGGAAGCGACATCAGTTTGTTTACGCAGTTCGGAAAGTATTTTGGCCGTGCCCGGATTCTGCGGCTGGAGCAGACCTACCGAAATGCCCAGCAGCTGATTGACGAGGCGGGGGCGTTCGTGATGCGCAATCCCGACCAAATGCAAAAGAGCCTGCGTTCTTCCAGACGGTTGGACTATCCCATTACTTTCCTGTGCTATCAGAAAGACCCTGCTCCGGTGCTGAGACTCGCAATGGACAAGATTATTCGGGAATTTGGCTCCCGGCACTCTATTTTACTGCTGGGCAGAACCAACGCGGACAGGGAAGAACTGCTGATGAGCAGCGGCCTGTTTGCGGAGAGCAGGGGCGGAAGGCTTATCTATCTGCCGTCGGAATCCACACCGGTATCTTTTCTAACGGTTCACAAAGCGAAGGGCCTGGAGGCGGATAACGTGATCCTGTTGAATTTCCAAAACGCGGCTCTGGGCTTTCCCTGCCAAATGACGGATGACCCGCTGCTTAACCTTGTTCTGACGGAGCCGGAAAAGTACCCCTTCGCCGAGGAACGAAGGCTATTCTACGTAGCCCTTTCCCGGACGAGAAATCGGATTTTCATTCTGACAGACAGAGACCATCCTTCCGCGTTTTACCGGGAATTTTTACCGTCCAAGTCCGTCTGCGTTTATGACCCAAAAAGCAAGGCGCAAACTACCTGCTCATAAAAATGGCAGAGTCCTTTTATCGGGACTCTGCCATTTTTTTAATGGATGAATGACCGGCAGCGATTACACAACTTCCACGGTGATACCGGAGCGGCGCAGATGCTCAATGGTTTCCGAATCCAGCTCCTTCGGGACAATTATGGTGTCAATATTGGCAATGGTGCAGATATTGAACAGAGCACAGGTGGTGAACTTGGAGTGATCGCACAGCAGAATCCGCTCCTCGGCCTGAGCCATGCCAATCTTTTTAACATTGATATCCTCCATGGTGTAGCTGGTGATATTCAGCTCCGGATCCACCGCGTCCACAGAGAAAAACATCTGATTGACTGACAGCTCTCCCAGCATCTGCTCGGCAAAGTAACCGTAAGTGGCGGTGAAGCCCTTGCGCACCATACCTCCGAGAAGCAGCAGAGTAGACTTCCGATTTCCGGCAAGGGCAGTGCCGATCTGAAGATCATTGGTGACAAAGGTCAGATTTGCCTCGTTTTCCAGCAGTCGGGCAAGCTCCAGCACGGTGGTTCCGGAATCCAGAAACAGTCGGCTATTGGGGCGGATATGCCGCTTGGCTGCCGCCGCAATACGCTGCTTTTCCTCCACATTTACCAAACTTTTCGCTGCTTGAGAGGGCTCCTGATCCGGAAGCTTTATATCCGTGGCAAACCGGGCTCCACCCCGGATTTTGACCAGCAGGGAATGCTCGGCAAGCTCATTGATATCCCGGCGGATGGTGGCCTTAGAGCTGTCGGTTTGCGCCATCAAATCCTCAATGGCAACGATTCCCCGATTTTTGACCAGCTCCAGAATGGCTTGTTGACGTTCGGCACGCAGCATAATCTTCTACCCCTTCAAACCAATTGATTCATTGGCTGAACAGGGCAGCTGCTTATGAACAACTGCCCTGTTACAATTCTTAATATAAACTATAGCACAATTTGTCCTGTAATGCAATGCGTATAGGGACGATTTTTTCGAAAAAACGAACTTTTTCTATCCAAAAACGACTATTACAGGGTTTTCCGGTACTCCTTGACCACGTCCATAAATGCTTTGACCCGGGTCTCGTCCACCGCGTTCTCAAATTTACCGTCGTATTTGAAGGTGGTGGCGCAGACAGCACCATCGGAATTCGACAGCTGACGGACAATGTTGTCCTTGTTGCAGCCGGTGTTGCACAGAATGGGCGTATGCTTTACGGACTTCTTCACACGGGACAGCACCTGAGTGTCGGTCTCGGAGCCGGCGGTCAGGCCGGAGACGCACAGAGCATCGGGCCGGTTGTTGAACTCGGTGGAGCGGGCAATGTCCTCAATGCTCCGGTCGGCCAGGTACTTTGCGGCTTCGGGAACGATATTGTAGAGCATCTTCACGTCCTTGGCACCGATGGCCATCTTATGGCGGACGGTCTGGCCTACATTGGTATTCCACAGACCGAAATCGGAGGCGTAGACGCCGGTGATAATCTCCCGGATGAACTTGCCGCCTACGGACACGCACAGATCCAGGGAGGCGATGGGATCCCACAGGCAGTTGACGCCATAGGGAACGGTGATTTCGTTCTTCAGCGCCCCGATGACCCAACCCATGGCTGCCAGGGTGATGGGCTCTACCTTAGTCAGATAGGGCAGGCTGAATTCGTTGGAGAACATGATACCGTCTACGCCGCCGTTCTGCAGGGCGTGCATATCCTTCCGGGCGCACTCCAGCACATACTCCATTCCTTTTTCCTGATCATAATAGGGATCACCGGGCAGGGGCTGCAGGTGGCACATGGCGATAATCGGCTTCTTTACTCCAAAAAGTTCTTCCATCCAATTCATAATTGATGATTCATTCCTTTCATAAATGTTGACCGGTGGAGCGGACAGCGCACGATACAGTCTGTCACGCTCAAATAATATCACAACGAATCATATAAAATCAATAGATAAACAAAAATTCCTGCCGCAAACTGGGAAAATCGTCAGTATCACCAAAATATAGGGCTGAATTTTTGCAAATTAGCTCATAAAGAAAATATTTACAATCAAAATAAATCATGCTATAATTCGACATGTAAAGATTCCATCAGAAAAAGGGGATTCATATGGCAATATTTATCCCATCCATGGCTTCTGCCAATCAATTGAATCTGCAAAAATCACTGGACAGCCTTGGAAAAATCAAAAGAATTCATTTTGATATTGAAGACGGTAATTTCATTGACAATATTACCTTCGGCTTGCGCACTGTCCGGGACGTGCTGAATTACACGGATCGGCAGGCGGATGCCCACCTGATGGTTACAAATCCCGGGCAGTACATTGATGATCTTCTGGCGCTGGGGGTCAAGTCTATTGCGGTGCATGTAGAATCCGGAATCTTTCCGGCGGCCCATCTGCATCGAATTCGTCAGCAGGGGGGACGGGCAGGGCTGGCTCTGAATTTCATGGCTCCGCTGAGCACTCTGCCTCCTTATATCAAAGACATGGATTATGTACTGCTTATGACCTCGGAGCCTGACGGCCGGGGGCAGCAGTTCAATCCCTGGGCACTGGAAAAAATCGCTCAGGCCCGAGCCCTTCTGCCGAAAGAGATTTCCATTGTGGTGGACGGAGGCATTACCGAGCAGTGGCTGCCCAAAGTGGTGTCTGCCGGGGCGGATACCGTTATTTTAGGAAGAACCCTCTGGGTGGAGAACCCGGAGGCTCAATATGACCGGCTGCAGCGGATGCTGGAGAAGGAGGACAGATAATGTTTGAGAAAGAAAAACAGGAAATTCTGGAAACGGCTCTGGAGATCAAGCGGAACCGGCTGGTTTCCCTGTCCGGTGGAAACGTGAGTATGCGGGTCGGCGAGGATCGGTACCTGGTCACTCCCTCCGGCATGGCCTATGAGACCATGACCTACGAGGATGTGTGCCTGATCGACGGAAAGTGCCGACTGGTGGAAGGCAGAAGAAAGCCCTCCAGCGATTCCTCCGCACTGATTTACATGTACGAGCACATGCCCAATGTAAACGCCATCATCCACACCCACCAGCCCTGGGCAACTGCCGTTGGCTTCGTCACCGACGAACTGCCGGAATTCCTGGTCACGGTGATTGACGCCTGCCACAATCCGGTGAAGGTTGCCCCCTTTACCCCTTCCTCGGATATCGGCATGGGCATTCTGGCGGTGGAATACGCCGGAGACTCCCTGGCGGTGATCCTGAAGCACCATGGAGTGCTGGCCTACGGGAAGGACTTATCGGAGGCGCTGTTCTCCGCGGTCTATTTGGAGGAAAGCGCGCAGACCTATGTGCTGGCCCGATCTATGGGGGTGCAGATTCCACCCATTGACCCGGAGCTGATCCGTCGGGAGAAAGAGGGCTGGCTGACCTACGGTCAATGAGACAAGGAGGGAAGGAAACATGAAATTCGGTTGTTTTTCGCTGGATTACCGACGATTTCCGCTGGAGCGAGCCTTCCGGGATGCGCAGCGTCTGGGCTTTGACGGGGTAGAGATTTGGGGCGGACGACCCCATGCCTATCCCTTCGATCTGGATGCGGCGGAGATTCAGGGAATTCTGGATTTGCAGAAGCGGTACGGCCTGGAGGTTCCGATGTATACCCCTAATGCCTTGGGGATGCCTTACAATCTGTGCTCCCTGGACAATCGGGAGCAGCGGGATGCCCTGGAATATTTCAAGCTGGCAATTGATGGATGCAGCGGCATCCACTGCCCCAGAATGCTGCTGGTTGCTGACCACCCGGGCTATGTTACTCCGAGACGGGACAGCTGGAAGCGGTTCGTGGAGAATATGCGTCAGCTGGCGGCCTACGCCGCCCCCAAGGGCGTGACCCTGGTCATCGAGTCCCTGACCCCCATGGAAAGCCCCATTATCACCACCGCCGACGACTGCGCGGAAGCTCTGGCTGACATCGGCATGGACAATGTGGAGGCTATGGTAGACATCGTTCCGCCGAATATCGCCTATGAGCCTGTGACTTCTTATCTGGATAAAATGCCGGGTAAGGTGCGCTACGCCCATATCTGCAACAACGATGGCAGAACGGATTCCCACACTCGGCTGGACGATGGTACGATGCCGGTGCTGGATATCCTCCACGAACTACAGGCGGCGGGCTTTGACGGCTACGCTACCGTTGAACTCTACAGCGAATGCTACAAGGATCCGTCGGTAATGCTGGCCAATGCCGCCCGGATTCTGAAGCTTCGGGACGAATAAGAAAGGGGTGTGCCTATGGATAACGTTGTCCTGAAACTGGAAAACATCACCAAGCGGTTCCCCGGCGTTACGGCTCTGAACAACGTGCAATTCGAGCTGCGAAAGGGCGAGATTCATGCGTTGATGGGGGAAAACGGCGCCGGAAAATCGACACTCATCAAGGTCATCACCGGCGTGCATATGCCGGAGGAGGGCAAGATCTTCGTCAAGGGACAGGAGGTTTTCTTCCGCAGCACCAGTGATTCCGCTGCCTGTGGGATTGCCGCCGTCTACCAGCACAGTACCGCCTATCCTCAGCTGACCGTGACAGAGAACATTTTCATCGGTCATATGAAGCGCAACAAGCTGGGACTTATCGACTGGAAGGGTATGCACCAACAGGCGGCAGAACTTCTGCGCAGCCTGGGTTCCAACATCAATCCCAAGTCGAGAATGAGCAGTCTGAGCGTTGCCGAGCAGCAGATCGTGGAGATTTCCAAGGCCGTTTCCGCCGACGCGGAAATTGTGATTATGGATGAGCCTACAGCGGCTCTTTCCAAGCGGGAATGCGAGGAGCTCTACCGGATTACCGAGCAGCTCCGGGCACAAGGAAAATCCATCCTGTTCATTTCCCACAGGCTGGAGGATATGTACCGGCTGGCAGACAGAGTTACCGTATTCCGGGATGCTGCCTATATCGGCACCTGGGATATTCAGGAAATTACCAACGAAATACTGGTGCAGGCCATGGTGGGTCGGGAAATCAAGGATCTGTATCCCAAGCTGACCCCGAACATCGGCGAGGTGGTGCTGGAAGTGAAGCACCTGACCAGCACCGGCGTATTCCACGATGTAAGCTTCGATGTGCGCAAGGGCGAAATCTTCGGCCTGACCGGTCTGGTCGGCGCCGGGCGCAGTGAAGTATGTCAGGCTATCTGCGGTGTCACCGGCTATCAATCCGGCACGGTGGTGCTGAAGGGAAAGGAAGTTCACTTTACCCATCCTTCCCAGGCGATGGATGCCCGGCTGGGCTATCTGCCGGAGGATCGGCAGAAGCAGGGCTTGCTCCTTTCCTGGGAGATCTTCCGAAACGAGACCATCGCTTCCCTGAAAAAGTACAGCCACCTGCTGGGGCTGGATGTGAAGGCCGAGCAGCGGGACGGAGAGTCCTTCCGCAAGACTCTGGGCATCAAGAGCCGCAGCGTTATGGACAAGGCGGACTCCCTGTCCGGCGGCAACCAGCAGAAGGTGGTTCTGGCAAAGCTTCTGAACGTTGATCTGGATGTGCTGATTCTGGATGAGCCCACCAAGGGCGTGGACGTGGGAGCCAAATCCCAGATGTACGAGATTATGAGCGAGCTTGCCCAGAAGGGCTACGCCATCGTCCTCATCTCCTCCGAAATGCCGGAGGTGCTGGCCATGAGCGACCGGATCGGCGTGATGCACGAGGGCAAGCTGGTGAAGATTCTGAACCGGGACGAGGCTACCCAGGAAAAACTGCTGGCCTACGCCATGAACTCCGCGGACACTATGCTAAAGGAGGAAACCGGCCGTGAATAATAACACAAAAAGCAATCCTCTTCGCAGCCTGTTTTCCAATCACTCCCAGGAATGCGTGCTGATTTGCCTGATTCTCGCAGTCAGCTTCCTGGTGCAGCTGCGAACCGGCGGCAGCTTCCTGTCCGCCTCCAACCTGAACGAGCTGATGCGGGAGGCCTCCATGCTGATGATTGTCTCCATCGGCATGACCATCGTCATTGTCAGCGGCGGCATCGATTTGTCGGTTGGCTCCGTCATGGGTCTTGCGGGCATGATATCGGTGCTGGTGCTCCGGGATCATCCTCAGATTCCTGTGATTCTGGTCTTTGCCATCGGCATCGGCGTGGGTCTCATCTGCGGCATTATCAGCGGCTTTGTGGTTGCCAAGCTTCGGATTGCTCCGCTGATTGGTACCCTGGGTACCTGCGATATTTTCCGAGGCGTCATTTATCTTTTCAGCAAGGGCGAATGGGTCAGCCAGACGGATATGACCCCGGAATTTTTGGCAATCTCTACCAGCAAATTCCTGGGCATTAACTACATGGTGCTCTTTGCCATCGCCGTTGCCATCTTCGGCATCATCTTCATGGGTCACACCCGGTTCGGCCGTCAGCTCTACGCCATCGGCAGCAACGCCGAAAGCGCAAGAATCTCCGGCATCAAGGTGGAGCGGAACAAGTGGATCGCCTATGTCATCAGCGGCATGATCGCCGGCTTTGCGGGTGTTCTGTGGGTATGTAAATACGCCTGCGCTCAGGGCACCACCGCCACCAGCTTTGAGCTGAACGTCATCGCCTCCGTGGTTCTGGGCGGTGTGTCCATCACCGGCGGCGCGGGCAGCATGTACGGTGTCCTGCTGGGCTCCCTGCTGTTCGGTATTCTGAACAACATCCTGCCGCTGATCCAGGTCTCCTCCTTCTGGCAGAGAGCCATCCGCGGCGCGGTGATTCTGATTTCCGTTGTTATCAATTCTCTGGTGCTCCGTCGGGCATCCAGGAAAGCCTTGATTAGGAGGGAAGAGCATGAAAAAGCCTGAAACTGCCCTCAAATCCAACGGTGCCCACACCGTCGCCGGTAAGATCTTTTCCCGGTGGGAAACCTTCCTGGTTCTGATTTTCCTGACGGTCAATATCATCAACATCAACCTTTCCCCCTATTATCTGAACTACAACAACCTGATGGATGCCATGATCAACTTCATGGACAAGGGCCTGATGGTTTACGGCACCATGATGGTGCTGGTGCTGGGAGAAATCGATATTTCCATCGCCTCGATCATCACGCTTTCCGCCTGTGTGGCGGGCTGGTGCGGGGAGCAGGGACTACCCTTTGCGGCCTGCGTTTGCGTGGCGCTGCTGGTGGGCGCACTGTGCGGTGCCTTCAACGGAATGCTGCTGGTGAAATTCCCCGAGCTGAACTCCACCATTGTTACCCTGGGCACCCAGATTCTTTTCCGGGGCATTGCCTATATGCTGCTGGAGGATCAGTCCCTGAAGACCTACGCCAAGCAGCTAAGCCACCTGGCATGGGGTAAGATTCTGGGACTTCCGGTGATCCTGTTCTCCTTCATCGTTCTGACGGTGATCTTTGGCTTCCTCATTCACCGGACTACATTCGGACGGCGGCTGTTCGCCACTGGTACCAACCGCACTGCCTCTCACTTCTCCGGCATCCACTGTGACCGCATTAAGATGATTGTATTCACGGTCAACGGCCTGTGTGCGGCGTTTGCCGGACTGTTCCTGGCGGCCAAGCTCCACTCTGTCCGGGCCAGCATTGCCCAGGGCTATGAGATGGAAGTCATTGCCATGGCTATCTTAGGCGGTGCGGCTACTACCGGCGGCCGGGGCAATGTAGGCGGCATGATTCTGGGCGTGTTCACTATCGGCCTTATCCGCTACGGCGCGGGTCTGGTGAACGTGGCCTCGGATACCCTGAAAATCATCATCGGACTGCTGCTGATTATTGTATGCGCAGTCCCCAACCTGAAGCAAGTAATTTCCGATGCCAAGGAGCAGTTCCGCGGCCGGAAGCTTGAAAATAAAGGAGGAAAAAACACATGAAAAAACTGGTAGCGCTTTTACTCGCTGTGTGCATGGTTCTGGGCCTGATGGCCGGCTGTGGCAGCACCCCGAAAACCGAAGCCCCTGCCGCTGACAGCGGCAACGCCGGCAGCAACGCTGCCGCTCCCGCAGACGATTCTCCCACTGCGGACTATAACGCCGGTGCGGACGCACCCACCTACGTCATGGTTTCCAAGACCCTGTCCGACCCCATCTTCATCGATATGTACGTTGGCTTCCGCCAGTTCTGCGAAGAGTCCGGCGTGAGCTGTATGTACCGCGGCACCGAGGAGCCCACTGTTGAGAAGGAAATCGAGGTCATCACCCAGCTGATTGCTCAGGGCGTGGACGGCATTGCCGTGATCGCCGCCGACTTTGACGCGCTGGAGCCCATCCTGTCTCAGGCTATGGGCAAGGGCATTGCCGTCGTCACCTTCGACTCCGCCGCCAACCCCGACTCCCGTGCGGTTCACGTTGAGCAGGCTTCCATCGACCTGGTCGGCAGAATGCAGATGCAGTCCGCTCTGGCCATCTGCGGCGGCGCAGGCTCCACCGGCACCATCGGCATCCTGTCCGCTCAGCCCGAGAGCCAGCTCCACGCCGACTGGTGTGCCGCCATGCTCAAGGAAGTGGAAGACCACCCCGATGACTACAAGAACATCACCGTCTTGCCCATTGCCTACGGCGACGACCTGCCCGACAAGTCCACCACCGAGGCCCAGGCTATGCTCCAGAACTACCCCGATCTGGATGCCATCATCAGCCCCACTACCGTCGGTATCCTGGCTGCCGCCAAGGTGATTCAGGATCTGGGCTCCGACTGCAAGGTCACCGGCGTGGGTCTGCCCTCCGAAATGGCTCCCTACATCGACAATGGCATCTGCTACGACTGCTACCTGTGGAATCCCTTTGACCAGGGCTATCTGGCCGCTGCCGCTACCCATTCCGTAGCCACCGGCGAGTGCAAGGGCGATGTGGGCGACACCGTCACCGCCGGCCGCCTGGGCACCAAGACCGTGGAAGAGTACTACGACGGCGGCACCCAGGTTCTGCTGGGCGAACCTCTGCGCTTCACCAAGGACAACATCGACGAGTGGAAGACTCAGTTCTGATTTGAAGAAAACTCTGACCGAATCCTCTCCTTACAAAAAAGAAAAGGCATCGAGTGACCCTCGATGCCTTTTCGCCCTATAACTATCATGATGAATCAAATCTTGTTTGTATCCGATATTGACGGCACGCTGCTGAAAACCGGCCAAATGCCCCGGCTTTCCGTTCTGCGGGCAATTGCCCGGTTTCAGGAGGAGGGCGGCGAATTCTGCCTGTGTACCGGCCGGGCGCTGCCTGCGGTCCGGGAGCTCCTGAACTGGATTCCCGGATGCACCTATGGCATTCTGTGCGGCGGGGCCGTGATCTACGATTTTGAAAAGGACGAACCGATCGTCGTCCACAGCCTGGACGGGGCGGTATTCCCGGCGCTGGAGGCACTAATGGCCCAGGAGCCGGATATCAGCGTCACCGTGTCCACGGCCCGGGAAATCTACCGGATCCGAGACAATCTGCGGCTTCTGACCCGGGGCGTTTCCGAGGATCGGACGGCACCCACGGCCCGACTTGCGGAGGTTGGCCCCATCGTCAAGGCGCTCTTCACCTGCGATGAGCCGGAGCGGCTGGAGGCCGCGGTTGCCCGGCTGTTCCCGGCGGAGCGGTTCACGCTGAGCCGGGCCAGCACCCATTTTTACGAGCTGACCGCTGTCGGGGTGAACAAGGCCTCCGGCATCCGGGAGCTGAACGGCAGATTGGGGAACCGGCGGGTGTTTTCCGCCGGGGACGCCCGCTCGGACACGGTGATGATCTCCCAATCCGAACTGTTTTTTGCCCCGGAGACTGCCATGCCCTCGGTGTGCGCCGCGGCGGATCGGATCATCCCCGCCCCGGAGGCCGGGGGATTGGCCCGGGCCTTCCGGCAGTTGGAGGATTACCTGAAGGGCGGCCTGGCCGCGAAGACGATTGACAGGGGGAAACTGCAATGAATCAGGAGAAGAAAACGCGGGATGCCTATCTGGGCATTGAACTGGGTTCTACCCGGATTAAGGCGGTTTTAATGGACGGCAGATTTGCCCCCATTGCCAGCGCCGGATATACCTGGGCCAGCCGCTACGAAAACGGCATCTGGACCTACGATTTGGCTTTGGTCTGGGAAGGGCTGAGCCGGGTGCTGGCGGAGCTGAAAGTCCCCGAGGGCACCGTCATCCGCAGTGCCGGCGTGTCCGCCATGATGCACGGCTATCTGGCCTTTGACAAGGACTGGAATCTGCTGGTGCCCTTCCGCACCTGGCAGAATACCACCACCCGGCAGGCCTCCGAGGCCTTAACCGAGCTGCTCCATTCCAACATTCCCCAGCGTTGGAGCGTGGCCCACCTGTATCAGGCATTGCTGAATGGGGAAGAACATGTTCCCCAGGTTGTCCATCTGACCACCCTGGCGGGCTATGTGCATTTCCTGCTTACCGGCGAGAATGTGCTGTGCGTGGACGATGCCTCCGGCATGTTCCCCATCAACCCGGCTGGCACGGATTATGACGAAACCATGCTGGAAAAGACCCAGAAGCTGCTGGACGAGTACCATATGCCCTGGAAGCTGCGGGAGCTGCTTCCGGGGGTACTGCCCGCCGGTGTTCCCGCCGGAACGCTGACCCGGGAGGGAGCGGCTCGGCTGGGAAACACGCTGGAGCCGGGCGTGCCCTTCGCCCCTCCGGCGGGAGACGGAGGTACCGGCATGGTGGCGACCAACAGCGTGGCCGTCCGCACGGGAAACGTGTCCGCGGGCACTTCCATTTTTGCCGACATTGTGCTGGAGAAGCCCCTCAAGGGTCTCTATCCGGAAATTGACAATGTGACCACTCCCACCGGCCGCCCGGTGGCGGAGATCCACTGCAATAACTGCACCAACGACATGAACGTCTGGGTGTCTATGCTTGGGGAGACTGCCCGGCTTTTTGGGGCGAACCTCGATACCAACGAGCTTTACACCCGGCTGTACCAAAAGAGCCTGGAGGCAGACCCGGACTGCGGCGGGGTGGTCAGCGTCAACTATCTGGCGGGGGAGTGCATCACCCATCTGGATCAGGGCTTCCCGCTGGTGCTGCGCAGCCCGGACAGCCGGATGAATCTGGCCAATTTCCTGCGCGCCCAGCTCTACGCCACCTTCGCTACCCTGCGCATCGGTTTTGATCTGCTTGCCCAGGAAAATGTGACCATCGAGAATCTGATGGGTCACGGGGGCGTGTTCAAGACTCCGGGAGTAGGCCAGCGGTACCTGGCTGCCGCCTGTGAGGTGCCTGTGACCTGTCTGACCACGGCAGGGGAGGGCGGGCCCTACGGCATGGCGCTGCTTGCCGCCTTTATGATTCTGCGGCAGGAGGGGGAATCCCTGGAGGCTTTTTTGCAGAACCGGGTTTTTGCCGACGCCGCCTCCACCACCTGCCAGCCCCTTCCTGAGGACGTGGCGGGCTACCGCCGATTCCTCGGTCGCTTCACTTCCTGCCTGGAATTGGAGCGGGTGTTGGATGAGAATGCCTGAAAGAATAAAACACGTCAAACGCCTATGCCAAATTTGACACAGGCGTTTGACGTTTTGTACAGAATTGGTGCGGAAAAATGGAAGAATTTCCTGAATTTTCCGGGTTCTATTGCAAATCAGACCGAAAAGTGCTATGCTGATAGGGAAGTTACAGGACGTGGGTATGTAACAAGCGGACTTTTGACGATGTACGAACAAAAACGAAGGAAGAAGGTAGTTGTTATGAAAAAGCTGCTGGCATTGTTGATGGCTGTGAGTCTGACATTCCAGCTGGTGACCCCGGTGTTTGCCGAGGAAATTGAGGAAACCCAGGCCGCAACGGAAGCGGTGGAGGTGGAAACTGAGGCTCCTGTGACGGAAGCCCCCACCACCGAGACGCCTGTCCCGGAAACGGCTGTGCCGGAGGAAACCTCTGCGCCCACCGAGCCTCAGACAACCACCGAGGTTACGGAGGCCACGGCTTCCACGGAGGAGACCATTGCGGCCACCGAACCCACCGAGGAAACCACCGAGCCCACCCTCGACCTCTTTGTCGAGGACGGGAACGTGATCGCCTCCGGCACTTGCGGTGCCCAGGGGGAGAATCTAACCTGGGTGCTCACCGAGGATGGTACTCTGACCATCTCCGGCAGCGGGGAGATGAAGGATTACAGCGATTCTTCTGTGGCCCCTTGGTACACCAAGCGGACGAAAATTCTTTCCGTTGTCGTAGAAGATGGCGTGACGAGCATCGGCGACTATGCCTTTTATTTTTGCAACATGACCAGCGTGACGATTCCGGAGGGCGTAACCAATATCGGCGCCTGTGCTTTCTATGATTGCAGTAGCTTAACAAATGTTACGATACCAGATAGCATGACCCACATTGGGTATGAAGCTTTTTGCTATTGCAATAGCCTGGCAAATGCCTATTTTGGCGGATCTAATGCGGATTTTTCAAAAATTAAAATTGAAAGCGGAAACTATGATTTAACAGATGCTGTTGTTTATGGAAGTCTTGCGGATGGAGGTACTTGCGACAATTACAGCTGGATACTTACCCAAGACGGAATGTTGACCGTTTCCGGAAATGGTGCTATTGATACACGACCGTGGTATCCATACCGGAGGCAGATTACGGCTATCGTATTGGAAACCGGTATAACCAATATCGGAGTTGCGACTTTTTCTGGATGCGCTAGTCTTGAACGTGTGATGATTCCTGGGAGCGTGACCAGTATTGGCGTCAGTGCCTTCGTTGGTTGCAGTAGTCTAACGAGCGTAGTGATTCCTGAAGGGGTAAAACAAATTGAGGAATCAACATTCGAAAGGTGTACAAAATTAGAAAATGTTCGGTTGCCTAAAACGCTAAAGCGAGTGTGCGATTGTGCTTTCCTTAATTGTGGGAGTATCCGAAAGGTTTACTATGGTAGTTCCCAAAAGAGTTGGAACAAAATCCGAATTGATAATTATAACTGGGATTTGAAGAATGCAAAACGTTATTACAATGTTACCGAGGAACCAGGCGTTGCCGAACCGAGCGTAAAAATCTACCCCATTGATACAGATTACCTGGTTCGCGGAAGTAAACTGGCATTGACAGTATACAAAATGCCGCAGAAAGAAGAAGTGGATGTCCGTTGGAGTTTGGACGGCGACAGCAGAGACTATGCTTATATTGATGAAAACGGTGTGCTGATGGCCAAATCCGGCGATGAAGTTCAGAAAATTACAGTGATTGCCACGCCAACCGACGGCAGCCCGGAGTTAAGAAAAACGCTTTGGCGTTTGCCTCCTGCAAAGAAAATCTCGCTATATCTGGGGGATAAATCTGTACCAGAAGTGCTGGACTGGGATATTTATGATAATGCAACCCTGGATTTCTACGCGGAGGTGCAGCCGGAGGGAGCGCTGACCCAGGTCACCTGGTCTTCCAACAATCCGAAGGTTGCCGCGGTGGCGGCAGACGGAACGGTCACGCTCCTGAAGCCTGGCACCGCTGTCATCAAAGCTACAGCGGCAGACGGCAGCAAGGTTGCTGCCCAAGTCACCCTGAACGTCATTTACACGGATCACAGTCCCAAGCTTGGAGTGTCCGCTCTGAACCTGAACACGGCATATAGCCTGGGCACTACGGTGGATTTTGTGGAACAACTCGGCAATCAGGTGGAAGTTGTCAGTGTGGATGACGACCGGTTCGATGTTTCCTACGAAGACAACCGTCTGACCTTGAAGGCTCAAGAGCCGGGGTTGAAGGGCACCTATAAGTTGACCCTGGAGGCGGTTTGCGCCGATGGCCGAACCTATTCCTACCCGCTGACGGTGAAGGCTGCGCCAACCCTGCCCAGACTGACGGTGAAGCAGACCGAGAAATTCAATCTGTTCTACCGGGACAGCGAGGTGGCTCTGACCGTCATCGACGGCGAGGTGGAGGAAGCGGAACTCATCAGCAGCGATTTTGTTCTGGATAACAAAGAAGGGCAGTGGGTCATTCGCTATGCCGACCCTGAGAATGCCCCCGCAAAGCCCAATACAAAGGCTATTCTGAGCGTTACCTTCGCGGGCTACAGTATGCCTGTGACGAAAACATTGACCATCAGCGCAGTGAACACCGCTCCCAAACTGACCATGAATCCTACTTCCAGCATTCTGAATTCGACCCTGATTGAGGATTCGACGGTGGAAACCGCACTATTTGGGGCGGAGGGGGATAACCTGTCGGTCTGGGCGGAACCCAGCAGCGTAGACGTGTCTTTGACGGACGGCGTGCTGTCCATCTCTCTGAACGAGCCAAAGGCTGTCACTGCCAGCATTTATGTGCAGAATGACAATTGGGTGAAACCCGTAAAGTTGACTCACAGAATCACCGTCACGGATAAAAAGCCCACGGTGAAACTTTCGGCCAAGGGCAAGCTGGATGTGCTGAATCCGGCCAGCGAAATCGTCTACACCCCCAAGCTGACCAACGCCACAGGGACAATTACGGATGTTCGCCTGGAGGGTCAGGACGCGAACCTGTTTAACGCCGAAGTGGTTGACGGCCTGATTCACCTGAAACTGGCAAAATCCGGCGAGAATTATTCCACTAGGAAGACCTATAAGGTCACTCCTGTAGTGACGCTTCTTGGCAAGGATATCACTGCCCCCACGCTCAGCATCAAGGTCACTCAGAGTGCTCTCAAGCTGGCGAAGCTGCCCAACCGGACGGCGTACCAATCCCAGACCGCCCCGCTGGCGGTGAAGCTTAATGTCACCAGCCCTGTCAGTGCGGAAATCGGGGACGTGCAGTTGAACGCGAAGACCACCGCAGCCCTCCGGAACGCTCTGGAGGCAGCGGGTGGAATCGACTTTGAAGCGGACACCGTCACCTTCCCCGCTTCGGCCTACGCCACTTTGAAACCCGGCCGGTACACGGTCATTCTGGACGTTTTCCCGGCAAACGCCGCAAGCGATACCAAACCCACCCAAGCAAAATTTACCCTGACCGTTCAGAAATAAGGCAATCTCCCGAGGGGCAAAACCCCTCGGGAGTTCTTTTGCCATCCGGCAGCGGGAAAAAGCTTGACGTTTTCAGGAAATCATCATACAATTACCATGTGTTCGTGTGCGTATCAGGTAAATACCGAGTGGTATTTTGCGCATCGGGGCTGGATGAGCAATGGGACTTCCGGCAACCATCAGAAATATTACGAGGCCATGTACAAGGCCAAGATGGAGATTAAATATGAAGTTTTTTGTAACCGGAGTGGGCGGCCAGCTGGGCCACGATGTGATGAATGAGCTGCTGAAGCGGGGCCACAGGGGCGTGGGCTCGGACATTGCCCCTGCCTACAGCGGCGTGGCCGATGGCTCCCCGGTGACCCAGGCACCCTATGTGTCCCTGGACATCACCGACCGTCAGGCTGTGGAGAAGGCAATTACGGAGGTGAACCCCGATGCGGTGATTCACTGCGCCGCCTGGACCGCCGTGGACATGGCCGAGGACGACGACAAGGTGGCGAAGGTTCGAGCCATCAACGCCGGTGGAACCCAGAACGTTGCGGACGTGTGCAAAAAGCTGGACTGCAAGATGACCTACATCAGCACGGACTACGTTTTTGATGGCAAGGGCACCGAGCCCTGGAAGCCGGACTGCAAGGACTACAAGCCCATGAACGTCTACGGCCAGACCAAGCTGGAGGGGGAACTGGCAGTGGCCAATACCCTGAAAAAGTACTTTATTGTCCGGATTGCCTGGGTTTTCGGCCTGAACGGAAAGAATTTTATTAAGACCATGCTGTCTGCGGGGAAGACCCACGACACCGTCCGGGTGGTCAGCGATCAGATCGGCACCCCCACCTACACCTACGACCTGGCCCGGCTGCTGGTGGACATGAACGAGACCGAGAAATACGGCTACTACCACGCCACCAACGAGGGCGGCTATATCAGCTGGTACGATTTCACCAAAGAAATCTACCGTCAGGCGGGGCTGACCACCACCGTTTTGCCCGTGACCACGGCAGAGTATGGCCTTTCCAAGGCGGTTCGCCCCTTCAACAGCCGCCTAGACAAGTCCAAGCTGGTGGAAAAGGGCTTCGCGCTCCTGCCCACCTGGCAGGATGCCCTGAGCCGGTATCTGAAAGAGATCGGACAGTGATAGATTCCGTTGGAAAAACTTGGACGGCATTGCGGGGCTTTGCCCACGGCTTCCTGGTGCTCAGCGGCCCGGAGGGCCACATTCTGGCCGACGGCACGCCGCTTGGCTGGGCCTGGCTGCCATAGGAAAACCCAAAGGAGTGAGAATGGATTATGGAAATGATCGCGCAGATCATCACCAATGTTCTGACCGCCTTTTACCAGCCCTTTGGGTTTTCGGTGGTGCTGTCAGTGATGGCCATGTTCTTCTACCTCTTCGCCTACGAGCCAATCGGGGCAGGGAAGGGGTGGAAGGAAGCAGCCCGGGCTTGGGCGGACGCCTTCCGAACCTCGGCTTTCTTCCGGAAGCTGTTCCTGCTGATTTTCACCACCACCATGATTCTCTTCCGAACCCTGTGGAACCGGAACATGTGGATGAATCCTCTGTCCAACGTCATGGGCGGCTGGGGCATCTGGGTTGTGGCCAAGGACGGCACCAAAAGCCTGACCACGGAGAGCTTCGAGAACGTGATTATGATGGTGCCCTTCACCGCACTGATGCTGTGGACCTTCAGGGAGAAGCTGGTGAAGCGGACAGATTTTCGAACCGTGGCCGGAAGGGCCACGGTCATTGCCTTCGGTTTCTCCCTGGGCATTGAGTTCACCCAGCTGATCCTGCGCATCGGCACTTTCCAGCTGTCCGACCTGTTCTATAACACCCTTGGGGGCTTCCTGGGCGGGGCAATCTACTGGCTCTG